>Ga0066798_10000076_pt1 | contig 54091 bp, 52 predicted proteins | sample PersoiDNA2013203_FD_70961 | JGI IMG/M metagenome (GOLD analysis project Ga0066798, IMG submission 70961) | Permafrost soil microbial communities from the Arctic, to analyse light accelerated degradation of dissolved organic matter (DOM) -... | ecosystem: Environmental > Terrestrial > Soil >... | reverse complement strand
CAGGCTTTCGCCCATTGCGCAAGATTCCCCACTGCTGCCTCCCGTAGGAGTCTGGGCCGTGTCTCAGTCCCAGTGTGGCTGATCGTCCTCTCAGACCAGCTACGGATCGTCGCCTTGGTGGGCCGTTACCCCACCAACAAGCTAATCCGCCGCGGGCTCATCCTCGACCGGAGGCCGAAGCTACCTTTTCCGTCCGCTCCGAGAAGCAGACGGGCCATCCGGTATTAATCCGGGTTTCCCCGGGCTATCCCAGTGTCGAGGGCAGATTACCCACGTGTTACTCACCCGTTCGCCGCTTTCCCCAGGCCCGAAGGCCAGGTTCTCGCTCGACTTGCATGTGTTAAGCGCGCCGCCAGCGTTCGTCCTGAGCCAGGATCAAACTCTCCGTGAAGATCGGTCGCGTGGGCGAACCCACGCAAACTGATTCTCCTTCGAGCTTGGAGCTCAAAGTGTCTCCCCTCCGAAGAGGGTCGACGGTTTGTTATCTAAGCCTCGCGGACAGGCATAAGCCCGGCCGAGAGGTCTCGACGTAAACGCACGCTGTTGAGTTTTCAAAGACCGCGCCGCCAACTGGCGACCGTAAAAAAGCCTCCGACTCGCGCCAGAGGCCACAGCCAACTTCGACTGAGTATAGCCGATGCGCTAGCTGGACTCCGGTTTGAGTTCTTGCAGCTTCAATCCCCGCCTTCGACGGTTCCGTAATGGTAGCACCGTCGCGAACGCTGTCAAGAGCGTGCCCTCAATGAAACACCCTGCTAATAAGCGCTTTTTAGATTTACGCAAAACGGACAAAGCGACGTTTACCGGCCTGCACGAGAGCGCCATCGAGGCGATTGCGCGATACGTCGAGATCGCGAACAACCTCGCCGTTCAGCTTCACACCACCCTGAGCGATCATCCGTCGAGCCTCGCTCGTGGAGGCGCAGCCGAGGAACTCGACCAGAAGCGAGGGAAGATGGAGCTGGTCGCCAGGAGGAAGAACCGCCTCCTCGAGATGCTCGGGCGCCTCCTTCTGCCGGACGACGCGAGTGAAGTGCTCCTCCGCGGCGCCGCCGGCTTCTTCGCCGTGCGAGCGGGCGACAATGAAGCGAGCCAGCTCCAGCTTCTGCGCCATTGGATCGGCGGGCGGCGGCTCGCGCTCGGCGATCAGCTCGTACCACTGTCTCAGCAGATCGTCGGGAATACGCATCGTGCGACCGAACTGCTCCTCCGGCGGGGCGAGAAGTGGGATGTTGTTACCGATCGAGGAGCTCATCTTCTCGCCATCCCAGGCGACGAGGATCGGCGTCGTCAGGATCACCTGCGGCTCGAGCCCGTAAGACTCCATCACCTCGCGCCCGGCTAGCAGGTTGTAGAGCTGGTCGGTGCCGCCGAGCTCGACGTCGGCCTCGACGGCGACCGAGTCGTAGGCCTGCATCAGTGGGTAGAGAAGCTCGGAAATCGAGATCGGCTCGTGCGCACTGAGGCGCTTGGCGAAGTCGTCGCGCTCGAGGATGCGGGCGACGGTGGTCGTGCGAGCCAGGCGTACGACGTCCGCATAACTGAGCTTCGAGAGCCACTCGCCGTTGCGGCGTACCTCGGTGCGATCGGGGTCGAGAATCACCATCGCTTGCTCTAGATAGGTGCGGGCGTTGTGCTCGATCTCCTCATCCGTGAGAATCGGCCGCTCGTTTGAGCGTCCGGACGGATCGCCGATTCTCGTCGTGTAGTCGCCGATGATCAGCACGCCGACGTGACCGGCGTCCTGAAAAGCGCGCATGCGCTGAAGGGGAATCGCCCTGCCCACGTGGATGTCGGGCGAGGTGACGTCGACTCCCCACTTCACCCTGAGCGGTCGTCCTAGAGCTAGTTTCCGCTCCAGCCCGCCTTCGGGCAGCACCTCGACCGCGTTCCTCGTCAACGTCGAAAGCTCGGCTCGCCGGGACATCGCAGACGATTCTACGGACGTCGCCTCGGACACGCGCAGGAAAGACTCCCTTCGGTAGACTCCCGCTCCGTGCTTCGCGCTCGCAGAGGCCGCTCGAGCAAGGAGCGGCCGCCCAAGCCAAAGCGGCGGATTCGGAAGCTGAGACTGCTCTCGTTCGTCGGCGTGCTCTGTCTGCTCGCCTTCGTCTCCTTCTGTTTCGGCTTCGTTCAGGCGCTCGGAAGCGGCCTCGGTCAGCTCGATCCGAAGCAGCTGCAGAAGAACAAGCTCGACGGACGCATACTCGCCAGCGACGGCCACACCGTTCTGGCCGTTTTGCGTGGTTCTGAGGCTCGCAAGATCGTCCGCCCCGATCAGATCAGCTGGACGATGAAGCACGCGATCGTCGACATCGAGGACCGGCGCTTCTTCGAGCACCGGGGAATCGACTTGCGCGGAATGGTACGTGCCGCGTGGACGGACATCGCCCAGGGAAAGGTCGTCGAGGGCGGCTCGACCATCACGCAGCAGTTCATCAAGAACAGCTACCGCGAAAAACAGCGCACGATCGCGCGCAAGCTGCGGGAGGCCGCACTGGCCTGGCAGCTCGAGCAGCGCTGGTCAAAAGATCGGATCCTGACCGCTTACCTGAACACGATCTACTTCGGCAACGGCGCCTACGGAGTGGAGCGAGCGGCCCAGACCTACTTCGGGCACAGCGCAGTCGAGCTCACGCTACCCGAGGCGGCACTTCTCGCCGGAATCCCACGCGACCCGGGCCTCTACGACCCGTTCCGGAATCGGAAGATGGCTAAAGCAAGGCGCGCGCTCGTGCTCCAGAAAATGGTCGAGCAAGGGGACATCACCGCCGCCGATGTCCGGCGCGCTAAACGAGCGTCGCTTCCCCATGCCAGCCAAGGCAAACGCCCTACGAGCTGGGAGCGCGTCCCCTTCTTCACCGAGTACGTCAAGGATCTTCTCATTCGCCATCTCGGCGCTGTGAAGGTCTACGGGGGCGGGCTCGAAGTGACCACCTCGATCGACCTTGGCTTGCAGAAGATTGCCGAGCAGACCGTCAAGCAATCGCTACCGGGCTCGCTCGGACCCTCAACCGCGCTGGTCGCCATCGACCCGCGCAACGGTGAGGTCCTGGCCATGGTCGGCGGCCGGAATTTCAAGACGAGTCAGTTCAACCTGGCAACGCAGTCGCAAAGGCAAGCGGGGTCGGCCTTCAAGCCCTTCGTGTTGACCGCCGCTCTCTCCCGGGGGATCTCGCCCAGCTCGGTTCTGACCTCGAAGCCGCTGTACCTGCCCCTAGGCGACCGCTTCTGGTCGGTCTCGAATAGTGAGGACTCATACCTCGGCTCGATCGACCTGAAGACAGCCACCACCTACTCCGACAACACCGTCTTTGCCCAGCTGACTCAGATCGCCGGTCCGAAAGCGGTTGCGGCGGCCGCGAAGGCTCTCGGGATCCAAAGCCCGCTCGACACCTATATGTCGATCGGGCTCGGGACAAACCCCGTCAACCCGCTCGAGATGACTCGCGCCTACGCCACCCTCGCGAACGGGGGTGTGCGCGTCGACGGCAAGATACTCGACAACGAGCCGCGCGCCGTTCTCGGTTATCGCGACCTGCAAAACAACTCCATCCACGCCAACACCGGAGTTCCCGTACAGGCGACGACATCGAATGACGCGGCGATCATCACCTCCCTGCTCGAGAACGTCGTCAGCTACGGAACCGGCCATCGAGCGGCGCTTCCGGATCGCGTCGCCGCGGGGAAGACGGGCACGACCGAAAACTACGGCGATGCCTGGTTCGTCGGCTACACGCCACAGCTCGCTGTAGCGGTCTGGATCGGCTACCCGAACAAGCTCGTGCCCATGAACAATCTCTACTATGGCCAGCCGGTAATGGGCGGAACATATCCGGCGCTGATCTGGAAGTCCTTCATGGAGCACGCCTTCTCGTACCTCGAAAAAACCGACCCGAGCGGGCTCTGGGAGCCGGAGTACTTCACGAATGCTTCCTACCCCTACTCGGTCTCGAAGCAAGTTGTCTGGCGCAACAACAAGCTCATGCTCGATAACGGCAACTGCCGCGGCAGTTTTCCACTCGTCTACTTCAGCGGATCGGGCCCGACGTCTGTCGCGCCGTGCAAGCCCAATGAGGTCGAGGTGCCGAACGTGGTCGGGATGAAGCTCAGCAAGGCGAAGGAGCGGCTCGCCCTTCAGCCGCTCAACGCCGAGGTGCTCTACCAACCAGCCCGGCCGCTGCAACGGCCGGGCGTCGTCATCAGACAGATTCCGAAGAAGGGCACGCTCTCTTCTTACGATAGCGTCATCATCGTGCTGGCCAAGCCCGTGAACGGTCTCGTGCCTGACGTTGTCGGCCTAACGCTCGCGGAGGCGCGGGCGAAACTGAAGTCGCTCGGTTTACGGCTGCGGGCGGGCGCTTTCGTTCAGGGTAGATCGGGTCGCGTCGTTGCTCAGCAGCCGCGAGCAGGCGGCGCTGTCAAGCCGGGGATGACGGTCACGCTCTTCCTGGGCCACGGCTGAGGAAAGGCGACCCGGCAACGCACAGGCGCCAGGGCCGCTCGTGCGCGCGCGTGATTCCGACACGCTCGCAGCACACGATCTCTGGCTCGAGCTTGCGCGCGATTACCTCGAAAGGCGGAACGTCGAGCGGCAGGCCGTCTGAGTCGCCGCCGACGGCGAGGGCCTGGCAGACCTTCCCCGGGCCGGAGCAGAGCTTGCGCGGGTCGGAGCTGCCGCGACGCGCGATCATCCGCTCGACGTCGTGAGTGGGCTCCAGCGCCCTGACTAACAGCGCGCTCGCCTCGCCCGGTGGAGAGCAGACGATGTTCAGGCACCAGTGAACACCGTAGGAGCGATAAACGTAGGCGTGTCCGGGCGGTCCGAACATCGAGGCATTCCGCTCAGTCCGGCCCCGATAGCTGTGACTGGCCGGGTCGCTCTGGTCGTAGATCTCCAGCTCGACCAGCACCCCTCCGACGCCGTCCACCAGAAGCGTGGCGCCGAGCAGCTCCGGCCCCAGCTCGTGCGCGCTGCGAGCGAAGTACTCGCGCGGTAGAGGCAGGGAGCCGCCGGCCGGAATCATCGAAGCCCGCTCGATCGCGTACTAGAAGAGATGCTGATCGTCGCTGTCGTGAGCCGTCTGCTCGAGCAGCTCGCGCGCCTTCTTGGCGAGCTCGCTGAGATCGACGCCCGACTCGGCCTTGATCGAGCGAGCGAGAAGTGGCCCGATACGTTCGGAATCGTCGGCCAGGTGCTCGACGAGCGCCAGCGCATCTTCCAGCACCGATGTTTGAGCCGAGGCGTCCTCGCCCATGTCTTGAAGAATCGTCCGCTCGGTGCGCGACGCAACCAGCGGATCGGCGATTCCCTCGACCCAGACGAGAGTGCGCTTGCCTCCACCCCGCTCCTCGCCGAGAATCGGCTCAAGCGCATATATCCGGTCGGCACGAACGTATTTACCGAAACCGAGAAACACCATTCGCGTGGCGCGATCTGTCACAGCGTCACTCTAACGCGGGAAAGCCCTTGATTGCGAGAGCGGCGGATGGGTTGAATTGACACTCGATCTCGTTAGCGGCGTCGTCATCCCATTCCTAATAGCCTCAGAGGCGAACAAGAGACGTCGAGTAGAGAAGTCGGCTGCGTGCGGGCTCCTCGCTTTTCGCCGCTGGCGAAAATAACCGCCGCCGTTACTTCGATATTCATTCGCTCCGGTCCGGCTGACTCAGGATCGCGAGCGGCTAGGAATGTGCTTCCACGACCGCCGCCTCGAGCGTCGCGACGACACGCTCTTGATCTTCACGCTCGAGCGCGGTGAAGAACGGCAAGGCGACTGTGCTTCGGCTCAGGCTTTCCGCCTGCGGGCACAGCCCCGGCGCAAAGCCGAAGCGCTCGCGCATGTAGGGCTGCAGGTGAATACAGGGCAGGTAGCGGCTGGTAGCGATCTTCTCCCTGGTGAGGTAGTCGATCACCCGCTCGCGGTCGATCCCCGCGGCCAGCCTGACCACGAAAACGAACCAGGAGCGGCGGTGCTCGGCGTCGTCGACCGTCGGAAGCTCGACTCCGTCTACCCCGGCGAGCAGCGACCGGTAGCGCTCGGCAACCTGGGAGCGGAGCTCGAGAATACGGTCGAGCTTCTCGAGCTGAGCGACTCCGAGCGCGGCACTCAGGTCGTCGAGGCGGTAGTTGTAGCCGAGGCGCACGTGCTCGAGCCAGGGGCCGTCATCTCCGCGGCCTTGATTGGAGAGGCTCTTGAGCAGCCGCGACTGTTCTTCGGAGTTAACTACGACGATTCCGCCCTCACCGGTGGTCATCTGCTTGTTGGGATAGAAGGCGAAGACCGCGGGCACTCCGTGCCCACCCACCGGCTTACCCTTGTACTCGGCCCCGAGCGCCTCGCAGGCATCGTCGATCACGGCCAGCCCATGCTTGGCGGCCAGCTCCTTGATCGGATCGAGCTCGCAGGGATAACCGAAGATGTCGACCGCCACGATCGCCTTCGTCCTGGGCGTGATCGCCGCCTCGATCGCAACCGGATCGATGTCCCAGGTGACGTCGTCGATATCCGCGAAGACGGGAGTCGCCCCCTCGTAGAGGAAGCAGTTGGTCGAGGCGGCAAACGAAAACGGGGTCGTGATCACCTCGTCGCCGGCGCCGATGCCAGCGCTCCGAACGAGCAGGTGTAGACCAGCCGTACCGCTCGATACGGCCACCGCGAAGCGTGCCCCCACCCGATCGGCGAGCATTCGCTCGAAGCGCTGGCCGGTAGGCCCAAGCGCCAACCTGCCCGAGCGGAGCACCTCGCTCACCAACTCCTGCTCGCGCTCGTCGAGGTAAGGCAGCGAAAGCGGAATCGGCGCTTGGCCGCGGCTCATGCTTTCGCACGCACCGGCGTGACGTACTCCAGCCAACTCGCCCAGCGCTCGTCGCGCCCCTGGACGATGTCGAGATAGGCGCGTTGGAGGGCGAGCGTCACCGGGCCCGGATCGCCGATCAAGTAGTCGTCGACCTCGCGCACCGGCGTCACTTCGGCGGCGGTGCCGGTCATGAACATCTCGTCGGCCACGTAGAGATCGGAGCGCACTAGGTTTTCGCTCTTCACCTCGTAGCCGAGCGAACCGGCGACCTCGATAAGCGATTGGCGCGTTATCCCATGCAAGATGCCGGTCTCGAGCGGCGGCGTATAGATGACGCCATCCTTGACCACGAACACGTTCTCGCCCGAGCAGTCGGCGACGTAGCCCTTCTCGGTGAGCAGTATCGCCTCGTCGTAGCCGCCGAGCGCTGCGTCCTGCACGGCCAGCATCGAGTTCAGGTAGAGCCCGCAAGCCTTGGAGGCGTGCGGCACGACATTCGAGGGCATGCGCACCCAGGAGGAGATCTTTACTCGCACTCCTCGTGTCATCCCCTCCTCGCCCAGGTAGGCGCCCCAGGGCCAGCACATGATGGCCACGTAGACGGGGTTGTCACGCGGCGGCACGCCGAGCGAGCCATAGCCGTAAAAAGCGATCGGGCGCACGTAACACGAAGGCACCCGGTTGACGGCGACGAGCTCGAGAGACGCCTTGCGCAGCTCGGCGACCGAGTACGGGATCGTCATCCTGATCAGGCGCGCCGAGTCATGCAGGCGCTGAAGGTGATCGCCGAGGCGAAAGATGGCGGTGCCCTTGGGCGTCTCGTAAGCACGAATACCTTCGAAGACCCCGGAACCGTAGTGCAGGCCGTGAACACCGACGTGGACGGTTGCATCCTTCCAGTCCACGAACTCGCCGTTCATCCAGATCTTCTCGGTTGCGTGCAAATCAGCCATCTTTCTCCTTTCTTTGAATGAAGAGGTTAGCCGTCCGCGTGCACGGCGTCCAAAAGCTGCGCGCCGGCGAGAGTCGTGAGATCACCGGGCGTGCGAATACCTCTCCTTCCGTCGCACGAGCGGCTTTGCACGGCGAACGACGGCTATCGCCGGGTACCGGTGCCGCGGCGGGCTCGTTATCCGCAAGACCGCCTCGAAAGAGTTCTCGAGTAAGAGAACGAGAACGGCGGCGACCTCTTCGGCCGTCGCCGTTCTCGTTTCGTTCATCTCTATCTCGGTTTCGACGCCGCTCCGCCGCACTGCCGTAGCCACTCGCTCGAAAGGCTCCAGCCGGACAGCGGAGAGAACGGGTCGCTAGCCGAGATCGATGAAGCGGGCGTCCGTAAAACCCGCCTTCTCGAAGCTCTCGATCAGAGCCGTTTGAGCCGGTGCGTCGATCGAAAAAGCCATCAGCGCAGTACCGCCCTGGCGCGTCCGTGAGACGGCCATGTTGGCGATGTTGGCGCCGGCCTCGCCGAAGAGAGCCCCGATCCGGCCGATCTGACCAGGTACATCCTCGTAGCGAACGAACACCATCAGCGGCGCCAGCTCGATCTCGAGCTCGTAGCCGAGTGCCGCGACGAGCCAGAGCCGGTGGTCGGTGCCGATTGTGGTTCCGCTGACAGCCACCTCGCTGCCGTCTCCGAACACCCGCACACGCAGCAGGTTGGTGAAGTCGCGAGAACGTGGCTTGGACTCTTCGCTCACCTGGATGCCGCGGTCTTCGGCGATGACACGGGCGTTGACCCAGTTGACCGGCCGCTCCTCACGCTGCTCGAAGGCGCCGTTCAGGACCGCCAGCGTCAGCAGGCGCGTGTCGTAGCTCGCCATCGTGCCGAAGTAGGAGACCTCGATCTTGTCGGCGCGACCACCGGCGAGCTCCATCGCCAGGCGCCCGAGCTTGACCGCGAGCGGCAGGTAGGGCCCGAGGATGTCGAGGTCCTCCTCGCGCAGCGATGGGATGTTGACGGCGTTGGTGACGAGGCCGCCCTCGAGCGCCGCCGCGACCTGCGCGGCAACATCGGTCCCGGCCCGGTCCTGCGCCTCGCCGGTCGAGGCCGCCAGATGAGGTGTGACGACAATCTCGGGCTGCTCGGTCAGCGGCCCCGTGTACGGCTCCTGCGTGTAGACATCGATCGCCGCACCCGCTACCTTGCCCGACTTGATCGCTTCGATCAGGTCGTCGTCGACGATCAGCGCGCCGCGGGCGGCATTGATGATGCGCACGCCGTCACGCATCTTGGCGAAAGCTTCCTTGTTGAGCATGCCGGTCGTCTCGGCGGTCCGCGGAGCGTGCAGCGTCAGGAACTCCGCATTGGCGTAGAGGTCGTCGAGCGAATCCATCCGCTCGACGCCGAGCTCGCGGAAGCGCTCCTTCGAGACGACGGGGTCGTAGGCGATGACGTGCATGCCGAGGCCGGCTGCCTTGCGGGCGACCTGCTGGCCGATCTTGCCCAGCCCGAGGATGCCGAGCGTCTTTCCGGCCAGCTCGATGCCCTTCCATTTGGAACGCTACCAGTTGCCCTGCTTGAAGGCGGCGTAGGCTTGCGGGATGTTGCGCGCCATGGCGAGCAGCAAGCCGATCGTGTGCTCGGCCGTGGAGACGACATTCGACTCGGGGGCGTTGGCGACGATTATTCCCCGCCGAGTGGCGGCTTCCACATCGACGTTGTCGACCCCTACGCCTGCGCGCCCGATGACGCGCAGACGTGTTCCCTTTTCGATCAGGTCGGCGGTGAGCTTCGTCGCCGAGCGGATGATGATCGCGTCGTAGGCACCGATCTTCTCCGCCAGATCTCCTTCGAGATCGACGTCGACATCGAAACGCTCTTTCAGCATCTCGATACCGCCATCGGCGATCTTCTCTCTAACCAGGACTTTCGCTCGTTCGCTCACCGCGCCTCCCCTTCTTTCTGATCAATAAGCGGCGAGGGCGCTAGTGACAGCCGCGCCGCAGTTGACGTTCTTACCCAGATCGGCGAGGGCAAGCTCGACACCGGCGAGAGCCGTAGTGATGTCGAAGATGTCGAAGTAGCCGATGTGGCCGATACGGAAGATATGACCCTTGAGAACGCCCTGGCCGCCCACGATCTGGATCGCGTAGCGATCGCGCATGGTCGAGACGATCTTCTGTCCGTCGATTCCCTCGGGCGCCTTCACCGCGGTGACGACCGCCGAGCGGTCTTCGTCCGGTGAGAAGAGCTCGAGTCCCATCGCCTTGATACCGGCGCGACAGGCGCGACCGAGCTTGCGATGCAGCTCGAAACGCGTTTCGAGACCTTCCTCGAGCAGCAGCCCGAGAGCGACGTTGAGTCCGAGGATGAGAGTCAACGCCGGAGTGAAGGCGGTTGTCTCGTTGCCGAGCGCCTTGAGGGCGGCCGGCCAGTTGAGGAAGAAGCTCGGGCAGCGCCCGGGCTCTTCGCTTGCGGCCCTGGCCGCGTCCGAGATTGCGACCGCCGCTAGACCGGGCGGAGTCATGAGCGCCTTCTGTGAACCGGCGACCACGACATCGAGGCCCCAGGCGTCGGTCTCGACCGGGATTGCTCCCAGGCTCGAGATCGCGTCGACGACAACCAGAGCGCCGTGCTCCTTGGCAACCGCGGCCAGTTTCTGGATATCGGCCACGACGCCGGTCGACGTCTCCGAGTGAGTCAGGTAGACGGCTTTGGCAGGCGCCTTCTCGAGCTCGAGCGCCAGCTTGGCGGGGTCGGGAGTAGCTCCCCACTCCTCCTTGATGTGCTCGACCTCGAGTCCATAGGTGTTGGCGATCTTGGCCCAGCGCTCGCCGAAGTTTCCGGCCGAATGGACGACCACACGGTCGCCTGGTGCGTTGAGGTTCGAAACCGCTGAATCCATGCCACCAGTACCCGAAGCGGCGAACATGATCACGTCGTTCTTTGTCTTGAAGACCTCTTTGAGCCTCTCGCTGCATTCGACGAAGGCTCGGCGGAAGTCCGCGCCACGGTGGTGGATGATTGGCTCGGCCATCGCCAGCAGTACCTCGGGCGGTACAGGGGTCGGGCCGGGCGTCATCATGTATCTCTTCTCTGGCATAGGAGCTCAACGCTAACGAACCCGGGCGACCACCCCCTGGTCAGCCTGAATCAGGCGATCGGCGAAGCGAGTTCCAGCGTTCCAGCAACACGTCTTCCGACGCGTCACGCCAGAGGGAGAAAGCGAAACGTTTCCGCATAACCAAGCCGTTCTAGCGGACGCGCCCGAACCGTATCCCCAGCGCCTCACGATACGCCTCGAAACGAACTCGGCGGCAAATTACGCAAAGGTGTGCGGAGAAGCGGCACCGTCTCTACGCGCTCCTACGAAGACCACGAGCAGCGTTTGGACGTTCAGCCTCGGGGAAAGGGCGCGGAGGCGGTACGGACTCGGCCGCGCGCGCTACTCGCCGATCGCCTTGAGCAGCACTCGCTTGCGCCGGCGGCCGTCGAACTCGGCGTAGAAGACCTGCTCCCAGGGGCCCAGGTCGAGACGGCCTTCGGTGATCGCCAGCACGACCTGGTGCGCCATCAGCTGGCGCTTGAGATGAGCGTCGGCGTTGTCCTCGCCGACGTTGTGGCGGTAGCCCGAGACGGGCTCGTGCGGGGCGAGCCGCTCGAGGAGGTCGTCGATATCTTGGATCAAGCCGGACTCGTCGTCGTTGACATAAACCGCCGCGGTGATGTGCATCGGGTTGACCAGGCAGAGCCCCTCCTGGATGCCGGAGCGGCCGACGAAGTCCTGGACGCGGTCGGTGATGTTGACGTAGTCGCGCCGGTGTGGCGTCTCAAACCAGAGCTCTTCGCGCGCGTGTTTCACAGCCGTCAGCCTAGCCCGCCACCCCGTTAGCGGCAGATCAGGCCGACGGCCTCGATCGCTGCCCGCGCAAGCGCATCGTCCTCGGCGCCCGGGAGGCCGCTAACGCCTACCGCTCCGACCCTGCGCTCTCCTTCGAACACCGCTACACCGCCGCGGAAGAAGCTGAAGAAGGGATCGAAGCTCGCCCGCTCGACAGGATCGTCGCGAACACGATCGGCGAGAGCCGCCGTCGAGAGAGCGTCGCTGCGCGCCGCGGTATACGCCTTGCGTTCTGCGTTCAGTCTCGTGTCGTGCGACGCACCGTCCATCATCGCCGCGGCGACCAACTCGCCGTGGTCGTCCGTAACGTAAATCGTCATCGGGCCCGGAGAATGGGAGACGGCGTGATCGACGATGGCCCTTGCCTGCTCGAGACGCACGAGTTTCATCTTGACAGCAAACGACTGCGATGAACAGTCTCGAACCAGAGCTCTTAGCGGGCGCTCTTCACCGCGGAACGCCGTTTACCACTCGGCGGGGGGCCCGTCGGTCCTCGACCCGTCATGTTCCGGAACAGGACCCTGAAGAAGAGGCGCAGAAATTTCATGCGCCGACAATAGCGCTGACGGCCAGCGGTCGCCACAGCACCGGACAGTCGTAGGCACGCGGCGCTCGATCGTAAAAAACTTTCGCCGAACGCCTCCATGCCACCTTCTTCCGAAGAGATCCTCAGCCCTTCTCGAGCCGAGTTGGCTCGAGGAAGACCGCGCGCAGCCCTCAGGGAGATGGAAAGGGCGCGAAGCGAGCTACTCGCCGCCGGCGACTTCGACGGATTACGCGAGCTGATCGATCTGGTGCGCGGGGTTCGCACGCTCGCTCCGGCCGATACCAGAGCTCGCAAGCGCCTACTCGTAGCGGTCGAGCGGGATACCCAGCCCCTATCTCCCGACGCGATCCCGCAGGTCGTATCGAAGCCCGAGGATGCGCCCGCCTCTCCCCCTCCGAGCGCTCCGTTCTCGCCCTACGGCCGTTTCTCGACCGAGGAGATTCTCGCGCCTGCCCGCATAGAGATCGAGCACCACAAGATCGGTCACGCCCTGCGTCGCCTCGAGAAGGCAAGGCGCAAGCTGCTCGCGCGCAGCGACCTCGACGGGCTCGGAGAGCTGATCGAGCTAGCACGGCGAATGTCGCTGGCAAAGCCGCGTCACGAGTCGGCCCGCAGCCGCCTGATCTATTCGGCCCGCCAGAACGTTCGTTTCTTGAGCCGGCGCGCCGCGCTCAGCGTCGGGGAGGATTGGCACGATCCCTTTGCCTCCGCCGGGCCGAAGACGATACTTCCGTCCCTGCCCCCGATGACACGGCGCGAGAAGCTGATCGCCGCTGCCATCGTCGTCGTTATGGCCGGGATGGAAGCGGGAAAGCGCGCTACCTCCACGAGTGGAATTCCGTAACCGACGTCGCCTGGTCACCCGACGGACGGCAGCTCGCGTTCGTGATCGCAGGCTGGGGGCCGCGGGTTAACCGTCTCTACGTGATCGACCGCGATGGGTTCAGCTTCGCGCGCACGAGCTCGCTGACGACCTTCGGGTTCGCCTTACCCTGCGTCTCCTTCATCACCTGACCGACGAAGAAGCCGAGCAGGCCCTCCTTGCCGCCCCGGTACTGCTCGACCTGTCCCGGATTGGCCGCGAGGATGCGCTCGATCAAGGGCTCGAGCTCGCTCGTGTCGGAGATCGCGGCTTCGGCCAGATAGGTCTCGGCACGGAAATCCGAGTTACCGGTATGCGCGATCGCCTCGTCGAAAGCGGCGCGCGGAATGTCCGAGCGTGCCTCGATCAGCTTCGCCAGCTCGCCTGGATCGACCGCTCCCGGATCGACTCCCGCCGCTGCCAGCTGATTCATGAGCACGTTGGCCGCCGCCTTCGGCTCGACTCCGATCTCGTCGAGCGCGGCGTAAAGCGCGTCCCGCCCGCTCGTGACCAGACCAAGCGCCAGCTCGTAGCCGAGCACCGGCTCGAGCCGCGCGATGCGGAGGCCCGGTAGCTCCGGCAGCTCTCCCTTGAGCCTTTCGATCAGCTCCGGCTCCGGCTCGTAGGGCACCAGATCGGGCTCGGGGAAGTAGCGGTAATCCTGCGCCTCCTCCTTGGAGCGGTGCGCCGTCAGCGTGCCCGAGGCGGCGTCGAAGTCGTACGTCTCCTGTTTGACCTCGCCGCCCGATTCGTAGACCTCGATCTGACGGGCGATCTCGGCCTCGATGCCGCGACCGATGAAGTTGAAGGAGTTCATGTTCTTGAGCTCGCAGCGCGTGCGGAGCTCGCTCGAGCCAACCGGGCGTACGGAAATGTTGGCGTCGCAGCGGAGCGTCCCCTTCTCCATCTCCGCGTCCGAGATTCCGAGCTCGACCACGGTCTGGCGCAGCAGCTGGAGGAAGCGCTTGGCCTCCTCGGCCGAATGGATGTCGGGCTCCGAGACGATCTCCATCAGCGGCGTGCCGCCGCGGTTGAAGTCCACCAGCGAGTGCTCGGCGCCGACGATGCGCCCCTCCACCCCACCGACGTGGATCGTCTTGGCGGCGTCCTCCTCCAGGTGGGCGCGGTTAAGGCGAATCTCGCGCTCACCGCCGGGCCCGGGCACGACCAGGCGGCCACCTACGCACAGGGGCGCTTCGTACTGGGAGATCTGGTAGCCCTTGGGCAGGTCTTGGTAGAAGTAGTTCTTACGCGCGAAGAGCGCTCTCTCTGTGACCTTGCAGCCGACCGCCAGCCCGAACTTGATCGTCCACTCGATCGCCTGAGCGTTTGCGACCGGAAGCGTGCCAGGGTGCGAGAGGCAGACCGGGCAGGTGCGCAGATTCGGCTCCAGCCCGAAGGAGGTCTCGCAGCGGCAGAACATCTTCGTCCGCGTCTTCAACTGGACGTGGATCTCGAGCCCGATGACCGGCTCCCAAGTGTTCACGCGCTCTCCTTCAGGCGAGGCGGAACAAAATCGAACCCGAGCGCCCGCTCGAGCGCATGCCCGGCGCGGAAGAGTACGTTCTCGGAGAACTGCGGCCCGGTCAGCTGTAGCCCGACGGGCAGGCCCTCGGAGAGCCCGCAGGGAATCGAAAGCCCCGGTAGCCCGGCCATGTTGGCAGGGATGGTGAGGATGTCGGAGGCGTACATGGCGAGTGGATCCTGCGTCTTCTCGCCGAGCTTGAAGGCCACCGTCGGCGAGGTCGGGCTGATGATCAGATCGAAGCGTTCGAACAGGGCGGCGTGCTCGCGGGCGATGATCGTGCGCACCTTCTGCGCCTGGCCGTAGAAGGCGTCGTAGTAGCCGGCCGAGAGCGCGTAGGTGCCGATCATGATGCGGCGCTTGGGCTCGTCGCCGAAGCCCTCGTCGCGCGTGCGCTCGTACATCTCGATCAGGCTCTTCGCGTCCTTCGCCCGTTGTCCGTAGCGGACACCGTCGTAGCGGGCCAGGTTCGAAGAGGCCTCGGCTGGAGCGATCAGGTAGTAGCAGGCGAGCCCGTACTCGATCGAGAGTGGCAGCGAGCACTCCTCGACCTCGGCGCCCAGCTCCTCGCAGAGTACAATCGCCCGTTCGGTCTCGGCTTTGACGCCCGGCGAGATCCCCTCGGCCTCGTTCATCTCCTTGGGCACGCCGATGCGCATCCCCTTCAAGTCCTCGGCCTCGGGCGACTTGACTGGCTCGGGCATCTCGACCGTGGTCGAATCGAGCGGGTCGCTTCCGGCAATGATCCGATAGAGAAGCGCGCAGTCGCGCACCGTCTTGGTGATCGGACCAACCTGGTCGAGGCTGGAGGCGAAGGCGATAATGCCGTAGCGCGAGACGGTGCCGTAGGTCGGGCGCAGGCCGACCAGGCCGCAGAGCGAGGCCGGCTGCTTGATCGAGCCGCCGGTGTCCGAGCCGAGTGCCCAGGGCGCCATACCGCCGGCGACCGCTGCCGCCGAGCCGCCCGAGGAGCCGCCGGGCACCCGCTCGGGATCCCAGGGGTTCCGGGTTGGGCCGTAGGCGGAGTTCTCGGTCGAGGAGCCCATGGCGAACTCGTCCATGTTCGTCTTGCCGAGCGCCGGCAAGCCCGCTTGCTTGACCTTGGCTGCCACGGTCGAGTCGAACACCGGCACGTAGCCGGAGAGGATCTTCGAGCCGGCCGTCGTCTCGATCCCCTCGGTCGTGATCACGTCCTTGATCGCTATTGGGACGCCCGTACCCTGGCACTCCTCGACGACTTTGAGATAGGCGTGGATCTCGCCGTCGCGCTCGGCAATCGCATCGAGATAGGCGCGGTGCAGTTCCTCGGCGCTTGTCTCGCCGCGCTGGAGTAAGCCCATCGCCTCCTCGACGGTCAGGCGCAGGGTGTCGACGGTCACGCTCCTCCTCCCCGCGGCCGGGATCTCTTCGAGAGCGACTCGTCGCAAGCGTGGCTACGCATTGGCAGGGACTCGGAAGGCGTTGGCTTCACTCTCGGGCGCGTTTGCGAGCGCCTGCTCACGCTCCAGCGACGGGCGCGGCTCGTCGGGGTCGACGACGTTGAGTAGCGCCAGCGGATGGGATGTCGGTGGGACGTCGCCGAGGTCGAGCTCCGAGACCTTCCCGACCGCCTCGAGAATGGCGCTGAGCTGCTCTTGGAAGCGCTCGATCTCGTCCTCGCTGAGCGCGAGCCGGGCCAGCTTGGCGACGTGCAGAACCTGTTCGCGCGTGATCGACACGGCCAACATCCTGCCAGTAGCGACAACGCGCTGCCGGAAAGAGCTTCCAACGACCCATTCCATAGCGAAGACCGTCTGGGTGCGATCGGTGGATGCGATGCTAGGACGCAGCGCCTCGTTCGTAGCGGCGCTACGGGCGAGGCCGAGAACAACGTAGCGCGCCGCCGAGCGTAGTCAGACGAAACGGGCCCCGAGGGGCCCGTTTCGACGACTTACTGTGTGGTTCTTAGACTACTTGGACGTTCTCGGCCTGAAGGCCCTTGTCACCCTGGACGATCTCGAACTCGACATGCTGCCCTTCGACGAGCGTGCGGTATCCGTCCATGGTGATCTTGGAGTGATGAACGAAGACGTCGTCTCCGCCCTCGCGCTCGATGAACCCGAAGCCCTTCTCGTTGGAGAACCACTTAACGGTGCCCTGAGCCAACATTTCCTCCTTGAACCTGCGACGGCCCAGGCACCGAGCCGTCGAGCGGTGATCGAAGCCACGCAAAAATAGCGGGGCAGCTAGTCGAAAGCAAGCAGTCCTTGCCGAACACGAGCCGCTCGGATCGTGTTGGTAAGGAGCATGGCTCTCGTCATCGGGCCGACGCCGCCGGGCACAGGGGTGAGCAAGCCTGCCACCTCGGAGACCGCGCGGTCGACGTCGCCGACGAGCCCCTCGGGAGTCCGTGTGATTCCGACATCGATGACCGTGGCGCCCGGCTTGACCATCTCGGGCTGGATCAGACCGGCGCGGCCGGCCGCTGCAACCAAGAGGTCGGCGTTCTTGGTGCGCTCTGCCATGTCGCGAGTGCGAGTGTGGCAGAAGGTCACCGTCGCGTTCGCGCGCAGGAGCAGAGCAGCCATTGGTTTGCCGACAATCTCGCTGCGTCCGACTATTACGGCATCCGCGCCTTCCAGCTCGACGTCGTAGGCGCGCAGAAGTTCCATAATCCCAAGCGGCGTCGCCGAGATGTGCCCCTCGCGACCGAGCCATAGGCGCCCGACGTTGACGGGGCTGAAGCCGTCAACGTCCTTGACCGGGTCGATCGCCTCCATCACGCGCGGCTCGCTGACCTGGTCGGGAACCGGCGACTGGACGATGAAGCCGTCGATGCTGTCGTCGGTGTTCAGCTTCCGCACCAGCGCGAGCACCTGCTCCTCGCTCGCATCGTCGGGGAGTCGATGATCGACGGACTCGATCCCGACCTCGGCGCAATCCTTGTGCTTGTGTCCGACGTAAACCTGCGAAGCCGGGTCGTCGCCAACGAGCACAGTGGCAAGCGAGACACGACCGAGCTCGCGCACATCCTCAGCAACCCTGGCGCGCACGCCTGCCGCTAGCTCGGAACCGTTCATGAGAGTCGCAGGCATTGGAAGCGGAACTCTAGCCGACGCACCTGCCGACCCCCCAACGGAGGGTTTGACGCTACGAGCATGTTGCCGATCATGAACGCAGGGTTACCGACGCACGTCTCATGCGCAGACAACTCCGATTACCTCTTTTTCTCGCTGCCGTTGCGACCGCCGTGATCGTCGCCGCGGTCGCGGCGTTCTTCGTACCGACAGCCGCAGCGCTCGCGCTCGTCGGGATCGCGGCCGTCCTGATCGCGATCGGCGCCCTCACCCTCGCACGCCAGCTCTGAGAAACCGAGAGCGCCCGCGTAGCACGGGAAACGAAGTAACCAAAACAGAAGAACTCCGAACGGAATGAAGACCCGTCGATTGGGTGCGGTCGGTGGATGTGAGGCTAGGACGCAGCGTCGCGTTCGTAGCTGGAAGCTACGGGCGCGACCGAGGACAACGTATCGCGCCGCCGAGCGCGGCCAGGAGATGGAGTGCTTCGTTTCGTTCGGGGTTCAATAAAAAGGCGCGGAGCAGAATCGAACTGCTGTACGAGGCTTTGCAGGCCTCTGCCTAGCCACTCGGCCACCGCGCCGTGCGGGCAATCCTAGTACACGGTACAAGCTCTCATTTCGCCTCGGAGCTGCCTTCCCGAACGAGCCAGTCGACCAGCTTGCTGCCTCGAACCGAGTGCCGGCTCGCATCGAGATGCGCTGGTGACCGGCGTACGGAGGTCTATTCTGTCGCGCGCATGGCGAAGCGACCCGATATCCAAGGACTGCGTGCAGTCGCGGTACTCCTTGTCATCCTCTATCACGCCGGTCTTCCCCTGCCTGGAGGGTTCGATGGCGTCGACATCTTCTTCGCGATCTCCGGTTTCGTGATCACCGGGACGCTGCTTTCGGAGCTGGTCGCGAGCGGGCGAATCAGTTTCTCGCGCTTCTACGTCAGACGCATAAAGCGGCTGCTACCCGCGGTGGCTCTGATGCTCGTCTTCGTCGCCATCGTCGGGGTACTGGCCGATCCGGCCGGAGCTCAGAACATGAGCGCCTTCACCGGTATCTACACGTCACTGTTCAGCTCCAACTTCTACCTTGCGAGCCTTCCCAACGGCTACTTCGACGTGAGTACAACCGGCAACTCTCTACTCCATACCTGGACGCTCGGCGTCGAGGAGCAGTTCTACATTGTCTTTCCGCTGCTACTGGTGGCCGGCTGGCGGCTCGGGCGGACGAAGCTCGGCAGAGGACAAAGCCGAACGATCTCTTTTGGGGTGATTGCGGGCGCCTGCGCGGTCTCTTTCTTGGTCTACCGCGAGCTCTACCACACCTCTCTTCTGAGCAGTCTCGGCAATCCGCGTCAGCTCGCTTTCTACGCCTCGCCCACTCGCGCTTGGGAGTTCGGCGTCGGCGCGCTCATAGTGATCGCGACGCCGCTTCTCCTGCGGCTCCCCGTTTGGGGCGCGTACTTACTGGGGACAGTCGGTGCGATCGCCATTACCTTGTCGGCCTTCACTCTCCACGCAGCGACCTTCCGCTCGACCTCTGCTCTGCTTCCCGTCGGAGGCGCTTGCCTGCTACTCGCTGCCGGAGTCGGGACTCGCGTCGGCTTTTCACGTTTGCTCAGCGTTGGTCCGATGGTCTGGATCGGCGACATCTCATACGGTCTCTATCTCTGGCACTGGCCGCTCATCGTCTTCGCCCGCGCGCTCTGGCCCGGGCAGCGCTGGGCGGTCATAATCGCGGCCGTGGCAGCCTTTCTGCCCTCCTGGCTTTCCTATCGCTTCGTAGAGAACCCAATTCGGTTCCACTCGCGGCTCGGATCGCGCTCGCCCGTGGCCGGGCGCAGCGCCGCCGCGCTCGCCTCGATCTGTATTGCCGTGCCAATCTTCGCCAACGTCGGACTACTTCGGGCTCAAGACGCCTTGAGCGCGACGAAGGCGATGAAGAGTTGGAGCCGAACCGAGCTTCTCCACTTCGATCTTCGCCGCCACTGTGCCAGCGGGGCGTCGCTCGGCACGCCCGAGAACGCGAAGTGCATCTGGAGAGTTCCACATCCCCGTGGAGACGTAATTCTGTTCGGCGACTCGAACGCCGGCCAGCTCTCCGAGCCCGTCACCCGAGCGGGCAACCGGGCTCGTTACAACGTCACGGTCGCCACCTATACGTCCTGCCCCTTTATGGGCCTGCGGATCAAGAGAATCGACGGCGAGAACAAGCTCTGCCCCCGCTTCGCCTCCGAGTCGCTCGACTATATTGTTCGCACCAAGCCGAGCCTGGTCGTGCTGGCGGCGCGTACCGACTTCTACCTGCAGAACCCCGCTGACGGACTAGGCCTCATCGGCAAGAGCGGGCTCACCTTCAGCAACGCGGGCAAGGCCCGGCTGTGGCGGCGCGCGCTCCACTCGACGCTCCTACGCCTGAATGCGGCCGGCGTGCCCGTGTTGCTCGTGCATCCGATTCCTGTGCTTCCACTTGATCCGGCCACCTGTGCGGTCGTTCGCGTCCTCCTCGGCAAGTGCTCGAGCTCGCTCCCGCGCAGTTCGGTAGACAGGTGGCTACGGCTCGCGATTAAAACCGAGAACGCCGGCGCCGCCGGCGCGAAACGAACCTGGATTCTCGATTTCGAGAACCAACTCTGCGAGAAGCACCGCTGTACGACCGTGAAGAACGGAGTCTCCCTGTACCGAGACTCGCGCCATCTGAGCGTCGATGGCGCCCTCACCCTGACCGGTACGTTCCAGCGGGCGATCGCCCGTCACGCCACTCCGCGCCGACGCTGATCGAAAGCCATCGGGAGAACAGACAGGCGCAGCGACAAACCGAAGTCGAACGTTACGAAGTCACAGCCGGATCGCAGGTTTCCCACCAGGTGGAGTGTGCGCCGTACAGGTGGATATTTATGACCGGACCGTAGTGAACCTCGCTGAAGGTACCGAGTGGCTTCATCCAGGCGGCCAGCCATCTACTGCCTCGCTGCTCGGTGATCGCATATCCCTCGATATTGCACGCGCGACCAAAGCGAGGTTCGTACTCGGTCTTCTGCCCCGCCAATCCCTCCGCCTTCGCGGCCGACATGCCGACGCGGATGCCGCGCGAGGTCCGCAGATAACGGCAGTTGCTCTCGAAGTCACTCAGCCGATGGGTGCTAAACGGGAAGCTGTAATAGCGCGTGCAGGTCTTCTTGGAGCCGGCGATACGAACTTTGTATTCGAGCGCCCGAGCGACGGGCCCGCCTCTTCCCATTTCCTTGCCTCTCCAGTTCGGCTTCCGCTTCTCGGCCTTGACCACTGCGGCCTCGGTCGAACGCTCGATCCGGAGGTAGCGACCGTTTATCGGGCCTATCCGGCCGGACAGCGACACGACGACATCGGTAAACGAGGCGCGTTTGGCGTTCGCCTGCGACGAGACCGAACCCTTGGAAGCACCCGGGACGATTGCGGCCACGAGCGCGAGTACCGCGAAGATTCCGACGTACTTCGCCGCGGTAGATCGGAATACTCTGCGAACGGCTTCCACACTCCACATCTTTTGCGTCGATGGGGTAGCTGCCAGTAAGGGAGGATCTCGCCCTCCGTCTTCGAGCCCGCGGGCCGACATACTTCGTAGCCCTCGGAAAAAGAAAGCCGCCGGGTCCCGGACGCCTGACGGCTTCAAGCGGATGAAGGGATTCGAACCCTCGACCTTCTGCATGGCAAGCAGACGCTCTAGCCAACTGAGCTACATCCGCGTGCGGCCAAGTATAGCCCGGTGTGACGAGTCGCTAGCGATCGCTGAAAGCGTCGAGGGCTTCGTTCACCAAGCGGTCAGCGAGCTGGTTTTGCTCACGCCGTACGGCTCGGTAGCTCACCCCGCTGATCCTTCGAGCGAGCCCGCTCGCTTTGAGGAATAGCGGCTTCAAGCCCTCGTTCTTGACCCGGTAGGCGCCCGTCATCTGTCGCACCATCAGCTCCGAGTCCGAGACCACCTCGAGCTCTCCGACGCCAAGCTCCACTGCCTTCGTCAACCCGGCGACGAGACCGCTGTACTCGGCCACGTTGTTGGTTGCAACTCCAATCACTTGGCCGCGGGCATCCAGCACCGTCCCGTCCTCGTCCTCGAGCACGTAGCCGTAGGCAGCCGGGCCCGGGTTACCTCGAGCGCCGCCGTCTGTGAAGAGGCGCGCCTTGATCACTGCACCGGCTCACGCAGCGCGTAGAGATCGAAGGCGGGCTCCTCGTAGGGGTGGGACTCGTGAAGTGCGCGCACGATGTCGGCTTCGAGCTCGGCCGGATAGACCGTTTCCAGACGGTACTCAGTAACGCGCTGCTCCCAGCCCACTTCTCCGACGCTCGGTCGGGTACCTTCGCCGCCGAGAAAGGTGCCGGCCCCGGCCGTGTACCAGGCGCACCGCTCGTAGTCGCCGATGCGCCCGGCACCCGCAGCAAAGAGCGCCTCGCGCACGCTCTCCAATGCCGACGCTGGAACGAAAACGACCAACTTTCGCCTCACGAGGCGCACCTTACACGCGCCCCCAGCCGAACCCTGGTCACTTCGTACGGCCGCGGGCTCTAGTGAGCTTCGATCTCGGGGAAGGTGCCCGGGATGCGCGCTCGCCGCTTCTTGTTCGGCTTCGCCGCTTCGGTGCGCCCTGTAACGGACTCTTTACCGCTGCGGCGATCGATGATGACCTCGACGTTCGGATTGTCTTTGTAGTACTCGACCATCCGATCGTAGAGATCGTCCACAAGCTCGGGGGGAATCACGCAGTAGATCATCTGCCTCGCATTCTACGAGGAGATAGCGACAATGCCATAGGCACGTGACTCGCCGCCCTCAGCCGAGCGAGTCGATGCGGGCGACGTCCGGAACCACGCGGCCGTCCTCCTCGACGCGTGCGTTCCAGTTCGTGAAGGGCTGCTTCAGCTCTTGCAGCTCGTGTCCGCGCTCGGCCAGTCTCACCTGCTGCGCCGAATCGAGAGATATGCGGTACTGGTACCAAGATAGGTCCCAGCCGACGGTCAACACGAACTCCGCCTTCGCACCCGAGAGCGCCACGATACTCGCGTGTGGCTCGCCCAAACTTCGCGCCACTCCACCGATCGTGCGCCGATAGGGACTGGTGTTGAACACGTCCGCTGCCTCGACGATCACGACGTCTTCATCGCCTAGCCGGCGCAGGATCGGCTCGGCGAGCACCGGATCCTCCGTGTCGTCGCGAGCGATGCCGAAAAGCGAGGACATAAGGCCACGCTTCCTGCGCGCCTCGGCACGGGTTGGCGCCGTCGGAGTCCCCTCCCGAGCCCAGCCGCGATCGATCGCCTTCTCAGAACACAGGCGGCAGACCTCAACCAGCTCGTCTTTCTCTCCGGGCGAGAAGCGACTGAACTGCTCACCCATGAGCATCCGCCGTCCGCAGATTGCACAGGGTCTGGATAGTTCGTTGCGCGTGATGCGCATGGCACCTAGCCTACAGAACCTACGAGCGACTGAAGCGCCGTTGACTAGGCCCCTTCGCGTTCCTTCTTGACCTGCTCGACGATCTTCTGGGCGATGTGTGCCGGAACCTCCTCGTAGCGGGCGAACTGCATGTGGTAGTCGCCACGCCCGCCGGTGAGCGAAGTCAGTGATTGCGAGTAAGTGAGAATCTCGGCCATAGGCACCTCGGCCCGAATCGTCGTCACCCCCCCCGTGGGTTCCATTCCTTGCAGGCGCCCGCGGCGAGAGTTCAGATCACCGTTGACGGCGCCAACGGCTTCGTCTGGAACGGTTACCTCGATCTCCATGATTGGCTCTAGAACGACCGGGTCGGCCTGCTCGTAAGCCTGCTTCCAGGCCAGCGAGCCGGCGATCTTGAAGGCCATCTCGGAGGAGTCGACGGTGTGGTAACTGCCATCCACCAGGCGGACGCGAACGCCCTTGACCGGCGCCCCCGCCAGCTCGCCGCGCCGCATCGCCTCCTGGATTCCCTTGTCGACCGCCGGCCGGAAGCTCTGCGGTATGACGCCGCCGACGATCTTGTCGAGGAACTCGTAGCCGGCGTCGGCGCCGATCGGCTCGATGACGATGTGGCAGTCGCCGAACTGCCCGCGTCCTCCGGTCTGCTTCTTGTAGCGACCGTGCCCGCGGGCCTCCTTGCGAATCGTCTCGAGGTAGGGAACACGCGGCTGGTGCAGCTCGACCTCCACGCCAAAGCGGCGCTTGAGCCGCTCGACCGCGACCTCGACGTGCATCTGGCTCATACCCGAGAGCAGCTGCTCGCCGGTCTGCTGGTCGCGGCGCAGAAGCAGAGTCGGATCTTCTTCAGCCAAGCGGCGCAGAGCCGAGGCCATCTTCTCCTCGTCGCCCTTGGCCTTGGGCGCAATCGCGAAGCTCATCACCGGCTCGGGAAAGCCGATCGCGGCCAGTTCGACGTGGCGATCGGAATCGAGCAGCGCATCGCCGGTTTGCGTGTCCTTGAGCTTGGCTACCGCGGCGATGTCTCCCTCGCCGATCGACTCCGCGCTGGAGTGCTCCTTGCCCTGCATCAGCAGGAGCTGACCGACGCGCTCCTTCCCACGCGTACGAGGATTGGTGAGCGTGGAGTCGGACTTGACGGAGCCGCCGACGGCGCGGAAGACGTTGATCCGCCCGGCGAAGGGATCGGCGATCGTCTTGAAGATGAAAGCGCCCGAGCCAACCTCGCCGAGACCGGTGGGAGCACCCTTCTCTACCGGCGACGGCATGCACTCTGAGGCGAGATCGAGAAGCGCCGTCGAGCCAAGGTTCTTGGTGGCGACCGCGCAAGCGACCGGGAACAGCTCGCCGCGCAAGATGGCCTGTTCGAGTGCGCCCGCCAGCTCCTCGCCCTCGATCTCCTCGCCCTCGAGGTAGCGCTCCATCAGCGCCTCGTCGGTCTCGGCGATGGCATCGAGCAGCTTCTCCCGATGCTCGGCGACGGTGTCCGCGATCTCGGCGGGAATCTCGGAGGTTGCGGCTTCCTTTCCGCCCTCGGCGCTCATGTAGGCCTTCATGTGCAAGAGGTCGACGACGCCCTTGGGCTCGTGCTCGGCGCCGATCGGAACCTGGACTGCGATGCAGTGAGGCGAGAGTTGAGACTGAAGCTGTGAGAGGACGCGGAAGAAGTCGGCACGCTCGCGGTCGAGCATGTTGACGACTAGGCAGCGCGCTAGACCTAGCTCTTCGGCGCGCTTCCAGATTCGACCGGTTTGCACCTCGATCCCCATTACTCCGCTGACGACCAGCACGACCCCCTCGACGACGCGCAGCGCCGCTAACAGATCGCCTTGGAAGCCCGCGTCGCCGGGCGTGTCGATCAGGTTGAGCTTCTTTCCGCGCCAGAGCACGTGGCAGATAGAAGCCTGCAGCGATAGCTGGCGCTTGCGCTCGTCTTCGTCCCAGTCCGAGACGGTCGTGCCCGCCTCCACGGTTCCGAGTCGAGTCGTAGCGCCAGACTGGAAGAGGAGCGCTTCGACAAGCGACGTCTTTCCCGTCCCGCGGTGACCTGCGAGAGCGAGGTTACGAATCTGGCCGGGCTCGACAGCGGGCATGCGCTCTTCCTCCTGTACCGATTGCGCCTGCGATCTTAGACGTCCTCCGCACTCGCCGGAAAACGAACGTATCCAAAGACCTCGAGGAATCGCGTGACGCGAACGATTTCAGCTGCGCTCGAGCGCGGCGCGTGTCTGAGCACCGCCGAGGCGCGCTTTCAAGCGCAGGATCGCCTTGGTGTGAAGTTGCGAGACGCGCGACTCGGTTACTCCGAGCACCTCGCCGATCTCGCGCAGCGTCAGCTCCTCGTAGTAGTAGAGCGTGACGACCAGCTTCTCGCGTTCGGGCAAGCGCGCGATCGCCTCGCCCAGCGCCTCGCGCATCTCGGTCTGTGCTAGCGCCGTCTGCGGCTCCGGGCCCTGCGTGTCTTCGATCGTGTCGATCAGAGCGACCTGGTCGCCTCCGCTCGAGGAGATCGTCCAGAGCTCGTCGAGAGCGGCGATAGAGGAGCGTGAGATCTCGAGCAGATTCTCGCCCAGCTCGTCCTGGCTGACGCCGAGCTTGGCGGCGATCTCTTCCTCGTTCGGTGCGCGGCCGCTCTGCGCTTCGAGCTCGCCGATCGCCCGCTCGATGTCGCGCGCCCGCGCCCTCACCGAGCGCGGAACCCAGTCCATCGCCCGCAGCTCGTCGATGATCGAGCCCTTGATGCGGGTTATCGCGTAGGTCTCGAACTTGACATCGCGGTCGGGGTCGTAGCGCTCGATCGCCCCGATCAACCCGAGCAGACCGTAAGAGACTAGGTCGCCTTCGTCCACGTGAGCTGGCAGCCCAGAGCCCAGTCGGCCCGCAACGAATTTGACCAGCGGCGCGTAGGTCAGGATGAGCCGATCGCGGAGCTGCTGATCTCGGCTGGCACAGTATTTTCGCCAGAGGGAGTTGACGTCCTCGACAGGCACGCTTCAAGAATACGAGGTCCAGGCACCTTTCCCCTACTTGATCTGTCGGAATTCTTTCCGCGTGCCTGTGCGAGCGGCGTCAGTAGAATCGTCCGGACAACCCCTAGGGGCGTAGCTCAATTGGTAGAGCACCGGTCTCCAAAACCGGGGGTTGGGGGTTCGAGTCCCTTCGCCCCTGTAGGTCCACCGAAAGTCCGCCCCCCTTCGGAGCGCATGATGACTTTCGGCGGCGTGCGATCTCGTCGAGTCGCCGCGACTGCGTCGCGTGCGCCTCGCGAGGCCCTCAAAGCGAGGCGGGCTGACCGTAGGTGTAGGCGAGGTCCCGATGGAGATTGCGACAGCCGTTGTTGAGCCGCGCCTGTGCGCGTCGCGCGAAGCGCGCTCTGGCTGGCTATCGTGACGGACGATGAATACGGGCGAGTTCAGCGTCGAGACGCTCACGTGCGAGCAGGTCGCCAAGACGATCGACCACTCGCTGCTCGGGCCCGAGCTCGACACCGACTCGGTGATTGCCGGCTGTGAGCTGGCGCGCCTCTACGACGTCGCCTCGGCCTGCGTCAAGCCCTGCGACGTTGCACTCGCGGCGGAGTTGCTCGCTGGCTCGAACGTGAAGGTGAGCACGGTGATCGGCTTTCCGCACGGCTCTTCGACCACGGCGGTCAAGGTGTTCGAGGCCGAACGGGCGATCGCCGACGATGCCAAGGAGCTGGATATGGTGCTGAACATCGGCCGGCTCCGCTCGGGCGCCGTCGATGAGGTGCGGGCCGAGATCGAGGCCGTCGTCGAGGTCGCCGCCGGGCAGGCGCTGGTCAAGGTCATCCTCGAGAACGCCTATCTCGACCGCGCTCAGAAACTACTCGGTTGCCGCCTCAGCGAGGAGGCAGGCGCCGACTTCGTCAAGACCTCGACCGGCTTCGCTCCATCGGGCGCCACGGTTGAGGACCTGCGCCTGATGAGGAAGGCGGTCTCGTCCCGTATCGGCGTCAAGGCCGCCGGCGGCGTGCGCACGCTCGACGCACTGATCGATGCAATGAACGCGGGCGCCACACGAGTCGGTGCCACCGCGACGCAGGGCATCCTCGAGGAGTTCAAGGCTCGAAAGGTGCAGAGGTAGCTCAGTCACCCTCTCCCCTCCAGCGTCGACGGCGCCAATCAAGCGAATAACGCTCCCGTCCTGGCGCGAATCGAGCCACTATCCCTCGAGTTAGTGATAGAAGCTAATGGCGATCGCGCGAATCGGCGATATAACCGTTGTCCCCCTAAGACCGCGCTGGACCAGTCCCGGCGGAGGCGCGTTGTGGCAAACAATCTCGAACAGCAGCTCGTTCAGCTAGATGAACTCCTCGGTTTGCTCGATGCGAAAGCTCTTCGCAGCGCTCAAGAAGCTCTCGAGCACCAGATAGCCGAGCTCAGCGAGCGGCTCGAAGTGACGCGTCAAGCGCTCGCGCAGGCGCACTCTCAACGTAAGCGCCTCGCCCGCGCACGGCTCCTACTTGACGAGTCCGCTCCGGAAAACAACACTAACGGCGATCCTGCGCTTCACCACAAAGAGCCGACCGTAGAGCCGGGGGATGCACCGGCGCGTACAACCGCTCCCTTCGTCACCGAGCGCCGCGCGAGCGCCGCTCGCCGATCGGACGACGAGCGGCGCGACGTCGAGGATAGGCGCAGCAAGAGCTAGCGCTCGCCTCCAGGCGCTCTCGCATCCTTTTGGTAGTTCGAGTCACGCTTTCGCTGCGCTGAGAGCGCGTCGAGAGTTCTCTCTGCGCCCTCGAAGTCACCCTCGTCGAACATCAAGAAGTCCATGACGACCTCGGGATCGAACTGCTTCCCTCGCCCGGCGAGGAGTTCCGCCCGCGACTCGCTCGCCGATTTTGCGCCGGCGTAAGGCCGGTCACTTCGCATCGCCATCCAGGCATCGCAGCAGGCGACGATCCGTGCCTCGGTCGAGATCTCTTCCTTCATCTTTCCTTTCGGATAGCCGCGCCCGTCGAAGCGCTCGTGGTGCTCGCGAATGATGTCCCCGATGCTCACGAGTTCCGGCGCCAGCTCGACCAGCGCAGCGCCCCTCTCTGGATGCTCCTGTACGAGCTCCCATTCGACCGTCGAGAGCGGCCCGCGCTTGCCCAGAATCGATTCCGGAAGAGAGCTCTTACCGATGTCGTGATAGCGAGCCGCCAAGGCGCAGCGCCGTTGTGCGTTTTCGTCCAAGCCAAGAGCGCGCGCCACCAGCGTTGCCCAGCGTTCCATCTGCCCGACTCCGTCCGGCGCCTCCTCGGCCGAGACACGCTTCGCCTCCAGAGCAGTTGCTTCGGTTGACGGAGGATCGAACTCGGATGTCGACGCTGCCTGCGAAGCGTATTCGGGACGCCCTTTCGACACCGACGGCGGCACGACCAACGGAGTGACCACGCTCGCTGCGTGGTCACTCAAATGGATTCGGTTTCTTCCTTCCGCCTTCGCCTGGTAGAGAGCAGTGTCGGCGGCCCCGACCACTTCCAGCGGAGTGTTCGCGTCCTCGGGCCAACAGGCGCCTCCGATCGAGATTGTCACTAGCGCTTCACGACCGTGAGGAAGTTGGAACGGCGCTTCTTCGAAAGCTCGCCGGCAGCGTTCGCCGATCTCCCTCAACTTCTCCCTGTCGCCATCGGGAAGCAGCACAACGAACTCCTCGCCGCCGTAGCGAGCAACGAGATCGCCGTTTCTCACCGCGTTCAGCAGCCTACGCGCGACCTCTCGCAGCACACTGTCCCCGACCAGGTGCCCGTACTCGTCGTTGATCTGCTTGAAGTGATCGAGGTCACAGAGAAGCACCCCGACCGGTACCTGCGATCTCGCACTCCGGTCGAGCTCGAGTTTTAGCTCGGCATCGAGGAAACGCCTGTTGTAGAGACCGGTGAGAGAATCCATCACGGCCAACTGCTCCTGCTCACGCAGCGCCTCCTCGAGCCGAGCCGAATGATGGTGGCGCTCCAACGAATGCACGAGCAACCGCAACACCAATAGAACCGAGACAGCGCTCGTTACGGCGAATCCGGCGAGCTGTTCTCCGCGTCGGAAGGCTAGACCCGCATAAGCCAGCGAGACGGCGAAAGCCCCGAGGACGACCGCCAGCCTCGCTGCTCCGATGCCAGAACGGCTACGCACGCGCACTCTCCCGGATCTGCCTGTCAACTCCGCAGCAATGACAACTAGCAGCGCTCCTCCCAGTACGGCGCCATGAACGGCCGCCATGCTCCCGTTTGCGAGCAGGTGGCGGCAAACCAAAACAGCGCCGGCGAGCCCGGCGCCGATAGCGGCTATGAGGACGAACGATGAAACCTCCGTCTCCGACGCAGTTCGACTCGACAACGCGATCAGTACCAGAGCCGCCGCGGCAACAACAGGAGACACGAGTTGAGGAAGAAGAGCCGAGCTTCCGTTATCGCCCAGCCGCGGAAAGACCGCCAGCTCGATCCACGGGGCCGAGGCCGCGAGACCGATCATGGCCGAGTCGATTAGGCCGAGCGACCAGGCGATCACCGAGGAGCCGGCCAGCGCACGCAGCGCGCCGATTATCAGCAACGCGTAAGCGCTCAGTACGAAAACGCCACTCACAAGCCAACGCGAGCCCGTGCTTGCGTCCAGGTGGCCCGCAAGCAAGCGACCGCCTTCGCCCACCGCCAGCAACAGACAGAAGAAGGGGACCGCCCACCAGATCGCCTGCGTCGACTCCGGAGCTCGGCGCGCGGCAAAAACGGCCGAGCACCCGGCAACCGCCAGCGCTCCCAGCAGAACACCTTCTCTGAGTACCGATCCGTTGAGCGCCAGCCAAAAGCTGAGAACGTAGGCGAGTACGAGCAGGAGTGCGAGCTCCGCTATTAGAGGAGACGCGTCGCGGCGGCGGTTACGCGCCTCATCGCCACGCTGAAGAGCGTCCGCGTCCATCACACGCTCCGAACATCGCACCAGAAAGGCGCCCGTAACAGCGAGTCAGAGGCACGCGTCCACGTACCAGTGCAAGACCGACCCTTTTTGCGACGACACGAGTCCATGCGGCGGAATACCTCGCCTTCCTCCGTCGCCGGACGAACCAGGCACAACACAACCAGCTCCTACCGTGGGGGGGGAAGCACTAATTGTAAGACCGTCACAGGCCGTTGTCGTCTCACATCACTCGTTCGAGGGACGGTGCTCGCGGTGAATGTCCCTCGTTCGAGGGACACCGGTTCGACGCCGGAATTCCTCAACCACAGTGAACGAAGCCAGGCGACGCGCCCTTACTCTCGAAAATGCACAGCGCGAAGGACCGGAGCGCGTCGATCGGATCTCGTTGAAACGGCCGCGAGCTAGCTGCTCAAGACAGCAGCCTCCCCAGCTGCATGGCCGCACCGAGATCGCCACTCACCTTGAGCTTTCCGCTCAGATACGCGGACATCACCCCGAGCTTGCGATCGAGCAAGCGAGTGAAGGTCTCCTCCGAAGCCGAGACGGTGCAAACGGCAGTTGTATCGATGCCCGAGTTGACCGTAACCTGACCTGCCTCGACACGAACTGTCCAGGCCTTTCCGCCCTCGATCGCGAAAACGTAGACGGCCCCCACTCCAGACAGATCCTTCCCGGCCGCTCGCGCAGGAAGCTCGGCGAAGAAGCTCTCTAGCTCGCCGCTCATCCGCTCAGCCGAAACAAGCTTGGAGTAGACGAGGAGTCGCGCGCCGGTGCCCGCTCATACAGGTGAGACTAGCGCTTGAGACAGGCCCGGAAGTCGCGTGGTGGACGAAACCTCTCGTTGCGTTGCTCACACAGAGAGAACGCAACCACGCGTCGCGTCTGCGCCGCACTCAGGGCTTGCTCAGGCAGCGCGCTTGGCGGGTCGCACGAGGTGACGCCGTATCAGCGCGTTAGAAAGCTTGTACTGGTAGCGCCCGATCTCCAGCCTGTTGCTTTCGAGTAACTCCCGCGATCTCCCAGCCTCGCGAAGTCTCTGCCGCTCTATCGCGAGGAGCGAGAGCTTGAGCTGAAGCTGCTCGGGGCTGGAACCAGATCCGTCGGTAACACGTCGCCGCATTTCGCTTTCCCTTTTTCTCGGTGAGGCCGCACTTCCTCCTGTAATGGTTTCCGATCAGGCTTAGAGGAGACTGAGCCGCCGCTAAGAGTTCGCGAAGAGTCCGCGGGAGAGCGCACCTGCGGTCTCGCGTGGGCGCCAGCCGTTACTCTGAGCGTATGCGGATTTTGGTTCTGGCCGAGGATGCTGATCGGCTCTGCAACGCGCTCAACGAGGGCGGTTGCGAAGTGACCGTCAAGAGCCGTGCCGGGGAGGCCGAGCACCTCCTGCTCTGCGAGCGATTCGACGTCATCGTTTTTCACCCGCGCTCCGCCGACCCCTACTTCCTCAGTCGCATGCTGCGAGATCATCCCGGGCGGGCGCTTGTTGTCTGGCTTCGCTCCTCGTCGTCGGCGCGCGTCAGCGAGCTTCTCGATGCCGGCGCCGACGAGGTGCTCGACGGCACGATGGACAACCGAGAGCTACTAGCTCGCGTTCGGAACGCCGCCAGACACGGCCGGCGCTCGGCGGCGCAGACGCTAGAGCTCGGAGATCTCAGAATCGTCTTTCCCAGCGGGAAGGCAAGCTGGCGCGACGAGCCGCTTCCCCTCACCAGGCGCGAGCGCGGAGTATTGCTCGCTCTGGCTGAGGCGGCGGGCGAGACGGTTCCGCGTCAGGTCATTTACCGCAAGGTCTGGGGCTACAGCATGGTACGCGGCGACCGCTCGGTGGACGTCTACGTGAAGCGGCTCCGCGACAAGCTCGATCAGGCCGAGGTCGAGTTCCGAATCTGCACTACTCCGGGCCTCGGCTATCGCCTCATTCTCCACGCTTCAAAGCTCGACGAAACAGCGGTAGCCATTCACAGCGGTAGCCATTCTGTAACTGGTTCGTAACCTCCGCTTGCCGACTCTTCACTAGCGTGAGTGTCGACGACAACCCTTACCAAGGAGTCGGAGATGCGGTTCTCTCTCGTCCCACGCCAGGCTCAGTTCTACGACCTCTTCACTCGAGCTGGAGAAAATGCCCTCGAGGCAGCGAAACTCGTTGAGCGTCGCTTCAACAGCATCGCAGGCGAGACGATCGGTCAAGAGGAGGTCACCGAGCTCGAGCACAAGGGCGACGACATCACCGCCGAGATCATCGGACTCATCAACACGCAGTACGTCACGCCTCTCGACCGCGAGGACATCTACTCGCTCGCGAGCGCGATCGACACCGTCGTCGACTACCTCGACGACGCCTCCGAGCTGATCGACATCTACCACATCGAGAGCCCGATGGAGCAGGCGATCGAGCAGTGCCGGATCCTGGTCGGCTCGACCGAGCATTTAGCGAACGCCTTGCGCGGGCTGCGCGGGCTGCGCGGCGTGTCGCAACAGCTCGTCGCACTCAAGCAACTCGAGGACGAGGGAGACGCGATCCTCCGCGACGCGATCGGAGCGCTGTTCGAGGACGACAAGGTCAGTCCCAGGCTGATCATCCAGTGGAAGGACATCTTCGAGGCGCTGGAGGCGGCCATCGACTCGGCCGAGACCGCTGCGCACCTGATCGGGAACATCGTCGTCAAGAATGGCTAAGTAGGATCGGATGCTCTGGGTCACGCTCATAGCGGTCATCGTGATCGCTCTGTTTTTCGATTTCACCAACGGCTTCCACGACAGCGCCAACGCGATCGCGACCGCTGTCTCCACTCGCGCCCTTTCGCCGCGAGTCGCTGTCCTCATGTCGGCTGTGCTCAACTTCGTCGGCGCCTTCTACGCGGTCAAAGTCGCCGCAACAATCGCCAAGGGAATTGTCAACCAGGAGCTCATCACAGGCGTGAACGGGCTGAAGATCATTCTCGCCGGCCTGATCGGGGCGATCGTCTGGAATTTAACGACCTGGTATCTCGGTCTTCCTTCAAGCTCGAGTCATGCCCTGATCGGCGGCATGCTCGGTTCGGTGATCTGCGCCCTGGGGCTGCACGCGACCGCGAAAGGGAAGAGCGCGTCGGTAGTTCACTGGCACGGGTTGTACGAGAAGGTGCTCGTGCCTTCACTGCTCGCACCTCTGCTGGCCATCCCGAGCGCGCTCGCGATCATGTACATCTTCCTCTGGATCATCCGGAAACGATCGCCACAGCGAACCAACCACGTCTTCCGGCGACTTCAGCCACTGTCATCGGCCTTCGTCGCTTTCCTGCATGGGACGAACGACGCCCAGAAGACGATGGGCATCATGGCGTTGGCGCTCGTATCGGCGGGCCATCTCGACCCGAACTTCAGTCGGCCGCCGATCTGGGTGATCGCCGGTGCCGCCTCGGCGATGGCGTTTGGCACCTACGCCGGCGGCTGGCGGATCATTCGCACCCTGGGCACGAGGATTGCGAAACTCGACCCGCCGCGCGGCGTCGCCGCCGAGACGGCCTGCGCCAGCCTGCTCTGGGTAACCCAGTACTACGGCTTCCCGGTCTCGACCACGCACACGATTTCCGGAGCGGTGCTCGGCTCGGGAGCCGCGAACTCGCGCCTCTCGGCAGTTCGTTGGGGCGTGGCCGGCAACATTGTCATCGCCTGGCTGATCACCATCCCCTGCGCCGCACTCGTTGGCGCCGGTGTCGAACTTCTTACAAGGCTTCCCGGGGGCGTCTTTTTCGCCCTTGGAGTGGCTGCTATCGCCGCGGGGCTTGCTTTAGCGGCCCGCTCGAGGCATCTGGCCGCCGGTAAGGTCAGCGAGTTCCAGGCTCGTCCGTTGCCCGGCTCCGAAGCAAAGCTCGAGTCGAGCGCAAACGGCAAGACCGTCTAGCGCAACCTCGTTCTCAGCTCGCGCACGGCGCTCAGCGGATCCAGCCGCTTCTCGGCGACGGCGCTGATCAGCTCATCGAGCTCGGGGTCAGCGGCACTGGCTCGCTCCAGCTCGTGGCGCACGCGACTGACAGCAAGGTTGAGAAGCTCGCGGCGAAGGTTCTCCCGCCGTCTGAGCTCGAGCCCTCCGCTCGCTTCGAGCGCCGAGCGATGCTCCTCGATCGTCTGCCAGAGAAGGTCGACGCCGTCGCCCGAGCAGGCCTGAGTGCTCACGATCGGTGGTCCCTCGTCGCTGCCGAGCGAGAGTGCCTGCCTGAGCTCGGCGAGAGTAACGGCGGCGGTCGCGTGATCGCTCTTGTTGAGCACGATCACGTCGGGAATCTCCATCAACCCGGCCTTCAGCGCCTGCACCGAGTCGCCCGAGCCGGGCATCAGCACGAGCACGACCGTATCGGCGATGCCGGTCACCGCGACCTCGCTCTGCCCCACCCCAGCCGTCTCGACGAAGAGCAGCTCACGACCGCCGGCGTCGAGCACGAGTAAGGCCTCCAGCGTCGCCTCGGCCAGACCGCCGGCATGCCCGCGTGTGCCCATCGAGCGAATAAAGACCTCGGGATCGAGGAAGTGCTCGCTGAGGCGGATGCGATCCCCCAGGAGCGCCCCTTTCGTGAACGGGCTGGAGGGATCGACCGAGACGACACCGACGCTTTTGCCGAGCTCGCGCACGTGCCTGACGAGCGCGCCGATCAGCGTCGACTTGCCGACTCCGGGCGGTCCGGTGACTCCGATTCGATAGGCGCCGCCGGTATCGGGATAAAGGTCGCGCACGAGCTCCTCGGCCGCGTCTCCCCCGCGCTCGACCATGCTCACCGCGCGCGCAAGAGCGCGCTTGTCGCCGGCGCGTACGCCCTCCGCGAGCTCGGATGGTGTCCAGGAGCGACCGGCCATGAGAGTTGACTCTACCCGGCCGGTTGGCATGCTCACTTACTCCCGCGCGGACGCAGAATGGCGCGCTCGATCTCTTCCTCGGTCAAGGGGAAGTGGCAGGCGGCGAGCTGCTCGGGCGAGCCCTTGGCCTCGAGCGGCGGCTCGACCTGGCTGCAGATCTCCTGGGCCTTCGGACAGCGGGTATGGAAGCGACAAGCGCTCGGCGGGTCGACCGGACTGGGCGGATCGCCGTGCAGGATGATGCGGCGGCTGCGAGCTTCCTCGGCCTCGGCCGAGGCGACCGGAACAGCCGAGAGCAAAGCTCCCGAATAGGGATGCTTGGGATGGGAGCAGAGTGTCTCTGGCGGTGCCAGCTCGACGATCTTTCCGAGATACATGACCGCGATCCGGTCGGAGACGTGACGCACGACCGAGAGATCGTGAGCGATGAAGAGCAGCGTTACCCCCATCTCGTCGCGCAAATCCTCGAGCAGATTCAGTACCTGGGCCTGAATCGAGACATCCAGCGCCGAGACGGGCTCGTCGGCCAGGATCAGCTTCGGCTTGGTCACGATCGCCCGGGCAACGCCGATGCGCTGCCTCTGGCCGCCGGAGAACTCGTACGGATAGCGGTTGTAGTGCTCGGGGTTGAGCCCTACCATCTCCATCACCTCGCGTACATGAGCTCGCCGCTCGGTTCTGGTTCCCAGCTTGTGGATCCTCAGGGGCTCGCCGATGATCGCGCCTACCGAACGGCGCGGATTGAGCGCAGAGTAGGGGTCCTGGAGAATGATTTGCATGTCGCGGCGAAGCGGGCGCAATCGACGGCGCGACCAGGTCGTAATATCCTCGCCGTCGAAAACGATCTGCCCCCGTGTGGGCTCGATCAGGCGGGTGACAAGTCGCGCGAGCGTCGATTTCCCGCAGCCTGTCTCACCCACCAACCCGAGCGTCTCGCCCTGCTTCACCTCCAGCGATACGTCGTCCACCGCATGCACCTGGCCCAGCTCTTGGCTGAAGAGAACTCCACGAGTCAGGGCGAAGTGCTTAGTCAAGCCGCGAACAACGATGAGGCTGTCGGGGTTGTTTTCCATCGGACTAGAAGCTACGGGATTGTTGCCGGCGAGGTCGTTCATAGGCTCAGGCGTTGTACTGGGCTTGTAGCTCGCGGCCGATTCGCTGCCTCTCGGAGGGCGCCAGGTGGCAGGCGACCAGATGGCCGGGCTCCGACTGCTCGAGCTCGGGTTCGGTCTTCAAGCACACGTCCATCACGTACGGGCAGCGGGGATGGAAAGGACAGCCCGAGGGCAGGCGTATTAGGCTCGGCGGTAGGCCGGATATCGAGTCAAGCCGGCCCGGCCGCGGAGCGTCAAGGCGCGGGATCGAGCGCATCAGCCCCCAGGTGTAGGGGAGTTCTGGGACGGTGAAGAGCGTCTCGCGAGAGGTCCGCTCCATCACGCGCCCCGCGTACATGACCGCGACCTCGTCGGCAATCTCGGCGATCACTCCGAGGTCATGAGTGATCATAACCACTGCCGTCTGGTACTCGTCCTTGAGCTTGCGGATCAGGTCGAGGATCTGCGCCTGGACGGTGACGTCAAGCGCAGTGGTCGGCTCGTCGGCGATCAGCACGTCCGGTTTGAGTACCAGCGCCATCGCGATCATCACGCGCTGGCGCATACCGCCGGAGAGCTCGTGCGGGTAGTTGTCTATTCGCTTCTCGGGATTCGGTATCCCGACTTCGCGCAGAGCATCGATCGCGCGCCGGCGTGCCGCCTTCTTGGAGACGTCTTCGTGCGTCCGAATCGCTTCGACGATTTGCCAACCGATCTTGAAGAGCGGGTGCAGCGAAGAAAGGGGGTCCTGGAAGATCATCGCGATCCGCTTCCCACGCACGCTTCGCATCTGTTTATCCGGCAAGGTCACCAGGTTCATGCCGTCGAACTCGATCTCGCCCGAAATGGTGGCGTTTGGGAACCTCGTCAGGCCGATCACGGTCAGCGCGGTAACGCTCTTGCCCGAGCCCGACTCGCCAACTATCCCGAGCGTCCGGCCCCGATCGACCGAGAGACGAGCGCCTTCAACGGCGCGCACCACGCCGTCATGAGTCCGGAAGTGCACGTGCAGGTCTCGTATCTCGAGTAGCGGCACGGAGTACCTAACTAGAACCTGACCCGCGGGTCGAGGAAGGCGTAGACGACGTCGACAATGATGTTGGCCGAGATGATGAAGAACGCGCTGAACAAGACCGTGCCCTGGATGGGCGGGAAGTCCGAGTTCACGATCGCGTCGTAGGCGTAACGGCCGACGCCCGGAATGTTGAAGACCGTCTCGGTAAGGATCGCCCCGCCTAGCAGCCCGCTCAGATCGAGGCCCGCCATCGTAACGACAGGTGTCAGCGCTGCCCGCAACCCGTGCCGGAAGATCACGCGCCGTTCGGAAAGGCCCTTTGCGCGCGCAGTTCGAATGAAGTCCTCGGTCATGGTCTCTCTCACCTGCGCCCGGACCATGCGTGCATAGAACGCCGCAAAGGAAGCCGCGAGGACAAACCACGGCAGAATCAGCGACGTGAACCACCCGACCGGGTCTTGGCTGAAGGGAACGTATGTGCCCGAGCCCGGGAAGAGGCGCAGGACGCCGATGTCGTTGGCGAAGAGGAACAAGGCGACCAGGCCCAGCCAGTAGACGGGCGCCGAGATCGCAACGAGCGAGCCGCTCATCGTCAGCCTGTCGAGAATGCTTCGCGGCTTGATCGCCGAGATGATCCCGACCGGGATCCCGATCAGCAACCAGAGGATGAGGGCGCCGAAGGCAAGCGAGGCTGTCACCGGTAGCCGCGCGAAGATTTCCGCGCGAACCGAAGTTTGATTGAAGTACGAATAACCGAGGTCAAAGTGAAGAACGAGGTTCTTCATATAGAGCCAGTACTGCACATAGAAGGGCTTGTCGAGACCGAGCGAGTGCCGAATTGCGGCGACCGCGCCGGGGTTGGGATTTCTGCCCGCCCGCAACTGCGCAGGATCGGCCGACGGGAAGAGATAGAAGATGATGAACGTAAGCGCGCTCACGATGACGAGCATCGCGATTCCCCAGAGCACGCGCCGGACGACGTAGCGAAGCATCGGAGAACGAAACGGCCTCATGAGCAGACCGGCAATCACGCCGAGCATGCGGACAGCCCCGCCCCCCGGGCTTTGAGCCCGGGGGGCGGGAGCAGACGCCTGGGAACTACTCGTCGTCACTCCGCTCCTACTTGACAGAGATCCACGAGAAGTCCGGGGAACCCTGGTTCCAGGTCATGAGCGCAGGAACTACCCGTGAAGAGAACAGCGTCGGGAAGTTCTCCCAGACCCACGGTACGGCTGCGGCTGAGAGCGTGACCATCTTGTCGATCTTGCCCCAAGCCTCGGCACGTGCCTTCAGGTCGGTGAGCTTCTCCGCAGCAGTGATCGCGCTGTTGATCTTTGGATCGTTGAGCTGCGGCCAGTTGCTGCTGTTCGCCGGCACGATGCTCTTGCCGTTGAACGGGATATCCAGCAGCGTTTGCGCATCTTTGAAGTCCTGCAGCCAGCCCACGTTCGGGCAGACGTTCGGCTCGTTCGCCGGAGAACTGCAGTACTTCGAGTACATCGTCGGGTGAAGAACCGATATCAGCTTCACGTTGAAGCCGATCTTGCGCAGATCGGCGGCGACTACCTTGGCCGTATTCGAGCCGGGCGGCGTATTGTCGGCAACCATTGTGATTGTTGCACCCTTGAACATGCCGTTCGCGAAGCCGGCCTTCTTCAACATTTCTTTCGCTTTGGGAACATTGCCGGTGTTATTTACGCTCGGGAACGGATTCGAGTATCCGCCTCCCGCTTCGAAACCGAGGCCGGCAAAGCTCGGGTCGATGAAGTGCGTTGCGATTATCCCGTCGATCGCGCCGCCACGTGTGAGAAGCATCGCTCGTCTGTCGAGCACATAGGCCACAGCCCGGCGTACCGAGAGGTTGTCGAACGGTGGCTTCGACGTGTTGAGCGCCACATAGCGGCTACCGCTGACAGGAGTGAAGTAGAGCTGTTTCTTCTGCGTGGGATTGCTGATGATCGACTTAATCATGGCCGGCGCCGGCGGCGAGTCGCCGTTGACGTCAGCGCTACCCGCAAGAATCTGCCGAGCCATAACGCTCGGGTCGGAAGTACCCTCTTTGATGTTGATCTTGTCGAGGTAAGCCGGGCGGAAATCGGTCTTTCCGTCCCAATTCGGGTTCCGGATGAGATGGATGAACGAGTTGGGGTTCCAACCAGCCTTGACGTTGCCCGATTTGTCGTTCGCGACCATATACGGGCCTGTAGCGACTACGTGTTGGCCGTACGCCGACGCCGGCTTGGCATCGAACGGCTTCGCGTACTCCTCCGGCACGGGGACCGTCAGCGGCATGGTGAGTGCGCCGATGAAAGCGCCGGACGGCTGGCTGAGGTGGAAGACGATGGTGGACTTGTCGGGCGTCTCGATACCCGGGATCGACACCGATGCGGGCGTCGCAGCCAGGGCCTTCGGAGCACCCTTGATAACGCTGAAATAGATCGACGCGTAGCCGTTCGACACGTTCCCGGCGAAGCCACGCTCGATCGCGTACTTCACGTCGGCCGAAGTCACCTCGCGGTTCACGGGCGGGCTGAAGCGAACGCCCGACTTGATGTGCACGGTAATGGTCTTGCCGCCGTCAGAAACGGTCGGCATCTCGGTAGCGAGGTCGGGATAGACCGTATTGCTGTCTGCCTTGTAGCTGTAGAGCGGCCTCTGCGTTGCGTAGACCACTTCATAATCGAAGGCGTAGTAGGCATATCCAGGATCCATACTGTCGACGTCTGACGCCGTCAGGACGGTCAGGGTTCCACCCTTTTTCCCCTTCGTATTCAGGGGCGGCGGTGGTGTCACGCCCTTTCCCGCGGTCGACGTGGTGCTCTTCTTGCTGCCGCAGCCGGCCAGCGTGCCGGCGGCAACAACGAGAGCAAACGCCGCAGCGACGGCTACGAGAAGCGCGACTACGCGTCCTCCCGACCCGGAGAGACGCCTCTTACTTTTTCGGTGCATGGTGCTCCCTTGTTTTGGGTTGTTGTGCATGTTCACTGGGTTCCCCTTGGATCCAACGCGTCTCGGATCCCGTCGCCCAGCAGGTTGAAAGCGAGACAGGTGATTAGAAGTGCTGCGCCGGGAAATGCGAAGAACCACCAGGCGGTGTTGAAGACCGCGGTGGCCTCCGCGATCATCTCGCCCCAGCTCGCTTGAGGTGGGTTGATGCCCACGCCCAAGTACGAGAGCGCAGCCTCGAACAGGATGTTCGACGGGATGATCAACGTCGAGTAGACGATGATCGGCGCGACGAGGTTGGGGAGAATCTCACGGAAGAGAATCGTTCTGTCCTTCGCACCGCTTGCGCGCGCTGCCTCGACGAACTCCTTCTCCCTCAGCGATAGAACCTGACCTCGAATGATGCGGCCGATGTATGTCCAGTTGACGATCGTGATCGTCACAATCACCGTCGGTAGGCCTGGCTGGACGAGGCCATTTAGGCAACCCTTGCCGAGCGAGCACGCGGCGGCGATCCCGATCGCAAGCAGGAGCACCGGGAAGGCCAGCATCACGTCGAGGAAGCGTGAGATCACCGTATCGACGACGCCGCGGTAGTAGCCGGCAGTCATGCCGAGTACAACGCCTATCAAGACCGAGAAGAAGGTCGCAATCAGCGCGACCTCCAGCGAGACGCGTGCCCCGTAGAGAACCCGCGAGAAGACATCCTCGCCCACGGTGTCGATGCCGAAGAGCATGTCCCAGGACGGGCCAGTTGGAGTACCGAAGGTTTGATCGAGCAGGTCCGGGTATTGGGCGTTCGGCGGATGCGCGACAAGCTTCACGATCCACGGCGCGAGGATCGCCACGAGTGCAACAAATCCGACTACTCCCAACGAGACCAACGCGACCTTGTCCTCGCGGAAGCGCATCCAGAAGAGCTCCCATGGCCCCCGCCCAATGATCTCCTCGGGATCCGAAGTAGTGATCTCTTCGATCAGGTCGTCGCCGCGGCCGAACGATTCAGGAGTCGACACAGACGATCTCCTTCAGACGGGCACGCGTCACGTCCAGCCACCTCGCCGCCCGGCAACACCCTCGGCTCCCGCCGCAGGCGCTACAGAGAAGATCGGACTTTTAGCTTCTTGCACGCGACTTTCAGAGCAATGCCGGCTCTCTGTTTATCCGTGACTGCCGGCTAAACCAGGGATAAAAAGATTCTACTGTCTCGAAGACGACATCGAGAAACGGCGATCTTCGTTTCTAGATCAGGCCGCCTCGGCTCGTCTCGAAAAGAGGTCGGCCCTAGCGCGAGCGACGTTCGCTCACGAGATCTTCAGCTGGCGAGGCTATGCCCGCTCGGCCGAACGACCTTCAGCGCCTCGCGCAGGGACGCGTGGTCCTCGGCCGTACCAGCGGTGACGCGGATCGCCGTCGGCGCCCCAAATCCGTGCAGCGGACGAACGACGACTCCTTGCGCGAGCAACTGTTCGAAGAACGGGCGGCTGTCTGTACCGAGATCGACGAAAAGGAAGTTCGCAACCGCCGGGCCGACTGTCTCCAGTCCGAAAGCCCTGAGAATGCGCCCGAGCTCGGCGACCGCTACGCCGTTGTAGGAGCGCCTGCGTCCGAGCTCGGCCTCGGCATCCTCGCCAGTGAGACTGGCGAGCGCCGCCGCTTGCGCCGCCGAGCTCACATCGAAGGCTGGTCGCACCTTGGCGATCGCGGCGCAGATCTCCTTCGACGCAACCGCATACCCAACTCGGAGACCAGCGAGCCCGTAGATCTTGGAGAAAGAGCGAAGCACGACCACGCGCTTGCCCTGCTTGAAGTACTCCTCGATCGCATCGGGATAGTCGGGCTCCTCGATGTACTCGAAGTAGGCCTGGTCGATCACCGTCAGCACGCGCTCGGGGACGCGCTCGAAGTAGTCGTCGAGCTCGGCGCGGCTGGTCATCGTCCCGGTCGGGTTGTTGGGATTGCAGACGTAGACGATCTTCGTCTCGGGGCCGACCTGCGCCAACATCGCCTCGAGGTCGTAGTGGTAATCGCGAAGCGGTACCGTCTTCGGAGTGGCACCCAGTTTGAGCGTGCTGAGCATGTAGCTGGTGAAGGACGGCCAGCCGAAGACGACCTCGTCAGCGGGCTCGAGCAGTGCCAGCGAGAGGTGGCCGATCAGACCGTCGGCGCCGGCGCCGTGCGCGATCTCGTCGATGTCGACGCCGAGGCGCTCGGCCAGCGCCGAACGCAACCGGTAGGCGCCCGAGTCGGGATAGCGGTTGAGCTCGTAGGACTGCGTCGCGAGCACCTGGCGAGCGATCGGGAAGGGCCCGAAAGGCCCTTCGTTCGAGGCCAACTTGACGACACGAGTGACGCCTAGCTCGCGCTCGACCTCTTCGACCGGCTTTCCCGCCTCGTAGGGCTCTATCGATTCCAGAGCAGTCCGGACGAGCGCCCTGCTGGTGCGGGATCGAGAGCCTCTGCGCATGCCCGTACCCTAGCGAGTGCGAGCGAGCTCTGCCGCTCACCAAATCACATCGGCCCGCGCCAAACCGGGGCGCCACTGCGGCTCGGCGCCCCGGCTGTCTTCGCCCGGCTTCCCCAGATCAAAGACCGGGCGGATGGGGCAACATTCGCGCCATTCATAGCACCGGGCGACTCGTGCGCCTAGCCGTGCAGGCTCGAGCACTGGCGAAAGTCGAGTTAGCGCGTCTGCCGTCTGGGCGCGACGTGCAACGGCCGACCAAGGGCGACGAGACCGGCTTCTTTGATCGCCTCGCTCAGAGTCGGGTGCGCCGTCATTCCCAGCGAAAGCGTCTCGATCGTCGATTCGGCGTCGATTGCGACGCGTCCGACCTCGATCAGCTCGGTCGCGTGTGGTCCCACGACGACCAAGCCGAGTAGCTCACCGTAACGACTCTCGTGGATCGTCTTTGCCCAGCCCGCCGTCTCGTTTTGCATCAGCGCCCGACCGTTCGCCAGCCAGGGAAAGCGACCGATCACTACTTCGTCGCCATGGCGCTCGCGTGCCTCGGCCTCGGTCAAACCCACCGCTGCCACCTCGGGCTCGGCGAAGATGGGGCGTGGGACAGCGCGGTCGCCGACTACGGTCTCGTGCCCGGTTGCGTTCTCGGCGGCTACCTCAGCCTCGTAGAAAGCCGTGTGAGCGAGTTGCCAGTGCCCCGCCACGTCGCCGGCCGCGTAGATGTGGCCAACGCTCGTGCGCCGGTGCTCGTCGGTCTGGATACCGCGTTTTAGATCGAAGCTGATGCCCGCCGCCTCTAGCCCCATATCCTCGACGCTCGGCGCACGCCCAACCGATACCAGCATCAGGTCTGCCTCGACCGTCTCGCCCTCGCCGAAATGAACGTGGAGCGAGTCGTCCATCTCCTCGATCTTCGTACACGTCTTGCCGAGTTGAAGCTCGATCCCGCGACGACGGAAGCTCTTGGCCAGCTCACTCGAGACATCTTCGTCCTCCATCGGAAGCAGCCGCTCGAGCAGCTCGACGACCGTCACCTGCGAGCCGAAGCGACTGAAGATCGAGGCGAACTCGCAACCGATCACGCCGCCGCCGAGGATGACCAACCGCGGCGGCACCTCGGTTTGGGCGAGCAGACCCGTCGAATCGACACAGCGCACAGAGTCGATGCCCGGAATGGGAGGAATGAGCGGATGCGAGCCGGTGGCCACGATCGCGCTCTGGAAACTGATCTCCTCGCCGCCCTCGACGGCGATCGTGTGCGGCCCGGTGAAGCGACCGAAGCCCTTCACCCATTCGACACCGTTCGCCTTGAATAGCGTTGCCACGCCGCTTGTCAGGCGCTCGACCGTGCTCGCCTTCCAGGCATTGGCGCGTTCGAAATCGAGGTTGGCCTCGTTGATGCGGATGCCGAGGTTCTCGTAGCTCTCTTCGATCTCCTTGATCGCGCGCGCCGTCTGCACCCAGGTCTTGGTGGGAATACAGCCCACACGTAGACAAACCCCTCCGAGCGCGGCCTCCTGCTCGATGCAGACGACCTTGGCACCGAGCTGCGCGGCACGAATCGCGGCCGGGTAGCCGCCTGGCCCACCTCCGAGTACAGCGACGTCACACTCCATGGCAGATCCTTCCTTCTGCTCGCTAACTCCTTAATCCTAACGAGCCGCCGAATCGTCCTCGTCCTGCATCGTTGAGAGAATGTGACTCTCTTGGCGCAAGCACGCATCACTTCTATGACGTTTTTCCGGTCGACTCGTGCCTACGCTCGGAGGCGTGCATGACTCGTGGACTTCCAAGCGCGAGCGTCCCCGAGGGCGAGAAGCGCCGCTACTCGGAAGCGGACGTTCACGCGAAGCTTTTCGAACCGGACATGACGGCGCTCGGCTATCCGCCACGAACGGCCAGCCAAGCCGACGGCGAGTACTTCCTAGAGTAAGGACATCTCGCTCTTCGGCGGCTCAAGTCAAAGCGAGAGCGGGGCCGTTTCGACGGTCTCTACCTGATCGGCAACGCGCCCGTTGCTCTCTGCGAGCTCAAGCGCCACGACGTGCTCGACAACGATCGCGAGTATGAGAAGGCGAAGCAGCAGCTCGTCGACTACGCGCGCAGCGAGGACTTCGAGTGCCCGCCTCCGTTCCTTCTTCTCTATAGCGGCAAGGCTTCCCGAACGGCGTTTTTCCGCTTGAAGACGGTGGTCGATACGCCCGCCTCCGCCGAGTACGAGCTCCTCGACGAGATCTGGGAGTGGGGCCGCGTCAAGGACGCTCATCTTCGCGGCGCCTTCGCCGAGGAAGTCGTCACCGACGAGCGCCTACTCGAGATCCTCCTCTATCACCTCGACCGCATCGAGGACGATCTCCGCGCTGACGTGCTCCACGCCGTCGAGATCGTCTCGCGCGACGAGCCGCCGGCACTGCTGACGGACTTCGGACAGTGGCTCCTCAACCGTCCTGAAGCGCTGCGTCGCCTGCGCCAGCTGTACGAGCGCAAGGTCGCCGAGGTCGGCAGCGAGAATCAGAAACAGGTCGCCGAGGAGATGATCACCCAGGCCGCTCTCAACTATCTCAACAAGGTCTTCTTCCTCAACCTCTGTGAGGATCGCAACCTCCACGGCTTCTACCGAATCCTGCGCGAGTTTCTCCCGAGCGCGCGGACGGAGACGAGTCCGACGACCGCGGCGGTGTTTCTCGCGCTACTTCGCCGGCGCCTGCTCGACACGACCGGCGAGCTGTCAGAGGAAGAGGAGAACGTCTACAAGAGCCTTCGCTCCGAGCTCGCGCCCGAGATCAGCGCGCACGTGATCGGTCAGAACAGCTGGCGTGAACTGATCCGAGTCGCTTTCGACCTAGCAGAAGAGCAGTTCCCGCTCGTCTACCGGGAGGATGCGTACGACTACTTCCGGCCACATAAAGAAACGCTTGCTGAACTCGTTTACGACCTCTCGACGAAGAGCTTTCGTCAGCTCACCAATCGCCACGTCGGCGACATCTACCAGGGCCTGCTCTCGTCGCGGCGCGGCGGCGTCCGAGGAAAGAGCGGGCGCCAGCTCCAGCAGGCGAAACTCGGGGCCTTCTACACGCCGCACGGAGACGTCGAGTACATGGTGTCCCGCCTCAACTTGCAGCGAGATTCGCGCGTCCTCGATCCCTGTATGGGCTCGGGCCACTTCCTCGAGGCACTCCTCCAGCGACTCATGGCGCTCTATACCGACGAGGGCTTCGACCAGGGAAAGGCCTATCGAGAGGTCGTAGCGCGGCAGCTCTTCGGCGCCGACATCGATACGTTCGCCACCTCGCTCGCCGCCATCCGTCTTTTCCTTCTCGACGAGCACGGAACCAGGGCGAAGCCGCAGCTCTTCGTCCACGACATGCTTCTTCACTCGCAGGAGCGACCTCAGCGCGAGCTCTTCTCGGAGGCGGAGCGAGCCGTATCCGTCGATCCGGAAGTCGACGAGATCGCCTCGATCGACGAGATCGCCTTCGATGCGGTGATCGGCAACCCGCCCTACGGCGCGCGTAAGCCGGCCTACAAGGTGCCCGTCTACCGCCGTTTGTATGGGCAGCGCGAGCCCGATCGCCGCCAGGGCAGCTCGGGGACGGGCGACCACGACACCTACGCGATGTTCTTCGCCAACGGGATCGAGCGTTTGCGAGAAGGCGGGCGCCTTTGCCTGATCTCGAACGACAGCTTCCGCTCGCTCACCACCTATGCGCCACTTCGCCGCTACATCCTCGATCGCTGCAAGATCGTCGAGATCCTGCTCACCGACACGAAGCACTTCCAGGGCGTCAGCTTCCAGTTCGCCGGCATGGCGATCACGACGCTCGAGAAGTGCTCGGACGCAGAGGCGAGAGCGGCGAACATCATGCGGCTGGTGGACTACGTTCGCGACCCGGCCGACTTCTGGAGCCCGCCGCCCGAGAAGGTGCAGGAGCTGAGGCAGGAGGAGTACGAGGCGCTTTCGGAGACACCGTTTTTCGTTGGAGTCCCGCTAGAGGTGCTCGACGCCGCTAAGCAGTCAGAGCGCGTCGCTCAGGTCGCGAGAGGGCGCGTCGGTCTCCAGACGGGAGATGACAAGCATTTCGCGGCGGGTATCGAGCGAGCGTTCCCGGGCCTCCCGCGCGTCATCGTTCTCGACGACGTTTCAGGATCGGTCACCGACGAGGAACGGCGTACCGGCGTCAATCCTTCGAAGCCGCACTGGGTGCCTTTCGCAAAGGGCGAGGGCTTCGGCGAGTACTGGCGGTCGCCTAGCGTCGCGATCGACTGGTCGCAGGAGTCAGTCGCGGAGCTCGAGCGCCGATCGGCTTGGCCGGCCGGAAAGGCGCGAAAGACATACTTCCGCAACCGCGACTTTTTCTTCCGCCCCGGGCTTACTTACTCCGTTATCTCGAGCGGGCGAGTCTCGGCCCGTGTGATGCCTGAAGGCTGGGTTTTCGGACACAAGGGAAGCGCGATCTTCGTCGAGGACGGCGAGACCTCCGAACGTTTCCTACTGGGCTTTCTCAACTCCTCGCTGGCAACGTACTTCATGAAGAAAATCGTCAACACGACCGCCACGGCAGATGTGGGCTACATCGAGAAGCTGCCTTACCGACGGCCGCCGAAAGACGTCGAGATCGCCGTAGTCGAGCACGTCGAGCAGATCGTCGATGAGCTGAAGGCCAGCCCCAAAGCCGACATCCAGGCACTCCGCGACGAGATCGATGACCTCATCTTCGACCTCTTCGAGATCCGCTCGGCGCGGGACGAGGTGCGCCGCTTCTACCGTACGGTCGGGCGCGTCGAGGATCAGGCCGCGGCGGCAAGCGAGTAGACCGAGACGACCTCACTCAGTCCTAGCTCGGCCAGCAGCGCACGCAACTCACCGGCGCATTCCGCGGCCGGTAGCAGCTCGAGCGGGCAGCGCTCGCCGCCTCCGGGCATGCGCTCATCGCTCAGCCCGCGAAGCCTCGTCGCGAGACCGCCTTCGGCGATGTCCTCGGGTATCACGACCAGGCCTATCCAGGTGACGCCACCGGCTCCGCGCGCTCGCAATGTGCCGTCACTAGCGCACTCGACCGTCCAGCCGCAGCTTCGGTAGTAAGCCTCGAGGTGACCACGTAAATCGTCTCTCGTCGCGCTCACGAGGGCGAGCATCGCAGACGCGGCGGACGAACCGGCTCGAACGTGCAATCCGACTTCGCATCTCCTTTCACGGGCTAGCATGGTCGCGTGACCGAGCTCGGTCAGCTTCCCAACATCGGACGAGTGCTCGCTTCGTGCCTGCGCCGGGCCGGGATCGAGTCGGCGGAGGAGTTGCAAGTGCTCGGTTCCGAGCGGGCCTTCGAGCGTCTGCGTGCGGCACTGCCCGACGATACTTGCCTGAGCAAGCTCTACGCCCTGGCGGGTGCGGTCGAGGGCGTGCGCTGGCACGATCTGCCGCCCGAGCAACGAGCCCGGCTGGCAGCGTTCGCGCGACCTCGCTGAGCCCGGCTACGCTCTTCGCGTCATGCGCGTTCTCGTCCTCCAGCACATCGCCTGCGAGCCGCCCGGTGAATACGAGGATGTCCTGCGCGAGCACGGCGCCGAGCTGGTGCGGGTCGAGCTCGACGCGAACGAGGCGCTGCCCATTTGGCGCGACTTCGACGCAATCGTCGCCATGGGCGGCCCGATGGACACGTTCGAGGAGGTTCGCTTTCCCTGGCTCCGCGACGAAAAGAAACTAATCGCAGAAGCGGTTCGAGCTGGACTGCCGTTTTGGGGGGTCTGCCTCGGCGCGCAGCTGCTTGCCGACGCGCTCGGGGCGCGGGTCTATCCCGGGCCGGCGCCCGAGATCGGCGTTTTACCCATCGTCCTGACTCCCGCCGCCGCCGGCGACGCGGTCATGGCCGGGCTGCCGGCGACGGTGCCGGCCTTCCACTGGCACAGCTGCACCTTCGATCTTCCTGAGGGGGCCGTACTTCTCGCCTCCTCAAAGGCTTACGAGAAGCAGATCTTCCGTGTCGGGCGCCTCGCCTACGGTCTGCAGTGTCACCTCGAGGTTTCGATTGCGCTCGTGCGCGAGTGGCTGGAGGTGCCCGCCTACGCCGAGTCGCTCGAGCGCGCGAGCGGGATTGCTGCGGGAAAGAAGATGCTGGCCGAGCTGGCGGCTAGCGAGTTGTCGATCCGCGCGCTTGCGCGCACGCTGTTCGAGCGCTGGCTGACCGCCGTCCCCGCCTGAGCTCCTACCGGGCGCTACTCGAGCGTCTGAGCGAGCTGGATGCGGTTTCCGTCCGGGTCGTAGATATCGAGCAGGCGCATCTGCCCGTGCAGCTCGAGCACAGTGCCGACCTCGACGCCAGCGGCACGCAGCCGCTCGGCCTCGGCCTTGATGTCCGAGACGTCGATCGTCGCCACGCCCCCCGCTTCAAACTCACCCTCGGCCAAACCGATCTCCATCACGCCCGTTTGTAGCCGCGACCAGCGCCCTTCGGGGTCGTGGTAGGCTTCCTCGAAGCCCAGAACACCGGTGTAAAAGGCTCGGCCCTGCTCGAGGTCGCGAACCCGGTACCAAACCTTGACGCCCATCGGCGCAGACACTAGAGCATTAGCCCCGGTTCTTCTAGAAAGCCCCTGACCGCGCCTAGAAACTCGGCGGCGACCGAGCCGTCCACGGCGCGATGATCGCAGGTGAGTGTGAGTGTGAGCAATGGTGCGATCTCGACCCCGCCCGCTCGAGCGACGGGGCGCTCGACGATCGCCCCGGTAGCAAGGATCGCAATCTGCGGCGGATTGAGCACGGCTACGAATTGCTCAACGGCGAAGGTGCCGAGATTGGTGATGGTGAAAGTGCCGCCCTCGAGCTCGTCCAACGCGGCAGTTCCCGCGAGCGTGCGCGAGACGAGCTCAGCGCGAGCCGACGCCAGCTCGGCGAGCGTGCGGCGTTCGCAGGACCGTAAGACCGGCACGATCAGCCCTCTTTCGGTTGTGGTGGCAATACCGATGTCGACCGAACCGTGGAGCTCGACCGCATCGCCGAGCCAGAGAGCGTTCACACCCGGATAGCGGACCAGTGCAAGAGCGCAGGCTTTAGTCAGGAAGTCGGCGATGCTGATGCGGCCCGAGCCCTCGGGCGCTCGCTCGCGCAGGCGCTCACGCAGGCGCAGCACCTCGCTCATATCCGCCGAGGCGGTGAGCTGGAAAGCGGGCGCCTGCCAGGCCTCGGTCAGACGGCGCGCGATCGTGCGCCGCACGCTGGTTAGCGGAACGCGTTCGATTCCGCCCGGCGCCGGCGCCGGCACGGCGGAAGGCGCCGGTCGACGTGTCGAGGCGTGTTCGACATCCTCGGCGACGATTCTTCCTTCGGGGCCGCTTCCCCCCACTCCCTCCAGCGCCAGGCCGCGCTCGCGCGCCAGTCTGCGGGCGAGCGGAGAGGCCTTCACTCGTTCGCCGGCTACCGGAACAGTTTCGGGGCCCTTCTCGACGACAGACGAAGCGCGCTCGGGCTCAGGCTCCGGTGCGGGCGCGCCCGCTTCTACAGACGGGGCGGTCGCGGTCGCGGAAGCTGCTTCCGGCACCTGCTCGCCCTCTTCGCCGACGTAGGCGATCGTGGTTCCAACCGTGGCTTCGCCCTCGGCGACAACGATCTTCAACAGGACGCCGGAAGAAGGTGACTCGACCTCCTGGGTGACCTTGTCGGTATCGAGCTCGTACAGTGGCTCGCCCGCGGCGACGCGCTCCCCCTCCTGCTTCAGCCAGCGCACAACCACGCCCGATTCCATCCCCTGGCCAAGGCGCGGCAGCTTGACCTCACTCGCCATCCGTCCTCCTCCCAACGCTGTGCATAATCGCCGCGTACACCTCTTCGCGTCGCGGCACGGCGGCCCTCTCCAGAACAGGCGCGAAGGGAAGCGGCGTGAAGGCAGCTCCGACCCTCTCGACCGGAGCGTCTAGCCAGTCGAAAGCTTGCTCCTGCACGAGTGCCGCCAGCTCCGCTCCGAACCCCATCTTGCGTACCGCTTCGTGCGCGACCACACAGCGATTCGTCTTGCGAACCGAGGCGAGTATCGCCTCCTCGTCGAGCGGCTGCAGCGTGCGCGGATCGACGACTTCGACCGAGATTCCGTCGCTACCGGCTTGATCGGCTGCCGCGAGCGCCTCGTGCACGAGCGGCCCGATTGCGACAACTGTCACGTCCTCGCCCTCGCGCGCGACTCTGGCCTTACCGAGCGGGATCGGCTCCAGCTCCTCGGGTAGCTGCTCGCGCAGGTTGTAGAGCTGCACGTGCTCGAAGAAGAGCACGCAGTTGTCGTCATAGATGGACGACCAGAGAAGTCCGCGGGCGTCGCGCGGCGTCGAGGGATAGACGACTTTCAGCCCGGGCACGCCTACGAACCAGCCCTCTGTCTGTTGCCCGTGCTGCGCCGCCGACGACCAGCCGGCGCCTCCCTGCGTGCGCAGCGTCAGCGGCACCTTGAGCTGGCCCCCGGACATGTAGCGCTCCTTGGCGGCGTGATTGACGAGTTGCTCCATCGCCAGAGTGAAGAAGTCCTCGTACATGATCTCGACGATCGGGCGCATGCCCAGCATGGCGGCGCCGATCCCGGCTCCCGTCAGCGCCATCTCCGAGATCGGGGCGTTCCGTACTCGTTCTGGTCCGAACTCCTCGAGCATGTCGAGAGTGACCTTCTGCGAGCCGCCGTGCTCGGCGATGTCCTGGCCCATGATGAAGACGTCCGGATCGGCCCTCATCGCACGCGACATGGCGTCGCGCACTGCCTCGCGGTAGCTGAGCCTTGTCCCGTTCTCAGGCATAGACGTAATCGAAGAGATCGCGCGGATCGGGATCGGTGCCGTGACGGGCGAACTCGACCGCGTCGACGACCGCGGTCTCGGCCTCGCGCTCGAGCTCGGCGAAGCGCTCGTCAGGCAAGCGCAGCTTCTCGCGCAGCTTGACGATCGGATCTTGAGTCGCCCGCGTTTGCTCGTACTCAGCTCTGTCGCGGTACTCCTGCGGATCGCCGACATTGTGCGGCGTGAGGCGATAGGTCTCGGCGACCAGGAAGACCGGACCGGCTCCCGAGCGAGAGTGCGCGAGCGCCTCGTTCGTCGCGCTGCGAACGGCCTCGACATCCTGCCCGTCGGTCTTGATTGCCTTCATCCCGTAGGCGAGCGCCCGCTCGCTCAGATCGGCGATCGGAGAGTGTTGAGCGAACGGCGTCGACTCGGCCCAGCGGTTGTTCTCGCAAAAGAAGACCACAGGCAGCTTCCAGAGCTGAGCCAGGTTCATGGCTTCGTGGAAGAGGCCCGAGTTGGTTGCCCCGTCGCCGAAGAAGGCGAGCGCCACACGCGGCTCGGCCCGCAGCTTGAAAGCGAGCGCGGCGCCGGCCGCGATACCGAGCGCCCCGCCGACAACGGCACTCGAGCCGATATTCCCGCGCTCGACGTCATACAGGTGCATCGAGCCACCGCGACCGTGCGAGCAACCCTCGGTCTTTCCGTAGAGCTCGGCCATGACGGCGCGCGCCGGCGTTCCCTTGGCCAGCGCGTGCGCGTGCGAGCGGTGCGTCGAGGTGATCACGTCGCCGGGCTCGAGTGCGCTACAGGCACCGACCGCTACGGCCTCTTGGCCGATGGCCAGGTGCACGAAGCCCGGGATCTCACCGTCGCGGTAGCGATCCTCCACCACTCGCTCGAAATGCCTGATCAGGAGCATTTTCCCGAGGAAGCGTTCGAGCTCCCCGGATAGAAGAGATGTCCTGGACTCGAGCTTTGCCATTGCTATCGAATGGATATCCTGGGCGTTGGGATTATCGACGTTATTCGAGACGATGTGATGCGAATGGAAGAAAATCCGGCAGCTAGCGGTCTTTCCGCAGGCCCGTCCGCACAAACACTCGTGGCGGCCTGGGATCGTCTAATCGAGCGACTTCCCGAGGACTGGAGCCACCTTTTGGCCGAGGTCGAGCTTCGCCCCGAGGAGCTATATGAGCTCGTGTCCTTGACGGTCGCACCACTCAACCCTGGGCGCTGCGACAAGAGGGCGGCGTTCCGCTTTCGCGTCGCCCGCGACTTCGGTTACGGCGCCGCTCCCGAGATGGTCAGAAGCTGCTTCGAGCGACTCGACGAGGCCCGAGTCCCGGGCCGACTTCGCCTACTGCAGCTACTTACGGAGCGACGGCCGGTCGAGACTCAGGGACCCGTCTGGCGGCTCGGAGGCCGCTCGTTGTGAGCGACCCGGTTTCCTGGCTTCTCGTCAGGCGCGGCTGGCAAGTGGTCGCCTCGGACGGCACGACCGTCGGCCGGATCGGCGCCGTACGAGGCGAGCCGACCAAGGACATCTTCAACGGCGTCGTCGTTCGCAACAGCTCCGCTCCGCCGCGCTACGTTCCCAGCGAGCTGATCGCCGGGATCGTCTCGGGGCAGGTCACGCTCAGGTTGAGCGCCGAGGAGTTCGAAGCCGTCCCGCCCGAGAAGAGGCGGCCGCTGGCGCCAAGCGTCTCGCTGTCCGAGTTCTTGCGCCGCTTCGAACTCCGCTCGGGCGGGTATACGAGTAGGTGTTCCGGCTCTGAGCGCCGGATATCGACGACTAACGGAGGCTCACCTTGGGCGACCCGGTTTCCTGGCTTCTGATCGAGAAAGGCTGGCAGGTCTACGCCGCTGATGGCGACGAGCTCGGCAAGGTGGTCGCCGTCACGGGAGACGAAGAGGCGGATATCTTCGACGGCCTGGCGGTCGATGCCGGCTTCCTCGACAAGCCGCGCTACGTGCTCGGAGAAACGGTGGCCGAGATCGAGCAGGGCCGTATTTCGCTGAAACTGACGCGCGAGAAGTTTGAGCAGCTCGATATCTACGAGGAGCCGCCCGAGAGCATCGAGATCGAGCCTGAGTCGGCGCCACGTTCGCAACGGTTCATGGAGCCGTTCCGGAACCTCTTCCGCGGCAGTCGACGTCGCCCATAGGCGACGAACGCCGCGAGCAAGGGCTGCGCGGCGAGAGCCGAGCTCCCGCCGCGCAGTCCGGTAATCCACTAACCCAGAGGCGGGTTCGCGAGCTGCGCCAGTTGTAGCGCCTGCTGCGGGAACCACGCGCCTGCCGCCGGGTCGGCGATGCCGCCCCACTCCGGATCGGTCGTCGAGCCGGAGACGCTGCGGTTGCATGACCCGTCAGACTCGCCCGGGACTTTCACCCAGAGATAGGCGTCGACCAGGGCGTTGCCGGTGTTGGTGGTTGGCGGGATGCCGAGGCCACGGTCCGGCGGGTTGCACCAGTCCTGAGCCACGCCAGCGCTGGCGTACCCGGCTGCGGCCCAGTCCCACGGGCCCTGGCCGTTACGGCTGGTGTCGATGACGAAGTGAGTCGTCCCCGCCGGGTAAGCCGCATAGCGAAGGTTTAGTCCGGACGTGTTGAGATTCACATTCGCTAGGTTCGTCGAATCGCTCCAGACACCGTACGGGCTGAGCGCCCCGTCCGGCGGCGCGCCCGTCCACTCGCCGAGGAGAACGGCGATCTGGGCAGGGAGAGGCCCGCCGTTCCAATACTGGTTGGGACAGCCACTGTAATTGCCGGAGGCGATGCATTGGGAGACCCATGTCCCGTACTGGACGAGGTTGGACGTGAACTGGTAGTTGGAGACGTTCAGGAAGAAGCCCTGAGCCCGGTTGACACCGGCAAGCACGAGCCGTTGCGCGGCGTCGCCGACGGCCAGCCAGCCGTTGTGAGTGGCGTCGAGATAGACGCTCACGTTGGGCTGCTGCTCCAGCCTGTCGACCGCTGCGTTCAGCTCCTGGTAACGCTCGGCGTCGGTGGA
>Ga0066798_10000074_pt1 | contig 54711 bp, 46 predicted proteins | sample PersoiDNA2013203_FD_70961 | JGI IMG/M metagenome (GOLD analysis project Ga0066798, IMG submission 70961) | Permafrost soil microbial communities from the Arctic, to analyse light accelerated degradation of dissolved organic matter (DOM) -... | ecosystem: Environmental > Terrestrial > Soil >... | reverse complement strand
CGCGTACGTTGATGTATACAAATCTGCGTGCGGATTTCTTTACCTATTCTGACAAAGGCCTTACCCCATAAGGCTTAGCGCCTGATCAAGATACGTGAGAGAATCTCGGCGCACAAAAAAACATGGCACATAACTTGCGTTAGATCATGTTGCGCACCAGCAAAATGGATAATCAAAAGCAAGGTGCGAATAGGTTCTCGCGAGCTTTTTCAAATAAAAGGGACAACTCATGACTCAACACATGGCAATTCAAACAGAAACATTCTTGCCATATATGCGCGACGTGACGAAGTGCGAACAGTCACTGCAGGAATTGAATTTGATGTGGCGGGTGATCGAGGCTTCGGCCAAGATGAATTGTCCCAGCGAAGCAAAAACTATTCTGCCCACGATGGCAGCCACGCGTACCGGTTTCAGCCGCCTTGAGCGTGAGTTGGTGATCAGTCTGGTGCAAGAAAAGGTGCGCAACGTGCTCACCGAAATCGGCACCAAGGCACAATATGTGATCGACATTGTGGTGCGCAATCTGTTTGAACGCACTGCCGACGTCGGCTTTCTTGCGACCGATCGCGAGTTGTGCAACTTCGTCGCCGGCGTCACCGAAAATACCGATGCAATCCGCTATCGTCTGCGTGAATACCGTAACAAATATACTGTCTACGACGAGATCATGCTGCTCGACACCGAAGGTAATGTGATGGTGCAGATTGATCCGAGCACACCGCTCGAACATAGCGCCGATGCGCTAATCGCCGAGACGTTGCAATCGGACAGCTATGTCGAAACCTTCCGCTTCAGCGATCTGCGCCCTGGCAAAGAACGCGCGCTGATCTATTCCCGCCGTATGCAGCATCCGGAAACTGGCGCGGTCATCGGCATTCTGTGCCTTTGCTTCCATTTTGAAGAAGAAATGGCCGGCATTTTTTCCTCGCATCGCGATGCCGAGGCACGCTCCAACATGTTGCTGCTGGACGCTGACAATCGCGTCATCGCCAGCGCCGATAACTTGTGGATTCCGGTCGGTACCGAAGTCCCGGTCAATCGCGAAGGCAATGCTGCACTATTATTGTTCAGCGGCCGTGAATATCTGGTGCGCACCGTTTCGTCAGCAGGCTATCAGGGCTATCCGGGACCGATTGGCTGGCAAGGCCAGGTCATGATCCCGGTCGAAGTTTCGTTCAGCGGCGTGGTCAGCGATGTGCTCAACAAGCTCTCGCCGGACATTGCGGAAGGCTTGCTATCACATGCGCATTCATTCTGCCCGCCACTATTTGACATCATGACCGCCGCCAAAACCATCCAGCGCATCGTCTGGAACGGCCAGGTGATGACCGCCGGCCAGACCGGTGAAATGCAAAAGCTCAAAACCATCCTCGACCAGATCAGCGAGACCGGCAATCGCAGCAATGAATTGTTCGCGCAATCGATCCACGATCTGTACCAAACCGTGTTGGTGTCGGGCATGCGCGACGCCGAGTTCACGACCAGCCTGCTAGTCGATCTGCTCGACCGCAATCTGTATGAACGTTCCGACGATTGCCGCTGGTGGGCCTTGACTCCGGAGTTGCGCACGGCGCTGGCGCAACCGGCACAAGATCAGGCCACGCTCGACAAGCTGACCACTATCCTGTCGTATATCAACGGCCTCTATACGGTCTACACGCGCATCTTCGTCTATGACCGCAACGGCCGCATTATTACCAGCACTGGCGCCGGCGCAGAAGCAGTCATCGGTCAGCAGATCGAGGAAAACTGTCTCCAGCAAGTCTTGTCGCTGCGCACGCAGCAGCAATACTATGTCAGCCCGTTCAGCCCAAGCGCACTGTATGACGGCAAGGACACTTATATTTACCATGCAGCGATCCGCGATCTCGACAACGAGGCCATCGTGGTGGGCGGCATTGGCATCGTCTTCGACTCGACCCCGGAATTTGCCAACATGTTGGCCAGCGGCGCCGGCGGAAAAAAGAACCTGCAAGCCTATTACGTTGACCGTAATGCACGCATCATTTCCACCACCGATGCCAGCCGCGTGGTCGGCGACACGCTGGAAATCGATCCCTCGCTACTGGTGATCAGCAATGGTGCACGCGCCTCGCAGGTCACCGTGCATGATGGTGAATACGCCATCGTGGCTTGCTCGGTGTCGAGCGGCTATCGTGAGTTCAAGGTCAGCGATGGCTATCAGGAAGATGTCATCGCTGTGGTGTTTGAATCGTTCGGCCAAGTGCGCAGTGCCGGTACCCAGACCGACAGCCGCCAGTATCTGCTGGAGAGCGATCCGAGCATGGCCGATGGTAGCGAATTCGCCACCTTCTTCAGCGACCAGAATCTGTTCGCCATCTCTGCCGCCCATGTCATCGAAGCAGTCCCCTACAGCGAAGTGCTACCGACCTCGATGGGAACACGCGCAGAACAAATCGGCGTACTCGGCCTGCGCCGCGACGACGATCACCGCAAGGAATTCATCTGGGTCTTCGATCTCGGCCAAATGATGCGCGGCAGCCGCTCCGCCATCAGTGGCAGCAGCCAGGTCATGATCTTGCGCGAAGGTGCACATACCATCGGCCTGTTGGTCGACGAATTGCATGCGGTGCCGCAATTCAATGCCTCGCAGATCATGCACACGCCGTTCGCCATGCAAGGCGAATCGATGCTGGTGACTCAGGTTATCAAGGCCAACAATGGTCAGTTGTTGATTCAGGCCATTGATGTCGGCCGTTTATTCAGCCTGCTCATTGACGGCCAGATCACCTTGCCGCCGGAAGCCATGCAAGCACTGGCGGAACAGCAGAAGCAGCAAGACACAACGGTCGGCAATCAGTCGGTAGCCCTGCTGGCAGCTTGATCTAAGGTAAAGCCAAGCCGTTGGCGTGATGTGCGCTATGATGATGCCAATCAATCCCAGTATCTTTTTTGATTTGCCTTCATCATGACTTTACGCATCATCGCCAGCGGCGGCACCTTCGACAAACATTACGATGAAATCGCCGGGCAGCTGGGTTTCGCCAGCAGCCATTTGCCGCAAGTGATGGCGCGCGCACGGCTGACCGTGCCTGCGACGTTGGAAGAATTGCCACTGCTCGATTCGCTCGATATGCAAGACATCGACCGTCGTCGGGTGTTGGCGTCCTGTGATCGCGCAGAAGAAGCCGCCATCGTGATCATCCATGGCACCGACACCATGCAGGATACTGCGCGCATCCTCGGTGCCGCGCAATTATCCAAGACCATCGTGCTGACCGGTGCCATGATCCCCTATGCAATCCAGGGCTCCGATGCCCAATTCAACTTCGGCTTCGCCTGTGGTGTCGCCCAGGTATTGCCGCATGGTGTCTATGTGGCGATGAATGGCCGGGTATTCGATTGGGACAAGGTCCGCAAGAACCGCGTGGCCGGCGTCTTCGAATCCAGCGACAACGACAGCGACCAATAATCGGATTGTCACCTGCTACACCACACCCGCCGGCTTGAGCTGCTCCTGCTGCTGCGCCCAGTGTCGGCAAAATTCCAGCAGCGACGCCAGTCTGACCGACAGCACCCGATGCTTGCTGCGCACCATATAGAAATGCCGGCGCAATACCGGCAACGGTGTCACCAACTCTACCAGCCGCCCTGCTTCCAGCAAATCCTGCACCACTGCGCGCGATAGACAACTGATGCCCATGCCCTCGGCGGTGGCGCGCTTGATCGCTTCCGAATTGCCAAATTCGCAAGCCGATGGCAAATGATGCAAGTAGGGCAACAAGGCATGCTCGACTGCCTCGCGCGTACCGGAGCCGGTTTCGCGCAACAACCAATCGGCCTGACTCAGTTGCTTCAAACTCAATTTTTTGCCCTGCTGCACCAACGCATGCAGGGGTGACGCCACCACGATCAATTCATCGATCATCCATGGTTCGACCTCGACATCATTGGCATGGCAAGGCCCTTCGATCAGCGCTGCATCGACTTCGAAATTACTGACCGCGGCAACAATGTCCGCGGTATTGGCGACCAATGCCCGGACCCGCAGCTGCGGCTGATCACGCCGATACGCGGCGATCATTTGCGGCAGCATGTAACTGCCGATGGTAGTGCTGGCACCGATATGCAATTGAGCACCGGCCTGATGCGGCGCCAGGAACTGTTGTTCTATCGTCTGCGCGGCATCAAGCATGTGGCGCGCCTGTGGCAGCAGCAGGCGGCCATGGTCGTTCAACACCAGCCGCTTGCCGACCCGGTCGAACAATTGCACCGCAAGCGCGCTCTCCAGCTCGTTCAGCGCTGCACTAGCCGCCGATTGCGACAAGGCCACCAGCTCGGCCGCCGCCGTGGTACTGCCGGCGTGCACCACCGCTACAAAAATCTGCAATTGCCGCAAGGTAATTTTCATCAAGACACCAAACCAACTAATAAAGTAGGTAGATATTACCAAAATAACGTGTTTTTCTTTTATATCGCTGCGCGCTACAGTGACGTCATTCCATCGTCGCCAACACCAGACAGATCATGAACAGCACCGCCACCTCACCCATACCAGCCCCAGCCATCGCCAGGCCTTATCACCCAGTGAGATTGCTGCCGGGTCTGTTGCTCAGCGCTGCGCTGGCATTTGCCTCGATTGAAATTAGCAACAATAACTGGCTGCAAGCCCACGGCATGAGCGCGCTGACCATTGCCATCGTGCTTGGCATGCTGCTCGGCAATACTGTATTCCATCGCATGGGCGCGCAATGCGGCAGCGGCGTCGCCTTCTCCAAACAAAATCTGCTGCGCCTGGGCATCGTGCTCTACGGCTTGCGCCTGACATTTCAGGATATCGCCCAGGTCGGTATGAGCGGCGTGCTGATCGACGCTTGCATGCTGATGTCCACTTTCGGACTTGCCTATTTTCTGGGGGTGAAGTTATTCAAGCTGGATCCCGATGCCGTCATGCTGATCGGCGCCGGCAGTTCGATCTGTGGCGCGGCAGCCGTCATGGCCACCGAACCGGTATTGCGGGCGCGTAGCGAACATGTCACCGTCGCCGTGTCGACGGTGGTGGTGTTCGGCTCCATTGCGATCTTTTTGTATCCGATGTTGCATGGCTTGCACTGGTGGCAGGGTCGTGCCGACTTCGGCATCTATATCGGCTCCACCGTGCATGAAGTAGCGCAAGTGGTGGCCGCAGCCCGCACCATTGACGAGCACACCGCCAATACAGCGGTGATCGCCAAAATGGTACGCGTGATGATGCTGGCGCCATTCCTGTTGCTGCTGTCAGCCTATGTACGGCGCCGTCAACCGCAAGCCAAGTCGCCGACCACCGCCTCGACATTTGCCTCACGTACTGCTGGCATGCCATGGTTTGCCTTCGCCTTCATTGCCGTGGTCGCCTGCCACTCACTGTGGCCGCTGCCAGCCGCTGTCAACAGCACCTTGCTGAGCGCCGACACGTTCTTGCTGGCCATGGCGATGGCCGCGCTCGGCCTGACCACACAACTGGCCTCAGTGCGCCGCGCTGGCGTGCGGCCGCTGCTGCTCGGTGGCTTGCTGTTTGCCTGGCTGATCGTTGGCGGTGCCGTGATCAACATGGCGTTGAGCGGCTTGTTTTAATGCAGGGAGGAGCCCTTGGCGCTCATCTCGCGGATGATGCGGATGGTGTCAATATCCGCCTCTTCATAGGCTGAGCGGCGGAACTGATCGTAAAACGCTTCTTCGCTGCCGACTTGCTCGGGTGCACCATCGTCATATTCAAAGCGCACAAACAAGGCCCCTGGCGCTGGCTCTTCGATGGTCATGCTCATCCCCGACAGGGGAATATCCCCCTGTGCCGGCACCTGATAGTGCACCGACACCAGCGCTTGATAGGTCACGATGTCGGCAATCACCAATTCGCCATAGCGCAGCATGCGCCGCACCGAATCTGCATTTTTGTCGGACAGCTCGCAGGCATCGAGATGCGGCATGAACAGCTTCGGTGCTTCGGCGCGCAGTACCAGGCCGCGCCACAACTCTTCCCGTGTCATGACGTCAATCAAGGGATTGAGCGGATCGTTGATTTGTATTAAATGGTTGAATTTCATCACTGCAAACCTGTTTTGTAATGCCGCTATTGTCCCACATAAGCCGCTCCGGCTGCAGGCTCCGGCCGGTTGCGCCTGTTACAATGACCGGCTAATCCACCACCGCGACTTCGGTCTCCCTGCGCATGTCTGCTGCCCCCGCTTTTGGTCTGAACGCTCCGCAAAGCGAAGCCGTCCTGTACATGAACGGCCCTTGTCTGGTGCTGGCTGGCGCCGGTTCTGGCAAGACCCGCGTGATTACACAAAAGATTGCCCATCTGATCGAGAACTGCGGCTACGAATCGCGCCACATTGCCGCACTGACCTTCACCAACAAGGCCGCGCTGGAAATGCAGGAACGCATTGCCAAGCTGCTCAAGGAACCCAAGAAAGCCAAGCAGTTGACGGTGTCGACCTTCCACTCGCTGGGTGTCAAGATCCTGCGACAGGAAGCCCAGAATCTGGGCTTGAAAGATCGTTTCTCGATCATGGACAGCGACGATTGCTTTTCGCTGGTGCAGGATTTGGCAGTGACCACCGACAAGCAATTGATCCGGCGCATTCAGAATGCCATGTCCTTGTGGAAAAATGGCCTGATCGATCCCGAAGTCGCACTCAAGAATGCCGTCGATGAAGATGAAGCGCAAGCCGCGCGCATCTTCCGCAGCTATGTGGCAACGCTCAAGGCTTATCAGGCGGTCGACTTCGATGACTTGATCCGGCTGCCGGTAGAATTATTTCGCAGCAATGAAGCAGTACGCGACCGCTGGCAACGGCGCCTGCGTTACCTGCTGGTCGATGAATATCAGGATACCAACACCTGCCAGTATGAACTGGTCAAGTTGCTGGTCTCAGGCATCGGCAAAAAACCCATGTTTACTGCCGTCGGCGACGACGATCAAGCAATCTACGCCTGGCGCGGTGCCACCATCGAAAACCTGAAGACGCTGCAGGTGGACTTTCCCAATCTGCATTTGATCAAACTGGAGCAAAACTACCGCTCCAGCACCCGCATCCTGCAAGCGGCCAACTCGGTAATTTCCAACAACCCCAAGATGTTCGACAAGGTTTTGTGGTCGGAGCATGGTCTGGGCGATCCGATCAAGGTGCTGGCAATGGACGACGACGAAGCCGAAGCCGATCAAGTCGCCATCATGTTGTCGGCGCACCGCTTCGAGCGCCGCGCTAAATATTCCGACTATGCGATTTTGTATCGCGGCAATCACCAGGCGCGTATTTTCGAAAAGGCCTTACGGCGCGAGCGAATTCCCTACGTGATGTCGGGTGGCCAGAGTTACTTCGACCGCGCCGAGATCAAGGACATCATCAGTTACCTGCGTCTGATTGCCAATCAAGACGATGATCCGGCCTTCATCCGTGCCGTGACCACACCGCGTCGCGGCATCGGCCAGGCTACGCTGGAAGCACTCGGCACCGTCGCAGGTCAATGGCAATGCTCACTGTTCGAAGCAGTCTACAAAGGCGGCATCGAAGAGAAACTCGCCGACAAGCAATTACTGCCGTTGCGCCAATTCTGCGACTTCATCAACCAGCTCGAATCGCGTGCCAGCCGCCCCGGGCCATCCGGCAGCGGTGAAAATGCCGGACTAGTGCTCGATGACATGATGGAAGCGATCAACTATGAAGGCTACCTGTACGACGCCTTCGACGAACGCCAGGCGCATAGCAAATGGCAAAACGTGTTCGAATTCACCAACTGGCTCAAGGAGCGCGGTTGCGGCGGCAAAGACCGTGAAGGCGACGAAAAAAATCTGCTCGAACTGACGCAAATGGTGGCCTTGATGAGCATGCTCGAAGGTAATGAGGAAGATCCCGACGCGGTGCGCATGTCGACGCTGCACGCGTCCAAAGGGCTGGAATACCCGCATGTCTTCCTGATCGGGGTCGAAGAAGGCATCTTGCCGCACAAGGGCGATCCCGATGCACCGCCAGAGGTGGTCGCCGCCCGTATTGAAGAAGAACGTCGCTTGATGTATGTCGGCATCACGCGGGCGCAACGTTCACTGCATGTGACTTGGTGCAAACGACGCAAGCGCGCGCGTGAATTTATCGCTTGTGATATGTCCCGCTTCATCCACGAAATGCGCCTCAATGTTGGCGACGCCGTGCCCAAGGAAGAGGAAGAGATCACGCCACAGAACCGGCTGGCCAGTCTCAAGGCCTTGTTGCAAAAACCGCGTCCTACTGATATCACTTGAGCAAATAGTGTGCAGAAGCGACGCCAGGCGTTTGAAACCGTTTACAATCCAGCCCTCTGAAAACAGTGCAGCCGGGCCGCTTGCCCGGGCCGCCTGGCATGACATTTTTTACAAGGTAGCCCATGAATAAATTCTTCACACAAATCGCGCCTATGCTGGCGCTGCTGGCTGCGCTGAGCGCTTGCGGAAAAAAGGATACACCCGTCACCGACACCGCGGCAGCGCCGCCAACCAAGGTCTATCTGGTCGGTGTGGAGTCCGCCTATGCGCCGTTTTCATCCGAGAATGAAAAGAAGGATGTGGTCGGCTTCGACATCGACATCATGAAGGCGCTGGCACAAAAAATCGGCATCGAAGTCAAGTTCGTACCGACGCCGTTTGAAGGCTTCTTCAACTTCCTCGCCCAAGGCGACCGCGATCTGTTGATTTCGGCCATCACCATTACCGACGAACGCAAGCAGACCGTCGATTTTTCGGCGCCGTATTTTGAAGCCTCGCAATTGATCGCCGTGGCAGCCAACGCTACCAAGGTCAATAAATTTGACGACCTGAAAACACTCAAGGTCGGTGTGCAAAGCGCCACCTCCGGCGACGAGATCGTGCAGCAATTGCTGGGCAAGAACAATCCCAACATCAAGCGCCTCGACTCCACTCCGTTGGCCTTGAAGGAACTGGAAGGCGGCGGCGTTGACGCCGTGGTCGCTGATGATGCGGTGGTCAAGAACTACATCACCAATAATCCCGGCAGCAAGCTGCGCACCGTCGCCGATGCTGGTTTTCCGAAGGAGTATTACGGCATCGCCGTGCGCAAGGGCAATACCGAGCTGCTCGACAAGGTCAACAAAGGCATGGCCGATCTCAAGGCCGATGGTACTTTTGACAAGATCAGCGCACAGTATTTTGGCCCGGCCAAGTAATGCCGACCATGGCTGACGGCACGCTGTGGCCAATGGACCGCAGCGCTACGGTATAATTTTGCATCCACTGCCTCACCCGTAGAGCGCCTGCGCAATCCACCAGGATTGCGCATTTTCATGCCCGGCATCGCTGCTACCGCACGCTTGATTGCTTAATTACTCGCTCATTGTCACCATGGATTTCCGCTGGAGCATCATCCAAGGCTACGCGCCGCTGTTCATCAAAGGCTTCTTCATGACGCTGGAGGTGGCTGTCATCAGCATCATTGCCGGCACCATCATGGGGCTGCTGCTGGGGATGCTGCGCCTGGCCGACGTCCAGCATGGCGTATGGAAATACGTGCTGCGCCTGGCCAAATGGCTGGCGACACTTTACGTCGCCTTCTTCCGTGGTACACCGTTGTTTGTGCAAATTCTGCTGATCCATTTTGCCGTGATGCCGGTATTGATCCATCCTGACGGCGGCCTGTTGATTTCGGGCGAACTGGCACGCACTATCAAACAGGATTACGGCGCCTTCGTCTCCGGCGTTGTGGCCTTGTCGCTCAATGCCGCCGCCTATATCTCAGAAATCTTCCGCGCCGGTATTCAATCGATCGAACGCGGCCAGACTTTCGCGGCATCGAGTCTGGGCATGGGTTATCGCTTGCGCATGCGTTACATTATTCTGCCGCAGGCATTGCGCCGCATGCTGCCGCCGCTGGGCAATGAAGCCATTACCTTGCTCAAGGATTCTTCGCTGGTGTCCACCATCGGCCTGGCCGAACTAGCCTATGCAGCACGCACCGTAGCGGGCAGCTATTCACGTTATTGGGAGCCGTATATCACGATCTCGGTCGTGTACTTTTCGATGACGATTTGTCTGGCCACGCTGGTCGCCCGGCTGGAAAAGAAATACAGTGCTCCGTCGCGCCACTGACATGGCCGATCAAACCGCTCCCATTGTCGCCATCATCGGCGGTGGCCCGGCAGGCTTGATGGCGGCCGAAGTCCTCAGTCAGGCTGGCATCCAGGTGGACATTTACGATGCCATGCCATCGTTGGGCCGCAAGTTCCTGCGCGCCGGCATTGGCGGGCTGAACATTACCCATAATGAAAACTATGCGGCCTTTTGTGGACGCTTCGGTGCCCGTCTGCCGCAACTGCAAGCAGCACTGGACCGTTTCCCACCGGATGCGCTGCGTGCCTGGGTGCAAGCACTGGGCATCGACACCTATGTCGGCAGCTCAGGCCGGGTATTTCCTACCGAAATGAAAGCTGCCCCACTGCTGCGCGCCTGGCTGCATCGGCTGCGTAGTGCCGGGGTACGAACACATGTACGCCATCGCTGGATCGGCTGGAGCGACCAGGGTGACTTGTTACTGGAAACGCCGACAGGAAACCTCTCGCTCAGTCCGGCGGCTACCGTGCTCGCACTCGGCGGCGCAAGTTGGCCGCAATTGGGTTCCGATGGTGCCTGGGTCTCGCCACTGTTGGAACGACAGGTGCACATTGCACCGTTGCAAAGTGCCAATTGCGGTTTCGAAGTGTCGTGGAGTACCTATTTACGCGACAAGTTTGCCGGCGCGCCATTGAAGTCGGTGGCCTTGACCTTCACCGATGACACTGGCGCTACCGAACGCCGCCAAGGCGAACTGGTACTCAGCGAGCATGGCGTCGAAGGCAGTCTGATCTATGCATTTTCACAACGACTGCGTGATTGCATCAATGCCCACGGCAGCGCCAGCTTTACGCTTGATCTGCTGCCAGCCTATGACGCCGAGCGGGTCCTGGCAGAAGTCATGCATCCACGCGGCGCACGCTCGCTCACCAGTCATTTGCAAAGCCGGCTCGGCATCACCGGTGTCAAGCGGGCCTTGCTGCACGAAGTGCTGGGGAAACAAAAAATCACCGACGCTGCAATACTGGCACGGACGATCAAAGCGCTTCCGATTACCGTTGATAGACCACGGCCACTGACCCAGGCCATCAGCACGGCCGGCGGTATCTGTTTCGACGATCTCGATCCACGCTTGATGCTACGCGATTTACCTGGCATGTTCGTCGCCGGCGAGATGCTTGACTGGGAAGCGCCGACCGGCGGCTATCTGCTCACTGCCTGCCTGGCTACCGGGCTGTGCGCTGGCGAAGGCGTACGCGACTGGCTGCGAGATCGAAGCGAATCGGTAGCGCTATCACTTGACTTGGATTGACCCTCGTCCAAAATTTGTGTAAACGCTTCATCGATGCTCATCGTCGCCTGCGCCAGCTTGCGCTCAATCAGATCAAAGGTCGGCTGCCATACTTGTTGTTCGTCGCTTTTGGCAGACTCGCCTGGTGCTGCCATGCCATAGATATATTTGTTGATGTTGCGTGAGAAATCGCTGGGATAAAACAATCCATGTTTCTCACAATACTGAATGCCTTGCATTTGCACATCGCCATGCCAGATGCCGCATTTTCTCAAACGTGATTGCAAGTTGCACAACTCTTGTTGCGCTTTCGGTGGCAGGGCACCGGGAGCCAGTTGGCTCAATGGGATACCTGGAACCCTATCCATTTTCAAGTAAACCTGATCGTCTCTGACTAGCACCTCAGTAGCATCTTTTCCATAATAGCGATTGAACAATGCTGCTTCCTTGCAAGCCAGCGTGACGCGCTCCTGTAACTCCAAATAGCGTTGTCGCGGCACATTTTCTGGATCAGCGTCCGACCAGGCGGTGGCAATGACAGTGTTGAATTGCTTGATGACCCTCCCTGCATGTTGGGGATCATCAAATACCGGGCCATGCCAAGTGTCTTTTATCTTGTTACCCAGAAGACCATTGGTGCTACCGACGTTGGCGGTAGCGGACCTCTGTGACTGTGCAAAATGCGTGGCATTCGCATGTTCTCGTTGCTGCGCAAGGCTGTTATTCGATCTCCGTAAATCATCATGCTGCACGACTCTGCGCCAATGCAGCACACCTCGTTCATAGGCGGCATCAATCCGACCATTCTCCTGCGGGATCATGAACGTTGTACGACCACCCTGCTGTCTTTTGATGTACACGAAGGCATTATTGAGCTTGATATAGCCATGATTTTTCTCTTGCTTATGCCACCTGATTCCATTTTCGTCGGGCGCATACAGTTGCTGTGCAGAGACATTGGATTGCTTACCGCGCGCACGAAACTTACCATCAATTTTTTCACGCAGGCTGTTCGATAACTGTTGCGTTGTGCGCCGTAGAAAAGTCCAGCGCACGCCATCCCATTCGACCAGATTGCCCGATTTCTTGGGATTTTCCTGTTGATATACCTCATAGCTCTGCGGGCCTTTTGCTGACAGGCGAACTGGCACCAGTTCGCCAAACATTTCGATCACGCGCAGCAACTGGCGTTCTGCTACGGCATCTTGCGATTGTGTGACCACATAGATTTTTCCGTCGCCATATTTTTCGGGAAAAGCATTGTTCAAGGGAGAAAAAACTTGCCTGTCATTCGGTACGATCTTGATCTTTCTGATCAACGCTACTTCTTTGCCAATGAAGACATTTTGCGCGTGGCGTACCGCTGAATGCCATTGGCGGCTCAGACGCTCACGATACACGGGTAGCTCATCGGTATACAGTTGCTGCATATCTGTCAATTTGGAGTACCGACTGTCATCCATGCCACGTAACGCATAATCATTTCCATACAGGTTGATCGATTGCGTTGACTGCCCGGTGGTAACGTCACTGCCGGTCTCAGCGCAGTGGTGTTGCAAGAAAGCTTGTTGGCCTTTCCAATCAACGATGACGCTACCGAAGAGAGCGATCGGATGCGCTGACAACATCGGCGCGATCGTTGCAGGCGAAGCAGTGGCCGTTTCGTCGCCAGCTGAGCGCAAGGTTGTGTGCTGTTTCTGCTGCGGCCTCTCCGAAGGCTGCGCACTGACCGGCAATCGCGGCGCGTGCAAAATCTGCCTGCTGCTAGCAGGCTCCTGCACTAGCGCTCCGGCAGGACGGATACATAGCAGGCGACAAAGTATGCGAAAAATACAGCTTCTGGGGCGCGTGGATAGAGATAGCGGCGGCTCTTGCTGAGATGACGCAACATTTTCCGCGGCTCCCGACAAGCCATTTCGACCTACAGTTGGCGGCTTGTTTTTTCCCGCTGCCGGCCCCGCCTGCAAGGTGGCCCCACTCAATGTGCCCATGTCGCAGTGATTGGTAAATGACATCTCGCTCCTTAGAAATTAAAAAAGAGCGAGGATTAACATTCACACATCCACCATGCCGCCATAAATCGACCATTTCTGATCTGACTGCCACATCAAGACACTTGATTGGGATAAATTCAATAAATATTAATTGCTTGCCCGGACAATCTCGAAGCGGCCCGTTTGACAATCGGCTGATCCGCTGCGGTATTCCCATAGTGCGATGCCATAATGGCGCTGTTTATTCAAATAGCTTGTACTACATTGCGGCCACAACATTGCTTGTGTGATGGACCTGGCCACCACCCTCTGTGAGAAAAGACCATGATTGATGAAGACCGCCTGATCGATATTGAATTGAAGCTGACGTATCAAGAGGACACCGTCGATACGCTCAACAAGATCGTCTATCAGCAGCAACGAAAAATTGATGAGCTGGAAAAATTGCTGACCACGTTGGCGCGACAGCTCAACGAAAATGCCAGCAACCTCGGTGAACGCGACATCACCAACGAGAAGCCGCCGCATTATTAAATTTGTACGCAACCGGCATCCGCAAGCTGCGCGGCGACAACGGCAAGAATATGTCGCCCTGAATTGGTGGCAAGCTTTCCTCAACGTGTAGAATGGTCGCTTTTGCCCGAACGCTATGTGGTTTAAGAACCTTCAGATCTACCGTCTTCCCGCACCTTGGGCCATCAGTGCCGATGAGCTCGAATCCTGTCTGGCGACGCAAGCTTTTACCGACTGCTCCAGTCTGGAAATGCAGTCGCAGGGCTGGGTCTCGCCGCGTTCCAACGAACGCCTGGTACACACGGTCAATCGCCAGTTCCTGCTGCAACTCAATACCGAAAAGAAACTACTGCCCAGCACTGTGATCAACCAGGTCACCAAGGCACGCGCCGTCGAGTTGGAAGAACAACAAGGTTTCGCACCCGGACGCAAGCAGACCAAGGAATTGAAAGAACAGGTGACCGACGAGTTGTTGCCACGTGCTTTCAGCATCGTGCGCAGCACGTATGCCTGGATTGACCCGGTCAATGGCTGGCTGGTAGTTGATGCCGGCAGCCCTGCCAAAGCCGAAGAAGTGTTGAAGCTGTTGCTCAAGGCAATCCCCAAATTCCCGCTGGAAACCTTGCGTACGGTGCGTTCGCCGCTGTCTTCAATGACCGAATGGCTGGCCTCCGACGAAGCCCCCAGTGGCTTCACTGTCGATCAAGATACCGAATTGCGGGCCAGCGGCGACAGCAAGGCGACCGTGCGTTTCGTGCGTCATACGCTGGAAGCGGATGACGTCCGCCGCTACATCGAATCGGGCAAGCAATGCACGCGTCTGGCGCTGACCTGGAATGATCGCGTGTCGTTTGTGCTGACAGAGAACTTGAGCATCAAGAAAATCACGCCACTCGATGTCTTGAAGGAAGACAGCAATGTCACTTCCAAGAATGACGATGAACGCTTCGATGGCGACTTCATGCTGATGACCGGTGAAGTCAGCAAACTGATGGCCGACGTGATTGAAGCACTCGGTGGTCAGTTACGCGAAAATGACGGTTCCGCAGCCATGGCGGCCTAAGACCTGACTCACCAGCGACTGACCTGAATTTGGGCAGCGGCGACTTCAATAGTCGGTGCTGCCCCAAGTACAACCATTGCGCAACTCACTGCTTTTCTTCCGACCTCTGCAAGACTGCTTCGAGCGCCCTCATCGCGTGACAAATGGTATTGGACAGGCGTTCCATGCTGATGCCATCGCGGGCACTCAGCGACAAGCCATGCAATACCGCTGTATAAAAATCCGCCAGACCGGCGATGTCGGCATCGGCATGCAGTTGCTGCTGCTGCTGTGCCTGCAGGAAACGCTGCTCAAGGGCGGCACGCTTGCTCTGCCGACGCTGCGCCAACTCGACCGTATGCGCGGCGTTTTCCGGTGCACAATTGATGGCCGAGGTCACCACCATACAGCCTTTGCCATTGGCCGGATCGCCATACAAGGTAACGCTGGCATGCAGCATCGCCGATAAATCTTGCTCAATCGGTCGGCCCTGACGCAAGGCATCCATTGGCCCGATGGCCGTCGTCTTTGAATAAAACTCGACCGCCTCGCGAAACAAGGCATTTTTGTCGCCAAACGCCGCATACAGACTAGGCGCCTTGACCCCGATTGCGGTGGTCAGATCTGCCATTGTCGTCCCTTCATAGCCCTTGTTCCAAAATACCTGCATGGCCAGGCGCAACGCAGTGTCTCTATCGAAACTGCGCGGCCGCCCTCTTGACTGCTGCATTGGCATGCTCCTTTCCTATAGCCTGAAAACACCGAAAATCGATACTGTGATTTTCAGTGTAGCTTATTTTAATCTGGATTACATAATTGTCTTGACGCGGAATCGCAGGAATATATATTATGTAACCCGCATTACACAAATGAGATTTATGATTAGTGCACAGCCCGCTCCATTACCACCTGGAAATGGCCGGCAGGCTGAAAACGAAACCAACAGAAAGGCTACAGGCAACGCGCATAATGCGAAGCACGAAGCGCATGTTTTTTTGCCGGTTTCATCCCGAGATCCAGAACGCAAAAGAGGACACACCATGACTCGCAAGACCCGTATAGAACATTACCGGAACATTGGTATCAGTGCGCACATCGATGCCGGTAAAACCACCACCACCGAGCGCATTCTGTTTTATACCGGTGTCAACCACAAGATCGGCGAAGTCCATGACGGCGCCGCCACCATGGACTGGATGGAGCAGGAACAGGAACGCGGCATCACGATCACTTCGGCCGCCACCACTGCATTCTGGAAGGGCATGGCCGGCAATTATCCGGAACATCGCATCAATATCATCGATACGCCGGGCCACGTCGATTTCACCATCGAAGTGGAACGTTCGATGCGCGTGCTCGACGGCGCCGTGATGGTGTATGACTCGGTCGGCGGCGTGCAGCCGCAATCGGAAACGGTCTGGCGTCAGGCCAATAAATACGCTGTGCCGCGCATGGCGTTCGTCAACAAAATGGATCGTGTTGGTGCCGATTTTTTCCGCGTGCAACGACAAATTGCCGAGCGCCTCAAAGGCAATGCCGTACCGGTGCAGATTCCGATTGGTGCGGAAGATCATTTCCAGGGCGTGATTGACCTGGTCAAGATGAAAGCCATCTACTGGGACGACGACAGTCAGGGCGTCAAGTTTGAATACCGCGAGATTCCGGCCGAGCTGGAGGACAGTGCACGCGAGTGGCATGACAAGATGGTTGAACAGGCGGCGGAAGCCAACGAACAACTGCTTGAAAAATATCTGAGCGGCACGCCGTTGACGGAAGAGGACATCAAGTCTGGCCTGCGCCAGCGTACCGTGGCTGGCGAGATCGTACCGATGCTGGCCGGTAGCGCCTTCAAAAACAAGGGCGTGCAAGCCATGCTCGACGCCGTGATCGATTACCTGCCATCGCCAATCGATGTACCGGCGATCAAAGGGCATGACGAAGAGGACAATGAAATTGAACGCCATCCTGCCGATGATGAGAAATTTTCGGCACTGGCATTCAAGATCATGACCGACCCGTTCGTGGGGCAATTGATCTTCTTCCGGGTATATTCCGGCACGGTCAATTCGGGCGATACCGTCTACAACCCGATCAAGGGCAAGAAGGAACGCCTGGGCCGCATCCTGCAGATGCATGCCAATGAACGCAAGGAGATCAAGGAACTTTTCGCGGGCGATATCGCCGCCGCAGTCGGCTTGAAGGATGTCACCACTGGCGACACGCTGACCGATCCGGAGCACGTCATCATTCTGGAACGCATGGTCTTTCCCGAACCTGTGATTTCACAGGCAGTGGAACCCAAGACCAAGGTCGATCAGGAAAAGATGGGCATTGCCCTGAACCGACTGGCGCAGGAAGATCCCTCGTTCCGGGTACGGACCGACGAAGAATCGGGCCAGACCATTATTTCCGGCATGGGCGAGTTGCATCTGGAAATTCTGGTTGATCGCATGCGTCGTGAATTCAACGTCGAAGCGACCGTCGGCAAACCGCAGGTGGCCTATCGTGAAGCGATCCGTTCCACGGTAGAAGATGTTGAAGGCAAATTCGTCAAACAGTCCGGTGGACGCGGTCAGTACGGCCACGTGGTGCTGAAGCTGGAACCACTGCCGGCAGGCAAGGGTTACGAGTTCGTCGATGCCACCAAGGGCGGCGTAGTACCACGGGAGTTCATTCCTGCGGTCGACAAGGGCATCCAGGAGACCTTGGGCAGCGGTGTGCTGGCAGGCTATCCGGTGGTCGATATTCGGGCGACGCTGACGTTTGGTTCTTATCATGACGTCGACTCCAACGAGAACGCCTTCCGCATGGCGGGTTCGATGGCATTCAAGGAAGGCATGCGCCGAGCCAGTCCGGTTTTGCTCGAGCCAATGATGCATGTCGAAGTAGAAACGCCGGAAGACTTCATGGGCAACGTCATGGGCGACCTGTCGTCACGGCGTGGCATGGTGCAAGGCATGGAAGACATCGCTGGCGGTGGCGGCAAGCTGGTGCGCGCCGAAGTGCCATTGGCAGAGATGTTTGGTTATTCGACCTCATTGCGGTCGTTGACGCAGGGACGCGCGACTTACACCATGGAGTTCAAGCACTATGCAGAAGCGCCGCGGCAGGTGACTGAGCAATTGATGACAGCGCGTAAGGGCGGCAAGTGATTGCCCTGGCGTTCGCCTTCAAGCAGTAGTCTGCCAGTAATGGGAAGGCCCGCTTGATTTAGATCAGGCGGGCTTTTTTCTTTTTGGCTGATGGAGTCTGTTCTCCCTGCGCATCGAACCTACTTCATGTCTGCTGACTTTTTTGCGGCATCCGGGGCTCTCCTATGTGCCGCAGGCCGCCGACTCGCCTACAGGCGATCCCTTCGCTGCAGCAAAGAAAAAAGCCTGCTTAGTTTTCACTAAGCAGGCTTTTTAATTTGGCGGAGCGGACGGGGCTCGAACCCGCGACCCCCGGCGTGACAGGCCGGTATTCTAACCAACTGAACTACCACTCCAGATCTAGTTTTCAGTCTCGCTGAAAGACCGCAATTATAGCGGAGCTTTTCCAGGTTTCCAAGTACTTTTTATATCAATTAGCCTGGAAACTTGCCTTCAAATGCCAACTTGCTCAGCGGCTCGCGCGGGCTGGGCATTTCGCGGGCTTGCAAGCCTTCTGGCAAGATCGATTTGTCACCCAATTTACCGATGACAACAGCCGCTTCCACCGAAAAATCTGCCGGCACACCCAACTCGGTACGTGCACGCTCTTTGTCGAAGCCAGCCATGCCATGTGCATGCCAACCCGACAAACTCGCCTGCAATGCCAGATACGCCCATGCAGAACCGGTATCGAAGGAATGGGTACCTGACGGCACAGCAGCAGGTGCGCCCGGTGGTGTGAACGTGGTCTTCGAGAGAACCACGATGATCACCGACGCTTTTTCTGCCCAGCTGCGATTGAATTCATTGAGCAAACCCAACAGGCCATCCCATTGCGGTGTGCCGCGACGTGCAAACACAAAACGCCATGGCTGCGCATTGTAGGCAGACGGTGCCCAACGCGCCGCTTCCAGGAAAGTCAGTACAGTTTCTTCCGAAATATCAGCACCGTTGTAGGCGCGCGGCGACCAGCGATTGAGAAATTGTTCGTCGATGGGATAAGCGGCTGTACGTGGATTGGCTTGCGTCATGAAGACTCCTGAAAAGTAGGTAAGTGCATTGCAAAAATGGAACTGCAGGCATCTTAGCAGGTGTCTTCACGACTTGCAGAGCAGCGCCAGCGAGCTGACTTGAGCAAAGCGCCGGGCGGTTCTTCTGCTATTGCGAGTTAGCGGCCACCGTGTTCACCGCCGCCACCCCAACCACCTCCTCCACCGCCACCGGGACCGCAGAACCATGGGGCGCACATACAGCCACTTAGTGAGAATATCAATAGTGCAGCCGCTGCCAGTTGACCTATACGTCGCATGAGTTTTCCTTTACTTGAATTAACTTGGTGGAGAACTGTACAAACAAAAACCGATAAGGTTGGTCAAGCAATTGCAACAAACTTTTTTTGAACACCATTTTGTCGTGCGCGGCGCGATGACAGCAATCCATGCTGGCATAAAAAAACCCGCGAACCTTGCGGTGCGCGGGTTAATCCAATCCTCAGGGGGGTGATGAATTGGAGGGGAGGGAGTAGTCAAGATAACGTCCAGCTCGCTTCCATCCTATTCTTTTTACACCCAGTAACATCCGTTACAAGCCTATGTTCCAGAGACTGACTTTTTATCTACTTGCCGATACAAAAGCTATAGAGTGCGACAGTACGTGGCTTCCCTGCCAGATTTATGAAACTGTGTACTTATATGTGTACTAAAACGGCTGAGTGTGAAGGATCAGCATCTTTTTCCCATTAGATCTTGGTGGAGCTGGTTGGATTCTTGGGAAATCAATCCGGTTCGTTCTTCAGCACCATTTCCCTCTCAGATCCGCTCTAAAAATCACTGGGGACAAAGTTATTTGCCGCTCGATCCGTTGGTCGATGCCCGGTAAACTGTAGTTTCAAGCTGTCGAAACTTCGCCAATCGCTTAGGACTCGCAGCTTGATTCAATGCGCAGCAGCGCCCCATTGAGTCAATCAGCCGGATTTTCCGGTTCTCCATTGATCCAGTGATTTCCCTTCCCTAGTTCCCTCACTTCGACAATTTCTCGTCAGGGGTACTGCTGCGCGCTTTTTATCCGCAATCTTTAAGGAGCCGATATGGCAGCAGCAAACTCCACTACAACCGCCAACACTGCACAGGACATCCAGCCGGTCTTCAAGCGAGTCCAGCAGACCGGGACGCACGATTGCATCTTTGCCTGCGTTGCAATGATCGCTGGGAAGCCACTCGAAGAGGTGATCAGCGTCGCCGTGAGCGACTTGAAGCATCCTCGCCACGGCCCATTCTGGCCGATGGGCGGCATTGGCCTGACAACGAATCATTTATTCGGGAAAAGCTTTGGCTGGCAGGAAGAGGCGGGCGGGATCTAAACATCGCCGCTATCGCAAGGATTCGCCAGCGAGCGAGGAAGCTTAAAACAAACCAGCATCCTCATTTAGCCGTGCGATTCAAAACCGTTGGAACATCCGACCTACACAAAAGATCGCCTTAGCTAGCCATCCGCGTGGCCCCCTCTTCATGACTATAATTATTGATTGTCAAGAATCTGTGTAGTTAAAGGCCTTGACACCTTCCAGCGTCAGAAATGTCTGCTTTATTTTTTGAAATTCTTTTTCCGAAAGCCGACTGAAGACGATGGAAACCTCGTCGTAACCGCTGTCTTCCGGCTCTCGGCGCACAACAAATTTGCTGACGCGAGTCGCAGCAAGGCCGAGTAGATTGTGTAAATGATTCATGTTGAAAGTATCCGCCAGCACGAGGAATTTGATCCCTCTCTTTTGTTTGTCGGCGAAATAGCGGCGTTCTAACGGCTTGATACCTGCAAGAATGATCAAGACTATCGAAGTGCCGGCAACAGCGGCAACGTACATTCCTCCGCCGACAGCCAGTCCAATCGCAGCAACAGTCCACAAGCTGGCGGCCGTGGTGAGTCCCCGAATAATTTCTCCTCGAAGGAGAATTGAACCCGCACCGAGAAATCCAATGCCGGAGACCACTTGGGCAGCCATCCGTGACGGGTCCAATACGACTTTTTCAGATAGCAGGATTTGCGAAAATCCGTATGCAGAAACCAACATGATAAGCGTCGATCCTACGCACACCAGCATGTGCGTGCGCAGGCCCGCGGCCCATGACAAGCGTTCGCGCTCGATGCCAATCAGGCTTCCCAGTATCGCTGAAACAACGAGTCTCAGAATCACATCAGATGTTGAAATCATTATCAGTTTCTCTTAATGCTCATGTCGGCTGATAGTCATTCTAGTACAAAATAATAATTTATATAATTTCCGAAATATTGGAAAACAACGTACCTAACAGATACGATGGAAATCCCCTAGCTTCTTCTTTCTTGTAGTGGAGAGAAAATCGGTGGTGATGTTTCAAATATTCAAACTCAAGAGCGTTTTAATATTTTTATGTCGTCCAACACCGCTTGAACTGCTTCAACAAAACCAACTCCACCGGGGCCTTCTGTAATCCACGCTGGTGCTTTCGGCAATTGGCCCATGCACTGCCGTACGGTCGAGACACCGACTGTGTGACGGTAATGGAGAAACATTGGAGCATCGTTGAGAGAGTCTCCGCTGTACAGCAGCGATTGCTGCGCTGTAGCGTCATCAGTCCCGTATTGCTCCGTGAGCACTTTGCGTGCGGCGACAAGCTTGTCGTAGTCGCCCATCCAAGCGAGGATCCACAAGTTGTTGATGGTGGTATTTAAACCTGCTGCGGCCAACGCAACCGCGATGTCACGTTCCAAGGCGGCGTCGGGGCTGCGCGCAAACGCAAGACTGGTCAGCCGGAAGGCCTGGTCGTCTGCAAATCTGGCTTGCGGTATTTGGCGCATTATATCGTCTGCTGTGGCGAGTAGTTGCGGCATGATGTCCGGAGCCGTGGCACCGTGCCAAAAAGTTTGGTTCAGTCCGTGTCCATCCTTGTCGCGATAGAAGAATAGCCCGCCATTCTCACCTATTACACCGTCGACCGGCCACATGCGCGCCATCTGATCACACCAGCCTGCCGGCGCTGCAGTCACCGGAATGACAGTGACACCGGCATGCTGCAATTGCTCCAGCGCGCTATAGGTCTGAGCGGCAAGGCGACCATTGAACGTCAATGTCTCGTCCATGTCTGTCAGCACGAAACGGATACTGGAAAATAGACCGGCTGGACGTTTTTGTATCGGAGTCATGAGTAAAGTTGAAAATGTTCGGAGATAAACTCTGGTGGCGCCGGGAGAGAACGGATGACCGTCAATTTCCCCCCTCTTCTTCAAGTACAAACAGGCTCATCAGCTGCGCTAGGTTGCTCGCTTGTTCCTGCATGGAGGCGGCAGCAGCAGCAGCCTGTTCCACCAAAGCAGCATTCTGCTGGGTCACTTCATCCATCTGCGTGATGGCACGATTGACCTCTTCGATTCCAGTGCTTTGTTCCAGACTGGCCGCGCTGATTTCCGCGACTACATCAGAGACTTGTTTAACGCTGGTGACAATCTCCCGCATAGTCGTGCCGGCCTGTGCTACCAGTATGGAGCCGGTATTGACTTTATTGACGGAGTCTTCGATTAGTACCTTGATCTCACGGGCCGCACTTGCGCTACGTTGCGCCAGCGTACGCACCTCAGCGGCGACAACGGCAAAGCCTCTTCCTTGTTCTCCAGCGCGTGCTGCCTCGACTGCAGCGTTCAGTGCCAAAATATTGGTCTGAAAAGCAATGCCGTCGATGACGCCGATGATGTCAGAGATTTTGCGGGACGAATCATTGATCTCCGCCATGGTACCGACAACCTTCTCGATCACAATGCCGCCATTGCTGGCAACTCCTGATGCGGACACTGCCAATTGGTTGGCCTGGCGAGCGTTGTCAGCGTTTTGGCGAACGATTGACGTGAGTTCTTCCATCGATGAGGCCGTTTCTTCAAGGGCACTGGCTTGTTGTTCTGTTCGTGATGAAAGATCCAGGTTGCCGGCAGCGATTTGACTGGAGGCGGTCGCAATTGTGTCCGTACCTCTGCGTACACTGGTAACCATGGAAGAGAGGCTGTCTCGCATAGATCGGATTGATTTGAGCAGGCTATTGCGGTCGTCGTTGCGCAATCCAATGTGCACCGAGAGGTCTCCCTTGGAGATGCGCTCGACGATGACCATGGCGTTGGCCGGTTCTCCACCCAATTGGATCAGAATGGATCGCAACATATATGCGGCAATAGCGGCAATCACGGACATTAGAACAACGCCAATCAATAGCAGAATCAAGGCGTTGTGATAGAACGCCTTGTTGATGTCATCGATATAGGCACCGAAGCCTACGGTCCAGTCCCACGGTTCAAATTTGACCACGGCATAGAGTTTTTGCACTTTCTCGGTCGTATTGGGGCGTGTTCCTACGGCTTGCAGAATTCCAATCTCATGGCCGGCCAAGGCGGCGCGATATCTGTCGCCGTCTTCCTTGGCAGTTTTGTCTTGAATGCCGACTCGCTTAGGATTGGGGTGAACATAGTTGACGTCATCCGTGTAGCCCCGCACGAAGAAGTAATTCTGGTCTTTGGCGTAACTACCTATGATCAGTTTCGCTTGCGCTTGAGCCTGTTCGCGAGTCAGCTTTCCGTTTTTTTCCATGCCATGAATTTTTTCCAACGAGGCTTTTGCCAGCGTGACCAATAGCGAGAGTTGTGCTTCTCGTTCATCCAGCATGGTATTTTTCAAGGTGTTTAAGGACACTATTGCAATGATCAGAATGCCGAGCAAGGTCGGCGCGCATAGCAGAATAATTTTTGTACGTAGTTTCACTAACTTCCCCTCGATTTGAACACTTGTTCTTTTCTCGTAATTTCAACAATACGGTATATGGAATGTACCGTAAAGTCGTCGAGAAATCAGGGGAAAGATGTGTGTCGTCGTGGGGACTGAGGAGAGCAGGCGCTAATATGGGAGTCTGTGGAGCGGAGAATTTCGCCGGCCTTGAATTGCTCACAGGCTGCTTCTGGCTGATTGCGGGATCTACAACTGGAGACTCTCCGCGGACCACTATCTCGGTATAAGATCTGGCCAGTTTCCGGGCATCTTGCAGCCCAATGGCGGGGTAGTCGCCAATAGTGAGCAATGGCTGCTGCTTTGAATTGAGAGAATATCGAAAACGCCAGATTTTCGCGCTTGAAGTCATCACCTCTAAGGTCAAGCCACCTCCATCTGAGACCGAATACCTCTTGTCTTTGACTTTCAGCGACCTAATCCGGGCGTCGTTTAATGGCGTCGCTATTTTAGGCATTGTAAGTACACATCTATCATGTGCTGTGTTTGTGCACTTAATTGTGTGCTTATAAATAATGGACGTCAACAGCCCTGAACAGATCACAACAGATAATAAATATTATAAAAATCAATTACTTATAAATATAAAATACCTAGTCGGATCTATTTGGACGTTATCCTATTTGCCGATACAGAAGCGCGAAAAAATCACCCCCAATAAATCGTCGGGCGTAAATTTTCCAGTAATGCTGCTCAATCGCTCCTGTGCCAACCGCAATTCCTCGGCAAACAGATCGAGCGATTTATCGCTTATCTGATTCTCGGTAGAGGCGTGCATGGCCGCGCTTTCCAGATAGTCGCGCGCCGCTTTCAAGGCAATCAGGTGACGCTCACGTGCCAGATAGCGCGACTCCACCGTTTGCTGCCAGCCAGCGATACGCAGCAACTCAATGCGCAATAAATCGATGCCGAGATAATCGGTGGCAGAAACATAAATATGGATGGCGTCAGGCAGTTGATCGACCGCGGGCTTGTGACCAGAACGATCGATCTTGTTCCAGATGCGGATGACCGGAATACCCACAGGGAAGCGTTCTGCGATCTTCTCGTCTTCCAGCGTCGGGCCGCGATCGGCATCGAGCATATGCAGAATCACATCAGCCTTGGCTACCTCACCCCAGGTGCGTTCGATGCCGATACGCTCCACTTCGTCCGGGCCATTGCCCGCTGCGTCAGCGTCACGAATACCGGCAGTATCGATGATATTGAGCGGCATGCCTTCGATCTGGATGGTCTCGGTGACCTTGTCGCGCGTCGTGCCGGCAATTGGCGTGACGATGGCGACATCAGAGCCAGCCAGCACATTGAGTAGCGACGATTTGCCAACATTGGGCTGGCCTGCCAGCACCACATTGAGACCGTCGCGAAGCAACGCGCCTTGCGCAGCATGCAGGAACACATCATCGAGCGTGGCTCGAATCGCAGCGAGCTGACCACGCGCATCCGATTGCTCCAGAAAGTCGATTTCCTCTTCCGGGAAGTCGAGCGTGGCTTCCACTAGCATGCGCAGATTAGTGACCTTGCCAACCAGTTCATGGATGACTTTGGAAAATGTACCCGACAAGGATTCCGACGCCGACTTGGCCGCGGCTTCGGTCGATGCTTCGATCAGATCGGCAACAGCTTCGGCCTGGGCCAGATCGAGCTTGTCATTCAAAAATGCCCGTTGCGTGAACTCGCCCGGCTCGGCCAGACGCAAGCCGATTTCGGCACCCGCTTCGAGACAACGCGCCAGCAACATTTGCATCACCACCGGACCACCGTGGCCTTGCAATTCGAGTACGTCTTCGCCGGTATACGAATGCGGTGCCTTAAAGTAAATCGCCAGGCCTTGGTCGATCATGCTGCCATCAGCGCGGCAAAATGGTAGATAACTGGCATGGCGCGGCACCACCGCCGCCTGATCTTTACCGCAGACAGCAGCAATCACCGGCCACAGGTTCTTGCCGGACAGGCGCACGACACCAATACCACCACGTCCTGGTGCAGTGGCAATGGCGGCAATGGGAGAGGAATCGAAAGTCATGGTACGCAACAGCTCTTCAAAATGAATTCAATAATAATCAAGCAAATGTCGCATGGAAATTTTGCCAGAAGACGAAAAAAAGCCCGTGGAAATCATGCCACGGGCTTCGATCTGAAACAAGGAAAGCCGCTTATTTGGCCTTGCCTGATTGCAGCTTGCGGGTGATGACCCATTGCTGCGTAATCGACAACACGTTATTGACTACCCAGTACAGCACCAGACCGGACGGGAAGAAGAAGAACATGAACGAGAACACAATTGGCATGAACATCATGACCTTGGCTTGCACTGGATCCGGTGGTGTCGGATTGAGCCTGGTCTGGATGAACATCGACACAGCCATCAACACCGGCAGGATGTAGAACGGATCAGGTGCGGTCAGATCATGAATCCAGCCCAACCATGGTGCGCCACGCATTTCGACGCTGGCCAGCAACACCCAGTACAGCGAAATGAAGACTGGAATCTGAATCACGATCGGCAGACAGCCGCCGAGCGGATTGATCTTCTCGGTCTTGTACAAGGCCATCATTTCACGATTCATGTTTTGCGGATCGCCTTTATGGCGCTCGCGAATCGCGGTCATCTTCGGTGTCACAGCCTTCATTTTGGCCATACTGCGATAGCTGGCGGCCGACAATGGGAAGAACACGGCCTTGATCAGCATCGTCAGCAGGATAATAGTCCAGCCCCAGTTGCCAACCACGGCATGGATGTGAATCATCAGCCAGAAAATCGGCTTGGCGATGATGGTCAACCAGCCATAGTCCTTGACCAGTTCCAAGCCAGGTGCGGTCTTTTCCAGCACTGCCGACTCTTGCGGACCTGAGTACAACTGCGCATCCATGCTTACGCTGGCGCCCGGCGCAACGCTGCCCAGTGGCAGGATGGTGCCGACTGCGTACAGATTGGTGGCGACCTTTTTGGTGAAGATGTCACGCTGCGCTTTTTCCGGCGGAATGATAGCCGAGACGAAGTAATGCTGTACCAGCGCGATCCAGCCGTTGTCGGCCTTGGTGGCGTGCTGTTCCTTGCCTTCTTCGATCTTCTCGAAAGTCAGTTTCTGGAATTTTTCAGCATCGGTGTAGACCGCAGGACCAGTAAAGGTGCTGTAGAAATGCGATTCACCGCCCGGCTTGTTGCCATCGCGCAGCAATTGCAGGTACAACGACGGTGTGATGGCCGCAGTGCCTTCATTGGTGACGGTGTGCTTGAGGTCAATCAAGTAATCACCGCGCTTGAAGGTGTAGGTCTTTGTCAGCTTGACGCCATTTTCCTGCGCTTCCAGCACCAGTTGCACGGAGTTGCCGTTATCCAGCGTACGCACACCTGGTTGAGCCGTGAAGATGGTCTTGTGATTCGGAAATGCGCCACCGATCAAACCCGATTCCGCCAGATAAGTGTGCCCCACGCTGGAGTCGAACAGCACCAGATTCTTGCTCGGATCAACCGTATCACGATGCTTGAGCAACTCCAGGCGCTTGAGCTGGCCGCCGACGGTATCGATGTCAGCCTTGACCACATCAGTCGTGATGGTGATAGTTTCAGCCTTGGCAGCAGGCACGCCTGCTACATCAGCAGCACCTGGCGTGGTGCCGGCAGCTTGCGGTGCTTGCGGCACCGATGAAGCAGCAGGATCAGCGCCAGCAGCGGCTGGCTGGGATTGTTGCGTTGTCGTCGGGAAAAACATCGACGGTTTGCCGTTATGGCGCATCCAGCTATCCCACAGCAGCAGCAGGGAGAACGAGAACACAACCCACAGGACGGTACGTTTGATATCCATAAGAGTATTGACCAATAAATCAGGAATGGCTGCAACCGCCGGCGGCTACAGTGGAGGAGGGAGAATCTGGGGATACTGCGGCCGCTGAGGTGGAACTCGATTCCGGTACCGGATCAAGTCCGCCAGCATGCCAGGGATGACATTTGCATAAACGCTTGCCAGCCAATACGCTGCCCTTCCATGCACCATGAAGGCGAATGGCTTCTGCCGCGTAATCCGAACAGCTGGGATAAAAACGGCAGTTTTGCCCGAGAAACGGGCTCACTCCCAGCTTGTAGGCGCGTAACAGCAGGAGTAAAGGCGTTTTCATCACTTATTTCCTGGCAAACGCTGGCGCGTTCAGCAAAAAGGCGAATAACTGTATCAGTTCTTCGCGTAATTCCGCTTTCAGTTTCGCGTTGGTCGCCGGCCCAGACTTGCTGTTGACCGGCTTGGACAAACGCACAATGCAATCGACCTGAGGCAGCGCCGCCTGACGAAACAATTCGCGGGTAACGCGTTTGATCGTATTGCGTGTCACCGCACGCGGTGCCATCTTTTTGGCCGCAACCACACCCAAGCGAGCCAACGGCAGATCGTTGTAACGCGCATACAAAACGAAATGCGCACTACGATAGACCGGTCGCAAACGAAAAACGGATGAAAACTCATCCGTTTTAACGATTCTCTGATCGCGTGAGTAGGGATAGGAAAAAATGCCTGTCACACGAGCAGCAGCAGCGCGCTAGCCTGGAATGATCCGGTCAGACCGGATCAAACTGCAGCCAAACGCTTGCGGCCCTTGGCGCGACGTGCATTGATCACAGCGCGGCCACCACGGGTTGCCATACGGGCACGGAAACCGTGGGTACGCTTACGACGCACGACGGAAGGTTGATAGGTACGTTTCATGTTGGGCTCGCTTACTTAATGTAGATCTATGTGGATCTTAGTGTGAATCGGCAAAAACAAAATCAGATCTCCGCGGAATCTCTGTTTTCTGCGCTGCCTACCCTAGCTTATAGAGAGACATTTGAGAGCCGAAACCACTAGGCCACTGCACGAACGCAATTCAACGGATGGTGAACCCTGAATTAGACTGCATTTTTCACTTGTTTGTCAACGACTTATCCATCCAGACGGAGCAGCATGCCACCCAGCAACCTGTTCTTGCACATGGCGCATTGCCATTTCAGCGCTGATCATCGCTGGGCGAAGGTAGTGATGGATGATAACAAGACAATAAAGCAACAGTTAAACCGGCACGCCCAGCGTTGTTCCGGCGTCACATGTCATGAGGGCAACAAACCCACTTGCTTCACGATTCCGCTTGCTCGGTGTTCTTGATCAGACTGATGACAACCCAAGGCCTACCCGGCATCAAACTTGCATCGCTCCTCAAACCACTGCCTGCACCGCCTCCAGTGCACGGCGACAGCTCAGATAAATCTGTTACACAGTCAACCGAGAGTGTGCTTCAACCATTTAAACAGTAAGGACAAACGTCAATCGGTGTCTTCCTGAGTCCTTTGTTTTACGGCGATGTGGCATATTGAAAAATGTGAACAGCGATTGCATACACTCAAGAATAAAAGAATGCACACGCGAAGTCGACCGAATGCGCAATGCAATATATTCATTCGGTAAAAAAGGAATAGAATAAAAACGAATTCTCTAGTTTTTATGTTCCTCATGTTGGTGCATCGTGCTGAAAAATCGCGCATCGCCACCACGATGAAACGCTAAGCAGGTGATCAAGAAACAGCCGTCGATAATTCTAAGAACATAACGCACGTATTCAATTTGTTTTCTCATTGAAGTTACGGAGGTGGTATGGATATCTACAGCAGCTTTGCGAGTCGCTTCGACAAAACCAGAGAAGAAGAATTTTCGCTTGAAGAGTACCTGAGTCTTTGCAAGAACGACCCAGCTGTCTACGCATCAGCAGCAGAACGCATGTTGATGGCCATCGGTGAACCCGGCAAGATCGACACCCGCGAAGACCCGCGCTTATCGCGCCTGTTCGCCAACAAGGTGATCAAGGTCTATCCGGCGTTCAAGGAATTCTATGGCGCCGAAGAAGTAATCGAACAAGTGGTCGCCTACTTCCGCCATGCCTCTCAAGGCCTGGAAGAGAAGAAACAGATTCTGTATCTGCTCGGTCCGGTCGGCGGCGGCAAATCGTCGATTGCCGAGCGACTCAAGCAGCTCATGGAACATATTCCCTTCTATTCGATCAAAGGCTCTCCGGTCAACGAATCGCCGCTGGGTCTGTTCGATTACGAAGAAGACGGCCAAATCCTGGAAGAGCAATTCAATATTCCACGCCGCTACCTGAAATCGATATTGAGCCCGTGGGCCGTCAAACGGCTGCACGAATTCAATGGCGACATCCGCCAGTTTCGCGTAGTCAAACGCTATCCATCGATCTTGCGCCAAATTGCGATTTCCAAGACCGAACCTGGCGACGAAAACAACCAGGATATTTCTACGCTGGTTGGCAAGGTCGATATCCGCAAGCTGGAGCAATACTCGCAGGACGATGCCGATGCCTACAGCTACTCCGGCGGCCTGTGCCTGTCCAATCAAGGCTTGTTGGAATTCGTCGAAATGTTCAAGGCACCGATCAAGGTGCTGCATCCACTGCTGACAGCAACCCAAGAAGGCAATTTCAAGGGAACCGAAGGTTTCGGTGCAATACCGTTCGATGGCATCATCCTGGCCCACTCCAATGAATCGGAGTGGAAAGCTTTCCGCAACAACAAGAACAATGAAGCGCTGCTGGACCGCATTTACATCGTCAAGGTGCCATATTGCCTGCGCGTCTCGGAAGAAATCCATATCTACGAAAAACTGATCCGCACGTCTTCGCTGGCCAAGGCCACTTGCGCACCAGGCACGTTGAAAATGATGGCGCAGTTCTCGGTGCTGACGCGCTTGGGTGAGCCTGAAAATTCCAGCCTGATTTCCAAGATGCAGGTCTACGACGGCGAGAATCTCAAGGATACCGACCCCAAGGCCAAGTCGTATCAGGAATACCGCGACTACGCCGGCGTTGACGAAGGCATGACAGGCATCTCGACGCGCTTCGCATTCAAGATCCTATCGCGCGTGTTCAACTTCGATACAACCGAAGTGGCGGCCAATCCGGTGCATCTGATGTATGTGCTGGAACAGCAGATCGAGCGCGAGCAGTTCCCGCCTGAACAGGAGCAAAAGTATCTGTCGTTTGTGAAAGACACGCTGGCCTCGCGTTATGCCGAATTCATCGGCAAGGAAATCCAGACTGCTTATCTGGAGTCGTATTCCGAATATGGCCAGAACGTGTTTGATCGCTACGTGACCTATGCCGACTTTTGGATTCAAGATCAGGAATTCCGCGATCACGATACCGGCGAGAGTTTTGACCGTGCATCGCTCAATGCCGAATTGGAAAAAATAGAAAAGCCGGCCGGCATCAGCAATCCCAAGGACTTCCGCAACGAGATCGTCAATTTCGTGCTGCGCGCGCGCGTCAACAACGGTGGCAAGAATCCCTTGTGGACTAGCTATGAAAAATTGCGCGTCGTGATCGAGAAAAAAATGTTCTCCAACACCGAGGATTTGCTGCCGGTAATTTCATTCAATACCAAGGGCTCGACCGAGGAGATGCAAAAGCACGAAGACTTCGTCAATCGCATGGTCAGCAAAGGCTACACACCGAAGCAGGTGCGCTTGCTGTGCGAGTGGTATTTACGGGTGCGAAAATCCTCTTGAATCTTGCTTCTTGACCCTAGGGAAACGGGTTGTCCATGACATCGATTCTATCTCGCGTCAGTTGAAGACAACCCGTCCGCAGTACCACTGGCAGGAGAATGGACTTGTTGCATCAGATCATTGACCGCAGGCTGGCTGGCAAGAACAAGAGCATCGCCAATCGTGAACGTTTTCTCAGGCGTTTTCGCGGTGACATCCGTCGTTCCGTTACCGAAGCGGTGCGTGACCGCAGTATCAAAGACATCGAAAGCGCCAAGAGCATCGCCATTCCACGCAAGGACATTTCCGAGCCGGCGTTTCACCATGGCCACGGCGGCCGCCGCGAAATCGTGCATCCGGGCAATCAGGATTATCTGCAAGGCGATCGCATTGCCCGCCGCAGCGGCGGATCCGGCGATGGCGGCAGTGCCGCGAGCAAAGATGGCGAAGGGCAGGATGATTTCGTCTTCGAATTGTCGCGTGAAGAATTCATGCAGTACTTCTTCGAAGACCTGGAATTGCCGCGTCTGATCCAGACCAATCTGATGACGATACCGAACTGGAAGAATATGCGCGCCGGTTACTCGGTCGACGGTTCGCCCAGCAATATCGACATCGTGCGTTCGCTGCGCAGCTCGCTGGGCCGCCGCATCGCACTTGGCGGGCCAATGGTCTCCAAGTTGCGGGACTTGGAAGAGCAATTAAGTGATCTCAACAAAGATCCCGACGACAAGCGGCCCGAAATCCATTTACTGGAAGAAGAGATTCATCATCTCAAAGGGCGCATCTGGCGCATCCCCTTTATCGACCCCTTTGATCTGCGCTACGTCAATCGCATCCGCCAGCCACAGCCATCGAGCCGTGCCGTGATGTTTTGCGTGATGGACGTCTCCGGCTCCATGGATGAGGGGCGCAAGGATTTATCGAAACGCTTCTTCATCCTGCTGTATCTGTTTTTGACGCGCAATTATGAACATATTGAAGTGGTCTTCATCCGCCATCACACGCGCGCCGATGAAGTCGATGAAGATACGTTTTTCCATTCACAGGAAAGTGGCGGCACCGTGGTTTCCAGCGCGCTGGAATTGATGCAGAAAATCATCGTCGAGCGTTACCCATCGAACGAATGGAATATCTATGGTGCGCAGGCCTCCGATGGCGATAACTGGAACGATGATTCGCCAAAATGCCGTGCCATTCTAGAACAGCAGATCCTGCCAATGTGCCGCTATTTTTCCTATATCCAGGTGGCTGAAGCGGAACAGAACCTGTGGACCGAATACACCCAGTTGCTCTCCAAAAACCAGCATTTCGCAATGAAAAAGGTAGGCTCGGCAACCGATATCTATCCGGTTTTCCGCGAGCTCTTTGAAAAGCAGGTGACGGCATGAACAAACACATGGACACGCCGATCAAGCAAGATCCTCTACCCTGCCCGTCAGACTGGAGCTTCGAGCTGATCGAGCGTTATAACGAGGAAATCGCCAAGGTCGCTGCCAGCTATCGGCTCGACATCTTCCCGATTCAGCTGGAAATCATCTCCGCCGAACAGATGATGGACGCCTACGCATCCTCAGGCATGCCGGTCAATTACCGGCACTGGTCGTTCGGCAAGCATTTCCTGGCCACGGAACGTGATTACAGGCGCGGCCAGATGGGTCTAGCTTATGAGATTGTGATCAACTCCAATCCTTGCATCGCTTATCTGATGGAAGAAAACACCATGACCATGCAGGCGCTGGTGATCGCGCATGCGGCCTATGGCCACAATTCTTTCTTCAAGGGTAATTACTTGTTTCAACTCTGGACCGATGCCAGCGCCATTATCGATTACCTGGTCTATGCCAAGAGTTACATTGCCGAGTGCGAAGAGCGGCATGGCTTTGATCGCGTTGAAGAATTGCTCGATTCCTGCCATGCCTTGATGAATTACGGCGTGGACCGCTACAAGCGGCCGCAACGTCTGTCGCTGGCACAGGAACAGGCCCAACGAAGCGAGCGCGAAGCCTATATGCAATCGCAGGTCAATGAACTATGGCGCACGCTGCCAGCCAAGAAAGAAGCGACTGCGACCCAGGCAGAAGAACGCTATCCCTCCGAACCACAGGAAAACCTGCTCTATTTTGCCGAAAAGAATGCGCCGTTGCTGGAGCCTTGGGAACGTGAAGTGATCCGCATCGTGCGTAAGGTCGGCCAATATTTTTACCCGCAGCGGCAGACCCAGGTGATGAACGAAGGCTGGGCCACGTTCTGGCATTACACCTTGCTCAATACCATGTACGACCAGGGCAAGCTGACCGATGGTTTCATGATGGAATTTCTGCACTCGCATAGCAATGTAGTGTTCCAGCCGCCAATCACCAAGCCGTATTACAACGGCATCAATCCCTATGCGCTTGGTTTTTCGATGATGAGCGATATCCGCCGCATCTGTGAAAATCCGACCGAGGAAGACCGCCAGTGGTTTCCCGACATGGCCGGCAGTAACTGGCTCGACACGCTGCATTATGTGATGCGTAATTTCAAGGACGAGAGTTTCGTCGCGCAATATCTGTCGCCCAAGCTGATGCGCGACATGCGCATGTTTGCCGTGCTCGACGATGAAAGCCGCAGCGAATTGGAGGTATCGGCCATTCATAACCAAAGCGGCTACCAGTATGTCCGCCAGGCCTTGTCGCGCCAATATGACATCAACCATCGCGAACCCAATATCCAGGTCTGGTCGGTCAACACGCGCGGTAACCGCAGCCTGACGCTACGTCATTTCCGTAGCGATGGCCGTTCACTCGGTGACAGCACCAATGAAGTATTGCGCCACATGGCACGCCTGTGGCAATTCGACGTCTATCTGGAAAGCGTCGACGATAGCGGTTATATTGTGCAACGCTATGAATGCGTGAGTGACAATCGCTATAAGCTACGCACTTGATGACTTGACGAGATGCGTCCCCTCCCCTGAAGCGGCATCGTATGAGCACTATTCCCCTGTTTCCGCTCGGCTCGGCCCTATTTCCCGATGGCCGTCTGCCGCTACAGATCTTTGAGGTGCGCTATCTTGACATGATCAACAAGTGCATCGCCGCAGGCAGCGCCTTTGGCGTGGTCGCCTTGACGGTCGGGCATGAAGTACGCAAGCCGGGCCAGGCCGAGAATTTTGTTGCCGTCGGCACGCTGGCATACATCAAGGAATGGTCGGCGCCAGCGCCAGGTTTGCTGAACATCGCTTGTCTCGGCAGCACACGCTTTCGCATTGCGACCAAGGAACAGCTCAAACACGGCTTGTGGATGGCGCAAGTCGAACCGCTGGTCGCCGATCAGCACATTGCCGTGCCGGAAGAACTGCAAAACACGGTGGCAGCGTTGATGAATTTGCTCGCGTCATTAAAAGACCATGCGATTGCCGAACAGGATTTCCCGGTTGCCACGCCTTATCGGCTCGACGATTGCGGCTGGGTGGCCAATCGCTGGAGCGAAATGCTACCCATGAGCCCCACGCAAAAACAAGGTTTGCTGGCGCTCGACAATCCGGTTCTGCGGCTGGAATTGGTGCAAGATCTGCTGAGTGAGCGTGGCCTGCTATGACCTCGGCAGTTGAAGTGGGACTTACCACGCAAACCTAGCTTGCTGGATGGTCTTAGCCAGGCAATAAGCCTATTTCCGCCAGCAGACCAGTCACGCCGGACCAGAAAATCTGAATGCCGATGCACAGCAGGATAAATGCCGATAACCGCAACAGCACCATGGTACCCAGGCGCCCCAGCAGATTCACAATCTTGTGCGCCGATCGATAACACAGATAAACAACCAACACCGTCAACGCCGAACCCAAGGCAGCACTACCGATGGACATGACCCAATCGACCAGCCGCGCCGGCGTGTTGGCGCCCAGGGTGATGGAGGCAGCAATAGTCCCCGGCCCTACCGTGAGCGGGAAACTCAATGGATAGAAGCTGCGCGCTTTCAATTCCTCCGTGACCATCTCATCATCGTAGGTCTGTGCCACCTGTCGTGGAATCGATGCTTCCTGATCGTTGTCGCCCAACAGACGCCAGCCCGATACCGCCACCAGAATGCCGCCACCAATACGCACAATCGGCAGCGAAATGCCAAAGAACGTCAGCACATGGGAGCCAATGAAAATCGCGCCCACCAACAGGAACCAGCAATTGATCGCCACCTGACGGGCCATCCGGTTTTCAACCTTGCCTGGCACATTGCCGAGCAGATTGGCGAACACAGGCGCGACACCGAAGGGATTGAGAATCGGCAATAAAGTTACCGGTATCAATAAAACCGCTTTGAAAAAAACAATCAGCATCTGCTTCTCATTCGTCAATATCCAAAAATCGCCTTCCAGCCCCATGAGCAAACCAGAATGCCTCTCTGTGCTGTGATGATCATAACAATGTCGGGTTGTCTGAAGCACAACGGCGGCGTCACAGAACATGTTCCTTTGTACCGCGACCGCCCGCACCTGGACGCGTTGAACCGCCACCCATTGTTTCGCCGGTGCAATCAACTATCTCGCAATGAACAAGCGCAGAATCGTGCATGAGACATCACGTGCTGCGACACGACACCGCTTTGCTCAGCGCAGACGGTAGCCGCTTTTTTCTTTCTTCAAGGCGATTTTCTGTATCAGACGAAAACCGGCTTCCTGATCGCTCACAACCGACCTGCGGCCACCACCACGGGCCTGCGGCTTGCCACTCCAAAGCTGGGTGAGAATCCAGTCACCCAGCAGATCCTGCTGTAGATCGGCGACAAACACCCGCGCTGCATCGGGCTGATCGGTTTCAAATTGCAAACGCAATGGCCCGGTGACAGGCAGCATGTGTGTGACGTTATCGGTGGAGTCGATCATAGCGTAATGAGTAGCAACATAATGGATCTCAAATCAGGACAAATTGGGCGCCAACCAGCGCTCGACCTCTTCCTTGGCGACGCCCCGGCGCTGTGCCATGTCGACCACCTGGTCATCACCGATTTTTCCGACCACGAAATACTTGGACTCGGGATGGGAAAAATAGAAACCCGATACCGACGCGCCCGGGAACATGGCATACGATTCAGTGACGGTCATACCAATCTCGTCGCACTGCATGACCTTGAATGCATCGGCTTTGACTGTGTGTTCCGGGCAGGCAGGATAACCGGCGGCGGGACGGATGCCGCTATATTTTTCCTTGATCAGCTCCGTCGGACTCAGGGACTCATGGGGCGCGTATCCCCACAAATCGGTACGCACGCGCTCATGCAGATATTCGGCGAAAGCCTCGGCCAGCCGATCGGCCAAGGCCTTGAGCATGATCGAGGAATAATCGTCGTGGGCATCTTCAAAACGCTTTTCATACTTCTCGATGCCCAGGCCCGACGTGACAGCGAACATACCTATGTAATCAGCAATGCCGGATTCCTTCGGTGCGATGAAATCGGCCAGACACTGATTCGGACGTGCAACGCCGTCGATGACCGGTTTCACGGTTTGCTGGCGCACCCCGTAGTAAGTCAACGCGACCTTACTGCGCGTGTCATCGGTATAGATCTCGATATCGTCGTCGTGTACGGTATTGGCCGGCAACAGCGACACCACACCGTTGGCAGTGAGCCAGCGACCGTCGATGACTTTCTTCAGCAATGCCTGTGCTTCTTCAAATACCTTGGTGGCGGCTTCGCCAACTACTTCATCGGTCAGAATTGCCGGGTAGGGGCCCGCCAGATCCCAGGTCTGGAAGAACGGGCCCCAATCGATATACTTGGCCAACGTCGCCAGATCGACGTTCTTGAACACGCGACGGCCGATGAATTTCGGTTTGAGCGGTGCAAACTCGAGTTGCATCTTATTCTCGCGTGCGGCCGCAATGCTGACCAGCGGTACCGCTTTTCGGCTGGCATGCTGTTCGCGGATGCGCACATAGTCAGCTTCGATATCGGCGATGTATTGATCCTTATGTTCCGGTGTCAGCAAGGATTGCGCCACCGACACGGCGCGTGAAGCATCCGGCACATATACCACCGGGCCACTGTAATTGGGCGCGATCTTGACTGCCGTATGCGCACGCGACGTGGTGGCGCCACCAATCAGCAAGGGCATCTTGACGCTGCTGAAATAACTGTCGCGTTGCATTTCCTTGGCAACGTAAGCCATTTCTTCCAGCGATGGCGTGATCAGGCCGGACAAGCCGATGATATCGGCGTTCTCTTCCTTGGCTTTGGCCAGGATTTGCGAACACGGCACCATCACGCCCATGTTGACCACTTCAAAGTTATTACATTGCAACACCACCGAGACAATGTTCTTGCCGATGTCGTGCACGTCGCCCTTGACGGTGGCGATGACGATCTTGCCCTTGGCCTTGGCGACGACGCCGGTTTCTTTCTCGATCAGGCGCTTTTCTTCTTCGATGAACGGAATCAGATGCGCCACTGCCTGTTTCATCACACGCGCCGACTTGACCACCTGCGGCAAGAACATCTTGCCTTGGCCGAACAGATCACCAACCACGTTCATGCCATCCATCAACGGGCCTTCGATGACGTGGATAGGACGGCCACCGCTGTTGAGAAAATTTTGCCGCGCTTCTTCGGTATCCTCGACGATCCATTGCGTGATGCCGTGCACCAGCGCATGCGCCAGGCGCTTGGCGACTGGCTCGCTACGCCATTCCAGCGTGGCTTCTTCCTTCTTGTCGCCGGCCTTGAGCGTGGCGGCGATTTCGATCATGCGTTCGGTTGCGTCAGGACGGCGGTTGAGCACGACATCTTCGACGCACTCGCGCAACGCGGCTGGCAGATCGTCATACACACCGATCATGCCGGCATTGACGATACCCATGGTCATGCCGGCCTTGACGGCGTGATACAGGAAGACGGTATGAATCGCTTCACGCGCAGGATCATTGCCGCGGAAGCTGAAGCTGACGTTGGAGACGCCGCCGCTGATCTTGGCATACGGCAGATTCTGATGGATCCAGCGCGTGGCTTCGATGAAATCGACGGCGTAATTATTGTGCTCTTCGATACCGGTTGCGACCGCAAAGATGTTGGGATCGAAAATGATATCTTCCGGCGGAAAGCCGACCTGATCGACCAGCAAGCGGTAAGCACGTTCGCAGATTTCCGTCTTACGCGCAAAGGTATCGGCCTGACCGACTTCGTCGAAGGCCATGACGATCACCGCCGCACCATAACGACGGCACAGGCGCGCTTCATGCAGGAATTTCTCTTCGCCTTCCTTCATCGAAATCGAGTTGACGATCGACTTGCCTTGCACGCATTTGAGACCGGCTTCAATGACCGACCACTTAGACGAGTCGATCATGATCGGCACGCGCGCGATATCCGGCTCGGAAGCGATCAGATTGAGAAAACGCGTCATGGCGGCGACCGAATCGAGCATCGCTTCGTCCATGTTGATATCGATAATCTGAGCGCCGTTTTCCACCTGCTGGCGCGCGACCGCTAACGCTTCGTCGTACTGTTCATTGAGAATCAGGCGGGCAAATGCCTTAGAACCGGTGACGTTAGTGCGTTCGCCAACGTTGACGTACAAGGACTGGTCGTTGATGATGAACGGCTCCAGTCCCGACAGCAGCATCTCATGCTTGGATTCAGGAAGCTTGCGCGGAGCAATGCTGGCGACGGTATCGGCAATCGCCTTGATGTGCGCTGGCGTGGTACCGCAGCAACCGCCAGCGACGTTGACAAAGCCGCTTTCGGCAAAATCCTTGAGCAGCGACGACGTCACGTCGGGCGTCTCGTCGAAGCCGGTGTCACTCATTGGGTTGGGCAAACCCGCATTGGGGTAAATGCAGACGAAGGTATCGGCGATCTTCGACAACTCTTCCGCATACGGACGCATCAACGCGGCACCTAACGCGCAATTCAAGCCGACTGTCAGCGGCCGTGCATGGCGAATCGAATGCCAGAAGGCTGGCACAGTCTGGCCCGACAAAATGCGTCCCGAAGCATCGGTGACGGTGCCGGAAATCATGATCGGCAAACGCTGGCCGGATTCTTCGAAGAACAGATCAATCGCAAACAAGGCCGCCTTGCAATTGAGCGTGTCAAAAATGGTTTCCACCAGCAGCACATCAGCGCCGCCTTCGACCAGCGCACGGGTCTGCTCAAGGTAGGACGTCACCAGTTGATCAAACGTGACATTGCGCGCTGCGGGATCATTGACGTCCGGCGAAATCGACGCCGTCTTCGGCGTCGGTCCGAGCGCGCCGGCCACGAAGCGTGGCTTGTCCGGTGTCGAATACTTGTCGCAGGCAGCACGCGCCAGCCTGGCCGATTGCACATTCATCTCGTAGACCAGATGCGCCATGTGGTAATCGTCCTGCGCCACGCCGGTCGCGCCGAAGGTATTGGTTTCGACCAGATCGGCGCCTGCTGCCAGATATTGCTCGTGGATTTCCTGAATGATGTGCGGCTGCGTCAGACTCAACAATTCATTGTTGCCTTTGACGAACAACTCCTTGCCCGGCACACTGAAGTCGGCGAAACGCTCGCCGCGATAATCTTCTTCCGTCAGCTTGTATTGCTGGATCATGGTGCCCATGGCGCCATCCAGGATCAGGATGCGCTGCGACATCAGGTCGCGCAACAGCAATTCGGTTTGGCACAGATCGTTTGGCTTCATGGCGCAGCTTTAAGCGAGAATGGTCAATGTGGAATAATGCAAAAAACCCGGTCATGCAATGTACCGGGCTGATAGTGCTGAAATTATACGTGAAACACCTGTTAAAACGGCGCTGCCGTCGTGCAACTGTCGCACCGCTGTGGTGGCGCACACGCACGGTCCGGCAATGCATCAACTGAGTCTTTTCGATGACAACAAAAATCCTGATCCTGACCGCCCTGGCATCGGAACTGCATGCAGCCGCCGCACCGGACGGTGTTGCCGTTCTCTATACCGGCGTCGGCAAAATCAATGCGGCCGCCAGTACCACGGCAGCGATCCTGCAACATCGGCCACAATTAGTCGTCAATTACGGCACGGCCGGCAAGATCAACCTGGCGGCGCATGGCCTGCTGGAGATCGCCGACGTGATCCAGCGCGACATGCTGGCAGTGCCGCTGGCGCCACGCGGCGTTACACCGCTGTCCGATGAACCCAGCCGTTACGCCTCGGGCCATGGCAGTGCCTGTTGCGGCACGGGCGACAGCTTCGTCACCGCCAGCGACGACTGGCTGGTGCAACAGGGTGTTGATGTTGTCGATATGGAATTATTTGCCATCGCCCACACCTGTCACCGCTATGGCGTGCCGTGGCGCGCCTACAAGTTCATCACCGATGCTGCGGATGCAGATGCGGCCGAACACTGGAATGACAATGTCCACCGTGGTGCCGATCTGTTCTGGCAACAGTTGGCATTATTGCGCGCCAGCTAGTGAGCGGAATACGCCGTCAGCCAGTGCAAAGCCCTTGAGAAATTCCGCCACTGGCAGGCGCTTGCCGCCTGGCTTCTGCAGCTCCGCTACTTGCAGCACGCCATCCGCGCAGGCGATTTGTACGCCATCCTGGGCATTGGCGCTGAGCACGGTACCAGGTGCGGCGGCTGACTTGCCGGGCAAGGCTTGCGCCTGCCACAGCTTGACGGTGACCTCGCCAAACTGAGCACTGGCACCCGGAAACGGATTGAAGGCGCGAATCTTGCGCGCCAGCACCTCGGCCGACTGACGGAAGTCGAGTGCGGCCTCTTCCTTGCTGACCTTGGCGGCATAGTTGGCGCCCAGCTCGGGCTGCGGCGTTGCCGGCAATTGTCCCTGCTGCAATTTTTCCAATGCGTCCACGATCATCTTGCCACCCAACGCCGCCAGTTTATCGTGCAGGCTAGCGGTAGTATCGTCGGCTGCGATCGGCACGGCTTGCATCGACAACATCGGCCCCGTATCCAACCCTTCTTCCATTTGCATGATGGTGACGCCGGTTTCGACATCACCCGCTTCGATGGCGCGATGGATAGGCGCAGCACCGCGCCAGCGCGGCAGCAGCGAGGCATGGATGTTGATGCATCCCAGCCGTGCAATTTCCAATACACTGCGCGGCAAAATCAAGCCATAAGCAGCCACGATCATGACGTCATGCGCTGTGGCGCGCAGCAAGACATCGGCTTCGCGCGCGACTTCGGGATATTTGCCATCGAGCCGCAACGACACCGGTTGCGCCACCGGCGTGCCATGCGCCAGCGCGCATTGCTTCACGGGCGACGCCTGCAATTGCATGCCGCGTCCCGCCGGGCGATCCGGTTGCGTCAACACCAGCGTGATTTCATGTCCGGCGTCATACAGAGCATTGAGGGCAACGGCGGCGAATTCAGGTGTTCCGGCGTAGATGATTTTCATGGCAGTCATTCAAATTGAGGAGGGCAACGGTGGCCGATAATTCCGGTACGGCGCCCGCCAGGTTATTCAGGGCTTGCGCTTTTTATGCGGCGCGCGGGCAAACGCAAAGTCGTACACGCTATTGGGCAATAGTCGCAGCAACTTGGCGACCACGCCCATCTGCCAGGGAATCACGCGATAGCTATGGCCAGCGGCGATGGTCGCCAATGCACGCTCAGCGAATTGCGCCACGGGCATCAGGAAGGGCATGCGGTAATGATTGATCTGCGTCATCGGCGTATCGATGTAGCCAGGAGCGATGGTGACTACCTTGATGCCACTGGTACGCAGTTCCACCCGCAGGGATTCGCAGTAACTGATCACAGCCGCCTTGGACGCGCTATAGGCACCCGCACCTGGCAAGCCGCGAATGCCGGCGACGCTGCCGATGCCGACCAGACGACACAGGTCTGGGCGCGGCTGCGCTCGCATCGCGCTCAGAAAGGGTTGAAAAGTTGCCACGGTGGCCGTGACATTGGTGGCGATGATGCGTTCAAACACAGGGAGATCTTCGGCGTAATCAGTCAAGGTACCTTGCGAAATGCCGGCATTGGCGATGACCACATCAGCACCACCATGGGTATCGATAAACTGCGTGGCAGCCGCTTGCAAAGCAGCGTGGTCGGTCACATCGAGCGCATAAATGTGATGCTGCTCGGGATGGTCCAGGCTGCTGCGTAATTGTTCAAGCACCTCACGACGTCGTGCCACCAGACCAAGTATCGCGCCCTGGCGAGCATAGGCACGCGCCAGCGCAGCGCCGATGCCGCTCGAGGCACCAGTGATAAAGACACGTTGCATGGAAGAATCCCTATTGAATATTGAAGATGGCTATCCAACAAAAACGGCCCGTCCTCTTGCGAGCGACGGACCGTGATCGACTCACAACAACTTACTTCTTCTTGGCTGCAGCCTTGCCAGTATCGCCGGCTTTCTCAGCGATGACCTTGGCCACCAGATGATCCATGACTTGCAGTGAAGCAGCTTGTTGCATCGACTCAGGCTGGCCAGCCATCGAGCCACCGGCAATCGATGGCGAGGTCAGGAAACGGCCATCAATCGCAATCGTCGGCACGCCGTCGATCTTGAACACTTCCTGCAATTGTGCAGCGCGACGCACTTTGGTCTGGATGCCGAAGGAGTTGTAAAGATCGAGGAATTTTTGCTTGTCGATGCCTTGCTTCTCGATGTACTCAAGGATCGTTTTGTCGGTATCGATGCGTTGATTGTCAACGTGGATAGCCTGGAAAATCTTTTGGTTCAGTTCTTCGGTCTTGCCCATGGCTTCCAGCGTGTAATACAGCTTTTGCTGAGGGATGAAAGAATCGCGGAACGCCACTGGCACTTGCTTGAAGACGATCTTGTCGCCCTGCTTCTTGACCCAGGCAGTCAGCATCGGATTGAACGCGGCGCAATGCGGGCAGTTGTACCAGAAGAATTCAACCACTTCGACTTTCTTGCCGGATTCGGTCGGCTGAGCTTGCTCCAGCGTACGGTAATCGGTGCCGTTCTGTGGATTGGCAGGTGAAGCGCTGGCGGCAATGGCCAGTAAACCCAGGCTGATGGCAGCGAGAGCATGACGGAACAAACGCATAAAGTGAACCCCTTCTGAAGGTGCGAATCACGGGGCCGGACACCGGCCACGCCAGAGACGCTGCTAATAGGAAATGCTGATGATGAAAAATTATCTGGGAACGCGCACGACAGCGGCATCAATGCCGTTGTCAGACAGTTTGCTGCGCATCCGGTTCACGGTTTCCGACTGACTGATCGGACCGATGCGTACCCGGTACAAAGTGCCGTTGTCGGACGGACGGTCGCTGACCTTGGCTTCAAAACCCAGCAAAGCGAGTTTGGCGCGTGCGCTCTCGGCATCGGCCTGTTCGCGGAAAGCGCCGGTTTGCAGGAAATAGCTCCATTTGTCGTCAGCCGGGTTGCCTGAACTGCTCGCGCTGTCGGTCTTGCCGGTGGCGTCCTTGGCAGGAGTAGCCGGTTTGTCCTTGGCGGCATCAACCGGCTTCGGCGGCGTCACATCGGTCTGCTTGGCATCCGGCGCCGGCTTGCTCTGTGCCTTGGCAGCGTTATTGCTGGCGGCGGCACTATTGTCGCGGTTACCGTACAACGGCTTGTTGGGGTCCGAGGACTGACCTGGCGACAATTCGGTGCGGTCTTGCTTGATCACCTTGTTGACGAAAGGAATCGGCGACTTGGTGATCATCAGCGCCACGACTACCGCGATGCCAAGACCGACAATGAGTCCGAGGATAAGGCCGAGGAAGGTACCACCGGCTTGCTTGCGTAAGATCAGATTGTGTTGTTTCACTTGAGTCTTCATACAGGTCTACAGGATTACATTCTTGTCGGCGCAGAAACACCGATGAGCGCCAAACCATTGCGCAGTACCTGACGCGTGGCACTCATGAGCGCCAGACGCGCCATCTTGGTCGATGCATCATCGACCAGCACACGTTCCGCATTGTAGTAGCTATGCAACTCGCCGGCCAGATCCCGCAAATAGAAGGCAATCTGATGCGGCCCCAGTTCCTGGGTGGCATAGGTCAGGGCTTCCGGATATTCCGCCAGTTTGGCCAGCAGACTCACTTCGCGTGGTGCCGTCAGTGGTGTCAGATCCTGCACCTGATCCAGCGTGCTTACATCGCCTCCCCATTGCGCCAGCACCGAGCAGATGCGCGCATGGGCGTATTGGACGTAATAGACCGGGTTTTCGTCGTTGCGGGTCAAGGCGACATCGACATCGAACACGAATTCGCTATCGGCCTTGCGCGAAATCAGGAAGAAGCGCACAGCGTCGCGACCACGCGTGAGATCGACCGGTTCACCTTCGACTATTTCCCCGTTGGACCATTCGATCAGGTCACGCAGCGTCACATAGGAACCGGCGCGCTTGGAGATTTTCACCTCTTCGCCGTTTTTCATCACGGTCACCATCTTGTGCAGCACATAGTCGGGATAACCCTGCGGGATGCCAACGTTAGCTGCCTGCAAGCCAGCGCGTACGCGCGCAATGGTGCCGTGGTGGTCACTGCCCTGAACATTGATAACCTTGCCGTAACCGCGTTGCCACTTGGTGATGTGATAAGCCACATCGGGTACGAAGTAGGTGTAGGTGCCGTCGGTTTTTTTCATGACGCGATCTTTGTCGTCGCCATAATCGGTGGTGCGCAACCACAATGCGCCATCCAGCTCGTAGGTCTTGCCAGCCTTGATCAAGGCGTCGACAGCAGCGGCGACCTTGCCTTCGCTGTATAGCGAAGATTCCAGATAGTAGTTATCGAACTTGACACCGAAGGCCTGCAAATCCAGATCCTGTTCGCGGCGCAAATAGGCGACCGAAAAACGGCGGATTGAATCCAGGTCTTGCACATCGCCACTGGCAGTTGCTGGCTCACCATCGCTGGCGGCAACGGTCTTGCCTGCCAGGAAATCACGCGCGATGTCGGCGATGTAGTCGCCGTTGTAGGCCGATTCCGGCCAGGCCGCATCGCCCGGTTTGTGGCCTTGCGCACGTGCCTGCACTGAGCTGGCCAGCGTGGCGATCTGCACGCCAGCGTCGTTGTAATAGAACTCGCGCAAGACATCGAAACCTTGCGACTGCAACAAGGCCGACATGGCATCGCCGAGCGCACCTTGACGGCCATGACCAACGTGCAGCGGTCCGGTCGGATTGGCGGAGACGAATTCGACCAGCACTTTCTTGCCGGCGCCAGCTTGGCTCTTGCCATAGTCTGCGCCTTCAGCCAGCACTGTCTTGACCACCGCCTGTTTAGCGGTATCGGCCACTCGCAGGTTGATGAAACCAGGACCAGCGATGTCGGCCGAGGCAATCAATTCTTCGCGACCGGGCAGCGCCAGCAAGGCCTCGACCAGCGCTTGCGCCAGTTCGCGCGGGTTCTTTTTCAGCGGTTTGGCCAATTGCATAGCCAGATTGCAGGCGATATCGCCATGCGATGGGTCGCGCGGGCGCTCCAGCGTCACAGTAGGTGCCAACTCGGTGCCGGCGACCAGCGGCGCCAGCGCCGCCTGGAATAATTCGGTAATACGTTGTTTTTGTTGAGCAAGCATGGGGGCAGATAAATAGGCGGCGCGCAGCCGCACAGTGAACAAGGTAAAACAAAGCCTGAATTGAAGCAGAGCAGATTATACCGGCTTGCTGCCTGAAAACCTTGGCTTGACTGCGTGCACTGTGGCTTGTCCTACCCCATCCCCTACTTATTGCCAGCCTGGCGGGTCCGACGGCAGCTAAGATCCGCTCGCAGCCGGCCTAAAATCAGACTGCGCCTGCCGATAAAGATGCCAGATTCGCAACACCCGCCCCAGCGACAGTCCAGCAAATCCCCCATACAAGACAGCGATGCTCAGCGACATCATCAAACTCTGCAGTAGGAGCGGATGAATGGCCTGCGTCACGCCAACGCTGTATTTCAACGCAAAGATGAATACCGTCATTGCCAGTGGCCGCCAGCTGCCGCGCACGAAAATGCTGGCCCCACCCGATGGCACCGTGACATTGAACGGCGTCCTTTGCCAAGCCCAGGTGACACCTGCAGCGACCGCCACCAGCGTGACAATCAACACTTCCGGATCATGCAGAGCGCGCGCCAGCAGGCCTTGCACCGCCAATCCAAGCATGACCAACGGCAGCAGCATCACCCGGATGATTCCGGCCTCGCGGTCGTGCCGGGCGATCCAACCGCGATACAACAAGTAGGCCAGCAAGGGCCAGACCCAGTGTGGCGTGTGAGAAAGAATGGCTTGCAACATGATGACTCCTGAACATGACAAGCCGCCATCATGCTTGGCGCAGACCCTCGCTGCCAGGCGTTTGCGACGAACAGCCGTATCGCAGGCGTGAGATGTCGCCAGCGCCGCTCAAATATCGACCGGATCGACTTCCAGCGACCATTTGGCGCGGGTTTTCATTTGGCGCAGCAGCTCCAGCCAGTCGCGCAGAAACGCTTGCAATGCCGGGCGCGAGGCACATTCGATCAATAATTGGGCGCGCTCGACATTGTGGACGCGCGTCATGGTCATCGGAATCGGGTCATTGATGGTAATGCCTGGATGTGCCAGACAAGTGGCCGCATCTTGCAGGAACGCCAGGGCGACTGCCACTTCATTGGCTTCGGCGCGCAGCAAGGCTTGATAGATGAACGGCGGCAGCGCCGCTTGCTGACGCTCTTCCAGCAATTGCGAGGCAAAGCCGTCGTAGTCGTGCGCTGCCACGGCACCATACAACGGATGATGTGGGTAACGACTCTGAATCAAGACTTCGCTGGGACTGCCACCTTCCTTTTGACCGGCGCGACCGGCACGACCAGCAACCTGCATCAATTGCGCAAACAGCCGTTCGCTGGCGCGGTAGTCATGCGAGAACAGCGCCGTATCCGGGTTCATCACGCCAACCAGCGTGAGGCGCTTGAAGTCGTGTCCTTTTGCCACCATTTGGGTGCCGATCAAAATATCGACTTCGCCGCGATGGACGCTGTCGAAAGCGCTTTGCGCCGCCCCCTTGAGCCGGGTCGAATCAGCATCGATACGCAAGATGCGGGCCTCGGGAAACATCGCCTGCAAGCCCTCTTCAACGCGTTGGGTACCACGCCCCAGCGGTTGCAGATCGACATTGCCGCAGGTAGGACATGCCTTCGGGATATACAACTCCAAGCTGCAATGATGACAACGCAAACGCCGCTCGGGCTTATGCAACACCATGAACGATGTGCAGCGCATGCAATTGCTAATCCAGCCGCAGGCATCGCAATTGAGTACCGGGGCATAACCGCGCCGGTTGAGAAACAACAAGGATTGCTCGCCGCGCTCCAGACGTAGCTTCAGCGCCGCGACCAAGGTCGAGGTCAAGCCATCATTGGGCCGGTCGCGCTCCATGTCGATCATGCGCACTTGCGGCAACACGGCGTCGCGCACGGCACGTTCGCGCAATTGCAACTTGCGATAACGGCCGGCCTGGGTGTGCTGCCAGGTTTCCAACGATGGCGTGGCCGAGCCAAGCACCACCGGAATCCCCAATTGATGGGCGCGCCACACCGCCAGATCGCGCGCCGAATAGCGCAAGCCTTCTTGCTGCTTGTAGGAAGGATCATGCTCTTCGTCGATGACAATCAACTTGAGATGCGGCAGCGATGCCAGTATTGCCAGTCGCGTGCCGAGCACGATGCGCGCTTGTCCCTGATGCGCGGCGATCCAATTGAGGGTGCGCTCGCCTTCGGCCAGGCCGCTATGCAGGCTGACCACATGCACACCTGGAAAACGCGTACGAATATTCGACTCCAGTTGCGGCGTCAAATTGATTTCTGGCACCAGCACCAGGATTTGTGCAGTCTCGCCAGCTTCCTCGCTGCGCGCCAATAGTCGTGCCGCAGCCTGCAGATAAACCTCGGTCTTGCCACTGCCGGTCACACCATAGAGCAGTATCGGCGCAAAGCCCTGTGCCGAGGCGATGACATCGACTGCGTCTTGCTGCTCAGGTTTGAGCTGCGGGGTATTGACGGCATTGCCATCATGATCAAGCGTGGTGGCGAGTTTATCGAGCTTCTTTACGGCGCGATCCAGCGCCGTGCTTTTCAATGCCCGCAGATTCTTGGGCAAACCCGGCAATGCCACCTCGCCCAAGGGTCGCTGGTAATAATCCGCGGCGAAACCGCACAAGGCCAACCACTGTGCCGATAACGGCGACAACTGGCTGCGCACGGCGATGACCTCTTTCAGCTTGCTTTCCGGCACCTCGCTGTGCTGCGCCAGACCGACGATCAAGCCCGCCACTTCGCGTCGTCCAAACGAGACGATGACCAGTTGCCCGACTTGGGGCAACGGAGCTCGCTCTTGTCCGGGCACTTCTGCGGCGGCGCGCCAACGGTAATCGAAGGTCCTGTCAAGCGGCGTGTCGAGGACGATCTGGAGTATGCAATGTTCCACGAACTTAATGTGATTCCTGAAAAGGTGGCCTAACTAACGGTTTCATAACTACTTTTTTAACTATCCACAAAAGCTGTGGATAACTTTGTGGGTAACTTGGGCTTGACAGCGTTGATGCCAGTCTGGATGCGGCTTTCAATAAAATGCCCAAATCAAAAGCAGAATTTAACTTATTTAAAATCAATGACTTACAAAACAAGCCAGCAACTTGAAAATAATTTATTAAAAAAAATTAGCCCGGCGCTGCCAGGCTGCAATGTGCATAAGTCTATTTTTGGAGCACAGGAACGGTCGTTTCTGGCAAGCACGCACCAATTTCTGTCAAGCAATCTCTGTAGGGAATCGCCCTACAGACACGTCGGATAAGCGTGTGCTAGCTAAAGTAAAACGTGAAAAAGAGACGTAAGTCGCGGTTTCATAAGTCATTTTCGAACTATCCACAAATCCTGTGGATAACTTTGTGGACAAACCCCTCTTGACAGCCCGCAAGGCCCCATTTCATGCGGCTTCCGATAAAATGCCCAAAACCCAAGCAGAAAATTTATCGTTTAAATTCAATCACTTACAAAACATGAAATTCGAATAAATTCTAAATATAGATATAAATGAATCGATGCAAAAAGAGCGCCGGCTTTGTGCATAAGTGACGGAAAGGTCTTGATCAAAAGACATCAAGCACGGGCCTCGCTGACCCGAAATAGCGCAGCGGTGATTGGCAAGGTTCAGGCGCGTTGCTCACGGCTGAATTGATGCACTGCATCGACCAGTACATTTACCGCTTCCGGCGGTGTGAATTGCGAAATCCCGTGGCCCAGATTGAATACATGGCCAGCACCCGCTTGCGGCTTGCCGAACGCGTTGAGCAACCGCCGTACCTGGGCTTGAATCTGCGGCGCTCCAGCGAACAACACATTAGGGTCGAGATTGCCTTGCAATGCCACCCGGTCTCCAATCCGGCGACGCGCATCACCCAGATTGACAGTCCAGTCCAGGCCGACCGCATCGGCGCCGATATCGGCAATCTGCTCCAGCCACAAACCGCCACCCTTGGTGAAGACGATCGCAGGAATCTGCTGACCATCGTGCTCACGCTTGAGTTGGCGCATCACATCGGCCATATAGCGCAAGGAAAACTCCTGATAAATGCCATCGGCCAACGCACCACCCCAGGTATCGAAAATCATCACCGCCTGTGCGCCTGCCTCGATCTGTGCATTGAGATAGGCGGCCACGGCGGCGGCGTTGGTCTTGAGGATGTGGTGCATCAGATCAGGACGATCGTACAGCATGGTCTTGACGGTACGAAAGTCATCCGAGCCACCGCCTTCGACCATATAACAGGCCAAAGTCCATGGACTGCCGGAAAAACCGATCAATGGCACCCGACCATCGAGTTCAGTACGAATCTGCGTCACTGCATCGAAGACATATTGCAGGCTGTCCAGTTGCGGTACTTGCAAGCGCATGACGGCCTGTTCGTCGCGTAGCGGTCGTTCGAACTTTGGCCCCTCACCATCGGCAAAATACAAACCGAGTCCCATCGCATCGGGCACCGTCAGGATGTCCGAAAACAGGATCGCGGCATCAAGCGGGTAACGCGCCAATGGCTGCAGCGTCACTTCGGTCGCATAATCGGGATTTTTCGCCAACCCCAGGAAGGAACCGGCGCGCGCGCGCGTGGCGCGGTATTCAGGCAAATAGCGACCCGCCTGGCGCATCAGCCACAGTGGCGTGTAGTCGGTCGGCTGGCGCAGCAGTGCACGCAGGAAAGTATCGTTTTTGAGCGGAGCAAATTGAGGCATGGGCTTGGTGCAGTCAGAGCGATCGAGGCGATCGTGTGGGCCACTACGGCAAACCGCTATTATCGCATTCCAGCATGGCCCTGGGTTTATCCTGGCTGGTGGCATCAGTGCGCGGTGTCGATGATTGATGCGGCCGGCGCTGCGTGATATCGTCAGCGCTCAATAAAAAGACGGAGACGACAATGAAAACTATCCTTTGCACACTGCTCCTGCTGTGCGCCAACCTGATTGGTCAATCAGCCCATGCGGCTGACAGCAGGCTCGATGATATCCTCAAGAACGGTACGTTGCGGGTCTGCATGACAGGCGACTATAAGCCCTTCACCTATTTCAAGTCTGATAACAGTTTCGAAGGTATCGATGTCGACCTGGCGCAATTGCTGGCCAAGTCGCTAGGTGTGCAAGCGCAATTGGTCAAGACCAGCTGGAGCACGCTGATGGATGATTTCCTGTCGAAATGCGACATCGCCATGGGCGGCGTGTCGGTCACGCTGGAGCGTCTCAAGAAGGCGTCGTTTGCGGCTGCCCACATGGTCGATGGCAAGGCCGCCATCGCACGCTGCACTGACGTCGGCAAGTTCCAGTCAATGGACATGATCGACCAGCCCGGCACGCGCGCCATCGTCAATCCGGGCGGCACCAATGAGCGCTTTGCCCGCAGCCATTTTCGACGCGCCCAATTGATTCTGCATCCGGATAATGTCACCATCTTCCAGCAGATCATCGATGGCAAGGCCGACATCATGGTGACCGATGCCAGCGAAACTTTGTGGCAAGCCAAGCAACATCCGGAATTGTGTTCGATCAAGCCGGACCAGCCTTTGCAGTTCGCCGAAAAAGCCTTCATGCTGCCGCGCGCCGATGTCGCCTTCAAGGAATATGTCGACGCCTGGATGCACATGCTCAAAGCCACCGGCGAGTACGATCGCGTGTTCAACCAGTGGTTGCACTGATCGACTGAGCGGGAATGACCTGCGCTGCAGTTACTGGCCCAGGCTGGCGACCACTGCCTGCGCCAGATCTTCGGCCCACAGGCGTACGCCGACTGCAGCGGGATGATAGCCGTCATACGCCAGCAAATCCGGATGCCCCTGAATCACTTGCACGAAAATGGTGTTGCTGCGCTGTTGCACCAGTTCGCGTGCAGTCCTCGTCAGTACCTGTGCTTTCTGCCCAAGCACGTGACGCAGCGGCTGCGGCAGTGCCGAAAAACGGTGTACCGGCGGCACCCCTGTGACGACCACCAATGCCGGCTGCACTGCCTGTTGCACATGATCGAGCAAGCGTTGCAAGTCGCGCCGGTAGCGCTGGCTGCTATGAAACGCGGTCGTGTCATTAACGCCAAACGCGACCAACAACACCTGCACTGGTTGCGCCGGCAATTGCATGCTGCCGGTTGCCAGCGCCGTCATGGCATCGGCCACAGTCGCGCCATTCTTGCCACAGGCATGCCAACTGACCGGACGCTGGTAATGGGTCGCCAATTGCTTGGCCAACTGTGCCGTAATCGCCTGCTGCTGGTCATCTACGCCGACACCGGCAACTGTGGATTCGCCGATGGCCAGCAAGGCCAATGGTGCCAGATCGTTGGCCAGCAATGGTGCGGCGGCGATACCACTGCGCTGCCCTGCCGCTTCCGGCATGCGTGGAGTGATACGGCGAGTGCGCTTGCCTTGCGCCAGCAGCCAAGGCAATAGCGGCAAGGCGAGCAATTCAGGAAGCCAGCGACGCATGCTTATTTCACCTTGAGGCCAGCGAGCTCCTTGTTGGCAGCGGGAAAAGCCAGCCTCATGTCTTGTAAAGTCTCCAGCACAATATGCGAAATTGCCAGATTGCGATGCGTCTTGGAGTTGGCTGGAATCACATACCACGGGGCGCAGTCGGCATCGCAGGCCTGCAACGCGGCCGCATACACCTGTTGGTATTGGGTCCAATACTCGCGCTCTTTCAAATCAGCCTGATCAAACTTCCAATGCTTAGTGACATCATCGACACGCGCTTGCAAACGCGTACGTTGCTCGTCCTTCGAAATATGCAAAAAGCATTTCACGATGACCGTGCCGGTCTCGCTGAGCATGCGTTCGAAATCGCGAATTTGTCCATAGCGGCGCGTGCATTCCGCGCCATCAATCAAGTCATGCACGCGCGTAATCAGCACATCTTCATAGTGACTGCGATTGAACACCACCACTTCCCCTTGACGTGGCACCTGCTGGTGGATGCGCCACAAATAATCGTGCTGTAACTCCTGTGCGTTGGGCGCCTTGAAGCTGATGACGCGCAAGCCTTCAGGATTGACGCTGTCAAATACGCCGCTGACCGTGCCATCCTTGCCGCTGGTATCCATGCCTTGCAACACCACCAGAACTTTCTGTTTACCGACAGCGTAGAGCATTGCCTGCTGCTCTCCGATCTGTTGCGCCACTTGCTGCACCAGCAACTTGTCGGCGGCCTTGTCACCGCTCGATAGCGGTTTGGTCGCGGCCAATGCGTCGTTGATCTCGGTATTCTTATTGAAGCGAAATTGTTCACGCACACTCATTTTCATGCTCTCCGGGAAGTAAGGTGAGGGTCATCGGCTGACGGCGCTAAAGCACGCCGTGCGTGATGCCCATGGCATGTTCGATTTTGATGCAGCGATCCATGATCACCTGCAGGCCAGCGGCACGCGCTTTGGCTGCGGCGGCTTCGTTGACGATACCAAGCTGCATCCAGACGCAGCTGGCATCTACCGCAATTGCCTCGTCGACGATGGGCGGGATATCTTCTGCACGGCGAAAGCAGTTGACGATATCAAGCCGCTCTCCACTGGCAGAAAGGGCTTGCTGCGCCTCGCGCAAGCTGGCATAACATAGCTCGCCAAGCACCATGCTGCCGGCATGGCGTGGATTGATGCCAACGATGCGATAACCATGGCGCTGCATGTAAGCACTGACCTCATTGCTTGCGCGATCCGGGCGGTCTGACAGGCCGACTACGGCGATCACGGGCTGGCGTGGTGACTGTTGCGCTTGCGAAGTAGCGGTTGGCATCAGGAGACTCCTTTGCTGTGACTCATTGACTCCACTGTACCGCATCGTGGGGAAGACGGCTTGTCGGTCACTTGCCAGCTCCAATGTCAGTCAACCGGACAAAATAAAAAAGGCAGCCTAAGCTGCCTTCCTTAATTTACTGCGAGTGTTTTGCCAAACTGCTTAACGCTTCTGACGCAGTTTGTGAATCGCCGCCAATTGCGCCACCGCCGTTGCCAATTCGGCTTGGGCTGCTGCGTAATCGATCTTCGAGTCACGGTTAGCCAGGGCTTCTTCGGCGAGTTTCTTCGCTTCCATGGCTTTGGCTTCGTCCAGATCGACACCGCGAATTGCAGTATCGGCCAGCACAGTCACTGTGTCAGGTTGCACTTCCAGCAAGCCGCCGGCGACGAAGACTAATTCTTCCTGCGCCTGACCGGGGATCTTGATGCGTACGGCACCCGGCTTGATGCGCGTGATCAAGGGGGTGTGGCGAGGGTAAATCCCCAGCTCACCCGCTTCACCCGGCAACGCGACGAACTCTGCCTCGCCGGAGAAGATTGCTTCTTCGGCGGAGACTACGTCGACGTGAATTGTATTTGCCATATCGTTTCCTATCCGTTCAACCGTGCCGCCTGAGACTTCCAGACAGACACGGCATCACGAAGATCAAGAGGACGTCAAGAAGACCTTAGTTGATCTTCTTGGCTTTTTCGATTGCTTCTTCGATCGTGCCAACCATGTAGAACGCTTGTTCTGGCAGGTGATCGAGTTCGCCGCTTGCGATCATCTTGAAACCCTTGATCGTGTCTTTCAGCGAAACGTATTTACCAGGCGAGCCGGTGAACACTTCAGCAACGTGGAACGGTTGCGACAGGAAACGTTGCATCTTACGCGCGCGTGCAACAAGAAGCTTGTCTTCCGGAGCCAGTTCGTCCATGCCCAGAATCGCGATAATGTCGCGCAATTCCTTGTAGCGTTGCAAAGTACCTTGAACAGCGCGTGCTGTTTCGTAGTGCTCTTGACCAACGACTTGCGGGTCGAGCTGACGCGAGGTCGAATCGAGTGGATCGACCGCAGGATAGATACCCAGCGAAGCGATGTCACGCGACAGAACGACGGTCGAATCCAAGTGAGCAAACGTGGTAGCAGGCGACGGATCGGTCAAGTCATCGGCTGGCACGTAGACGGCCTGGATCGATGTGATCGAACCAGTCTTGGTCGA
>Ga0066798_10000072_pt1 | contig 54845 bp, 45 predicted proteins | sample PersoiDNA2013203_FD_70961 | JGI IMG/M metagenome (GOLD analysis project Ga0066798, IMG submission 70961) | Permafrost soil microbial communities from the Arctic, to analyse light accelerated degradation of dissolved organic matter (DOM) -... | ecosystem: Environmental > Terrestrial > Soil >... | reverse complement strand
ACGGGCTCGACTGTCGACACCTGAGCACGCCACAGCAATTTTTACGGGCTGCATTGTTCCCGGCGAGCAGCTGAGTATCAGCAAGATGCCGGCTGGACAGTTCACTGCGACCGGGTGACATAGCCAAAAAAAGCCCCGCGACGTGGCGGGGCTTTTGATAGCGGGCGTGGATAACACTCAGTCGCCGCCCAGATTGATCTTTTTCGGCGGCGCCGGCGGCGTCCAGGGTACGGACTCGCTTTCCGGCGCCGTCTCCAGCGCGTCGGAGTATTCCAGCCAGCGCTTCAGGCTGTCCATGCGGCGGATCGTGATCCCCTTGCCGTTGATATAGCCGACCTGCTCGAAGTAATCGAGGCGCGTCGTCATCTTCGACGTGGTCGGCAGGTTCTCGACCAGGCGTTCATAGGCCTTGCGCGCCTTGATTTCCCACTTCGCCAGATGCGGCTCGTTGAAGCGGTTGCTCTCGTAATAGATCGTCACCGTGCGGTCGTGGTTGCCGAAGCCGACCACGGCAGCGCCCTTGCGCAGGGTCTGGAGTATTTCGTCCTTGATATTGGCGGTCGGCACGAACAACGCGGCGCGCTCATCACCATCGGGCCGCTCCTGCGGCAAATCCTGGCCAAACGTAACTGTCATCTTTTTCCCACTGATCGTTGCGCCGGACCCAAATGTTGCCGCACGGCTATATATGAAATGGATTCTAACCCGCGACCCCAGCCACCACAAGGCGCGTCGCCGATATCGGCCGAACCGGGCCGTATAATGCGCACAGCCGCAACACTTTCCGCCGAATCCGCCGTAATTCATTGTTTTCAAATCAAATATGACGTCTTTTCCAGCCGCCGTACAGGACCGGGCCGCCGCCAACGTGGCCGATTTGCTGGCGTTCGCCATCGAGCACACGCCGGCGCACCGGGCCCTGGTCGTGTTCGACCGCCGCAGCGAGCTCAATGAAGTACTGACGGCGGCCTACCGGCGCGCGCTGCCGGACGCCGTGTTCATCGACTTCGACGCCACCGGCGCGGCCGACGTGCTGGCCGCGTTCGAGGAACTGGGCACAGGCGACCTGGCGGTGCTGATCCAGACCACCAGCTTCCGTTTGAACGACTACCGTATCCGCATGGAGCTGTTCAAGCGGGGCCTGAAGGTAATCGAGCATATGCACCTGTCGCGCATGCCGGGCGAACAGGGCCTGCACTACGTGGACGCGCTGGCCTACGATCCGGCCTACTTCCGCGGCGTGGGCCATGCCCTGAAGCGACGCATCGACGCGGCCGCCGGCGGCGTGGTCGACAGCGGTGCCGGCGCCCGGCTGACGTTCGCGTCGCCCTTCGAGGAAGCCAAGCTCAATATCGGCGACTACGGCGCGATGAAGAACGTGGGCGGCCTGTTCCCCATCGGCGAAGTGTTCACGGAAGCGCGCGACCTGGAGGCGGTGAACGGCCGCGTGCGCGTGTTCGTGTTCGGCGACACGTCCTTCCACGTCAACCGCCCCGCCACGCCGATCACGATGATCGTCGAACGGGGGCGCGTGGTGGGCGCGGAAGACAGCACGCCCGAATTCGACGCGATGCTGGAAATTATCCGCGCCCACGAGGGCGAGGTATGGGTGCGCGAACTGGGCTTCGGCATGAACCGCGCCTTCTCGTTCGAGCGCACGGTGGACGATATCGGCACCTACGAACGCATGTGCGGCATCCACCTGTCGCTGGGCGCCAAGCATGGCCAGTACCAGAAGCCCCAGTTCAAGCGCAAGGACGCGCGCTACCACGTCGACGTGTTCGCCGTGACGGAAGGCGTGTACCTGGACGGCGAGCGGATTTACGCCGACGGCGCCTGGACCGTTGCCGCCGACTGAGCCAGCGCGGCATCCCACGGCGGCACCGGCTGGTATTCGGCCACGAGGAAATCGATCAGCCGTCGTACCTTCGGCGACGGCTGCCGGCTGGCCGGGTACAGCGCCGATAGAAAATTGAGCGGCAGCTGCCAATCTGGCAGCACCCGCACCAGCGCCCCATCCAGCAACGCGCGCCAGGCGAGAAAAGTGGTGCTGTATACGATCCCCATGCCCTGCAGCGCCGCCCCATGCAGCACCATCCCGTTGTTCGACGTGAAGCCGGCGTTGACCCGCACCGTGCGGGTCTCCCCATCCCCCTCGCCATCGCGCGTGAAGTGCCACGCCGTGCCGTCCGTCAGGTGGGAGAAATGCAGGCAGCGGTGATGCTGCAGGTCTTCCGGCGCGGCCGGCATGCGGTGTCGTTCCAGGTAATCCGGCGACGCGCACAGCACGGCGCGGCAGGGCGCCAGTGGCCGGATCGCCAGCGCGCGGCTGTCCGGAATGCCGCCTACGCGGATGGTCAGGTCGAAGCCGTGTTCGATGGGGTCGAGCAGCGCATCGTCCACATGCAGCAGCGGCTGCAACTGCGGGTGCGGCAGGCTGAATCGGGCCAGCGCGTCGGCCAGCCAGGCGCTGCCGAAGCTGGACGGGGCCTGGATGCGCAAGGGCCCGGCCAGCTCCGCGCCCTGCTGCGTGACGACGCGCGTCGCTTCCTGCGCCTGCGCCACGGCCGCGCTGCACGGTTCCAGGTAGGCCTGGCCGGCATCCGTCAGGCTCACTTCGCGCGTCGAACGGTGCAGCAGGCGCACGTTCAACTTCTCTTCCAGCTGCAGGATATGCTTGCTGACCAGCGCGCGCGACAGGCCGAGCCGGCGCCCGGCCGCGCTGAAGCTGCGCTGGCGTGCCACCTCAACGAAGATTTCCATTGCCCGTAATTGGTCCATGGGGCCATTGTCAACAACCGGGCGACAATGTGTCAACCATTACACTGCTTTTATCGCACAGTCCCGGCCCGTACAATGCGTTCATCCCCATTACGGAGTGCACCATGCTGAGCGCCCCCCAGAAAGAACAGTACCAACGCGACGGTTTCATCGTCATCCCCGGCTTCAAGTCGCCCCAGGAAATCGCTGCCTTGCGCGCCCGGGCCGCGCAGATCGTCGACGAATTCGACCCCGCCGTCGCGCAGGGCATCTTCACGACGAAGGACCAGGAAAAGAAAGCGGACGAATACTTCCTCCGGTCGGACAACACGATCCGCTGCTTCTTCGAGGAAGAAGCCTTCGGCCCGGACGGCCAGCTGAAACAGGACAAATCGCTGTCGATCAACAAGATCGGCCACGCGATGCACGACCTCGACCCCGTGTTCCGCGCCTTCTCCGCCGACCCGCGCCTGGTCGACGTGGCGCGCGACCTGGGCCTGGCGGATGCCCAGGTGTGGCAGTCCATGTATATCTTCAAGCAGCCCGGCATCGGCGGCGAGGTGCGCTGGCACCAGGATGCGACGTACTTCGACACGGACCCGATCAGCGTGACGACCTTCTGGTTCGCGCTGGAAGACGCCACCCTGGACAACGGCTGCCTGTGGGCCGAACCGGGCGGCCACCGCACACCGCTGCGCGAGCGCTTCGTGCGCAACGGCGACGACATCAAGGTCGAGAAACTGGACGCGACGCCGTGGCCGGACGACAGCACGGCCGTGCCGCTGGAGTGCAAAGCCGGCGCGCTGGTCTGCTTCCACGGCCTGCTGCCCCATTACAGCGCGCCGAACCGCTCGCCCGTGTCGCGCCATGCGTACACGCTGCATGCCACGGACGCGGGCACGGTCTACTCGCCGCGCAACTGGATCCAGCGAGATGCATCCTTCCCCGTGCGGGGCTTCCTGTGATGCAGGTGAAGATTTTCGCGCCCCACTGGGGCAGCAACGAGCTGGCGCCGCAGGTCTTTATCGACAAGGTGCTGGCGGCCGGCTTCGACGGCATCGAGATGTCGCTGCCGGCGGATGGAGCACAGCGCGACGACTGGCTGCGCCGCATCGCCGACGCGAAGCTGGACCTGATCGTGGCGCAATGGGAAACGGTGTTCCATCCGCAGTTCGACGCGCACCGCGCCGCCTTGGCGACCTTGCTGGAAAACGCCTGCGCCGCCCGCCCGCGCTTCGTCAACTCGCACACGGGCAAGGATTACTACAGCTCCGCGCAGAACGAGGAACTGCTGGCGCTGGCGGACGACATCGCCCGCATGCACGGCGTGCCGGTCGTCCATGAAATCCACCGCAGCCGCTTTTCCGGCCACCCGATGCTGCTGCTGCCCTACCTGGAAGCGCTGCCCGGCCTGATGCTGACGGCCGATCTGTCGCACTGGTGCGTCGCCTGCGAATCGCTGCTGGAAGACCAGCCCGAGACGCTGGCAGCGACCCTGCCGCGCGTGCGCCACATCCACGCCCGCGTCGGCCACGCCCAGGGTCCGCAGGCGATCGACTTCCGCGCACCCGAATACGCCGCCGAACTGGCCGCCCACCTGGGCTGGTGGGACCGCATCATCGACCTGCGCCGCACGGCCGGTGCCGACGTCATGACGATCACGCCCGAATTCGGCCCGGCCCCGTACACCATCAACCTGCCCTACACCCGCCAGCCCATCACGGACGCGTGGGAACAGAACGTCGCCATGCTGCAGCTGCTGCGCCAGCGCTACTGAAAAGGGGACAGACCCCATTTTTCGAGAAACATTTCTCGGAAAATGGGGTCTGTCCCCATTTTTTTTGCAACTTTGCCGCTCAGGCGGCGGCGGCCTGGGGCACTTGCCTTGGCAACGTGATGATGACCGTCGTACCCTGGTCGGGAGTGGAATCGATGCGGATCGTGCCCTTCAGCACGCCGGTGACGATGTTGTAGACGATGTTCATGCCCAGGCCCGAACCGCCCTGGCCCATCTTGGTCGTGAAGAAGGGATCGTAGACCTGGTTCAGGGTGCGGCTGTTCATGCCGACGCCATTGTCGGCGAAGCGCAGTTCGGCGCTGCCCGATTCGAGCGGGCCTTCGTCCAGCGCCCTGGCCGTGATGGTGATGATGCCGTGGTCGCGTCCTTCGAAGGCGTGCAGCATGGCGTTGTTGATCAGGTTACTGATGACCTGGCTGACGCTGCCAGGATAGGAGTCGAACTCCAGCGACGCCGGCACGTCCACCCGCACTTCGCAATTGGAACGGCGCAACTGCGCCGCGTAGGTGGCCAGGGTGTCGCGCAGCACGCCGTCCAGCGCGAAGCGGCGGCGCTGGTCCGAGGTCTGGTCCACCGCCACCTGCTTGAACGACGTGATCAGGTCGGCCGCCTTGCCCAGCGAGGCGGCGATGATATTGCAGGCCGTCTTGGCGTCATGCAGGTGCGCGTCCAGCACCGAGCGGCGCACGCCGCCTTCGGCCAGCTGGCGCTCGAACACCGTCACCATGTCGGCCAGCGCCGTCGCCGTCAGCAGGCTGTTGCCGATGGGCGTGTTCAGCTCGTGCGCGATGCCGGCCACCAGGGCGCCCAGGGCCGCCATCTTTTCCGACGTGATCAGAGTGGCCTGTGCCTGCTGCAAGGTCTGCACCATGCCGGACATTTCCCGGTGCGCCTGCTCGGCATGGGCCTTCTGCTGCGCCAGTTCGCGCAGGCTGCGCTCCAGCCCGGAACGGCTTTCCACCAGCGCCGCCTCCGTCTTGCGCCGGTCGCTGATATCGGCCAGCACCCACACGCTGCCTTTTTCAGGCTCCTCCGGATCGAGCATGCGCCCGTTGACCATGCACCACAGGCTGGCCCCGTCGCGCCGCACCAGCTCCAGCTCGGCATAGGCGCGCTGCCCGCCGGCCGCGCACTGGAAAGGGTCGTCGCCCCGCGCCGGCACCAGGCCCGACACAGGGCTGCCGGCCAGCACGCCGTGCGGATAGCCCAGCATTTCCTCCAGTCCCCGGTTGCAGCGCACGATATGGCCATGCGAGAACAGGCCAATGCCGACCACGGCACTGTCTTGCAGCGCACGCAGCTCCTCTAGGGTGGCGCGCAGCCGCACGGCCATTTCGCGCCGGCGCTGCAGGGTGACGACGAGGGCCGCGATCAGGGTGCTGATCAGGAAGCCGCAGCCGCCGATCAGCATCAAGGTTTCGTATTCGCGCCCGTAGCGCCCGCCCGGATAGCCCTTGAACTGGATCAACCAGTGGCGCTGGCCCACGTTCAAGGTCGAGTGCGCTTCGAGGCCCGGCACGACGGCGGGCTCGCGCCGGTTCGCGCTGAGCCTGCCGGCGCTGTCGTACATCAGGTTGTTTAAGCCGGGCGGCGTGGCGCCGCCGTCGCTGAGGTAGCCGGCATCGTTGATCTGGATATGCATGTCCCGCAGCAGTTGCGGGTCAATCACTTCGCGCATCAGGTCGGAGACCCGGAACACGATGGCAACGAAGGCCGTCAGCGCCGCGCGCCGCTGCTCGACCGTCGCCAGCGGCGCGCCCTTGCGGTAGACCGGCAGCCGCGCGATAAAGCCGGGCTGGCCGCTGGCATCCTGCACCAGGGTGACCCGTTCGGTGGCGACCAGTTCGCCGCTGTCCCGGCCCATTTCCAGTGCCTGCAGGTGGGCCGGGAACGTCGTCAGGTCGAGCCCGAACGCATTCTCGTTGCCCTTCATCGGTTCGCTGTACTCGATCAGGTAATGCTCGTCGCGCACCGTGGAAGGATGGGGCTGGTAATTGGGGTAGCCGGCCGGGTCGACGCTGGTATCGCGCCGCACGTGCGCGATATGCCGCTCCAGCTCGGCCGCGGGCACGCGCCGCACCAGCTGGATGGCCTGGAAGCCGGGATAACGCTGCTGCAGCCGCAGCTCCTGCACATAACGGTGGAACTCGGCACGGCCCAGCTGGTCATCCACGGCCAGAACGGCGCGAATGCTGAGCAGGGTATCGAAATAGGTTTTCAGCCGCGCCTCGGTATCCTGCGTGACCTTGTCCGTATCGCGCGCGAACAGGTCGGCGATGCGCTGGTCCTGGGCCTCCAGGGCGAACAGGCATGCCCATGCGGTCAGGCAAATTCCGACAATAAAGGCCAGATATCCGTGTGCACGCATCGAGGTCGTCCGCCGCAATCAATGCAGGGACTATAGCATGGGGTAATAGCCGTTTCCATGCGAGCAAGCTTGGGCTGGGCTGACTGTATCGCTAGCGAAACGCCAGCAACCCATGCAGGAGACATGCAAGAGACGCGCCCGAGCCTGACGGCCGCGGCCGTCAGGTGGCAAACTTCCAGGACGACGGGCTACTCGATCAGTGCCGGCGTGCCGTCCTCCAGGAAAGCGCCGAAGCAGCGCGTGCACTCGAGGCAGAACAGGTGCGGCACGCGCACGTTTTTCTGTCGCAGCACGAGCTGCAGGTGGCCGTCGCCGCAGACGGGGCAGGTTTCACGCATCGTGCCGCAGGTGCGGATTTCGTCGGCCAGGTAGGTATCGTCGTAGCGCACGCCGTCGACGACGCTTTGCGGGTCCAGCTGCACCAGGTATAAATGTGCCGGGTGGTCGCGTTGCTCGGGTGGTTGCTTGCTTTGCGGGTCCATCTGATTCATCAGATTCATCATCGATCCCCTTAGCTGCCAGCGAGAAGGCAGGCCCACAAAACGATAAGCCAATGGGCGCCGGGAGGCAAGCAGAATCGAAGCGTGGAAATCGCTTGCAATTAGATAGCGCACTATCTATACTGCGAAGATGGAACCCATTGTCATCCCCCCGCCCGTCGTTGCTCCCCACGTCCCCCAGCTGGACCAGCAACTGTGCTTTGCGCTGTATTCCACGTCGCTGGCGATGAACAAGCTGTATCGCAAGCTGCTGCGCAAGCTCGACCTTACCTATTCGCAGTACCTCGTCATGATGGTGCTGTGGGAGCGCGACGAGCGCACGGTATCCGAGCTGGGCGAGCGGCTGTTCCTCGACTCGGCCACGTTGACCCCGCTGCTCAAGCGCATGGAACAGGCCGAGCTCGTTACCCGCACGCGCAGTGCCAGCGACGAGCGCCAGGTCATCATCGCGCTGACCGCGCGCGGCAGCGCCTTGCGCGAACAGGCCAAGGAAATTCCCGGCTGCGTGCTGACCGCCAGCGGCTGCAACCTGGACCAGGTGGTGCAGCTGAAAGCCCAGCTCGATGCCTTGCGCACGCAACTGATGAAATCGGAAGGCTGACGGCTTGGCAGGCTGACCCTTGCGGACGCCCGGACGTCCGCCCGGACAGCAGGGCTCACCTACCCTGGCGCCACATCCGCCGCCGCCCGGACGTCCGCCCTGGCGCAATGCCCGCAGCTTGTTTCAAGATATTTACAAAACGCCCCGCCGCAATGGCTGAGGCAAACGCTTAGAATACCCTGACAATTTCCTACAAATACGACTGTCAGGGGTCCGATGAAGCGTTCGCCACTTGGTATTGCCACCTTTCTGCTGTGCACCTCGCTGTGCGCTTTCGCCGCCGAACCGGGCGCCGACAAATTCGACGACAAGTTCCGCCAGCTCGACGAGCTGCTGCCGACGGCCACGCCCTACCGCACGGCCTCGGGCGCCCCGGGCCACCAGTACTGGCAGCAGCGCGCCGACTACACGATCCGCGCCTCGCTCGACGAAGCGAACCGCACCATCACGGGCAGCGGCCAGGTCACCTACCACAACAACTCGCCCGACACGCTGACCTACCTGTGGGTGCAGCTGGACCAGAACATCTACAAGGCCGACTCCGATGCCCGCCGCGTGCAGACTGCGCCGTCGCGCGAAGCATGGATGAAGCCGAAGGGCGAAGAGGGCGCAAAGTATGAAGGCCTGCGCAATACGCTGGTCGGGCGCGAATTCGACGGCGGCTTCAAGATCTCGAACGTGCGCACGGCCGGCGGCGCACCGCTCAAATACGTCATCAACGGCACCATGATGCGCATCGACCTGCCCTCGCCGCTGAAGCCGGGCGAGCGGCTCGGCTTCGGCATCGACTGGACCTACAAGATCAACGAGCAGAAGGTGCTGGGCGGACGCTCCGGCTACGAGTACTTCGAGGAAGACAAGAACACGCTGTTCGAGATCGCCCAGTGGTTCCCCCGCATGGCGGCCTACTACGACGTGGCGGGCTGGCAGCACAAGCAGTTCCTCGGTTCCGGCGAGTTCACGCTCGAATTCGGCGACTACGACGTCAGGATCACCGTGCCGGCCGACCACGTCGTCGCCTCCACCGGCGAGCTGCAAAACCCGGGCGACGTGCTGACGGCGGCCCAGCGCCAGCGCCTGGAGCAGGCCAGGACGGCGAAGAAGCCCGTCGTCATCGTCACCCAGGCCGAAGCGGAAGCAGCGGAAAAATCCGTCAGCAAGGCCACCCGCACCTGGCACTTCAAGGCGAAGAATGTGCGCGATTTCGCGTGGGCCTCCAGCCGCAAGTTCATCTGGGACGCGCAGGGTTATAAAAAGGACGGCACCAACGTGCTGGCCATGTCGTACTACCCGAAGGAAGGCAATCCGCTGTGGGAAAAATACTCCACCGCGTCGATCATCCACACCATCGAGCAGTACAACAAATACAGCTTCGACTACCCCTACCCGACGGCCATCTCCGTCAACGGTCCGGTCGGTGGCATGGAATACCCGATGATCTCGTTTAACGGTCCGCGCCCCACCAAGGACAAGAAGACGGGCGAGCTGACGTACTCGAAGCGGGCCAAGTATGGCCTGATCAGCGTCATCGTCCACGAGGTGGGCCACAACTACTTCCCGATGATCGTCAACTCCGACGAGCGCCAGTGGACGTGGATGGACGAAGGCCTGAACTCCTTCGTCGAGTACCTGGCCGTGCAGGCGTGGGAGAAGGACTTCCCCATCGGCCGGGGCGATCCGCGCGATATCGTCAACTACATGCGCTCGGCGAACCAGGTGCCCATCATGACGAACTCGGAGTCGCTGCTCCAGTTCGGCAACAACGCCTATGCCAAGCCGGCCACCGCGCTGAACATCCTGCGCGAGACCATCCTGGGCCGCGAGTTGTTCGACCACGCCTTCCGCGAATACGCGCGCCGCTGGAAGTTCAAGCGCCCCACGCCGGCGGACTTCTTCCGCACCATGGAAGACGCCTCGGGCACGGACCTCGACTGGTTCTGGCGCGGCTGGTTCTACACGACGGACGCCGTCGACATCAGCCTGGACAACATCGCCGAATTCAATATCGACACGAAGGACCCCGAGGTCGAAAAGGCCTGGGCCCGTGCGCGCAAGGCCGAGGAGCCGGTATCGATCACGGACCAGCGCAACGCCACCCTGCCCAAGCGGATCGACGCGCAGCCGGAACTGCGCGACTTCTACAACGAGCATGACGACTTCACCGTCACGAACGCGGACCGCAACAAGTTCAAGGAAGCCACCAAGGAACTGGAGCCTTGGCAGAAGGAGCTGCTGGCGCAGGGCAAATACCTGTACCTGGTCGACTTCACCAACAAGGGCGGCCTGGTGATGCCGCTGATCCTGGAGATCACGCTCAAATCCGGCAAGAAGTACATCGAGCGCGTGCCGGCCGAAGTGTGGCGCTACTCGCCGCACAAGGTCACCAAGCTGCTCGTCACCGACGAGCCGATGACGGCGCTGACCCACGATCCGTACTGGGAAACGGCCGATATCGACACCAGCAACAACGCCTGGCCGCGCAAGGCCACGCCGTCGCGCCTGGAGCTGTTCAAGGCCGAGCGCAAGGTGCCGGACATGATGAAGGACTACGCCACGCCGCTGAAGGGCGACGATGACAAGGAAGACAATAAGGACGGGCCCAGGGCCGAAGCGAAGAAGGACGGCGCCGCGGCGGCGCCCGCCAACGGCCCGGCCGCGAAGCAGCAGGCCGAGACGGGCCAGCTGAAGCCGGAAGCCGGCAAGAAGTAATGCTGCGTTTCGTCATGCCGCGATTGCCCCGTCTTGCACGGTTGGCCGCCTGCGCGGCGCTGGTGGTTTGCACCAGTGCCGCGCAGGCCCACAACTACCATATGGGCCTGGCCGATATCGGCTTCAACGCCGCCACGGGCCGCACGGAGATCGTCCACACTTACACGGCCCACGACGTCGAGGCCCTGCTGGCCAACCTGTACGGACGCCAGTTCGACCTGGGGCTGGAAGAAGACCAGGACGTGCTGCGCCGCTATATCGACAAGCAGTTCGCGATCACGGCGGCCGGCAAGCCGCTGGCCCTGCAATGGGTCGGCATCAAGGCCGGTGCCGACACCATCACCGTCTTCCAGCAGTTCGACGCTGCGCTGCCGCCCGGCGCCATGCTGCGCGACGCCGTGCTGACCGACTTCATGCCGCGCCAGATCAACACCGTCAACGTCGGTGCCAACGCCGGACGCGCCGCCGTCACGCTGACGTTCACGGCCTCGCAGCGCGAACAGCAATTGCCTTGAAAATGGGGACAGACCCCATTTTTCGAGCAACTTTTTCGTCCATGATAAAACTCCTGCTACCCGCCGCCATCGCGGCCCTTGCCCTTCCCGCCCACGCCGACGACCTCGTCCTCCAGCGCGTGCTGGTCGACGGCTCGCGCGCCTCGCAGCTGGGCATCGCCGATTCCGCCGCCGACGGCAGCATCGACCAGCGCCAGCTGGCCGCCCGCACCACCTACCGGGCCGGCGAACTGCTCGAGGCGACGCCGGGGCTGGTGGTCAGCCAGCACAGCGGCGAAGGCAAGGCCAACCAGTTCTACCTGCGCGGCTTCAACCTCGATCACGGCACCGACCTGCGCACGACGGTGGACGACATGCCCGTCAACCAGCGCAGCCACGGCCACGGCCAGGGCTGGACCGACCTGAATTTCCTGATTCCCGAGCTGGCCGCGCGCCTCGACTACAGCAAGGGGCCCTACTCGGCCGACAACGGCGACTTCGCTTCCGCCGGCGCGGCCGATATCGTCTATGCCAACCGGTTGCCGCGCGGCGTATTCGACGTCACGGCCGGCCAGAACGGCTACCGCCGCGCGCTGCTGGCCGACTCGCCGGCCACCGGCAACGGCAACCTGCTGTACGCGCTGGAAGCGCTGCACAACGACGGTCCGTTCACGCGCGGCGACGACTACCGCAAGCTCAATGCCGTGCTGCGCTACAGCGAAGGCTTCGCCAACAACGGCTGGCACGTCACCGCGATGGCCTATGGCGCGACGTGGAATGCCACCGACCAGATTCCGCAGCGGGCCGTCGCGAATGGCAGCCTGGGGCGCTTCGACACGATCGACCCGAGCGACGGCGGCAGCGCCCACCGCTACAGCCTGTCCGGCGCATGGCGGCGCACCACGGAGGATGCGTCCACCAAGGTGTCGGCCTACGTCATCGCCAACCGGCTCGACCTGTTCTCCAATTTCACCTATTTCCTCGATGACCCGGTGGACGGCGACCAGTTCGCCCAGCCGGACCGGCGCGTGACGACCGGTTTCGATGCGCGCCATGCCTGGCACGTGCACGCGGGCGAGCGCTTGTCGACGACGACGGTGGGCCTGCAGGCGCAGAACGACAATATCCACAACGCCCTGCTGCGCACGAAGGCGCGCGGCACGATCGGCACGACGCGCCAGGACCATATCGTCGAAAGCAGCGCCGCCCTGTTCGTCGAGAACCGCACGCGCTGGTCGCCCTGGCTGCGCACGGTGGCCGGCCTGCGCGCCGACCATTACCGCTTCGACGTGGCGAGCGACCGCACCGTCAATTCCGGCAAGGCGCGCGACAGCCTGGCCAGCCCCAGCGCCAGCCTGGTGTTCGGGCCGTGGGCGCGCACGGAACTGTACGTCAACGCGGGCACGGGCTTTCACAGCAACGATGCGCGCGGCACCGTCATCGCCGTCGATCCGAAGACGAACGAGATGGCCGACCGCGTCACGCCGCTTGCCCGTTCGCGCGGGCTGGAACTGGGCCTGCGCAGCGAATGGATCAAGGGCCTGCAGACGACATTGTCGCTGTACCGCCTCGACTTCGATTCCGAACTGGTGTTCGTCGGCGACGCCGGCACCACGGAAGCGGGCCGTCCCAGCCGGCGCCACGGCATCGAGTTCTCCAACTACTACAAGCCGTTCAAGTGGCTCAGCCTCGACGCCGACCTGGCTTTTGCGCGCGGTCGCTATCGCGATGCCGATCCGGCCGGCCGCCGCATTCCCGGTGCAGTAGAGGGCGTGGCGCAGCTGGCGGCGACGGTGACGCCGGCCGGGCCCTGGTCCGGCGCGCTGCGCCTGCGCTGGTTCGGTCCGCGCCCCCTGGTGGAGGACAACAGCGTGCGTTCCAGCGCGGCCGCCACCGTGAACGGGCGCATCGCCTGGCGTTTCAGCCGCGATAGCCGCGTCGAGCTCGAAGCGTTCAACCTGGCCAACCGCCGCGCTGCCGCCATCGAGTATTACTACGCCTCGCAACTGGCTGGCGAAGCCGAAGCGGCGGACGACATCCACTTCCACCCGATCGAGGGGCGGTCGCTGCGACTGACGCTGTCGCACAGCTTCTAGCGGCGTCGTACAATAGGCGCTGTCCATCTCACACAGCATGCCCATGTCCGCCGCCGCTTACTCGCCCCCTTCGCCCGCCTTCACTCCTCTCGAACAAGTCAGTACGGCGCTGCGCACCGACGGCTATGCGCTGCTGGCGCCGGCCGACGTGGCGGCGCTGGCCGGCACGCCGCTGGCCCAGCTGGCGCAACTGGCGTCGGCCTGGGACGACCTGGAGCTGGACAACTACCTGAAGGACGGTGGCCGCTACCGGCGCCGGCGCCATTCCTGCTTCGTGCAGGACGGCGACGCGCTGGCGCAGACGGCCCACCGGGCGCACTGGCAGAGCGTCGAATACAACGCCCTGCACGGCGGCATGCACCGCATGTTCGCGCCCGTGCTGCCGGCCACCATCGAACACCCGGGCTGGCAAGGCCTGCTGACGGCGCTGGGCCGGGTCTTCTCGGCCGTGCGCGACGCCGGCCGCTGGTATGTGGAAGCCCATCAGTTTCGTATCGACACGGCCGACGGCATCGGCCGGCCCACGCCGGAAGGCGCGCACCGCGACGGCGTCGATTATGTCGCCGTCATCCTGGTCGGCCGGCATGGCATCAAGGGCGGCGAGACGCGCATCTTCGAAGCGGATGGGCCGAACGGCAAGCGCTTCACGATGACCGAACCGTGGACCATGCTGCTGCTGGACGACGCCACCGTGATCCATGAATCGACGCCGATCCAGCCATTGGCCGGCATCGGGCACCGCGACACGCTGGTGCTGACCTACCGGGCGCATGGCTTCCAGGGCGAAGTGCAAATTGAAAGCGGCGCATGAGGGCCTGAAGTTTCGGCCCCGTACGCAGCAGGCGCGCCGCCGGCGCACTATTTCCGATATAGTCAATCGCAATCAGCAAGTGGGAGCAGTCCGTGGACTCCAGCTACGAAATCGAACCGGGTGAAATCGAGATCCTCATCGTCGAGGACAGCCCGACCCAGGCCGAGCGCTTGCGCCGGCTGATCCAGTCCGTCAAGTACCGCGCCCGCGTGGCCGGCAACGGCCGCCTGGCGCTGGAAGCCATCCACGAGCGCAAGCCGCACCTGGTGCTGTCCGATATCGTCATGCCCGAAATGGATGGCTACGACCTGTGCCGCGCCATCAAGGCCGATGCGGGCCTGCGCGACATTCCCGTCATCCTCGTCACGTCGCTGAACGATCCGAAGGACATCATCCGCGGCATCGAGTGCGGCGCGGACAACTTCATCCGCAAGCCGTATGCGGAAGACTACCTGCTCAACCGCATCGGCCACATGCTGGTCAACCAGAAGCTGCGCAAGAACCAGAACATGGAAGTGGGCATCGCCCTCTACCTGGGCGAGCAGAAGCATTTCATCAACGCCGAACGCCAGCAGATCCTCGACCTCCTGATCTCCACCTACGAACAGGCGGTACAGGTCAACAGCGAGCTGCAGGCGCGCGAACGCCAGGTGATCGAACTCAATATGCGCCTGGCCCACCACGCCGGCCAGCTGGAAACCATCAACCGCGAGATCGCGCTGAAGAACCTGGAGCTGGCCGAGGCCAGCCGCATGAAGTCGGCCTTCATCGCCAATATGTCGCACGAGCTGCGCACGCCGCTGAACGCCATCATCGGCTTCACCGGCGCACTGCTGATGAAGCTTCCCGGCCCGCTGACGACGGAGCAGGACAAGCAGCTCAACACGATCCGCTCCAGCGCGCGCCACCTGCTTTCGCTGATCAACGATATCCTCGACGTGGCCAAGATCGAGGCGGGCAAGGTCACTCTGTCGATCGAGACGGTGCAATGCCAGAACCTCGTCAACGAAGTGGCGGAAACCCTGCGCCCCCTGGCCACGCAAAAAGGCCTGGCGCTGGAAGTGCGGCTGGAGGCGCAGCCCGTGTCACTCGATACCGACCGCCGTGCACTGACGCAGATCCTGATCAACCTGGCCAACAACGCCATCAAGTTTACGGAAAAAGGCACGGTGCGCATCAGCCTGGCGCTGGGCACGCGCGACGACGGCAGCAGGACCGTGGAATTTTCCGTGGCCGACAGCGGCGCCGGCATCCGCGCGGAAGACCAGGCCAAGCTGTTCCAGGCGTTTTCCCAGCTCGACTCCACGTCGACCCGCCATGCCGAGGGCGCGGGCCTGGGCCTGTACCTGTGCCAGAACCTGACCAACGTGCTGGGCGGCTCGCTGTATTTCACCAGCGAATTCGGCAAGGGCAGCGTCTTTACCTTGGCAATGAAGGCCGGCCCCGACCAGAAGTGATCTGCGATGCATGACTTTGTTGCAATGCACATAGCTGGCCCTGGCGCATAAAACCAACAAAAAGGCGGGCACCGTAGTTCTACGGTATTGCAGCGCAACATAAAGCGGGATATATTGGAACTGTCTCCTCCAAGCGTTCTCCGAACATTTGGAATTTGCCCGCAACCCCCGGTTCGCGGGCATTTTTTTGCCCGTCACCCAGGCAGTGCCGTGCAATTTTTGAGATCCAGCAAGAAATGCCACAATGAATTACCATAGCAATTCGACAAGCTGTCGATCATTATGGAGCGTTCATGGTCCGTCTGCACTGCTTTGGCCAATCCGGCAATTCCTTCAAGGTGGCATTCCTGCTACGCGCGCTGGATGTGCCTTTCGAGCCCATCCACGTCGACTTCCTTGCCGGCATCACCACCACGCCAGGCTGGCGCGACGAGAACAACGAGATGGGCGAGGCGCCCATCCTGGAGGACGGCGCATTGCGGCTGACGCAATCGGGTGCCATCCTCACCTACCTGGCCGACAAGCACGGCCGCTTCAGTGGCAGCACGGACGCCGAGCGTCTCGAAGTGCTGCGCTGGCTTCTGTACGACAACCATAAATTCACCAGCTACTTCGCGACCTACCGGTTCAACAAATCCTGGGGCAAGGCGGCACCGGACCCGGCGGTGGCGGCTTTCCTGCTGACCCGCATCGAGAGCGCCTTCACCGTCGTCGACAAGCACCTCGCCACACGCGACTGGATCGTCGGCGACAGCCCCACCATCGCCGATTTCTCGCTGAGCGGCTACCACTTCTATCCGCAGGAAGAGCACGGCCTCGACATCCCGGCCCGCTGGCCGCACCTGGCGGCCTGGGTCGAGCGCCTGAAACAACTCCCTGGCTGGGCCGATCCCTACGACGTCATGCCCGGCACCCGTATCCCGCCACGCTGGTAGCCACCCCGATTCGATGTCAAACACCGAATAGCGATGCGCGCAAACCGGTGTCCCAACGCTGCCGCGCCCCGACCGGTTGCCGAAAAAAGTTGCTTCAAAACCGGTGTCTGACACCGGTTTTGGAGCAACAGTTGCTGATGGCCGGTATCTGGCAGCTGCAGTGGACCGACCGGGTTATCGGCGCGTCCAGCGGGCGCCTGCCCAGCCATTGTTCAAACGACCGATTTAGTTATATCAATTGCTTGAATTCTGTGATGTAATCCCGGAATGGTTGAAAAGCAAATACGAAAATCCCGCTCGGATGGCGAGCAGTCGCGCGAGAAGCTGTTGCTGGCGGCGATGAAGCTGTTCGCGGAACAGGGCTTCGCGCGCACGTCAACGCGTGAGATCGCGCTGGCGGCCGGTGCCAATGTGTCCGCCATCAGCTACTACTTCGGCGACAAGGCCGGCCTGTACAAGGCCGCGCTGACGGACTTCCTGCCGCCGCCGCAAAATAATATCGACATGTTCGACCAGCCGCACTTCACCTTGCGCCAGTCGCTGGAGGGCTATTACGCCCAGCTGCTGGGGCCCATGCTGGCCGGGGAAGAGGCCGAACTGTGCAGCCGCCTGTGGCTGCGCGAGATCCTCGAACCAATGGGCGTCTGGGCCAGCGAGCTCGATACCGGCATCCGCGCCGAGCACACGGCCTTTGTCGGCGTGCTGGCGCGCCATATGGGCGTTCCCGTCGACGACGAAATCCACCGGCTGGCCCACGCCTGCGCCAGCATGGGCGTACACCTGATGATCGGCACCGACGTGATCAAGGCACTGACGCCGCAACTGCTGGCCGCGCCGGACGCCTTGCAGCAATGGCTGCCGAAGCTGGCGCGCTACGCCGAGGCGATCGTGGTGGCCGAAATGGAAACACTGAAGAAAGGAGCAGCATGAGGTACTCACTCTGTGCGTTCGCCGTCGCGGCGGCACTCGCACTCACGGGCTGCGGCCTGACGGCGCCTGCCCGCCAGGTGCCGTCGCAGGAACCGGCCCAGTGGCAGGCGCCCCTGCCGACGCAGCTGCCGCATGGCGGCACGGTGACCGAACTGTCGGGCTGGTGGCGCAGCCAGGGCGACCCGCTGCTGGCCCGGTTGATCGAAGCGGCCCAGGAAGTCAGCCCCACGGTGGCCAGCGCCCGCTCGCGTATCGGCCAGGCCCGCGCCGAGCGCACCGCCGCCGGTGCCGCCCTTGCCCCCGCCCTCGCGGGCGTCGTCACCTCCACCCGCACCAGCCAGCAGCAGGCCAGTGTGCCGTCGAACACGACGTCGCAGGCCTTCGTGCAGGCGTCATGGGAGATCGACCTGTTCGGCGCCAACCGCGCCACGCGCGATGCTGCCCAGGCCCGCCTCGACAGCGCGCAGGCCGGCTGGCATGAGGCGCGCGTCTCGGTGGCGGCCGAAACGGCCAACGCCTATTACGGCCTGCGCGCCTGCGAACAGCTGCTGGCGGTGGCGCAGCAGGATGCGCAGTCGCGCGCGGACACGGCCCGCCTGACGGAGCTGACGGCGCAAGCGGGCTTCCAGGCTCCGGCCACGGCAGCCCAGGCCCGCGCCAGCGCGGCCGATGCCAGCAGCCGCGCCATCGCCCAGCGCGCCCAGTGCGACGTCAACGTCAAGGCACTGGTGGCGCTGACGGCACTGGACGAACCGGCGCTGCGGGACCAGCTGCGCGCCGCCACGCCGGCTTCTCCGCTGTCGCCGGCGCAGGGCATCGCCATTGCCGCCCTGCCCGCGCAGACCCTGGCGCAGCGGCCGGACGTGTTCACGGCCGAACGGGAAGTGGCGGCGGCCAGCTTCGAGATCGCCGGCGCCCAGGCGCAGCGCTATCCGAAGCTGTCGCTGACGGGCTCCGTGGGCCGTGGCCGCGTGCATGCCGACGGCGCGAACGTCACGGCCAGCACATGGAACCTGGGGCCGGTGCAAATGACCTTGCCGATCTTCGATGCCGGCACGCGCCGCGCCAATGTCGTGGCCGCGCAGGAGCGCTACGAGGCCGCCGTAACGAGCTACCGTGGCAGCGTGCGCCAGGCCGTGCGCGAAGTGGAGGAAGCACTGGTGAACCTGCAGGCCACCGACGAACGGGCCGGCGACGCACAGACGGCGCTGGAAGGCTATCGCAGTGCCTTTGTCGCCACCGAGGACCGCTACAAGAACGGCATGGCAAGCCTGCTGGAACTGGAAGACGCCCGCCGCACCCGCCTGGCGGCCGAAAACACCATGGTCAGCCTGCAGCGCGAACGCAGCGCCGCATGGATCGCCCTGTACCGCGCGGCGGGAGGCGGCTGGAGCCGCCCCGCGCAACAATAGAACGGACACCGATATGAACAAGATGAAGAACAAACCCATCGTCCTGGCCGTGCTGGCCGTGTGCATCGCCGCAAGCGCCGGCGTCGCCCTGATGAACCCGGCCGCGGCGGCCAAGGAAGAAAAGCAGGCGACGCAGACGCCGGCGCTGACGGTGACGACGACCCGTCCCGCCACCGCCGCGCTGCCGCTGCAACTGGCCGCCAACGGTAACGTCTCGGCCTGGCAGGAAGCCGTCATCGGCAGCGAGTCGAACGGCCTGCGCCTGACCGAAGTGCGAGTCAACGTGGGCGACGTCGTCAAGAAGGGCGAAGTGCTGGCCGTGTTCTCGGCCGATACCGTCAATGCCGACGTAGCCCAGTCGCGCGCCGCGCTGGCCGAGGCGCAGGCCAACGCGGAAGCGGCCAAGGCCGACGCCCGCCGCGCCCGCGCGGTGCAGGCCAGCGGCGCCCTGTCGGAACAGCAGATCAGCCAGTACCTGACGGCCGAGCAGACCGCCAACGCCCGCATCGCGTCGGCCCGCGCCGCGCTGGCGGCGCAGCAGCTGCGCCTGAAATACACACAGGTGGTGGCGCCGGATGCCGGCGTGATCTCGGCGCGCAACGCCACCGTCGGTTCCGTCGTCGGCACCGGCACGGAGCTGTTCAAGCTGATTCGCCAGGGCCGCCTGGAGTGGCGTGCCGAAGTCACGGCCACGGAACTGAAGAACATCCGGACCGGCGGCGCCGTCAAGGTGAAGGCCGCCAACGGCAGCGAGCTGACGGGCAAGGTGCGGATGATCGCGCCCACCGTCGACCCGCAGACCCGCTCCGCCCTGGTGTACGTGGACCTGCCGCCGGACCTGCGCGGCAACGCGCCGTTCAAGGCCGGCATGTTCGCCACCGGCCAGTTCGAGCTGGGGACGTCGGATGCGCTGACCCTGCCGCAACCGGCCGTGGTGGTGCGCGACGGCTTCCCGTACGTGTTCCGCTTGAATCCCGATTCGCGCGTCAGCCAGGTCAAGGTCCGCACGGGCCGGCGCCTGGGCGACCGCATCGAGGTGGCCGGCGTGGCGCCCGAGACGGCCGTCGTGCTGAGCGGCGCTGGCTTCCTCAATGACGGCGACCTGGTGCGCCAGGTGGCGGCCCCCGCCGCCGTGCCGCCCAGCGCCAAGCGCTAAGGAGCCGCGATGAACTTTTCCGCCCTGTCGATCAAGAATCCGATCCCGGCGATCATGCTGTTCGTGCTGCTGACCCTGGCCGGCCTGCTGGCCTACCGGGCCAACCCCGTGCAGGACTTCCCGGATATCGAACTGCCCATCGTCACCGTCTCGGCCTCGCTGCCGGGCGCCGCGCCGGCCCAGCTGGAAACCGAAGTCGCCCGCAAGATCGAGGACTCCGTCGCCACGCTGCAAGGCGTGAAGAACATCTACACGAAGGTGCTCGATGGCGTGGCCACCGTCACCGTCGAATTCGTGCTGGAGAAGAACCTGTCGGACGCCGTCAACGAAGTGCGCGACGCCGTCACCCAGGTCAAGGCCGACATGCCGGCCGAGCTGCGCGACCCCGTCGTCAGCAAGGTGTCGACGGCCGGCCGCGTCGTGCTGACCTTCGTGGCCCGCGCCAAGGCGACGGGCGGCAACAAGATGGACGACGCCGACCTGTCCTGGTTCGTCGACAACACGGTGGCGAAACGGCTGCTGGCGGTGCCCGGGGTCGGCTCGGTCAAGCGTGCCGGTGGCGTCGACCGCGAAATCCGCGTGGAGCTGGACGACGCACGCATGGCCTCGTTGAAGGTCTCGGCGCTGGACGTGTCGCGCCAGCTGCGCCTCGTGCAGCGCGAGGCACCGGGCGGCCGGGGCGACGTCAGCGGCGCCGAGCAATCGGTGCGCACCATCGCCACCGTGCAGTCGGCGCAGGAACTGGCGGCGATGAACATCCCGCTGGGCGATGGCCGTCATATCCGCCTCGACCAGGTGGCCACCGTCACCGACACCATCGCCGAACCGCGCGCCGTGGCCACCCAGGACGGCCTGTCCACCGTGGCCTTCGAGATCTTCCGTACCAAGGGCGCCAGCGAAACGGCCGTGGCCGACGGCGCCCGCGCCGCCATTGCCAAGCTGCAGGGCGAATACCCGAACATCGAACTGAAGGAATCGATCGACAACGCATCGCCCGTCAAGGAGAACTTCGACGGCTCGATGGAACTGCTGTACGAAGGCGCCCTGCTGGCCGTGCTGGTGGTGTGGTGGTTCCTGCGCGACTGGCGCGCCACGCTGGTGGCGGCCGCCGCGTTGCCGCTGTCGGTGATGCCGGCTTTCCTCGGCATCTACTGGTTCGGCTACACGCTCAACACGGTGACCCTGCTGTCGCTGGCGCTGGTCGTCGGCGTGCTGGTGGACGATGCCATCGTCGAGATCGAGAATATCGAACGCCATCTGCGCATGGGCAAGACGCCGATGCAGGCGGCGATGGAAGCGGCCGACGAAATCGGCATGGCGGTGATCGCCACCACCTTCGCGCTGGTGGCCGTGTTCCTGCCCACCGCCTTCATGGGCGGCATTCCCGGCAAATTCTTCAAGCAGTTCGGCTGGACCGCCGTGCTGGCCGTGCTGGCCTCGCTCGTCGTGGCGCGGCTGCTCACCCCCATGATGGCGGCCTACCTGTTGAAACCGAAGGTGCACAAGGAAGAGAAGGACGGCTGGATCATGACGCGCTATATGCGCACCATGAAGTGGTGCCTGAACCACCGCGGCATCACGGCCATCGCCTCGGCCGTGTTCTTCGTCTGCTCGATCATGCTGGTGGGCCTGCTGCCGACGGGCTTCGTGCCGCCGGCCGACCGCGACCAGACCCAGATCAACCTGGAACTGCCGCCCGGCTCGACCCTGGCACAAACGAAGCTGGTGGCCGAACAGGCGCGCCAGGCGGCCATGCAGGTGCCCGGCATCACGGGCGTGTTCAGCTCCATCGGCGGCGGCTCGGCCGGCGATGCCTTCGCCCCCGGCGCCGCCGCCGAGGCACGCCGCGCCGTTCTGACCATTACCACCATCCACCGCACCGAGCGCGATGAGTCGATGCCGGAGCTCGACAGCCTGCTGCGCGCCAAGCTGTCCGCCATTCCCGGCGCCCGCTTCACCGTGGGCCCGCCGGATACGGGCGTCAAGATGCAGCTGGTGCTGCAGTCGGAAGACCCGATCGCGCTGATGGGCGCGGCCCAGAAGGTGGAACGGGAACTGCGCACCTTGCAGGGCATCGGCAACGTCACGTCGAGCGCCTCGCTGGTGCGCCCCGAGATCATCGTGCGCCCCGACTTCGCCCGCGCGGCGGACCTGGGCGTGACGGCCAGCGCCATCGGCGAAACGGTGCGCGTGGCCACGGCCGGCGACTACGACTTCGACCTGACCAAGATGAACCTGCCCGAGCGCCAGGTGCCGATCCGCGTCAAGCTGCCCGACGCCGTGCGCGCCGACCTCGACGCCATCGGCCGCCTGACGGTACCGGGCACCAACGGCCCCGTGATGCTGGCCAATGTCGCCACCATCACGATGGAAAGCGGCCCGGCCCAGATCGACCGCCTGAACCGCAGCCGCAACGTGACCCTGGACGTGGAGCTGGGCAATCGCTCGCTGGGCGAATTGAACGAGGAAGCGCGCGCGCTGCCATCGATGCGCAACCTGCCACCGGCCGTGAAGATCGCCGAACTGGGCGACGCCCAGGAAATGGCGTCGCTGTTCGCCAGCTTCGGCCTGGCCATGGCCATCGGCGTGCTGTGCATCTACGGCGTGCTGGTGCTGCTGTTCAAGGACTTCATGCAGCCCGTGACGATCCTGGCCGCGCTGCCCCTGTCGATCGGCGGCGCCATCGTGGCCCTGCTGGTGACGGGCCGCGCGCTGTCGATGCCGTCGATGATCGGCCTGATCATGCTGATGGGGATCGTCACGAAGAACTCGATCCTGCTGGTGGACTACGCCATCCTGGCGCGCCAGGACGGCATGAGCCGCTTCGACGCGCTGGTGGATGCCTGCCACAAGCGGAGCCGCCCGATCCTGATGACCACCATCGCCATGGGTGCCGGCATGCTGCCGCTGGCGCTTGGATGGGGCGCCGACCCGAGTTTCCGTTCGCCGATGGCGATCACGGTGATCGGCGGCTTGATCACGTCCACCCTGCTGAGCCTCCTGGTGGTGCCGGCCGTGTTCACCTACGTGGACGACCTGGAGCACCTGCTGGGCCGCGTCGTGCGCAAGCTGCGCCGCCACCCGCACCCCGACCATGCGCACCAGGTGCCGCATGGCCCCCACGCGCTGGAGGCGGTCGACGCCGACGGCAACCCGATGGCGCGTAACGCCGGCATGAAAGGGCACTGATGGATTACTTCACGGCGGTGCGCGCCTTTGTGCGCGTCGTGGAGAGCGGCAGTTTTTCGAAGGCAGCCGATTCGCTGCGGCTGCCCCGCAACAGCGTGACGAAGCTGGTGCAGTCGCTGGAGGCACACTTGCGCATCAAGCTGCTGAACCGCACCACGCGGCGTGTCGACCTGACCAACGACGGCGCCGCCTATTTCGAGCGGGTGGCGCGGCTGCTGGAGGAATGGGACGAAGTGGAGGACGAGGTAGCGCGCTCGCGCAGCCACCCGCGCGGCCGGCTGCGCGTGGACATGGGCACGGCCATCGCGTCGCTGCTGCTGATGCCCACGCTGGCCGAGTTCCATCGCCGCTACCCGGACGTGCAGCTGGAAATCGGCGCCAGCGACCGGCAGGTGGACCTGGTGGGCGAGCGGGTCGACTGCGTCGTGCGCGCCGGCGCCGTCACCGATCCCGCGCTGATCGCCCGCCACCTGGGCGACCTGCCGCAGACGCTGTGCGCCTCGCCCGCCTACCTGGCCGAACACGGCACGCCGACCCATCCGCTCGAGCTGGAACAGGGCCATGCGCTGATCCGCTACATCGTCGCCGGGTCGAACCGGCAGTTGCCCGTGACCTTGACCGCGGCCGGCGAAAGCATCACCGTCAAGGGTCGTCATTTCGTCGCCGTCAACGACAGCGGCGCGATGCTGGCGGCGGCGCTGGGCGGCCTTGGCGTCATGCATGCACCGGCCTTCATCTCGGGCCGCCACGTCGACAGCGGCGACCTGGTGCACCTGCTGGACCACTGGCAGGCGCCGCCCGTGCCGATCCATATCGTCTACCCGGCCAACCGCCACCTGAGCGCGCGCGTGCGCGTGTTCGTTGACTGGATGGTCGAGCTGTTTGCGCAAAGCCCGTACACGCTGGCGCCCGGGCGCGGGCAATGAGGCTGTCCTAGGCCTGCGCGCCCTTCAGGCGCTCGATGAACCACCGCCCTGCCGGTCCCGGTGGCTGCTGCTTCAGGTACACCGCATTCATCGAAAATCCCGGGCCCACGGTGGGGCTGGTTTCGAGCTCGATGCGCACCAGCGTGCCTTCACGCAGGTCCGCCTCCACCATGTGCAGCGGCATGCCGCCCCAACCCAGCCCCGCCTTTAGGAACGCATGCTTGGCGCCCAGGTCGGCCAGTCGCCACACCTGCGGCGACACCACGCCGAAGTCGCGGCCTGCGGTCAAGGTGGAGCGGTCCGTCAGCACCAGCTGCACATGGCGCGTCGCCTCGCTGCGCAGCACCGTGCCCGCGATCCTCGCCAGCGGGTGGTCCGGTGCGGCGACCGTCACGGCCGGCACGCCCAGCAGGTATTCGCTGACGCAGTCGGGCGGGATGTCCGGCAGCGAGCCGATCACGGCAAGGCGGCACTGGCCCGTCAGCAGCGGCTGGGCCACGGCGCCCAGCGCTTCCACGTAAAGGCGCAGCGGCGTGCTGGGAAACTGCCGGTGAAAGGCCTGCACCGCCGCCGTCAGCACGGCGATGGGAAACATCACGTCCACCGCGACGGCCAGTTCCGGCTCCAGCCCTTCGGCCAGCGTGCGGGCGCGCGCCTTGAAGGCATCCATGCCGCCGACGGCGGCCCTGGCCTGGTCCAGCAGGGCGCGGCCCGCATCGGTCAATTGCGGATAGCGGCCGGTGCGCTCGAACAGCGTAAAGCCCACCTGCAGCTCCAGGTTGGCCAGCGTGTGGCTGACCACGGACTGGGCCCGGCGCAGCTTGCGCCCGGCCGCCGAGAAACTGCCCTCCTCGGCCGCGGCGATAAAGGTGCGCAGCTGATCGAGCGACATGGCATCCAGCATGGTTCTGCTCCACGGAAGGTAGGTTTGATCAGGTGCCGATTATAAGGGCTGGCCTGCATCCATTTGCCTTCCGTGGCGCGCGCTACCAGGCCTGCTGCGTGGGCAGTACGAACAACTCGGCCACGTCGACGTGGGCCGGCGCCCGCAGCGCATACAGGATGGTGTCGGCGATATCGTCGGCCTTCAGGAACGTCATTTGCGCCTTCAGGCCTTCCATCTGGGCGCGGTAGCCGTCGTCCGAGATATGTTCGAACAGCTCGCTCTCCACGGCGCCCGGCTGCAGGCAGGTGACGCGGACGTTGAACTTCGGCGCCACTTCCATGCGCAGGATGTCGGAGAACGCGGCCACGGCGTGCTTGGTGGCGCAGTACACGCCCAGGCCGGCAAAGGTCTTGCGCCCGGCGATCGACGACGTCGTCAGGATATGGCCGGATCGCTGTTCGCGCATCGCCGGCAGCACGGCGGCCACCGTGTTGAGCAGACCCTTGATGTTGACGTCCACCATCCGGTGCCACTCGTCCACCTTCAGGCTGGCGATATCGGAAATCGGCATCAGCCCCGCGTTGGCGAAGACGATATCGACGCTGCCGAAGGCGGCCAGCAGTGCTTGCGTACCCCGCTCGACCTGGTCGCGGTCGGTGACGTCCATGCCGAGCGCCAGCGCGGTGCCGCCCGCTGCCTCGATCTCCTGGACCAGCTCACGCAGGCGGTCCTGCCGCCGCGCCGCCAGCCCCACCTTGACGCCGGCCGCCGCCAGCTTCCTTGCCGTGGCGGCGCCGATGCCGCTCGATGCGCCCGTGACGAGGGCGACTTTGCCTTGCAGTTCCATGCTTGCTCCTTTCATCGGGAAGTGACCGGCAGGTTCAGTACGCGCTGGCCGTGGGCCGCACGATGATTTCGCTCACGTCCACGTCGGCCGGCTGTTCGATGGCGAAGTGGATGGTGCGGGCAATGGCTTCCGGCTTGATCGCCACCTGGCGGAAGGCGCGCATTTCCTCACGGCCGCCCGGGTCCGAGATCGAGTCGGCCAGCTCCGACTCGACCACGCCGGGCGAGACGACGGTAACGCGGATATCGCCCCCTACCTCCTGGCGCAAGCCTTCCGAGATGGCGGCCACGGCGAACTTGGTCGCGCAGTACACGGCGGCCGTGGGGCTGACGGTGTAGGCGCCGATCGACGCTAGGTTGATGACCTGGCCGCTACGCTGGCGCTGCATGACGGGAAGCGCCGCGGCGATCCCGTGCAGCACCCCACGCACGTTCACGTCGATCATGCGGTTCCATTCGTCGACCTTCCCCGCTTCCAGTTTCGACAGCGGCATGACGCCGGCGTTGTTGACGATCACGTCGATCCGGCCGTGGCGTTCCAGCGCGAAGGCAACGAAGTCCTTCATGCTTTCCAGGCTTGTGACGTCGAGGCTGCGCACGGCGGCCGATCCCCCTTCCCGGGCGATGCGCGCAGCCAGCGCGTCCAGGCGCTCCGTGCGGCGGGCACCGAGGATGACGTGCATGCCGCGCGCCGCGAGGTAGAGGGCAGTGGCTTCGCCGATGCCGCTGCTGGCACCGGTGATCAGGACGACCTTGCCTTGATTGACCGTATTCATGCTGTTCTCCATGTGTGGTTGACGATGGAGCCAGTATGCCGACGGGGGCCCGGCGCGAAAATATCGGATAGTATCTGCGCATTGCCTGATCCTATATCCGCATACGATGAGCCAAGTGAACCAGAGCACCCGTCAACAATCCACCATCGCCTTGCTGGAGGCACTGGCGCCCGGCGAAGGCTACACGCTGTCGGCGCTGGAAGGAGTGCGCTTCATGCGCGCCAACGCCTCGATTCCCCGCATTCCCGTGCTGTATGAACCGAGCATCGTCATCGTCTGCCAGGGCCGCAAGCGCGGCTACCTGGGCGATGCGGTCTACACCTACGATCCGCGCCATTACCTGGTGCTGTCGGTGCCGCTGCCGTTCGAGTCGGAGACCGAGGCGAGCGTGGACGAACCGATGCTCGCCGTGGCGCTGCGCATCGACCTGCAGGTGGCGGCGGAACTGGTGCTGGCACTGGAAGGATCCGCCGCGCGCGCCGATCCGCCCGCCGGCATCTTCTCGACGCCGCTGGACGATGCCATGAGCGACGCGCTACTGCGGCTGCTGCAGGCCTTGCGATCGCCGAGCGAGGCGCGCATCCTGGGGCCGTCGATCGTCAGGGAATTGCTGTACCGGGTGCTGACCGGGCCGCAGGGCGGGGCCATCCACGCCTCGCTGACGCAGCACAGCCACTTCGGCAAGATCGGCAAGGCGCTCCGGCGCATCCACGCCAGCTACGACACGCCCATCGACGTGGGCACGCTGGCGCGCGAGGCGGGCATGAGCGTGCCCGCCTTTCACAACCACTTCAAGGCCGTGACCCTGACGACACCGATCCAGTACCTGAAGACGACGCGCTTGCACAAGGCACGCCTGTTGATGGTGCAGGACGGCGTCAGCGCCGCGACGGCCTCGCACCTGGTGGGCTACGAGAGTCCGTCGCAGTTCAGCCGTGAGTTCAAGCGCTTCTTCGGACGTACGCCGGCGCACGAAGCAGCCGAGATGCGCAATGCCCTGATCCAGCTGCCAGCGCAGGCGTTGCCGTCGCGGCATATGGCGATGCAGTAGCCGCCCGCCGGCAGCGGCGGATCGATGGCAAGCCGCGCCATCATCCATCTATGGAGCAGATACTTTCGATCTATTTATATAGGCTACTCGGATGCTTCGACGGAGCCTAAGATGTGTCCATACCCGCTGCGAACGCAGCGTCCAAACCACCGAAGACACTGAAAGGATCTGCCATGAACGCCACCGTCAACAACGCCACCGTCAACAACGCCACCGGCAACACCGTCGCCACCATCGCACCGGCCGCAGGCCGCGTGCTGCTTGCCGCGATCTTCGTCATCTCGGGCCTCGGCAAGATTGCCGCGCCGGCCGCCACCATCGGCTATATCCAGTCGGTCGGCCTGCCCTTCGCCACCGCCGGCCTGCTTGCCGCCATCGCCATCGAAGTGGGCGGCGGCCTGGCCCTGGCGCTGGGCTACCGAACCCGCCTGGTTGCCGCGCTGCTGGCCGCGTTCTCCATCGTCACGGGCCTGGCCTTCCACAATGCCATCGGCGACCAGAACCAGTTCATCCACCTGCTGAAGAACTTCGCGATGGCCGGTGGCCTGCTGCAGGTAGCCGCCTTCGGTGCCGGCGCCTTCAGCATCGACAGCCGGCTGGCCCGCCTGGGCCGTACGGTGCGCGGCAGCCGCCAGCCTGCCTGAGCGCAGCAGCACCCTGTAAGAACGCGCGGCTTGCCGCGCGTTTTTGCGTTAACACTAGTGACTTCGTTTTACCGGCAGCGCTTCCGATTGTCACGAATTCAGGAACAGTGCTGGGCCAAACCGTGCGTTTATCACGCCTTCTGGCATCCCTATACTGGTTTCATCGGGAGCGCACAAGGCACTCCTCCCACCAGAAAGGAAAAGTGAAATGACCACCACCGCCACCACCACCACCATCGGCACCGTCGGCATCATCGGGGCAGGAGCCATCGGCCAGGCGATCGCCCGCCAGCTGACCCGCGCCGGCATCGACGTCATCCTCAGCAACAGCCGCGGTCCCGCTTCGCTGGCGGCACTTGCCGACCAGCTGGGCCCACGGGCCAGCGCCGGCACCGTGCAGCAGGCTGCGGCCGCCGACATCGTCTTCGTCAGCGTCAACTGGTCGCGCCTCGAGGAAGCGCTGCAGGGCATCGACTGGCAGGGGCGCATCCTGATCGACGCCACCAACCCAGTGCTGCTGCCGGGCCTCCGGCTGGCCGAACTGGGCGGCCGCAATTCGAGCCAGGTGGTGGCGGGTCTGGCCCCGGGCGCACGCGTGGTCAAGGCCTTCAACACGTTGCTTGCCGCGGTGCTGGCGAGCGACCCAGGGCAGGATGGCGGCCGGCGCGTGGTGTTCCTGTCGGGTGACGACGCCGAGGCCAAGGCCACCGTTTTGGCCCTGATCGAACGGCTTGGCTTCGCCGGCATCGACCTGGGCAGCCTGGCCGTGGGCGGCGCCCTGCAGCAGTTCCCCGGCGGGCCGCTGCCGGCCTTGAACCTCGTCAAGCTGGGCTGAGTACACCTGTATGTAGTGCCTGGTGGAGCCCCTGGGTGCCCGTTGGCCTTATGTGCGCGGGCCCTGCGGCGGCGCGGGCAGTTCTTCCATCGCGATAGCGGCCAGGTCCACCAGCCCTTGCAGCTCGGCGGCGCGCAGCTTGCGCGGTTCGCGGTCAATCACGCACAGCGTGCCAAGCGCATTGCCGGCCTGGTCGCGCAGGGGGACGCCGGCGTAGAAGCGGATGCGCGGCTCGTCCTGCACCAGCGGATTGCCGGAGAAGCGCGCGTCGGCCGCCGCATCCTCCACCACGAAGGGCTGGTGCTCCAGGATGGCGTGCGAGCAGAAGGCCCATTCGCGCGGCGTCTGCTGCGCTTCCAGGCCGACCCGCGCCTTGAACCACTGGCGCTCGGAAGTGAGCAGCGAAATGAGGGCGATGGGCGATCCCGTCACCGCCGCCGCCAGCCGCACGATGCGGTCGAAGCGCGCCTCGGCGGGGGAGTCGACCAGTCCCGACGCAGCGAGAGCCACCAGGCGGGTGGCTTCGTCGCGCGCGACCGGATAGGCCGGCGCCGCCGGCACCTGGAACTCCGCAGGCGAGACGGCCGACATGGCCGCTTCCACCGCCTGCCCAACGCTGGCCGGTTGCGACGGCACCGCCGGTTCCATCAGCCGGGCGATGCGGCTCAGGCGCGTGCGGCGGTGCCCGCCGGGCGTCTTCCACGAATCGATCGCGCCGCTTTCCATCCACAGCTGGACGGTACTCGTGGCAACGCCCAGCAGCCGGGCGGCGGCGCTGGTGGTGAGTATGGGGTCCTCTTCCTGGGGGCTTGTAAAGTTGCTTTGCATAAATTCCTTCATTTCCCGGCAGTATAGACCGCAAAGGCCGCGGCGCGCCAGCATTTGATCAATTTGACGAATTACCCACAATCAACGCTCATTTTTACCATTTTAGGTTGCTATGCGGAAATTTATGCGGCATTATGCGGTTACTTTCGTCACTTTCATCAAATGACCTCTATCATGACCGCCTTTCGCCATATCAGCATTGCCACCAAGCTGTACACGGCTTTCGCCATCGCCCTGCTGTTTACCATCGTGCTTGCCGTGACGGCGATCTCGCAGGTGCGTCTGATCGACGGGGCGCTGGAGAATGCCGACGTACTCCGGCGCACCCAGCTCGAACCGCTGTACGAGGCGCGCGAGGCGCTCGACCAGACCGGCATCGCGGCGCGCAATGCCTACATCTTCACCGATCTGTCGGCGGCGCGGCGCGAGCTGGAGCTGGTGGACCAGCACAAGGCGCTGTACCTGGCAAAGCTGGACGAACTCGATCCGGTCCTGCGCGACCACCCGGCCTGGCACAAGGTGCGCTCGGGCCTGACGCAGATGGCGGCGGCGCTGGAGCGGCCGCGCAAATACCGCGAGGCGAACGAGATCGAAGGCTTCGGCACCTTCCTCGTCGAGGAATGCAGCCCCCTGCGCCGCCAGATCGTGGCCGATATCGGCGAGCTGCTGCAGGACCTGCAGAAGCGCACCTCGGCGGCCAGCGCGGCCACCGGCGCCCAGGCCGCGCGTGCCCAGTACTGGATCGGCGCGCTGAGCATCCTGAGTGCCCTGGTCTGCGCGGTGACCGGCACGGCGATCGTGCGCGGCCTTCTCAGGCAGTTGGGCGGCGAACCTTCGTATGCCGCCAGCGTGGCACGCGGCATCGCCCGGGGCGAACTGCACCGGCCCGTCGACACGGCGCGCGCCGCCCCATCGAGCCTGCTGCAGGCCATGAGCACGATGCGCGAGGGCCTGTCCGGCATCGTCACCCAAGTGCGCGGCGGGACCGATGCGATCGCGTCGGCATCGGCCCAAATCGCCTCCGGCAACCTGGACCTGTCGGCGCGGACCGAGACCCAGGCCCAGTCACTGGCGCAGATCGCGACGCTGATGAAGCAGCTGATCGCATCGGTGCGCCGCAATGCGGACTACGCCGCCGAAGCCCGTCAGGTGGCGGCCAATGCCTCCTCCGTGTCGCAGCGGGGCGGCGCGGCGGTGGAAAGTATCGTCACCACGATGAACCTGATCAACGAGTCGTCGCGCCGCATCGTCGACATCATCGGCGTCATCGACGGCATCGCCTTCCAGACCAATATCCTGGCCCTGAACGCCGCAGTGGAAGCGGCGCGCGCCGGCGAACAGGGACGTGGCTTCGCCGTGGTCGCCACGGAGGTGCGCAACCTTGCGCACCGCTCCGCCGCCGCCGCGAAGGAAGTGAAGACGCTGATCGAGGACTCCGTCAGCAAGGTCGGCACCGGCACGGAACAAGTCAGCCAGGCCGGCGCGACGATGCGCGACGTGGTCGAGGGCATCGGCCGCGTCACGCAGATCATGACGGAGATCTCCAACGCCACCCGCACGCAGACGGACGATATCGAATACGTCGATGCCGCCATCGTGGAACTGGACGACACCACCACGCAGAACGCGGCGCTGGTGGAACAGGCGGCATCGGCAGCCGAGGCCCTGCGCACGCAGGCGGCCGACCTGGCCGGCGTGGTGCATACCTTCCAGCTGGAGGCCTGATGGCGCATGGTAGGGTGTCGTCTTTGCGTCGATCGGAGACACCATGCAGCGTCGCTTCACTCCCCTGCCGGCACTGGCAATCACCCTGTTCTTGAGCGCCGGTGGCGTTCATGGCGCGGCGCCGGCGTTTGACGCCTGGCCTGCGTTGGCGCCCCTGCTGGCCGGAGGCTATACCGGCGCATGCAGCATCACGTCCGGAGACGCCGATGGCCCCGCCGCCATCACGGTCAGCGTCGACGGCAAGCTGGCCGCGCCAGGGATTGCGGCCGACCTGCGCGGCAGTGCCTTTACCAGGATCTCGCGCAAGGTGGGCGAGAACGGCGCCAGCACCAATGTACTGCTGGGGGCGATGTACGACGAATGGCATATCGCGCTGGTGCCGGACGGGAACGGCGGCAATGCAGCCGAGGCGAAGCAGCAAGACCGCGTTGTCATCTGCGACAGCGTCGGCCCGCTGCCGATCCTGAACCGGAAACCGCTGGCCATTTCGCTCGCTCCCCTGCTGGACACGACGGCGACGCTGGACTGCCGCGCCAGCGAGCATGCCAAGCCGTACAAGGCCACGCTGCGCATGGTGCAAGGCAAGGTCACGCTGGACGGTCACGCTTTCGACCCTCGCCCCGCGCGGGAAGAATCGGTGACGATCGGTTCCGGCCAGGGCATGCAGTACGGAGCGGCCCTGCCGGATGGCCGCATGCTGATCATCGTCTACGACACGCGCGGAAAAGCCCGGAGTGCGGGAATTCTCCACGGCGAGTCGCCCGTGATCGGCTGCGGCCCGGACGCCTGATACGCCCCTCGTTACGGCAGCAACACCGCGGGACCGTTCAGGCCTCGCGCGGCGATATCCTCGTGCGCCCGCACCGCATCGGCCAGCGCATAGCGGGCCGGCGTGACGGCGTCGAAAATACCGTCGCCCAGCGCCGCGAACAGCGCGGTGCTGGCACGTTCCAGGCTGGCGCGCTCGCCCACATACTGGCCCGTGCTGGGCTGCTCGTAACGGATGCCGCGCGCGGCCAGCGTGACCTTGTCGACGGCCGGGCTGCCGGAAGCGCTGCCCACGTGGACCAGGTGTCCGCCATCGCGCAGCGCCGCCACCGATTGCGCGAACGTGGCCTGCCCCACCAGTTCGTAGACCACATCCACGCCCTGCCCTGCCGTCAGCGCGAGCACCTGCCGCGCCAGCGCGGGATCGGCCGAATCCAGCACGTGCGCGATGCCCGCCACGCGCAATGGCGCGGCCTTGTGCGGCGAACCCGTGGCGATGACCGTGGCGCCGAGCGCATGGGCCCACCGCGCCACCATGGCACCAACTCCGCCCGTGGCGCCATGCACCAGCACCGTCTCGCCAGGCTGCAGGCTATGCGCGCCGAACAGCATCATCCACGCGGTCAGGCCCTTGGTGAAGGTGGCGGCGGCCGTTTCGGCCGTGATGTGGCCGGGCAGCTTGACCAACTGCGCCCCGTCGACCAGCCGCTCGCTGGCATAGGCACCGAAAGCGAAGAAGTAGGCGGCGCGGTCGCCCGGCACCAGGTGCGTGACACCGTCGCCGACGGCGACGACGACCCCGGCGCCTTCCACACCCATGTCGAGCGGCATCGGCATCTTGTAGGTCCCAGCGCGGAACATGGTATCGACGAAGTTGACGCCGATCGCTTCGTGGCGCAGATGGACCTGACCCGGACCGGGCGCGCCGATGGCGTCGGCGGTTTCGACCTGCATGACGGCGGGGGCGCCGGTCTGGTAAATGCGGATGCGTTGGTGCATGGCTGGCTCCTGTGTGGTTGATGACTTCATCGTAAACCGCACCGCCCCGACGATAAACGGCTGGCTTTGTCCACCACTGTTCCCATTTGCGTGACAATCCGCCGACCGGGCCCCGGGCGCTGGTGCGACGCCGGTGCTTTGCAGCCAGACCGCATACGCACTTGCAATAAATACAATCATCATGCTAGCGTAGCGATTCTTATCGATAGGAGGATCCATGATTCGCAGCCTGACCCTGTTGTCCACGTTGGCCATTCCCCTGGCATTGGGTGCCTGCGGCAAGAAGGACGAGGCAGCCGATGCCCCCGCCGCGGCGCAGCAGGCCGAAACGGCGCAAGCCGACGCCGCCCCCGCCGAAGCACCGCCGGCCAGCTTCTGGCCCGCCATCGCCCCGCTGGTCGCCGGTACGTACAAGGGCGAATGCCTGCAACTGCCGGAAATGAAGAACCAGGGCGGAGCAATCACGGTAGCGGCAAACGGCAAGGCCAGCGCGGCGGGCATCGATTCGGACCTGAGCAAGAGCACCACCATCGTGCTGTCGCGGCATAACCAGGAAGGCGGCGGCCACAGCACCATCGCGACGCTGGAAACGGATGGCGGCGACAGCAAGGTCCACTTTCAACTGCAGGCCGAGGCCAAGTCCGCCGACAGCAAGGCGACGCTGCTGCTCGGCGAACGCCAGCTCTCCTGCAGCAATGTCGGCACGATGGACCAGCTGAACGCCAAGCCCCTGCACGCATCGCTCGCCAAGCTGCTCGATGCAGGCAGCCGCAAAATGAAATGCGTCAGCACGGCCAACCTGCTGTCCCAGCCGGAGCGCACGGTGCAGGTAGCCGGTGGTGTCGTCACGGTGGGCGACGAAAAATTCCAGCTCGACAAGGCAGAATTCGAAACCGCCACCCTGACCGACGGTTCAAACGGCTTTACCTATATGTTCAAGATCTCGGAAGCGCAGCAACTGAACCTGATGTACAACGGCGCCGGCAAGCTCGTTTCCGCGATGGGCGTGACGATCGAGGACAAGAAGCATATTTGTTCGGTGGAGGGCTAGGCTCCAACCGGCCGGACGGCGCCGGTCAAGGCGCCACCCACCCGCCCCCCATAGCCCGATAAAGATCCACCGACGCCGCCAACAAGCGCGTGCGCAGCTGCAGCCTGGCGACGTCGGCGGCGTACAGGCTGCGCTGGGCGTCGAGTTCCTCGAGGTAGGCGGCGTAGCCGTTGCGGTAGCGGTTGTGGGCGATGCGCAGCGTTTCGGCGGCCGTGGCGCGGCGGGCGTCGTTCTGCACGACCTGCTCGCGCAGGCGGACGATGGCGTCCAGGCCGTTCTCCGTTTCGGCGAAGGCCTGGCGTACCGTGTTCTCATAGGTGACGATGGCCTGGTCGCGCTGGGCCGCGGCCGAATCGGTGGCGGCCTGCACGCGGCCGCCGTCGAACAGCGGTGCCACCAGCGTGCCGCCGAGGCGCCATAGGCGCGTCGGCGCGTGCAGGAAGTCGCTGAAGTCGGAGGATTGCAGGCCGCCGCCGGCCGTCAGCCGGAACGACGGCAGCAGCTGGTCGCGCGTGGCGGCCAGTTGGGCGTTGGCGGCGGCGATGGTGTCCTCGGCGCGGGCGATGTCGGGCCGGCGCCGCAGCAGGTCCGACGGCAGGCCGGCCGGCACGGGCGGCGGCATCAGGTCGGCCAGGGTGGCGCCCCGCGCAATGGCGCCGGGCGTGCCACCGGCGAGGATCGACAGCGCATTTTCCTGTTCGAAGATCTGGCGCTGCAATTGCGGGATCTGCTCGGCCGCGCTGTCGTATTCGGCCTGTGCCTGCAGCCACTCCAGACGCGAGCTGTAGCCCACTTCGAACTGGCGCCGGGCCAGGTCGCGCGATTGTTCGCGCAGCTTCAAGGTGGCCTGGGCCAGCTCCAGCTGCGCATCCAGGCCGCGCAGGTTCAGGTAGCCGGTGGCCACGTTGGCCGCCACCGACAGCGCCGCCGCGTCGGCGTTCGCGCTTTCGGCGCGCAAGGTGGCCGCAGCCGCTTCGGTGGCGTTGGCCAGCCTGCCCCAGACATCCACTTCATACGCCGCCTGGAACTCGGCCTGGAACACGTTGCCCACGTGGGGCTGGCCGTTGGACAGCAGCGAGCGAGCGCGCGCCGGGCCCGTGTCGAACGACAGCGTCGGCTGCTGCCCCGCCGCAGCGGCGCGCACGCGGGCCCGGTAATCCTCGATGCGCAGCCGCGCCAAGCGCAGGTCGCCGTTGCGTGCCAGCGCCTGCGTCACCAGCGCCGTCATGGCGGGATCGTTGAAGCCCTGCCACCAGGCCTGGTCGACCGGGCGGCGGGCCATATCCGTCAGCGGCGGCGCGCGCCAGGCTTCGGGTACCTGCAAGGCCGACGGCTCCGGCGCGCGCACCTTGGCCGCGCAACCGCCCAACAACAATGCCACGGCCAGCGCCGCCGTTGCCCTGCCCCTCATGGTCGCACTCCGCCTACGCGGGCAGGCGCCGGATTGGTCGCGGCGTCGTTCAGCACGGCCGACGTGTCGATGCTGACGATGACGGACATGCCGGGCCGCAGCCGCTGCGCCAGCGGCTGGCGTTCGTCGATGCGGATGCGCACAGGGATGCGCTGGGCGATCTTGACGTAGTTGCCGGTGGCGTTATCGGCCGGCAGCACGGAAAACTCGGAACCGGTGGCCGGCGAGATGCGTTCGACCTGGCCCGTCAACGTGGCGCCATCGAGCGCGTCGACCTTGAACGTGGCACTCTGGCCCACGCGCACGCCGTTCATCTGGGTTTCCTTCAGGTTGGCGATGACCCACATCTGCTGTGGCACCAGCGCCATCAGCTGGGCGCCGGAATTGACGAAGGCGCCGCGCCGCACCGTGACCTGGCCCAGCTGGCCGTCCATTGGGGCCACGATGCGCGTGTTGTCCAGGTCTACCTGGGCCGCCTTCAGTGCCGCCTGGGCATTGGCCACGGCCGCCTCCAGCGAAGCGCGGTTGACGGTGACGGACTGCGACTGCTGGCGCGCGATCTCGACGTTGGCGATGGCCTGGGCGACCGCCGCCTGGGCCTGGGCCCGCGCCGCGCGCTGGGCATCGCGCTCGCGCTGCGACAGCGACCCGTCCTGCACCAGTTCCTCCACGCGGCGCAGGTCGGCGCTCGAGCGCGCGGCCTGGGCCTGGGCATTGGTCAGCGCGGCCTGCTGCAGCGCGATCGTTGCGGCGGCGCTGCGGCGCGACTGCTCCCAGTTCGACAAGGCCGCCTGCTGCGCCGCTACCTTTGCCTTGGCCTGGTCGTAGCGCTGTTCATAGACACGCCGGTCGATCTCGACCAGCAGCTCACCCTTTTTTACCACCTGAAAATCCTGCACGTGCACGTCCGTCACGTAGCCGGAAAGCTGGGTGCCGATCACGGTTACCTGCCCCCGCACCAGCGCGTTCTCGGTCGAGACGATGGGACTGGTGAACGGCGGCAGCCGCCACGCGTACAGCACGATCAGCACGCCGGCCAGCGCCACCAGCGCAAAGCCGACGCCGGCCAGCCACTGCTGGCGGCGCTCCGGCTGGGGCGGGACGGCGGGAGGCGCTTCGGCCGGTGGCGAAGCGGGCGCCGTTGCCGGCGGCGGGATATTGGGTGTGTCGTTTGCGCTCATTGCGATCCGGAGTTATTGAGGGAGACTTTGGCCAGCCCGGTGCCCGCGTTCTGGGCCGGCACGACGGGGCGGCAGGCGGTACACAACTGCCACAGATAATGCGCCACCATCCACAGCAAGGTGCCGACGGCCACCAGTGCGATCAGCAGGAAGACGTCGTTGTAGGCCAGGATATTGGCTTCGCGGGTCGCGGCTGCACCCAGCGAGGCGACGCCCTGGGCATTGCGCAGCGCCGGGTCCATCACGGCTCCGCCCAGCGCCGCGCCGCTGCCCTGAATGCGCGCGGCCACGAGCGGGTCGAGCAGGGTCAGGTGCTCCACCAGCTGGCTGGAATGGTATTTTTCGCGGATTACCTGCACAGTGCCGACGATGGCGGAACCGAGCAGGCCGCCCAGGTTCTGCGTCATCGAGAACATCACGGAAAAGCTGATCAGGTTCTTCGGCTGGGCGATGATGGCGCCGAAGCCGGAAACGAACACCGGCCCGATGAAGAAGGTTCCGGCGAAGGCCAGCAGGAACTGGCTCAGGTACATCTGCGCGGGCCGCGTCAGGTTGGTGGCGTGCGAATCGAGCCAGGCGCCGATGGCCATCAGCAGCAGCGACAGCATCAGCGAAGGCTGGATGCGCGCCGGCGTGATGGTCAGCGCGCTGACGGCCATGCCGGCGATGCTGGCCACCAGGGTCACCAGCCACAGTTCGCGCATCTGGTCGTTCTGCAGGCCCAGCACCTGGAGAAAACCGACGGTGCCCGTGGCCTCGGACTGCACGATGCGGATCAACAGCACCGACAGCGCCAGGCGCACCATGTTCGCCGTCGTCAGCCAGCGGATGTTGAGCAGCGGGTTCTTTCGGTTATGCTCGATCGCCACGGCCGCCGTGACGAGCACGATGGCGCCGGCCAGGCACACGCCGATCCATGGCGCCTCGAACCACCAGACGGTGCGGCCCAGCGCCAGCACGGCGCACAGCAGCGCCACGCCGGGCGCGAACAGGGCAAAGGTGAGGAAGTCGAGTTTCTCGAAGGCGCGGATGCGGTCGCCCGGCGGGAGCTTCAACAGCAGCACGCAGCCCAGCGACAGCAGAGTCATGCCCAGTTCGAACGAGTACAGGCCACGCCACTCGGCGATCTCCAGCAGCTCGGTGGAAAACAGCCGCGCGATGGGCAGCGCCAGCTGCGAGAAGCCGATGCCCAGCACCACGCCCTTCAGGCGGTGCTGCGCCGGGAAGCCCTGCAAGGTGTAGTACAGGCCCAAGGTGGTAAGCGCGCCGGCGCAGATGCCGCTGGCCGCGCGCACGGCAATCGCCGAGGCCAGCCCGTGCACGAACAGGTGGGCCAGGGTGGTGACGGCATACAGCACCAGGAACAATTCGGTAAACAGGCGCAGGCCGTACTGCTGGCGGAATTTCACCAGCAGCAGGTTCATCGACACGTTCGCCATCACGTAGGCGGCCGGCAGCCACTGGATCTCGGAGGCGTACACGCCCAGCGAGCCTTGCGCGTACGTGAGGTTGACGGTGACGAGCGCGTTGCCCAGCCCGCCCGTCAGCGCGACGATGAAGCCGACCAGCAGGTAGGCGAAGCGGCGGCGCGTCGAATGCAGGGGCGTGGACGGGGAGCCCGGCAGCATCGGGCGTTCGTGCGGTTTCCAGGTCTGTGGGGCATAGACATCCATGCGGTGCCCGATCTGTCTTGTTCTTCGATGAGATAGAGCATAGCACCGGGCCGTCACGCATGACGGCCCGGTTGTACTACTGGTGGATCAACTGCTGGTGGATCAGATAGAGCCGGCCCTTAGACCATCGGGGGATCCGTCTCGCGCAGATAGACGCGGTGGGCCGCCAGCACTTCCTTGAAGGCGTCCAGCGCGGCCGGCACGTCGTTCGGCTCGGCGCCGATGATGCCCGGGTCGGGCGTGCCGTCCGGCAGATTGGCGGGAATGTCGGCCTTGGCCAGCAGTTGCGCGCCGGCGTCGACCACCATGATCGGTTTGCAGTGACGGTATTGCAGGCGCACGAACTCCAGCGCGTTGGCATCCATCGACAGGGCCTGGGCGGCCTGTTCGCCGGCCGGCACGATCATCGCGTCATAGATGACGGACGGTCCCGCTTCCAGCGTGATCTCGACGTCCAGGGTGCCGCCGTTGCAGCCGGCGACCTTACCCAGCTTGCTGCCGACGATACGCGGTACGGCGCCGTCGGCCAGCAGCGACGCGTAGATGGCGCGGGCGCTGTCGACATCGGTGCCATTGGCCACCAGCACGGCCACGCGGCGGGTGTGGATGCCGGTCTGGCCGGGGCGCGCAAACAGCGACAGCGATGGCGAAGGCGGATACGACGGCAGCGGCCGCGTGGTCGCCAGCGGCTGCGGCGGCGGCACGTCCATGCCCAGGCCATCGGCCACGGCGGCGGCCAGCGCTTCATCGACGTTGACCAGCATCGACAGCATGCGCTCGCGAATGGCCGGCACCTGCACGCGCGTCAGCTCGAAGCGGAAGCCGCCGATGATGTGGTTCTTCTCGACCGGCGTCTGGCTCTGCCAGAACAGGCGCGCCTGCGAATAGTGGTCGGCGAACAGGGCCGGCTTGCCGCGTACCTTGTCCTCCACCATCGGCTGCGGGAAGCTGGTGAAGCCCGTCATCTTCCCGCCCTGGAACGGACAACCGCCGCCCAGCGAGTTCGGTTCGTACGACACGCGGCCGCGGTTGATGGTCTGGCGGTGCATGCCATCGCGCTGGTTGTTGTGCACTTGCGTGACGGGCGCGTTGATCGGGATCTCGTGGAAGTTCGGACCACCCAGGCGGCTGATCTGCGTGTCCACGTACGAGTGGATACGGCCCTGCAGCAGCGGGTCGTTGGTGAAGTCGATGCCCGGCACGATGTGGGCCGTGCAGAAGGCCACCTGCTCGGTCTCGGCGAAGAAGTTTTCGGGATTGCGGTTCAGGACCATCTTACCGATGGGCTGCAGCGGCACCAGCTCTTCCGGCACGATCTTGGTGGCATCCAGCACGTCGAAGGGGAAGCCGTCGGCCTGCTCTTCGGTGAAGACCTGGATGGCCAGCTCGTATTCGGGGAACTCGCCCGCCTCGATGGCTTCCCACAGGTCGCGGCGGTGGAAGTCGGGATCGGCGCCGCTGATCTTCACGGCCTCGTCCCACACCAGCGAGTGGGTGCCCTGCAGGGGCGTCCAGTGGAACTTGACGAAGACGGAGTCGCCTACGGCGTTGACCAGGCGGAAGGTGTGCACGCCGAAGCCCTGCATGGTGCGGTAGCTGCGCGGGATCGCGCGGTCCGACATGGTCCACATCAGCATGTGCATCGATTCGGGCATCAGCGAGGCGAAGTCCCAGAACGTATCGTGCGCGCTGGCCGCCTGCGGGATCGCGTTGTGCGGCTCCGGCTTGACGGCGTGGACCAGGTCGGGGAACTTCATCGCGTCCTGGATGAAGAAGACGGGGATGTTGTTGCCGACCAGGTCCCAGTTGCCTTCGTCGGTATAGAACTTGACGGCGAAACCGCGCACGTCGCGCGCCGTGTCGGTCGAACCGCGTTCGCCTGCGACGGTGGAGAAGCGCACGAACACGGGCGTCTTCTTACCTGGGGCGGAGAAGATATTGGCGCGGGTCAGCGCGGACAGGTCCTGGTAGCTTTCGAAATAGCCGTGGGCGGCCGAGCCGCGCGCATGCACGATGCGTTCGGGGATGCGCTCATGGTCGAAGTGCGTGATCTTCTCGCGCAGGATGAAGTCTTCCATCAGGGTCGGTCCACGCAGGCCGGCCTTCAGCGAATTCTGGTTGTCGGCGATGGGCACGCCCTGGTTGGTGGTCATCACGCGGTCCGACGAATCGGCCCGTACGCGGTCCAGCGGGGCATTGGTGTTGTTCACGCCGATGGGCGGCTGGCCGGAGCCCGTCTTGGGCGAGGCGATGTTCTCGACGGCCGTGCTGGCGGTGACGATATCGCTGGCCGGCTTGGCGGTCTGGCCCGGCTGCGGGTCGCGCGCGGCGTCGCCGTACTCGCCTGGCTTGTTGACGTTGTAGTCGATCTGGTCGGCCAGGTCCATGCCGCCGGCCTGCTTCTCCAGCAGTACGTCCCCTTGCGGGTTGTTGTTGCCCAGGGAGCTGGGCGGCTTGGCGTTGGACGGTCCTGAAACGGTGCTGAGGATGGAGCCGGCGCCATCGACGCCTGTATTGCCTTGATTGGTGGCCATTATGCTTCCTTATGCGAGGGGATGAGGGGCTGCGGTGTTGGGATTACGGCTGTTGACGCACCGATGCCCGGCCGCTCCGGGGGGAGTCGTGGCCGGGCACCGTGGCGCACGCCCTGGCGGGCGGCGCGGGCTGTGCCGGGGCGCGATCAGTGACGGCGCGAACCCAGCAGCTTCGACACGGCGTAGCCGGCGGCCAGGGCCACCAGCACGGAAACGCCAGGGCTCTTGCGCACGTAGCTGCGGCCCGTTTCGGCCAGGCGGTTGTACGCCACGTTCAGGTCGGCCGCTTTCTGGCCCAGCGTGTCGGACAGGTTGTTGACGTTGTCGGAGACCTTGTCGACGGTCTCGTGGGCCTTGGCGACCACGCGGTCGGCAGCAGCCGGCACCTTGTCGGCCAGCTTGTCGACGGTGCTGTGCACGGTCGTGGCAGCCTTGTCGACGGCAGGTTGGGCCTTGTCGGCCAGTTTCTCGACGGCGCTGTGCACGCTGGCGGCGGTCTTGTCGGCGGCCGGCTGGGCCTTGTCGGCCAGCTTGTCGATGGTGCTATGGGCTTCGTTGCGGGTGGTGCTGCCGATCGGCGTCACAGAGCCGGTCGCGGTGGTGTTTTTGTCCTGATTGTCCATGATCGGTATCCTTGAATGAGTTGGTGAACTGGCTTGCAAGGACAACAATAGGCCGATTGACAACGCCACACTGTGCGGGAACGCACAATGGGCGCCCTCCCCTGGTCGTCCCATCTTATGTGGGACATGGCACCGACGACCGCGCCGCCACCGCCGATACTGGGCCGAAGGAGAACGCCATGCTACCGATCCAGCCCCTCGGCGACCGTCCAGGTCTCGCCGCCGTCTACGGCGCCAGCGCCGCCCCTGTCACCACGTCCGCCGCACCGCCCGGCATCGCCGTCGACGTGTCGCCGCTGGGCCAGTTGCTGGGCACCCTTGCATTGGCGCAGAAGCGGCTCGACGGGCTTGGTGCCACGGCCGCCGGCCTCGACCCGGCCGAGGACCTGACACAGCTGGGCATCGCGGCCGGCGAAGTGGTGGAAGCCTTCAACCTGGGCCGCAGCCTGGCACTGCCGGGAGAAGGCGGCGCGGGCGTCACGCTGCCCGACCAGTTGACGCAGGCGCTGGCGCGGCAACAGGAAGGGTTGCGCCGCATCGGCATCGACACGGCCGCCGACACGCCTGATGCGCGCCTCGACGTCGACAGCGGCCGGCTGCTCAGCGCTTTCGCCGCGGACCGCAGCGGCACCTTGTCGGCGCTGAGCCGTGCCGCCGCCAGCTTCGCCGAAGCGGGCGACGCGCTGCAGGCGCCCGAGCCGGATGCCGCGGACAAGACGCCCGTCACGGGTGCGCCGGCAACGCCCGCGCCGCAGCCGCCACTGCCCCCGGAGATTGCGCAGCCCAATGCGCCGCAACCCGCGCCCGACGGCACCTTGCCGGCCGGGCCCACCATTCCCGCCTCGCCGGAGCAGGCGGCGTCAGATACGGCAGCCGCGCTGGCCCGGCAACAGCTGTCGCTGGAAGAAGAAGCTCGCCGCGCCGCCGCCGCGCTGGAAGCGGAGGCACTGGCGCGCCGCCAGCTCGACCGTGAAGCGGAGGCCGCGCGCGTCGAGGAGACCCGGCGCCAGGCGCTGCTGGCTGAGCAACTGGCGGCCGAGCGCGTGGCCCGCCAGCGCAGCGAGGAAATCGCCCGCGAGGACGCCACGCGCCTGGCCCAGCGCCAGCTGGAACTGCAGGCCAGCACGGACCTGGCCAGCGCCAGCCAGGCCACGCTGACGCAGGAGTCGCGCCAGGCCGCGTACCGGCTCGACGTGGCGCGCCAGGTCGCCAGCGAGCAGGTCGCGGCTCAACAGGATAGCCAGGACCAGCGGGTCACCCAGGACCAGCGGCTGATGGAAGCGCGCGCCGCCGCGCTGCGCCAGCTCACCAGCACCCAGGAACAGGACCTGGCTGCGCAGGCCCTGGCCGACCGCATGGACCAGGAGCGGCGCGAGGCCGCCGCCAGCGCGATGACGGAAAGCGAACGGCAGGCGCAGGAACGCCTGATGGCCGCGCGCCGCGCCGCCGCCGGGCTGCCGGACCAGCCGCCCGACAGCAAACGCGCCGACGAGGCGGTGCGCGCGCAGGAGCGGGAGCGCGAGCTGGCCCGGTTGCATGCGCGCGATACCGCCACCCGCCGCGACGACCTGCTGGCCGGCGGCACCAGCGCGCGCGCCGATATCGACCGCACCGACGCCACCGTGGCGGCACGGGCCGAGCCGGTGCAGTCCACCCTGGCCAGCATGGAAGAGGTGCTGCGGCAGGCACAGGACGACAGCACCCGCACGGACAACGACGCCGCCCGCGCGGCTGAAGTGAACCGCGCCAATGCAGCAAACAGTCCCACCGCGCCGAATGCGGCCGATCCGGCCGTGGCGGCGGCCATCGCGGCGCAGCGGCTGGCGGGTGGCGTTCCAGGCGGCGCCAACGGCCCTGCCCCCGCCCCGCCACCCCGGGTCGACCCCGTACCGGCCGTGCGCGCCGTCGCGCGCGTGACCAACGTGCCGGCGCTGGAGGGCCAGGGCACGGCACCCCGCCGGGGTGCTTGAGCCCTCCTGCCCCGCCGGGTGCCTGAACCATCCAGCCGCGCCTTTTGCTTGCCCCCGTCGCCGGAACGTGGATAATCCACGCAAGTCAACAATAACGACGGGAGATCCGATGAAGTATATGCACAAGGCAGTCGCGCTGGCGCTGGCAACCCTGGCCACCGGCGTGGCGGCACAGCAGGGCGACACAATCGTCAAGATCGGCCACAGCGGCCCCCTGTCCGGCGCCCAGGCCTTCTCCGGCAAGGACAATGAAAACGGCGCGCGCCTGGCCATCGAGGAACTGAACGCCAAGGGCATCACGGTGGCGGGCAAGAAGGTGAAATTCGAACTGCTGTCCGAGGACGACCAGGGCGATCCGAAGGCCGGCGTATCGGTCGCGCAGAAGCTGGCCGACAGCGGCGTGCGCTATGTGGTCGGGCCGTACAACTCGGGCGTGGCCATTCCCGCCGCGCGCGTGTACAGCAACGCCGGCGTGGTCGTGGCCAGCGTGGCCTCGAATCCGAAACTGACGCAGCAGGGCTATAAAAACCTGTTCCGCGTGAACGCCAGCGACTCGCAACTGGGCTCGAAGATGGCGCTGTACGCGGCCAATGAGCTGAAGCTGAAGAACGTCGCCGTCATCGACGACCGCACCGCTTTCGGCCAGGGCCTGGCGGAGGAATTCAAGAAGCAGGCGCGCGCCTCCGGCATGACCGTGGCCGGCCACGAATACACGACGGACAAGGCGGTGGACTTCAGCGCCATCCTGACCCGCCTGAAGGCGAAGAAGGTGGAGGCGATCTTCTTCGGCGGTTATGCGCCGCAGGGCGGACCGATGGCACGCCAGATCCGACAACTGGGCCTGAACGCAAAGCTGCTGGGCGGCGACACGATCTGCACTTCGGAACTGGGCAAGCTCGGTGGCGATGCCGTCGGCGCCAATGTGCTGTGCTCGCAGGGCGGTGCGCTGCTCGACAAGGCCGCCGCCGGCCCGGCCTTCAAGGCGCGCTTCAAGAAACGCTTCAACGCCGACCCGGACGTCTACGCCGCCTCTTATTATGACGCCGCCAATATGTTCGCCCAGGCCATGCAGCAGGCCAATTCGACCGATCCGGCCAAGGTCGGCGCGGCCATTGCCGCCGGCAGCTACCAGGGCGTGGCCGGCACCTATGCCTTCGATGCCAAGGGCGACATGAAATCCTCGCCCGTGACGATCTTCACGTTCAAGGGTGGGCAGCCGGTGGCGATCACGAGCTACTAAGCGGTTTCCAAACGGTTCATCAAGCGGCCTTGCGCCGCTCCCCCGCCCCTGGCGATCCGTGGAACTGCAAGGCCTGCACGTTATTGCGGCCACAGCTCTTGGCCGCGTACAGCAGGCGGTCCGCCGTGTCGACCAGCAGCTCCTGGGCGAAGCGCTGTTCGACATGGGCGAAGTCGACGGCCGTGACGCCGAAGCTGGCCGTCACGCCCACCACCTTGCCGGGCGCCACCTCGGTGCCCGAGCCGATCAGCGCCCCCCGCATCCGTTCGGACAGGTGGACGGCCCCATCGAGGTCCGTCTCCGGCAGTACGATCAGGAACTCCTCGCCGCCGTAGCGGATGACGCTGTCGACGCCGTCGCGCGTGAGGGAGCGCAGCAGGTTGGCGAACGTCACCAGCACGGCGTCGCCGGCCGCGTGGCCATAGGTATCGTTGACGGCCTTGAAGTGGTCGATATCGCAGATCACGACGGCCAGGCTCAACTTGAATCGGCGCGCCCGCGACAGCTCCATGTTCAGCAGTTCCTGCTGCAGGTAGCGGCGATTGTGGCAGCCCGTCAGCGCATCGCGCTCGGACAGGTTCTTCAGCACCGCGTGCACGCGGAACTCTTCGCGCCGGATCAGCGCATAGCGGTGCGCCGCCATGCAGCCGAAGCCGTTCGACAGCAACAGCAGCATGATCATCGACAGCAGCTCGGCGCCCGTCAGCCGGTCCAGCCAGACCACCAGCGCCACGAAGACGACGGTGGAGCTCACGCCGATGGCCAGCGCGTACAGCAGCCGGTTCGGAATGTACAGGTAGACCACCAGCGCCATGATCGAAATGGACATCGCATGCCATGGCGTGTCGTGGGGCCGGAACAGCACCACCAGCGCGAAGGTGGACATGCCGAGGATTTCCGTGATGCTCGCGCCCAGCCAGATGCGCCGGATCGAGTGGGGATACCAGTAGGTGAAGGCGCAGCTGACCAGGGCGCTCACGGCCACGACCACGCGCCCCCCCAGCAGGATCAGCGCCTCGCGGCCGAACCCCAGCGCCAGCACGTCGGTAATGGTGAACGCCAAGTAGAATGCGGCGCAGAACAGCAGCGCCAGGCGCACCTGCGACCTGGTATGGCGCAGCTGGTGGCGGTTGAAGTGGGATTCGATGGTGCGGTCGGCAAATTCGGCGCGCCAGCGCGCTATCCGAAATACCGCATCGTTGACCGTGGGTGGCAACGTGCCTCCTAGTGATTCATCAGTGCCCGGCGTGTCATGGGCAAATACCGCCCATTGTAATAGAACTTGCCATAATTTAATCTCACCAAAAGTCACGTCGGACGCATATTTTTGGTCGACGTTGCGAGCTCGCGACGCCCGCCCGCCACTGTCGCGTTTACGACGAATCGCCTGCAGGAAACCACCAATAAACGGCAAAAAAACAGCCGTCGTTAACATTGCTCCATCGGTTTTTCAACCGAACCTGCGTAAGCTTTTTCGCGCCGGATTTCAATCCAGGTGACTATCACATTGCAACGCAGTTTCTACCGAGGACAAAAATGAAAATCGCTAACCTTCGCATCGCACAACGGTTGACTATCTGTTTCGGCGTTGTCTGCGCCCTGCTCGTCATTATGGTGGCACTGAGCAACGTCATGCTGGGCCGCATCAATGCCGGCACGAAGGAGATCGTCCACGACCGCGCGCCGAAGATCGAGGCGGCAGGCGCGATCCAGGCCGAAATCAACGATATCGCCATCGCGCTGCGCAATATGCTGCTGTTCACCGAGCAGGCCGACCAGCGCGTGCAGATGGCGGAAATCGTCGCCTCGCGCCAGGTGGTGGCGGAGAAGTTGAAGCAGCTCGACAGCACGATCAAGGTGCCTCGCGCCCGTGAGCTGCTGACCCAGATGGTGGCGGCGAGCGAACGTTACACGGCCGGCCAGGACGAGCTGATCCGGCGCATCCAGGCCGGCCAGGTCGATGAAGCCCGCCTGTTCCTGTCCGAGTTGCGCCCGGTGCTGGTGCAGTTGAAAAAAGTGACCGCCGAACAGGCCGCCCTGCAGAAGGACATCAGCAATGCCTCCGCCGCGTCGGCCCAGGCCACTTTCGATGAAACCCGTCTGCTGTCCTGGGGCATGGGCGGCTTCGGCCTGCTTCTGGCCGGCGCCGTGGCCTGGTGGATCACCGCCTCCATCACGCGCCCCGTCAACCGCGCGCTCGACATCGCCAACACGGTGGCGGCGGGCGACCTGACCAGCCGCATCGACGTGGACACCACCGATGAAATGGGCCGCCTGCTGCAGGCCCTGAAGACGATGAACGAAAACCTGGCAAGCACGGTCGGCACCGTGCGCGCGGGCACGGAAACCATTGCCACCGCCGCCGCCGAAGTGGCGGCCGGCAACCAGGACCTGTCCTCGCGCACCGAGCAGCAGGCCAGCTCGCTGGAGGAAACCGCGTCGTCGATGGAGGAACTGACGTCGACCGTCAAGCAGAATGCCGACAACGCGCGCCAGGCCAATGTGCTGGCCAACGCCGCCTCCAGCGTGGCGCAGCGCGGCGGTGAAGTGATCGGCCAGGTCACGGGCACGATGGAAGAAATCAATGCGTCGGCCACGAAGATCGCCGACATCATCGGCGTCATCGACGGCATCGCCTTCCAGACCAATATCCTGGCCCTGAACGCGGCGGTCGAGGCGGCACGAGCCGGTGAACAGGGCCGCGGTTTCGCCGTCGTGGCGTCGGAGGTGCGCAACCTGGCGCAGCGTTCGGCATCGGCCGCACGCGAGATCAAGGAGCTGATCGGCGCGTCGACGGAAAAAGTGTCGAGCGGCAGCCGGCTGGTGACGCAGGCGGGCGAAACGATGCAGGAAATCGTGCAGAGCGTGCAGCGCGTCACCGACATCATGGCCGAGATCACGTCGGCAAGCACGGAGCAGACGGCCGGCATCGAGCAGATCAACCAGGCCATCGTCGAGATGGATTCGGTGACGCAGCAAAATGCCGCCCTTGTCGAACAGGCGGCCGCGGCCTCCGAATCGATGCAGGACCAGGCCGCCATGCTGGCCCAGGCCGTGGCCGTGTTCCGGATCGGCAGCGACCATGTCGCGATGCCGGCGGCGCCCGCCAAGCGCGTGACGCCGGCGGCGGTAAAGGCCTTGAGCCAGCCGGCACCGGTGCCGAACGCGCACAGCAAAACGCAGGTCGATGCACAGCTCAAAGCGCCGGCCAAGGCCGCCGAGTGGGAAGAGTTCTGATTCGTACGAGTGTTTTTTAATCGACTTGAGATTGAGGTATTGAAGCATCCACGATCCGTGCAACTGTCATAACATCGTCACAATCCTTCGGTAGCATTGCGCCTTCCAATCCTGGCTGCTTCTTCGAAGGACTCCATGAACCACCGCTCGTTCATCGCCACGGGACTGGCACTGTGCGCCAGTCCCGCCTTTGCACTCAATATCCTCGTCGCCAACGACGACGGCCTCACCAGCAACCTGAAGGCCCTGTACGACGAACTGCGGGCCGCCGGTCATGCCGTCATCGTCTCGGTGCCCTGTACCGGCCAGAGCGGACGCAGTTCGGCCATCGTCATGTACAGCACCACCACCATCGTGGCCGACAACGACAAGACGCAGATCGACGCCGAAGGCGGCTGCCATAACGGCGCCGCGCCGCTGGGCGCGCCGGCGGCCGGTCCGTTCACGAAGTCCGGTTATACGGGCGGCGACTTTCACTACGTGCACGGCACGCCCGTCATGGCCCTGATGTACGGCCTGGACGTGCTGGCGCCGGCGCGCTGGGGCAAGGCGCCCGACCTGGTGCTGTCCGGCCCCAACGAGGGCCAGAACGTGGGCAAGCTAGTCATCAACTCCGGCACCATCGGCAATGCCCAGTTCGCGGCCGGACGGGGCCTTCCCGCCATCGCGCTGAGCGCCGGTACCGACACGGTCGATAACGCCGGCCTGGCCAATCCGAAGTCGCGCATCGTGGCCCAGCTCACCACGCGGCTGCTCGCCGCCTTGCAGGCCAAGGCCGGCGGTGCCCCGCTGCTACCCGCGGGCGTGGCGCTCAATGTCAATTTCCCCGATGCGCCCACCGCCAACGCTGCATGGTCGTTCGCGCGCCAGGGCACGTATGACACCTACAACCTGAAGTTCACCAAGAGCGCGCCGTGGGGCCTGTCCGGCTCGCTGCCGGGCGCCGCGACGGCCGACCAGTCCGAGGACGAAGCGTTGGTCTACAAGAGCAAGGTGGCCGTGTCGGCCATGCAAGTGGGCTACGAGCAGCGTCCCGCCGGCCAGCAGTGGCTGCGCCTGCGCCTGCGCGAGCTGTTCGCCCAATGAGGCGCGCCATGAAACTGCTTGCGCCTGGCGCCGCCGCGATCCTGTTGCCGCTGCTGTTGTCCGCCTGCGGCGGCAGCCATGACGATGCGCCGGCCATCAGCGTCACCGACTTGCCCGCCGGCGCCTATGCCGTCGGCACCGGCGACGCCGCCGACCCGGTCGCCGGCAAGTACTACGCTGCGGCCGACGGCAGCCGCTTGCTGGTACTGGACAACGGCGGCCAGCAGGCCAGCGCCATCTACCGGCGCGATGGCAGCGCCTCCTGGCAGCGCACGCCCGCCGTTACTGCCGACACGGCGCTGGAGCTGGCGGACAGCCGTCCCATCGCGGCTGGCCCGCTCAACCCGACCGCCATCGCCGGCAGCTATGTCGTGCGGCTGGCAAACGGCAGCGTCGCCGCGTTCTCGATCGACAGCAAGGGCGCCATCGCGGCGGGCAGCCCGGCCTGCAGGCTGTCCGGCACGGTCGCGGTAAGCCCGCTGCCGAACGCGTTGGCGCTGAACCTGGCGACGGCCGGCTGCGGCGATTTGCCGGCACAGTCGCAGGGCTACCTGGTGGCCGACGCCGACCACGCGCCGGCCAGCTTCCGGCTGCTGACCTTCGGCGCTAGCGCCCCGCTCGACCTGTGGGCGTATCCGGAGTAACCGCGCGAGTAGTCCCCAACCACGCGGCCGCGGCGGTGTAGGCGGTGGCGACCAGCGCTTCCGCGTCGGCACCGGGCGGTGCGGTGTTGGTCAGCCCCGTCAGGCCCATCGACACCACCTGCGCGCACAGGGGGTCGATGCCCGGTGCCGCGGGCATGTGACGTGCCAGTATCTTGACCAGGTTGTCGCCACGCCGGCTGCGCATCTGCGCCGTGCACGGCGCCAGCTCGGGCCGGCGCATGGCCGCCAGCGCGACGGCGAAGCTGGCCCTTGCCAGGTCGAGCTTCTGGCCGTCGGCCTCGGTGCGCAGGCGCTGGACTTCCTCCAGGCTGCCGGCACTCACCGCCGCGCCGATATGCAGGACGATGGACGCGAGCCCGGCGTCGGCCAGGTCGCGCTGGGTGGGAAACCGGTAGCTGAGGGTGGTGTGCGGAATGCCGATATCGGCGGCGATGGCGCGGTGCGTCAGGCCGTCGATGCCCTGCGTGGCCAAACGGATGCCGCAGGCGCGCGCCGCCAGGGCGGACCACGCGGGCGCGGTGGCGGCAGGCGGCGCGGCGGCGGGCCAGGTGCCAGCCCCACGCATCCTTTCACCGAGCATATCGAACAGCGCGTCTTCGGTGCCATCGCCGGCTGGCGCCACGCCGCCGTCGAAGACGCGTTGCAGGCAGAGGCGGCGCAGCATCCGGTACGACGGATCGGCATCGAGCGCCATGCTGTACGCCAGTTCGGCGATGACATATCCATGCCACCAGCCGCACGCAAGCAAGGCCGGCGCCACGGTAGTCCGTCCCCCCAGGTCATCCCAGAACGCGCGCCGCGCCGCCGCCCAATCGGCGAAGGGCGCCCGCAGCGCCTCGTCCCAGGTGCAGGCCTGCAGCAGCTCGAGGTAGAGGGCGGACACGGCACGTTGACCCGTTGCCAGTTCGTCGACGATGGTTTCCGCCATGGTGGCGGCGACGGCGGGCGGCAGGCTGCCCAGCCGTGCCAGCGCCGCGCGCCAAGGTTCGAACAGCAGTGCATCGCGTGCGGCGGCGGCACGGCAGATGGCGCCGATCACGTCGGCCCGGGCGCCGTAATGGGTGCTCAGCACCGTGACGGAAACGCCCAGCAGCGCCGCCAGCGGACGCAAGGTCAATCCCGCCAGCCCGTCGGTGGCGACGATGCCGCAGGCGGCTGCCAGCAAGGCATCCGCCTGCGGCGTTTTTCGGCTGGGCTTACGGGCGACGGCGGGTGCGGATGCGGGTGCGGGCAATGGCAACTCGTGGTTAGCGGAACTGGCCGATTGTAAGCGATCCAATTTAAGCGCAAGCTATCGAGGGGGTCACGGCATGCGCTTCTGTGGGAATGTTCTTACCCCAGGGCAGGGGCATGACCGGCGGTCAGCGCTGACTATCCCCTGTATAGTCAAACGGTCGAGGTCAGCGCAAGCCCGCCTCGTCTCCCAAGCCTGGGCACGATCCCGAGGCATCGACTCATCCGGTGCGGGCCTTACGCCCTCATCCATAGCGAGGAGCGCCAATGGAAACTGAACTGAAGCTCAAGGTCGCGCAGCCCGACCTGGTCAAACTGCGTCAACATGCCCTGCTGGCCGACATGTCCCTGGCCAGCCCGGACGAACTGGAACTGACCGATACCTATTACGACACGCCCAAGCTGGACCTGTGGCGCAACGGCCTGACCTTGCGCGTGCGCGCCAGCGACGGCACGTGGGTCCAGACCGTCAAGACGGCGGCCAGCGGCTCGCCCGCCCTGCACCAGCGGGGCGAATGGGAATGTGCACTGCCGGGACCGAGCCCGGACCCCGCCGCCCTGCTCCGCCAGGTCAAGCCCAAGCGCATCGCTGAATTGCTGCGCTCGCCAGCAGTGGCCACGCAGCTGCGGCCCGTGTTCAACAACACGACGCGCCGCACCCGCTGGAACATCGTGCTGCCGGACGGGCAGCGGGTGGAATGCGTGCTCGATGCGGGTGACTTGCACGTGGGCAAGCGCAACGCCGCCATCGGCGAACTGGAACTGGAAATGAAAAAAGGCGATCCGGCCCAGCTGTTCGAGCTGGCGCTGGCCCTGCACGAGCAGATTCCCCTGCAGATCGCCAACGACAGCAAGGCCGCGCGCGGCTACGCCCTGCTGGACCGCAAGGCGCCCGCGGCCGTCAAGGCCACGCCGGTCCGGCTGCGTAAAAAGATGCTGCTGGAAGATGCCTTGCAATGCATCGGCCTGAACTGCCTGGAGCAGCTCGAATCGAACGTGACGGGCGTGCTGGCGCAAAGCGTGGAGAGCCTGCACCAGATGCGGGTGGGCCTGCGCCGGCTGCGCGCGCTGCTCAACATGTTCGAGGACATCGCGCCACTGCCGGACGGGATGCGCGACAGCGTCGAGTGGCTGTCCGGCGCGCTGGGTGCCACGCGCGACTGGGATGTGTTGGCGGGCTCGACCCTGCCCGCCATCGACGGCGCCGACCTGGCGCAGCTGGTGGCCGTGGCCGAACAACGCGCCAGGGACTTGCATCGCGAAATGTTGCAGACGCTGCATCAGCCCCGCTACACCCAGGTGATCCTGCAACTGAACGGCTGGTTCCATGGCCGTCAGTGGCGCGAGGGCCTTGCAGACAAGTCGCCACTGTACCGGCGTGTTGACGAAGCCATGGTGCCGCTGCTGCGCAAGGCCCAGCAGCGCCTGCGCAAGCGCATCGGCGCGCTCGACGAGAACGATCCCGCGGCCCGCCACCGCGTACGCATCGCGGCAAAAAAGGCGCGCTATGCGGCCGAATTCTTCAGCGACCTGTTGCCGGCCAAGCCCGCCAAACGGTATGTGCGCGCGCTGTCGGCGTTGCAGGACAAGCTGGGCCACCTGAACGACCTGGCCGTGGCAAACGCCTTGCTGGAAAAGCTGACGGCGCCTGACCTGCTGCAAGGCACGACGTACGCGCGCGGCTATGTCGCGGCATCGACCGCGGCGGAAAGCCATCAGCTCCGCCCGGCCCTGGACGCCGTCGCGCAACTCAAGATGACCGGATGAAGGAGGACGCCATGAACAGTTCAGGCAACGGCCGCCGCGCCACCGATGCGATGACCGCCCCGGCCGGTACCAGCGACCTGGTGCGGCAAGGCATGCTGCTGCAGCAGACCAGCAATACGGTGGCAGCGGTGGAATACCTGCAATCGCGCGGCATCGACAGCGCCATCATCCGGCGCGTGCTCAATGGCCGGGATGTGCGCGAGGACGACGAGATCGCGCTGGCGGCGGCATGGGAACTGCGCCGCAAGGCTGAGCTCGCCGGCAAGCAGTAAGCGCGTCAGATCAGGTTGACGCCCAGCACAAAGGAAATCTTGCCCACTTCGGCGCCTTCGCGCTGCACCTCGACCGAGCGCAGCACCGGCAGCACCAGCGACGTTCCGGTGCCGTAGACTTCGCCATGGCGCAGCAGATAGCGCATTTCCGCTTCCGCGACCTGGAAGGGTTCGAGGGAATAAGGCTTGTCGGCCGTATTGCAGCCTTGCGCCACCAGTTTCATCATGATCTGCCGGCACCCTTCGTCCACGGGTGCGTCGGCCACTGCCACGTTGAGCGTCTTGATCGGTTCTTTCCTCATGGGTCCTCCTTTGAAGCGGCCCGGCGAACGCATCGGCGCGGTTAGCGGATGGTAGCGGTATCAACGCCTGATGGGACAACGGGAGACCGTCATCATATGACAGAATGATGACATTCCGCAAAGAAAATAACGATTTACAAGGCTCTGTGCCCCGGTCGCAAGGAACTTGTTGGCTCGACCATTGTCATACCGTAAGTTGGCATGAGCCAAGACGGAGGCAAGCATGGAAGTGGATGAGTACCAAGCCGTACGCACGCAATGCCTGGGCTGGCTGACCAGGCTGACTGGGGAACAGGGCGAAGGCTTGCGCCGGCTATTCGAAGGCTGCACGTCGCTGGCCGACTGCCTGGCCATTATCGAGGAACGGGGCGCGCGCATGCGCCGCTGCCGCCACTGCAACGGCGACAAACTGTACCGTCATGGCATCCTGCGCGGCCTGCAGCGCTACCGCTGCCGCCAGTGCCGCCGCTCCTTCAACGCGCTGACCGATACCCCGCTGGCATTTATCCGCCTGCGCGATAAATGGCTGCCCTTCCTGCAGTGCATGCTGGGCTCGATGACAGTGCGTGCAGCAGCCGAAACGACCGGCATCCATCGCAATACGAGTTTTCGCTGGCGCCACCGCTTTCTCGCGATGGCCAAGGATGATCGGCCCAAGCCCCTGAGCGGCATCGTCGAGGCAGACGAAACGTATTTATTGGAATCGCAGAAGGGCTCGCGTCACCTGACCCGGCCGGCGCGGCGACGCGGTGGCCGGGCCAAAAAGCGGGGCATCAGCAACGAGCTCGACTGCATTCTGGTAGCGCGCGACCGGCAGGGGCGCACCTGCGATTTCGTGCCGGGACGCGGGCCCGTCACAGAGGCGCAGTTGCAGCGTCATTTATTACCTGTGCTGGGCAAGGCCGTCCTGCTGGCCACCGATGCAGCGGCAGCGTATCGGGAATTTGCGAAAGATCACGGCATCGCGCACCGGTTCGTGGACCTGCGCCAGGGCGAGCGGGCGCTCGGCGAAATCCACGTGCAGAACGTCAATCGCTACCATGCCGTGTTCAAGAACTGGCTGATCCGCTTCCACGGCGTGGCCAGCCGCTATTTACCCC
>Ga0066798_10000070_pt1 | contig 55949 bp, 54 predicted proteins | sample PersoiDNA2013203_FD_70961 | JGI IMG/M metagenome (GOLD analysis project Ga0066798, IMG submission 70961) | Permafrost soil microbial communities from the Arctic, to analyse light accelerated degradation of dissolved organic matter (DOM) -... | ecosystem: Environmental > Terrestrial > Soil >... | reverse complement strand
CCACCTCGCGAAATGCCTTTAAACAGTGTATTGCAAGCGCCGACGGCTAGAAACTGCACGGCCGTAGTGGCTTCAGGGGGCAACAGACGGGAGGATGGCTACCGCGAGCCCACCGACTCCTGGGCGCAGGTCCTGCGCGACATGAAGACCCGCGAACTCTCGGAGCCCAAGCTGGTTACGGGCGACGGCGCGCTCGGGCTCTGGGGCGCGCTGCGCGACGTCTTCCCGTACGCGCGCGAGCAACATGCTGTTGGGTGCACAAGATCGCCAACGTCCTCGACGCGCTGCCCAAGCGCGTGCAGCCCCGCGCGAAGGGGATGCTGCACGAGGCGATGGAAGCACCCTCGCTAGCGGAGGCAGGCCGGGCGATCGACGCGTTCGTCGCCGAGTTCGAGCCCAAGTGGCCCAAGGCGGTGGCGAAGCTCACCAAGGACCGCAGCGAGCTGCTGGCTTTCTACGACTTCCCGGCCGAGCACTGGCGCCACCTGCGCACGACGAATCCGATCGAGAACTCCTTCGCGACAGTCAAGCTGCGCACGCGAGTGATCAAGGGCGCCAGGTCGAAGGCCGCGACGCTGGCGACGGCCTACAAGCTGCTGGACTCCGCGCAGGGGCGCTGGCGCGCATTCAACGGTGCCGAGCTCGTCGAGCAGCTTCTCGACAGAGCGACGTTCAAGGGCGGCATCAAGGTTACGGACGACAAAACCACGACGACGGACGAGAGGGTTGCCGCCTGACCCACCTCGGACGCGCCACGCCTAGGTCACTCCTCGACGTCCGGGTCGATCTCCTGTGCCTGCTGCCGATGCTCCTCGGCTGCGGTCTGTTCCTTACGTGCGCGGTCCGCCTGCTCTTCGGCTGTAAGCCGTGCCTGCTGCGCCTTCCGGTCTCTCGTGTCCGCCTGCTCGCGGTGCTCGCGAGCTTCGACACGCTTCTGGTCGAGCTGCCGCGCACGCTGGCGCCGCGCGACGAACGCCACAGCGGCCAGAACGACGATCACTGCAACGACAATCAGAATGATCGCGGTGGTACTCATACCGTCTCTCCCTTTTGGGTTGTCGGACCGAAAGTATGGACATTCCGGCGCCGATCCACAACATTTGACTATTGCTCGGAAGAGCGTCCTCGTCTACGACTATGTGCTTACCGACGGTTTCACTCTGCGCGAGACTGCCCGATGCTTGCAGTTACAGGGCCGAGCAGAGTCGGTCTGCGGCGTTACGCTGACGCGCGAGCCGTGGACGAGAGCCTAAGACCGTGTGACTCGCCGCCTCTCGGCAGCAGTACGAGAGGAGCAACACGGAGGCAACAAAACCCGCTTAAGGCTACCGAGACCTCGCGAGCTTAATCTCGGGTAAAAACTTCGCTTATCCGGCGAAAACGAGATCGACCGAGATGGCGGGACTCTTCTCTTAATCCCACGTTCGAAGGTTCGAATCCTTCACGGCCCATCCCGCTTACTCGGCCGGCAGCTCCTTCCGGCCGGGCGCGACCGGCCTACGGAGCCGCCTGACACCGCTGTCCGCACGATCCTCTCCGAGGCCGTGCGGTGAACACTATCCTCTCCGGGCTCGCACGGCCGGCGGCGCCCCGAGAAAGCGGGAGGCGTTGAGTTGTAGTCCGGGCAACTCGCTCCGTATTCGAGCGCCGGCTCACGTCTATCGCTAGCCGAAGGTGAAACTGAAAGCCTCGATCCCCGGCGAGAAGCGTAATTCGAGCAGAGCGTCGCGCGGCTCGCTCGAGTGGAAGACGGCGTAGAGACGGTCGGAGTTGACGCTAATAGCGCCGAGTGGACTTCCGTTCAGCAGCGTCGTGACGCGGCCTCTTCCGCCGAGCACGACGTAGACGTCACGCGCGTGGAAGTGGAGCTCCAGTCGCGCACCCGCACCGGCGAGCGCCATCTGCCCGGAGAGCGTCCACCGCCCACCATACGAGATCGAGTCCGGCTGCACCGCGGCGGCGAGCTTGTACTCGGCCGCCTTACCCTTTACGACAGGCGAGCCGGCGTAGAGCTCCGCGTCGAGCCGATCGGGGCCGAGGTAGGTCTCCGGCGTGGTCGCCTCGATTGGGGTCTTGTCGACGGCTGGGGCGGAGGCGCCGGTGATGCCGAGTAGCGAGCGGATCTCGGCCTCGGTCTTTGCATAACCGCCCTCCCCGAAGTGAGCGCCGCGTATCCGGCCGGTCTTGTCGACGAGATAATCCGCCGGCCAGTACTGATTCGAGTACGCGGTCCAGGTCGAGTAGTTGTTGTCTAGCGCCACCGGCCAGTCCACGCCGAGCCTGTGAACGGCGTCGCGAACGTTCGAGAGCACGTGCTCGAAGGCGAACTCCGGCGTGTGCACGCCGACGATCGTGAAGCCGTCCCGGCGATAGGCCGCGTACCAGGCGCGCAGGTGCGGCAGCGTGCGCAGGCAGTTGATGCAGGAGTATGTCCAGAAGTCGACGAGCACGACCTTGCCTCGCAGCCGCGAGATCGAGAGCGGCCGGTCTCGAGGCGTATTCAGCCAGTCCGAGATCTCGCGGAAGTCGGGAGCGGTTCCGTAGTCGCGCAGGCCGGCATTCGGCTGTTTGCTGGACCCCGGTTTCGAGAGCCCGCCGCCGCCGTGTAGCTGCGCGAGGTGGCGCGTCGCGTAGGCGGATTGTTCGGTGCGGCGCTGAAGCGCGCTCGTGTACGAGCCGAGGTCGGTCTGGAGGGTCTGGTCGAGGTTGAAGACGACCGCCGTCGCGGCTGCGGCCATCACCAGCCCGAGCGCGGGACGGAACCAGCGCGTTCCCGCACGCAGGCGCCGAGTCACCCGCTGGCCGCCGATCGCGACGAGGAGCAGCACCATGCCCGCGCCCAGCGCGTAGAAGAGCGTGAGAAAAACGGTGCCCACGCCAATCCGGTGCTGTGCGGCCAGCACCGAGACCGTCGCCAGCACCGGCCCCGCGCAGGGCACAAAGACGAGACCCAGGCTGGCGCCGAGCAGGAATCCACCTCCGAGCTCGCCGCCGCGACGCCGGCTGAGGCGCGAGAGCGGCACCTCGATCAGCATTCCGATCCGCGGCACTATCAGCGAGGCGGCGGCGACGAAGAGCAGAACTATGGCGATGTTGCGGAGCAAATCCTGCGGAAGTCCGAGCGCCGAGAGAAGCGCCGTCGCCGTGAGCGTGAAGACGGTGAAGCTGGCGACGAGACCGGCGATGATCGCGTACGGCCGCCGTCGCCCGCCGACCGCGCCGCCAGCCAGCACTATCGGCAGCACCGGCAGCACGCAGGGTGAGACCGCGGTGATGACTCCGGCGACGAATCCGACCAGAAGAAGTAAGGCCATCGCTATTCAAACGGCGCAGCGTGCGCGTTCATTTCCCGATTCCCGGGATCGGCGTCGCCGACTCTATAGGAACGTGACTGGCAGTTTTCCTGTGCTCCGGCCGTTACGCCGGCCGCGGCGTCTCGTGCGAGGCGTCCGTGAACTCCTCGAACTCGCCGCGAACCAGGTAGGCGGTCTGCTCGCCGATGTCGACGGCGTGGTCGCTTGAGGAGAACGCTGGAATTACGATCGCGGCCAAACTGCTGCGGCCCGGAGCCGCCGCACCCGAAAACGCTGGTAATCGCCGGTTTTCTGGGCGCTATTCAGTTTTCCACTGTTGTAGAAAACCGCTTTCCCCGGGTTGGGTATGAAACTGTGGATTCTGTGGATCGCCTGGCTCCGAAGCGCCCGGGCCGGTAAGACGTCTACTTGATGTCGCTCGTCAGGATGCGACGACGCCGTGAGAGCGGAAGCGGTTACGACGATCGCGGCGGAGCTCATTGCCATTCATCCGCCCGAGCTCTTCCAACGCTGCGCGAAGCGACTGTCCAAGTAGTTTCGCCGCCTCGTCAAAGTCGGTGTGTGCACCACCTTCCGGCTCGGGGATGATGCTGTCGATCACACCCAGCTCGAGACAGTGAGCCGCGTCAGGCTGGAAGGCGGCTGCGGCCTTGCGAGCTTGGCCGGCGTCGCGCCAGAGGATCGAAGCGCAACCCTCAGGAGAGATCACCGAGTAGATCGCGAACTGCTGCATGAGTACGCGGTTGGCCAGCGCGAAGGCGATCGCGCCTCCCGAGCCACCCTCCCCGATCACGCAGGCCACTGTCGGCACCGTCAAGCGCGCCATCGCCGCCTGCGAGGCCGCCAGGGCGCCACCCTGACCGTGCTGCTCGGCCGCGACGCCCGGATAGGCGCCGGGAGTGTCTACGAGCGTGATCACGGGAAAACCGTGCCGGTTGGCAATCTCCATCACGCGCATGGCTTTCCGGTAGCCCTCTGGGTTGGACATGCCGAAGTTCCGTTTAACTCTCTGCACCGCATCCCCGCGGCCCTTCTGGTGCCCGATGACCGCCACCGTGCGGCCGGCGAAGCTGCCGAGACCCGAGACGATGGCAGGGTCATCCATGCGGGCGCGATCGCCGTGGAGCTCGATCCAGTCACCGACGAGACGCTCGACGTAATCGAGGGTGTAGGGACGATCGGGGTGCCGGGCAAACTCGACCGAGCGCCAGATCTCGTCTTCGCTGCGCTCGTCTCCCGTATCCGCCTCCGCGAGCTGCTGCTCGGTCCGGCGCACCTCGTCCGAGATGCCGGCTCCCGGCAGATGCAGCTGCTTCAGCTTAGCCAGCCGATCGCGGAGTCTGAGCTCGAGCTCACCGGCCATGATCGAAGAGCCTCAGTAGCTTGGCAAGCGTCGACTTGAGCTCACGCCGCTGGATGATCGCGTCCAGGTGGCCGAAACGGTAGTTGGACTCGGCGCGGCCGAAGTCTTCGGGGAGATCCTCGCGAACAGTTTGCTGCACGACGCGAGGGCCGGTGAAACACATCAGCGTGCCCGGCTCGGCGATCGTGATATCGCCCAGGGTGGCGAAGCTGGCCAGCAGTCCCGCGGTGGTGGGGTGGGTGAGCACGCTGATGAAGGGAACGTGAGCGTCGCGCATGTTCTCGACCGCGCAAACGGTCTTCGGGACCTGCATCAGCGAGAGAATCCCCTCCTGCATCCGCGCGCCACCCGAAGCGTTCACGGAGATGAGCGGAACGCTGCGCTCGATAGCGCGCTCGCAGGCCCGGGTGAACTTCTCGCCTACAACGCTTCCCATCGAGCCCGCCATGAACGAGAAGTCCATGACCGTGAGCTGGCAATCGTGGCCCTCGATCTTCCCCTGGCCCATCAACATCGCGTCGCCGAGCCCCGTCTTCAGCTCGGCTTCGGCGATGCGCTCCTTGTAGGAGCGAAGGTCGAAGAAGTTCAACGGGTCGGCCGAGCGCAGCTCAGCAGCCTCCTCGATGAAGCTGCCCGGATCGAGCAGTTGTTCGATCCGCTCCAGCGCTCCGACCGGGTAGTGATATCCGCACTGGGCGCAGACGCGCAGGTTCGCCGCCAGCTCGTCTTCGCGATAGTGCGAATTGCACTTCGGGCAAGTGTTGGGATGCTTCTTCGAGTCCCCGGGTTCGGGGCGCGAGTGCTTGTGCTCGATTGAGACGTCTATACGACTGGCCATGGAGCCTCGGAAGTGTAGCCCTCTCTTGGTTCGGCGGTGGGCGTTCTCGGCTTCAATCCTCAAACCGCCGTAGCACGATCGAGGCGTTGTGCCCGCCGAACCCGAACGAGTTCGACACCGCCACACGCACGTCGGCCTTTCTTGCCTCGTTCGGAATGTAGTCGAGGTCGCACTCCGGATCGGCATTCTCCTGGTTGATCGTGGGAGGAAGCATGCCGTCCCTGATCGCCAGGATCGAGAAGGTAGCTTCGACCGCGCCGGCGCCGCCGAGACAGTGCCCGGTCGCCCCCTTGGTCGAGGAGACCGGCGTCCGGTAGGCCTCCTCCTCTCCGAGGGCGATCTTGATCGCCTTCGTCTCGCTCGCGTCTCCGAGCGGCGTCGAGGTGCCGTGGGCATTGATGTAGTCGATCTCGGATGGCTCGATTCCCGCGTCTGCGAAGGCCATCGTCATCGCCCGGGCCGGGTTCTCGCCGGAAGAGTCGGGCTCGGTGATGTGAAGCGCGTCCGACGAAAGCCCGTAACCGGCAACCTCGGCGTAGATCTTGGCGCCACGCGCGCGGGCGTGCTCGAGCTCCTCGAGAACGAGAACGGCTGCACCCTCGCCTATGACGAAACCGTCGCGGTCGCGGTCGAAGGGCCGGCTGGCGCGCTTTGGATCGTCGACGCGGCGAGAGATAGCCCGCATCGCCGCGAAGCCGGCGATACCGACCGGGGCGACCCCCGCCTCCGTGCCACCGGCGAGCATCACGTCGGCACGGCCGAGCCGGATCGCGTCGGCGGCGTCGCCGATCGCCATGTTCGAAGCCGCACAGGCGGAGCACTCCGCGAGGAGCGGACCGCGCGTCCCCAGTTCCATCGAGACCCAGGCCGCACCCATGTTGGGGATGATCGAGGGGATCGAGAACGGGCTGACGCGATCCGCGCCGCGATTGAAGAGCGTCAGCGTGCAGTCCTGGAAGGAGTAGAGACCGCCGATGCCGGTGGCGATCGCCGCCCCGATACGATCGCGCTCCTTGGCTATGTCGAGCCCGCTGTCGGCTTCGGCCTGGCGTGCCGCCGCCAGCACCATGGTGGCGAAACGATCCATGCGCCGGGCTTGCTTGCGGTCGATCCACACCGTCGGATCAAAGTCCTTGAGCTCGCAGGCGAAGTTGACCGGGTACTCGCTGGCGTCAAAATTGGTGATCGGACCGGCCCCGGACTCGCCAGCGAGCAGGTTGCGCCAGGCGGTCTCCATGTCGTTCCCTAGCGAGTTGAGCAGGCCGAGCCCAGTTATGACGACTCTCTTACGTCCGTTCTGCATCGTCACATTCCCATCCCGCCGTCGACGACGAGCACTTCTCCGGTGATGAAGGCCGCTTCGTCGGAACAGAGGAAATGCACCGCACGGGCGATATCCACCGGTTGGCCGAACCGGCCGAGCGAGGTCGCCTTGAGCATCGTCTGCTTGACCTCGTCGGGCAACACTTCGGTGAGGCGCGTCTCGATGTAGCCGGGTGCAACCGCGTTGACCCGAACACCGCGGGTGCCGGCCTCGCGCGCAAGCGACTTTGTGAAACCGATGATGCCGGCCTTTGAGGCCGCGTAATTGGTCTGGCCGAAGTTCCCGTGTAGACCGACCACGCTGGAGAGGTTGGCGATCGCGCCCGCCCGGCGCTTCATCATGCCGCGGATCGCCGCGTGGCACATCAGATAGACGCTGGTGAGGTTGATGTCGATGACGGATCGCCAGTCTTCCTCCGACATCCGCGCCAGCAGCCCGTCGCGGGTGATGCCCGCGTTGTTGACCAGGATGTCTATGTCACCAGCGTCGGCGATCAGCTTCTCGACGTCGTCCGCCTTGGTGACATCGGCATAGAGAGCCCGTCCGCCGACCTCGCGCGCCACCTCTTCGTTCTCGTTCGTACCGGGGAGGTCGCAGCAGAGAACCTCGGCGCCGGCGTCCTTCAACTCGACGGCAATCGCGCGGCCGATACCGCGCGCGGCGCCGGTTATGAGCGCGCGCTTCCCTTCCAGCGAGCCGTACGCATCAGGCAACCGAGAGCACCTCCTCGACCTTCTTGAGCGTGGCCAGGCTGTTCACCGAGATCGTCTCCACGCTACGGTCGATACGCCTGACCAATCCCGACAGCACATTGCCAGGGCCGACTTCGACGAAGGTGCGCACGCCGTTCGCAATCAAGCCCCTCGTCGCCTGAGTGAAACGCACCGGCGCGGTGAGCTGATCGACGAGTAGCCCTGCAAGCTTCTGGCTGCTCTCGAGGTGAGCGCTGACCGTCGACATGAAGGGGATCTGGATCTCGCCGAAGCGCACCCGCTCGATCACTGGGCGGAAGCGCTCGGCCGCACGTGCCACCAGCGGGCTGTGAAACGCGCCCGAGATCGGCAGCTTGACCGTTCGCCTGGCGCCCTCGCGCTGAGCCTCTTCGCAGCATTCATCGACCGCCTCGATCTGTCCGGAGATGACGACTTGGCCCGGGCAGTTGTAGTTCGCCGGCCAAACGCAGTGGATCTCACGGCAGAGCTCCTCCACGACCTCGTCCTCGAGTCCGAGGATCGCCGCCATCGCGCCCGGGTTCTCTTTGGCGACCTCGGCCATCGCCAGCCCACGCTCGCGCACCAAGCCGATCGCGTCCTCCGCCTCTAGCGCCTTTCCGGCCGCTAGCGCCGCGAACTCTCCAACCGAATGGCCGACTACGTAGTCCGGCCGGAACCCGAGCGCCTCGATCGCCGCCAGGATCGCCAGGCTGGTTGCGAGCAAGGCCGGCTGCTGGATCGACGTGTCGACCATGTCCTTCACCGGGCTCGAGAAGCAGAGCGTGCGCAGGTCGAGACCACAGCTCTCGCTACCGCGCTCGTATACCGCCATCGCCTCGGGTACCGCCTCGGCGATCTCGCGGCCCATCCCGGCCTCGAGTGATCCCTGGCCGGGGAAGCAGAAGGCGACCTTCCCTCGCGCTCGACCCTCATTAGCTTTTGTGCTCATCGTCTCTCCCTTCCGTCCACGTCATCAAGTTCGACCCCCAGGTCAGCCCTGAGCCCATTCCCGTCATGAGCACGAGCGCCCCGTCCTTCAGGCGCCCGCTGGCTCTTGCGTCCCCTAGCGCTAGCGGAATCGAGGCCGACGAGGTGTTGCCATAGCGATCGGCGTTGACGAAAACACGCTCCGATTCGATTTTCAGTTTTCTGGCGGCATGTTCGATGATACGAACGTTCGCCTGGTGCGGGACATAGAGATCCACGTCGCCGACATCCTTGCCGGCGGTCTCGAGCACGGCCTCGGCCGAGCTCACAAGGACTCTGGTGGCGAACTTGTACACCTCGCGCCCGTTCATCTTCACATAGTGCTCGCGCGCCGCAACCGTTTCGGCACTCGCCGGCCGCCGCGAGCCACCGGCCGGCATGAAGAGATCCATACCGCCCGCTCCATCGGCGCCCAGCTCGAAGGCGTGAAAACCGCCGCGCTCGACTGGCTCGAGCACCACAGCGCCCGCTCCATCGCCGAACAGGACACAGGTCGCGCGGTCATCCCAGTCGACTATGCGTGAGAGCGTGTCTCCACCGACCACGAGCACTCGCCTCGCCAGGCCGGCAGAAATCGCCCCGTATCCCTGGCTGAGCGCGTATACAAAGCCCGTGCAACCAGCCGAGAGATCGTAGGCCGCCGCGCGCCTGGCCCCGAGACGATCGGCGAGAATCGCTGCCGTGGAGGGAAAGAGCATGTCCGCCGTGATCGTGGCCACGATCACGAGGTCGAGCTCGGAGCCCTTGACGCCCGCGTCGGCGAGAGCCGCTTCGGCCGCAGGAATACAGAGGTCGGAGGTCGCCTCTTCGGGCGCCGCGATCCGGCGCTCTCTGATTCCGGTGCGCGTTCGAACCCACTCGTCGCTCGTGTCGACCATCCCGGATAGCTCGTCGTTAGTAAGCACCCGCTCCGGGGCGTAACAGCCGAGACCGGTGATCGAGACGGATTTACCGTTACAGACGCCGATCACTGCTCCACCGCAAACGTCAGCGCACCGCGAACGGCGAGCTGACCGTCGACCGTCGCCCTGAACTTGCCCTTGCCGAGGGGGCCGCGCACGGTCTCGAGCTCGCAGACGTACTCGAGCGTCTCGCCCGGCTGGACGACCCGTTTGAAGCGCACGTCGTCGATGCCGCCGAAGAGGACCATCTTGCCCCGGTTCTCCTCCAGCGAGAGGACGATGACGGCGCCGGTCTGGGCCAGGCCCTCGACCATCAGCACGCCGGGCATGATCGGCCGGCCCGGGAAATGGCCGGCGAGAAACCACTCATCTGCGCGCACGGTCTTGCGCGCGACAGCCCGCTTTCCGGGCTCGAGCTCGATCACCTCGTCGATGAGCAGGAAGGGATCGCGGTGCGGGAGTATCGCCTCGATCTCCGCCTTTCCTAACGGGAGCGTCAGCGTCATGCGGCTACCTCCTTTGCGAGCCGCTCGCGAAGCCGCTTGCGAGCACGGTGCGCGTAGCACTTGGCCGTGCCGACGGGCATCCGGGCCGCGCCGGCGATCTGTTCGAACGAGAAACCAAGAGCGTCCTTGAGTACGACCACGCGAGCCTGCTCGGGCGAGAGCTCGCGTAGATGGCGAGAGAGCTCGGCGCGCAGCTCCGTGCCCAGTGTCTCGGCGACCGGATCGCAGTCCTTGGCGGGCTCGAGCTCGAGCTCCTCCGGGAGTGGCGCCGCGCGGCGTAGGCGCTCGCGGGCTGCCGTGTCGTGGCAGGTGTTTACGACCAGCCGGTGGAGCCAGGTTGCGAACTGCGCCTCGCCCCGGTACTGGCCGATCCTCTGGCAGAGCTTGAGCAACGAATCCTGCGCCGCGTCCTCGGCATCGCGGGGATCGGAAAGCTCGCGCCGGGCGATCCGTCCAACCCTCTCGCTGTAGCGCTCACAAAGCGCCTCGAGCGCCTTGCCGTCGCCGTCTTTCGCTCGCTTGATCAAGATGGGATCGCTCAGCCTTTCGTAGCGGATAGTCGGATCGACCCTAAGTGGGCTAATGATTCGACGGCTATTGGCTGACCTGGGTTTCACGGCTGCAATATTGTAGAGATCGTGGCCGTTACACTCGCGCCTGGATCCGTCAGGCCGCGCCTCGAAGGGCGCTTCGGCTCACCCCTCTACTTATACGCAGAGCGTTGCTCCTCTACGCAGGATCTGCTCCCCCTCGATGCGCCCGAGGGTGCGCTCGCACTGGCCGAGGAGCAGACCCACGGGAGAGGGCGAAGAGGGCGCGACTGGCAGGGAACGGCAAGAAAGGGCCTGCTCTTCTCGCTCTGTCTGCGCCCGGCGGTCGAGACGGCTCGGCTTGCTTCGTTCACGCCGGTCGCCGCCGCGGCGATCGTCGAGGCGATCGCCTCTTTCGGCGGCGAAGCGGCCGTCAAGCACCCAAATGACGTTTTGCTCTCCGGAAAGAAGGTCGCCGGAATCCTCGCCGAGGCGAGCGCGGGGCGGGTCGCGCTCGGAGTCGGCGTCAATATCGAGCAGCAAGCGAGCGATCTACCTGCGCGCCCGGTCTTCCCGGCCACCTCGCTCGCGCTCGAGCTCGGGCGCTCGATCGACCGCGTCGAGCTGCTCGTTTACATCCTCGCGCAGCTCGAGCGCCACTACGAGCGCTGGCTGGCCGAGACGGCTGTCTGACCGGCGCACTCCCCACCGAAGGGTTAGCGCGCTAGATTTCGAGACGTGGCCGAGCGTTTCGTACGTATGCTCGCGCTCGGCGCCGCGATCTTCGTGCTTGGAGCGGCGCCGGCGCTCGGCGCGCGCCCTTTCGTGCGCGCGATCGAGTTCTCCACCGACGTCAACCCGGTCTCGGCCGACTATCTGAAGGGTTCGCTTGCGAACGCCGAGCGCGACGGGGCAAGCGCGGTCGTAATCGTTCTCGACACCCCTGGCGGTCTCTCCGACTCTATGCGCGAGATCTTCAAGGCCGAGCTGAAAACGAAGATCCCCGTGATCGTCTACGTCCCGACCGGCGCCAGGGCGGCCTCGGCGGGCGTCTGGATCGGGCAAGCCGCTGATCTACTGGCGATGGCGCCGGCGTCGAACATCGGCTCCTCGACCCCGATCGACATCAGCGGCGGGAACATCCCCTCCGACGAGCACCGCAAGGTCGTAAACGACGCGGCGGCCTCGCTCCGGGCGCTCGCTCGCACACATGGGCGCAACGTCGCCTGGGCCGACGCGGCCGTGCGCAAGGCCTCCAACCTGACCGCGGAGGAAGCGCTTAGGCGAAACGTGATCGACGCCGTCTCGCCCTCGCTGCAAGCGCTTCTGAAACAGGTAGACGGAACGCGCACCACCCCGAGGCATTTCGTTCTTCACACCGCCGGCGCCTCGATCGAGAGCGTGCGCATGTCGGCCTGGCAGAACTTCCTGAACACTCTCATCAACCCGACGCTGATCACGATCCTGCTTTCGATCGGAATGCTCGGAATTACGGTCGAGCTGTTCGCGCCCGGTCACATCCTTCCCGGCACCGTCGGAGCGATCTCTCTCATCCTCGCGCTCTTCGGCTTGTCGGTGCTGCCGATCAGCTGGGCCGGCCTGGCGCTCATGCTGCTCGCCTTCGGCTTCTTCGGCGCCGACCTGATCGTGCCCACGCACGGAGCCCTGACGCTGGCGGGCGCCGTCTGTCTCGTTCTCGGCGGCGCGCTTCTCTTCAACCCGGCTGGGCCAGCCTACAGCGTCTCATTGCCGGTTCTGATCGGCGTCGCGGCGACACTCGCGCTCATCCTCGGCTTCGCTCTCGCCAAGGTGGTTCAGGTGAGGCGTCGCCCGGCCGCGACCGGCGTCGCCTCGCTGGTCGGCCAGACAGGAGTCGTGCGCCCGAGCGGGATGGTGTTCGTCAATGGCGAGCTCTGGCGCGCCGAGATGGCAGACGGTAGCGCTCCCGTGCCTGGAAGCAGTGTGAGCATCGCGGCGATCGAGGAGATGAAGCTGATCGTGAAAGCCGAGAGCTCTCCTCGCGATGACGACCTATCGCCCGAGACGAGCCGCATCGACGACCACGCTTCGGCGTAGGATCACCAGCGACGATCTTTCGAAAGGAGTCTCTCCTCATGCAGCCGCTTTTAATTCTTCTCATCGCGATCGGGATCATCTTGCTAATCCTCGTCGCGGCCGCAATCAGGATCGCGCGCGAGTACGAGCGCGGAGTGATCTTCCGCCTCGGGCGCCTGCTTCCCCAGCCCAAAGGGCCCGGGCTCTTCCTGCTCATTCCCGTGATCGACCGGATGGTCAAGGTCGACCTGCGCACGATCACGCTCAACATCCCGCCCCAGGAAGTGATCACCAAGGACAACGTGCCGGCGCGCGTGAACGCAGTCGCCTACTTCCGTATCGTCGATCCGTCGGCGGCGATCGTGCAGATCGAGAACTTTTTGATGGCGACCTCGCAGATCGCCCAGACGACCCTCCGATCGGTGCTCGGCCAGCACGTGCTCGACGAGCTGCTCTCCGAGCGCGAGAAGATCAACACGATCCTGCAGGGGATCATCGACGAGCAGACCCAGCCCTGGGGAATCAAGGTATCGATCGTCGAGGTCAAGGACGTCGAGATTCCTTCCGGCATGCAGCGGGCGATGGCCCGCCAGGCCGAAGCCGAGCGAGAACGGCGGGCAAAGGTCATCAACGCCGAAGGCGAGTTCCAGGCTTCCGAGCGTTTGCATGATGCTGCGAAAGTGATGGAAGACACGCCGATCGCGCTTCAGCTGCGCTACCTCCAGACTCTGCTCGAGATCAGCAACAACCAGGCGACGACGATCGTCTTTCCGGCGCCGATCGACCTGCTCAAGCCGCTGCTCGGGAAAAAAGACGGTGGCTCGAAGTAGCCCCAGCGAGGAGACCGAGGGGTTAGGCGGAGAGGGCCGCGGCTCGGACCTGCGAATCGTCTCCGACCCGCTCTCCGGACGTGAGGTGATCTTCGCGCCTGGGCGCGCGAAGCGCGCGGGAAGCTACGGCGCCCCGGTGGAACCGGCGGCGCCGGGGGAGGCCGAGGCCTGCCCCTTCTGCGAGGGCCACGAGCGCAAAACCCCGCCCGAGCTCTTCGCGCTCGGTGGCGGCGAGGGCCGGGAGCCCGACACGCCGGGCTGGAAGGTGCGCGTCGTACCCAATCTCTATCCCGCCTTCGAGCGCCAGCAGGTCGTCATCCACGCGCCGGCTCACACGCGCTCGCTCGGCGAGATCGCCGACGATCAGCTCGCGCTCGTGGCCGGCGCCTGGACTGAGGTCGCCGAGCGCGCCTGGGCACAGGGGTTCGATCATCTCTTTGCCTTTATCAACGAGGGCAAGACCGCCGGGGCTAGCCGCCCGCACTCGCACTCCCAGCTCGTCTGGCTCGACCGGCTGCCTCCGCAGATCGCGGCCGAGGCACCGCGGTTGCAGCAAGGCAGCTGCGCGCTCTGCGCTCTTCTCGGCGACCTCGATCCGACCCTGAAGCTAGCCGAGCGAGAGCTCGGCGAGGGCACCGTCTCGCTCGCCGTCTCGCCGACCGGCAGGGCGCCTTACGAGTTTCTCATCGCTCCCAGCGAGCACCTGCCCGATGCGTTCGGTAACACCGAGCTGCTCGCCGCGGCGCTGGCGCTTGCGGCCGAGGGGGTACGGCGGCTGAACGCGACCGAGGGCCCTTCACCCTTCAACCTCTGGCTGCACAACTTCCAACGAGACGGCCACTGGCACCTCGAGCTGGTGCCGCGGCTCAACGTCTTCGCCGGTATCGAGCTTGGTGCCGGGGTCTTCGTTAACACGCTCGAGCCGGACGAGGCGGTCGCGCGGCTTCGCGCTGCCTCATCGTCGTAGCGGTCTCAAACAGCCGTCTCGCCTGCGGAGCCGGGCTCCGCCGCCGTCTCGTCGGTGGAACCGGGCTCGGACTCTTCTATATCCGCGTCCTCCGACTCTACGACCGGCGCCAGGCTCGAGACGCGCTCCTCATCTCCGCGCAGGCGCATCACGATCACGCCTTGAGTCGAGCGTCCCATTCTCCGCACGTCCTCTACCGGGATCTTGATCATCGTGCCGGTGGTGGAGATCAGCATCACTTGATAGCCGTCCCGAACGGCCCTGGCCCCGATCAGCCGGCCACGCGCTTCGGTTAGCCGGATCGTCTTCACGCCGAGGCCGCCGCGACCCTTCGCCGGGTAGTCGGCGATACGCGTTCGCTTGCCGTAGCCGTTCTCGGTCACGACCAGCAGCTCCATGTCTTCGCGGGCTATCTCGATCGCGATCACCTCGTCGCGCGCCCGCAGACGCATGCCCTGGACGCCCGAGGCGGGCCGCCCCATCGAGCGTACGTTTTTCTCGTGGAAGCGGATCGCCTGCCCCTTGCTCGAGACGAGCAGAATGTCGTCTTCTCCGGTGGAGTGGCGTACTCCGACCAACTCGTCGCCCTCGCGTAGGTTGATCGCGATTATTCCATCGGCCTTGAGCGGCGTGTTGTACTCGATGAAGCGACTCTTCTTGGCGAGACCGTTTCGGGTCGCGAATACCAGGTACTCGGCCTCCTTGAAATCGCGCGTCTGGATCACCGCGCGCACCTGCTCGCCCTGGCGGAAGGGCAGCAAGTTCACGATCGCGCGCCCCTTCGACTGCCTCGATCCGAGCGGAAGCTCGTGCACCTTGAGCCGGTAGACCTTGCCGACGTTGGTGAAGAAGAGGATGTACTCGTGCGTCGAGGCGACGAACAGATGCTCGATGTAGTCGTCCTCCTTCAACTCCATTCCCATCACGCCGACGCCGCCACGCCGTTGCTCGCGATAGGCCGTCACCGGTAGGCGCTTTATGTAGCCGGAGCGGGTGATCGCGATCACCATGTCTTCTTCCGCGATCAGGTCTTCGAGCTCGAGGTCGGTCTCGCCGGCGACGATCTCCGTACGCCGGTCGTCCTTCTTGCCGTAGATCGACCTGAGCTCTAGAAGCTCTTCGCGGATGAGCCCATCGATGCGGGTCTGGTCGCCGAGAATCGCCCTTAGCTCGGCGATCAGCTCCTGTAGATCGGCGTACTCCGACTCGATCTTCTGGCGTTCGAGCTGGGTCAAACGGGCGAGCCGGAGGTCGAGAATCGCCTGAGCTTGGATCTCCGAGAACTCGAACTTCTTCATCAGGCCGGCACGAGCCTTTTCGGCGTCGCTCGACGAGCGAATCAGGTCGATGACAGCATCGAGATTGTCGAGCGCGATCAGATAGCCCGCGAGCACGTGCGCGCGGCGCTCGGCCTGGCGCAGCTCGTACTTCGAGCGCCGAACGATGACCTCGCGCTGGAAGTCGAGGTACTCGCGAATCAGCTCCAGCAGCGAGAGCGTGCGAGGAACTCCGCGCACGAGCGCTACTGCGTTGTAGCCGAACGTTGTCTGCAGCGCGGTGTGCTTGAAAAGCTTGTTGAGCGCGACCTGCGGTACGGCATCGCGCTTCAGATCGATCTGGATCCGCATTCCCGTCCGGTCGGAGTGGTCCTGAAGGTCTGAGATCTCCGAGAGCACCTTGTCGTGCACCAGGTCGGCGATCTTCTTGATCACACCGCCGTCGCCGCCCTTCTTCACGCCGTAGGGAAGCTCGGTGACGACGACCGCTGTCTTGCCTCCGCGCAGCTCCTCGATGTGAGCGCGCGCGCGCATGATGATGCGGCCGCGGCCGGACCGGTAAGCCTCGCGAATTCCCTGGCGCCCGACGATGATGCCGCCAGTCGGAAAGTCCGGCCCCTTCACGTGTCTGGCGAGCTCGTCGACAGAGATGTCCGGATCGTCGATCATCGCCAGCACCGCGTCTACCACTTCCGATAGCCGGTGCGGCGGCATGTTCGTCGCCATGCCGACGGCGATACCGGCCGAGCCGTTGACGAGCAGGTTGGGGAAGCGGCTAGGAAGGACGACCGGCTCGCGCCGTGACTCGTCGTAGTTGGGGACGAAGTCGACCGTGTCGGCTTCGATGTCCCTGAGCATCTCGGTGGCGATCTTGGCTAGCCGACACTCCGTGTAGCGCATCGCCGCCGCCGGGTCGTCGTCGATCGAGCCGAAGTTCCCCTGCCCATCGACGAGCGGGTAGCGCAGCGAGAACGGCTGCGCCATCCGCACCAGGGTGTCGTAGATCGCCGAGTCGCCGTGGGGGTGGAAAGAGCCCATCACTTCGCCGACCACGCGCGCCGACTTCTTGTACGGCCGGTTCGGCTGCATGCCGGACTCGTGCATTCCAAAAAGCACGCGCCTGTGAACCGGTTTGAGTCCGTCGCGCACGTCTGGGAGCGCGCGGCTGACGATCACGCTCATCGCGTAATCGAGGAAGCTCGAGCGCATCTCATCTTCGAGCTCGCGCGGCTCGATCCGCCCGGGACCGAGAGCGCCGGTGTCTACCTCGGACATCCCTACACCTCTATCCGTACCGCAACGGTCATACGTCCAGGAACCTGACGTCCTTGGCGTTCTGCTCGATGAACTCGCGCCTCGGCTCGACCTGGTCGCCCATCAACATCGAGAACACGCGATCGGCGGTGGAGGCATCATCTACGTCCACCCGCACGAGCAGGCGCCGCTCGGGATCCATCGTCGTCTCCCAGAGCTGCTCAGGGTTCATCTCGCCGAGACCCTTGAAGCGAGAGAGCTGCACACCCTCCTTGGCAAGCTCCAGAGCCTCGCTTCGGAGTGTGTCGAAGGTCTCCGCGATGCGCGTCTTGCGGCCCTGTGCAAGCTTGAACGGCGGTAGGCCAAGCCCCGCGAGCTTCGCGTAGACGCGGCGGGCGTCGCGGTAGGTCTGCGAGTAGAGCAGCTGCTGCGGCACGATCAGGCGCTGAGCCGCACCCGTCTCCTTCTCGATCACCTTGATCTGGTGACCCTCCGCGTCGGAAGATTCGATCTGGATCTCGTAGCCGTTCTCTCCCACCGCCTTGATCGCGCGGGCGAAGTCCTGCGCCGCCTCGTCCGGCACCTCGATCAGGCGGTGCGCAACGACGAAATTCGCCGCCGGCGTTCCGAAGTCGGCCCGTAGGCGAGCAACGAGACCATCAAGCGAGCGCAGGCCGCCTGCCAGCTTCTTCCAGCGACCCTCGCTCAGCTTCAGCTCCTCGCCGGTTCGATCGCGGATCTCCAGACCGCCGATGCGCTCGCGCACGAGTAGCTCCTCGAGCTGGGCGTCTTTCTCGAAGTAGAACTCGCGGCTGTCGAGCTTGATCCGATAGAGCGGCGGGATGGCGATGTAGATGTGGCCGCGGTCGAAGAGCTCCGACATGTGCCGGTACAGAAACGTGAGGATGAGGGTGCGGATGTGCGAGCCGTCGACGTCGGCGTCGGTCATCACGATCACGCGGTGATAGCGGAGCTTCGAGATGTCGAACTCGTCGCCGATGCTCGTGCCGATCGCGGTGATCATCGCCTGGATCTCGTTGTTAGAGAGAACCTTGTTGATCCGGTTCTTCTCGGAGTTGATGATCTTGCCGCGCAAGGGAAGAATCGCCTGGTAAGTGCGGTCGCGGCCGGCCTTGGCCGAGCCGCCGGCGGAGTCGCCCTCGACGATGAAGAGCTCCGCCGTCTCCGGGTCGCGGATCGTGCAGTCGGCGAGCTTGCCCGGAAGTGACGAGCCCTCGAGCGCGCTCTTACGCCGGGTGAGTTCGCGCGCCTTGCGGGCAGCTTGGCGAGCGCGCGAGGCCGAGATCGTCTTCTGGACGATCTGGCGCGCGTCGTTCGGGTTCTCTTCCAGGAACTCCCCGAGCCTCTGGTTGACGGTTTGCTTGACGAGACCTTCGATCCACGGATTGCCGAGCTTGGTCTTCGTCTGGCCCTCGAACTGGGGGTCGCGGAGCTTGACCGAGATGACCGCGGCCAGGCCCTCGCGCACATCTTCCCCGTCGAGGTTCGTCTCTTTCTCTTTCAGCAGTCCCTTGTCGCGCGCGTACTTGTTCAGGCTGGCCGTCAGCGCCGACTTGAAGCCCGTCAGGTGTGAGCCGCCCTCGTGGGTATTGATGTTGTTAGCGAATGAGAAGACCGACTCGACGTAGGAGTTGTTCCACTGCATCGCAACCTCGACCGTGGCCCGGTCGTTGCCGCCTTCGAAGTAGACGATGTGCTTGTGAACCGGATCTTTTGCCTGGTTCACGTAGTTCACGAAGTCTTTGATCCCGCCTTCGTAGTGGAACTCGAAGGTCTCCTCGCCGGCTCGCTCGTCGGTCAGGACGATCCTCAGCCCGCGGGTGAGGAAGGCAGTCTCGCGCAGGCGCTGGACCAGTAACTGGGTCGAGTACTCGAGCTCGTCGAAAACCTCCGAGTCGGGCATAAAGGTGATCGTCGTGCCAGTATCCGAGGCCTTACCGACGACTTCCACCTCACTGCTGGGGACGCCGCGCGCGAACTCCTGCCTATACAGCTTGCCTCCCCGCCGCACCTCGGCCACGAGCCACTCCGAAAGCGCGTTGACAACCGAGACGCCAACCCCGTGCAGCCCGCCCGAGACCTTGTATCCCTCGCCTCCAAACTTGCCACCGGCGTGAAGCTTGGTCAGCACCACTGTCAGCGCCGACATGCCCTGCTCGGGCATGAGGTCGACTGGAATCCCCGAGCCGTAGTCCTTTACGACAACCGAGTTATCGGGATTGAGGATGACTTCGATGCGCTCGTTTCGGCCCGCCAGGGCCTCATCGACCGAGTTATCTACGACCTCGTAAACGAGATGGTGCAGACCACGCGAGCCGGTCGTGCCGATGTACATGCCGGGGCGGAGCCGGACCGGCTCGAGACCTTCGAGGACAGTGATGTCCTTCGCTGTGTAGGATCTTTCCGTCATGAAAAAAGCCCTGCAAATAGCGCTCTTGCGGGCTTACAGCAGTCTATCAGAAAGAGCGGTCGGAAGTGCGCTTAAGGTGCGCCTTTTTTGGCGTTCCGAGCGAGGCTCGCCGCCGCCGCTCGAGCAACGAGCGCACGTAGCTCTTCGTCATCGATCCCGGCTGCCAGCTCCTCGGCTTGTGCGCGCTCTTTCGTTGTGATCGCGGGTGTCGCTGGGGCGAGCGGAGAGCTCGTCTCTCGTCCCACACTGGGCACCGGGCCCGGCACGAAATGAAGCTCGCTCGGGCATTCCTCGACCAGTGCTTGCTCGAGTTTCGAAAGAATCTGCGGCGCCAGGTGCTTGAGCTCGAACGCCCAGGTTGCAGAGCTAGTGTTGACCTGAAGTACTCCTCTGCGGTTCAGCCGCGCAGGCCACGCATTAGCGGCGATCGTTTCGCCCACCACGCTCGGCCAGACACGAACAACCTCACTCGCCGCCGGAAGTCCAACCCGCCTTGCCGTCTTCTTGATCTCGTTCTCGAGGCGATCCATCAGACTGCGCTTACGCTTCCCTCGCTAACCCATACAACCTGGTCTGCCTGTACGGGAAGCGCGCTTTCGCTAGTCGCGGTCACGATTGTCTGCCCGAGCTCGCGCAGCCGCTCGATCAGCGACTCCCGCCTGCCCATGTCGAGCTCCGAAAGTACGTCATCGAGCAGCAGAAGCGGCGCGCCGCTATCTCGTTCCGTCAGTAGCTCGGCTTCTGCGAGTAAGAGAGAGAGCACCGCCGTTCGCTGCTCACCCTGAGAGCCGAAAGAGCGAAGCTCACGCCCTTTCGCCAGAACGACGATCTCGTCCAGGTGCGGGCCCGCGCTAGTCGTCCCCCTCTCCAGATCGCGCGCCAGCCGTTGCTCGAGTAGTTGTACGGTCAGCGCCTCAGCCGCGTACTCGAGCCTGCAATCCGGCAGTCCGAGCGCCGCCCCGACGTCCGCAAAGCGCGGCGAGAGCAGCTCGATCGAGCGCCTCCGAGCGTCTTGAAGCGAAGCTCCAAGCGTCGCGACTTGCTCACTCCACGGCGAGAGCGCCTCCTTCGTCGATAAGCCGAGCGCGATTTTTCGCAGGCCGGCATTTCGCTGGCCCAGAGCCTCGCCGTAGGCGCGCGGGAGACTCGCCCGTGTCGGGAGCAGCCGCGTCAGCGTCCGATCGATGTAGGCCCTGCGCACCGCTGGTCCGCCCTTGACCACGACCAGGCGATCGGGCGTGAAGACGAGCGTTGGAAGCTCGCTTCGCAGCTGGTCGATCGCCGACAGCGCAGCTCCGTTCAGACGAGCGCGCTTACCTTCTCCGCGAACGATCGCGACCTCTACCGCGACCTCGTTACCACGGCGCCTCGCCTGGAGCGCGACACGAGCCGCGGTCGAGCCGAAGCGAATCAGTTGGGCATCGGCCCTCGTCCGTGGCGAGAACGCCTGAGTGCCAACGTGCACTGCTTCGACGAGATTCGTCTTTCCAGCTCCATTCGGCCCGGCGACCAGCACAAGGCCGCTCTCCAACTCGAGCTCGAGTCGCTTGTACGAGCGGAAGTCGCGCAGCGTGAGTTGACGAACGCTCAGCCCGCGAGGCGGATCGGCATGATCAGGTACCAGAAGCTGTCGCCCTTCGCGCGCAGGAGTCCGGGCCGGATCGGGTTGATCAGGTTCAGCTCGATCTCGTCGCCGATTACTGATTCGATTCCCTCGCGCAGAAACTCGGCGTTGAAACCGATCTGGATCGGCTCACCACTGAAGGCGACCGGCAGCGTCTCGCTCGCCTCGCCGACATCCTGCGTCTGCGCCGAGACGGTCAGCACACCCTCCTCAAAGCTAAGCCTGATCGGGCTCGTCCGCTGCGCCATAACCGCAACGCGCCGCACAACGTCGAGGAACTCAGACCTCGCCAATTTGATGGTGTGAGTGAAGCTCTCGGGAAGAAGCTGGCGGTGGTTCGGGAATTGACCGTCTATCCGTCGCGTGCTCAGAGTCGTTTCTCCACATACGAAGATGGCGTGGTTGTCTTGTATTGCTAGCTCGAGCTCGCCGGCTGGTGTTGGGATGCGCGGAAGCTCCGTGATGGCGCGAGCCGGCACGATCGCTTCGAGCTCTGGCGTCTCACCGTCGAACTCCGTCTCCTTCACCGCGAGGCGGTAAGAGTCAGTCGCGGCCATCATCAACTTACGTGTTGATGGCGACGTGCCCTTCTCAAACTGCACGAGGATTCCCGTAAGAACCGGTCTCGATTCGTCTCGAGAGGCGGCACGAGCGACACGGCTTGCAGTGTCAAGGAACGTATCTCGGTCGACCTTAAACACTCCCTCTTGCGTCATCTCTGGAAGCCGCGGGAAGTCCTCGGGTGTTGAAATGTTCAGGCGATACGAGGCTGAACCACACGTGAGACTGACCATCCGCGAGCCGCTTGCTTGCTCGATCGTCACCTCACTCTCATTTGTTGGAAGAGATCTACAAGCGTCGACGAAAACTCTCCCTGGAACGACGCTTGCGCCTTCACCCTCTATCTCCGCCTCGAGTGACGAAGTGATCGATAACTCCATATCGGTTGCCGCAAGACGAAGCCGCCCATTCTCGGCCGCAACGAGTATTCCCGCCAGTACCTGCACTGAAGTTCTCGACGACACGGCGCGTGCGACCAAAACCACGGTCTCGACAAGGCGCTCTCGAGAGCACTTCAGCTTTATTCCAGAATCTAGGCTGGTGTCTGTTTCAATCATGAAATTTATTCCTCGTAGTCATAGTAGAGCCTGTGAGAAGTGAGGAAACCTTCTTCAATCCCGGTTCAGAAGAGAGGTTTGCTTGAGGAAGACGTCTGGGGAGAAGTGAAGAATAAGAGGAACACCGAAAAGGTCTCATGGTCGAATCGGGTGTGATGTTCACATACGTCCACGACGAATCCACAGCTCAGCGCACCTGCTTTATACGCGCTGTGAGTTCTTGGACGAGGTTGTAAACGGAACGATCTTCCTTGATCAGACGAGCAATTTTAGACGTGGCGTGAATGACTGTGGTGTGATCGCGACCACCAAAGTTCTTACCGATCGTTGGAAGCGAAGAATCTGTGAGCTCGCGCGAAAGGTACATGGCGACTTGGCGCGGATAGACGATGTTCTGTGAACGTCTATCGCTGCAAAGTTCAGTCAAAGAAAGACCAAAGCGGCCGGCCACCTCTTCTTGGATGTGATGAATGGTGACCTCAGCTGCTTCGGGAGGGAAGACGTCCTTCAGCACTTCCTGCGCGAGTTCTACCGTCATCAAGCGGCCGGTCAAGGAGGAGAAGGCCACCACTCGCGTCAGCGCACCTTCGAGCTCACGGATGTTCGACGAGATGAGGCTGGCGATAAAAGTCAAGACTTGCGGATCGGGGACGTGGATCCCTTCGGTGTGAACCCTCTTTCGTAGGATCGCGATCCGCGTCTCGAGGTCAGGGGGTTGGATATCGGTGATCAAGCCCCACTGGAAGCGTGAGCGGAGCCGAGGCTCGAGCGTTGCGAGCTCACGAGGCGGCCGGTCGGAGCTGAGCACAACCTGGCTACCAGCCTCAAAAAGAGCGTTGAAGGTATGGAAGAACTCCTCCTGAATCCGCTCTTTGCCCTCGAAGAACTGAAGATCGTCGACCAGCAGTACGTCGTAGTGCCGGTAGCGCTGCTTGAAGCTGTCGATGCGCTTGTCTCGGAGCGAGTCGATGAAGTCGTTCATGAAGCTCTCGCTGGTCACGTAAAAGACGCTCGCATTGTGCGAGTGTTCGGAGACGTAGTGCGCGATCGCGTGCAGGAGATGGGTCTTGCCGAGGCCGGTGCCGCCGTAGATAAAGAGCGGGTTATACGCTCGGGCGGGTCTCTCGGCGACGGCGAGAGCGGCCGCATGCGCAAAGCGGTTCGATGACCCGATGATGAAGAGATCGAAGGTGTACTTCGGATTGACGCCTGTCGGCGAGGTGCTAACCGGGCTTCGCTCTGGCTCGGGCGCCGAGGGCTCGGGCGCCGAGGGCTCGGCGACCAACGCTTCCAGTGGATCTACCACCGAGAGCACGACGCCGCACTCGCGGCCGACTAGATCCCTGACGGTGGCGCGGAGAAGATCGAGGAAGTGCCCCTCGATCCACTCGCGAGTGAACTCGTTCGGCACGGACACAACGAAAAAGTCGTCGGTTAGCTCGCTTCCCTCGGCTGCGCCAAACCAGGTCTGGAAGGTGGCTTCGCTGAGCGCTTCACGAAGTCGCTCGGCGACTGCAGCCCAGAGGTTCTCAGCGTTATTCAAGGGTGATGGCTCCACGTGTTTGACCGTCCGTCCGCCAGCGAAGGCGGAGGTGCGAGCATATCAGCGTCGCAGCGGCCGAACAACGGGCATATGTTCACAGAGCAGAGGTCGTAAAAGTAAGCATTTTGCAGGGCGTTTAACGCGTCCACACAATAATCAACAGGTGTGGAGAACTGCCTTGACCGCACGTCGCTATCGGCCGTTTTGCGGGCACTGAGCAGATCACGAAGCGGCCAAAAGGGCTGTGGATAACTTCTATCTCGCGGGGCTCGTCTATACTGGCGCACGCCCAACGAACGGGCATTGACCTCTCTGGGATCAGCAAGACCGTGAAGCGGACATATCAGCCAAACGTACGCCGCCGAAAGCGCAAGCATGGCTTCCGCGCGCGCATGAAAACACGAGCCGGGCGGCTGATCGTGAAGCGCCGCCGCGCCCGTGGTCGCAAGCGGCTATCGGCGTAGTCTGAGCGAGGCGTGCAAGGTGGAGCGCCGGTACCGTCTATCGCGGTCGCGGGATTTTGACAATGTCTACCGCCATGGCCGCTCGACTTCGACTCGCTTCTTCACGCTGCATGCGTTTCCGCGCGAGGATGCAAGCAGTGAGCCCCGGTTGGGGCTGGCGATACCGAAGAACGTCGGATCGGCCGTCAAGCGAAATCGACTCAAGCGCATGCTTCGAGAGGTGTGGCCGATGAAGGATCGCGGCAAGGGTTTCGACTACGTGCTCGTCGCACGGCCCGGCCTCGCGGAGGCTGTGGAGGCGCGCGGCTTCGACTGGCTTAGTGAGTGCGTCGACGAAGTTATGGGGAAGGCGGGCTCGTGAAATACCCGGCGATCGCGCTCGTCTACCTGTACCGCTACACGCTCGGTCTGCTCTTTCCGGCGAGCTGCAAGTACTACCCATCCTGCTCGAGCTATGCGATTGTGGTGCTCGGGCGCTACGGCTTCGTTCGCGGAACGCTTCTAGCCGGCTGGCGGCTCCTGCGCTGTAACCCGTGGAGCGCGGGTGGTGTGGACATGCCCGAAGATGCGCGCCTGTTTGGGCGACCTTGCCATTCACGCGGGGGGCATGCGACGTGCTGATCCTGGCCAACCCCATCAGCTCGTTCCTCAGCCCGCTCGAGAACCTGTTCCGGGACGTCCTCGACTGGCTGCACAACAGCGGCCATCTCCCCTGGGCCTGGGCGATCGTGGCACTGACGGTGATCGTGCGCATCCTGATCGTTCCGCTCACGGTCAAACAGATCCACTCGATGCAGAGCCTGCAGGCGCACGCGCCTGAGATGAAGGAACTCCAGAAGCGCTACAAGCACGACAAGCAGCGCCAGCAGCAGGAGCTGATGCGCTTCTACAAGGAGAACAACATCAACCCGATGGCCTCCTGCCTGCCGATGTTGGCGCAGTTCCCGGTCTTCATCGCTCTCTTCTACGTTCTCAGGCGCTTCTCGGATCCGAAATACACGCCCTGCGACCTCACGCCGGCGAAAAGGTGCATTGCGCGAGGCGACTTCTCCTGGCTTGGGCACGACTTCTTCCCCAACATCACCGCCAATATCACCGACCATTGGAGCGGCTACTTGCTGCTCGTCATCTACGTCGGCAGCCAGGTCGCATCGACCTACTTCATGTCCTCCACGGCGCAGAAGGCGCAGCGCGTGATGATGATGGTGCTGCCCTTCGTGATCCTGCCCTTCATCCTCAGATTCCCGACCGGTCTCGTTCTCTACTGGGCGACGACGAACCTCTGGACGGTCGGGCAGGGCTTGATCACGCGAACTCTGATACCCAAGCCCGCAGCCCCGGCGAAGAGATCGTCGCGGACGCCATCCGCCGAGGCTAAGCAGCCGGAGGAGCAGAAACGGCCAGCGCAACCACCGCGGCGGGTCAAGCGCAAGAAGAAGGGCGGTCGCAGGTGACCGAAGAGCTTCATGCCGAGGCCGAGGGCGCCGACGCCGAAGAGGCTCGCTCGCGCGCTCTGGCCGAGATCAAGCGCCAGGCGCCGTGGATCGACGAGGAGTCGGTCTCGGTGCAACTGGTGGAAGAGGGCGAGCGTGGATTGTTGGGCATCGGCTCGCGACCGGCTCGCGCCGTTGCTTTTGCGCGAGTGTCTGAGCCTCCGGCTCGCGAAGAGAGCGAGCTCGCATCGTCGCTACGCGCCTACGCCGAGCTGATTGCTCACGCCATCGCGCAGGATTCGCATGTCGAGCTGAGCGAAGAAGCGGAAACGATAAACGTTCGCTTTTCCGGCGGCGATCTCGGCATCCTGATTGGCCGGCGAGGCCAGACGGTTGATGCCATTGAGCAGCTCGCGAACGCGATCGCTCACAACCAGGAGGGCCTGGATGCGAAGCGAGTTGCGGTCGATGCGGGCGGATATCGCGAGCGGCAGAAAGCGGCCCTCAGCTATGCGGCCCTGCAGGCTGCAAAGCAAGTGATCGCTAGTGGTGAGCCGCAGGCTCTAGAGCCGATGAGCGCGTACGAACGCCGACTGGTGCACGAACGCCTGAAGGATTACGCGGGAGTGAGCACGGCGAGCGAGGGAAGCGATCCGAGCCGCTACGTGGTCGTGCTGCCGGCGGATGCCGACTGAGCTTGATCCGCGGCTCGAGCGCTGGCTAGACGCCCTGCTCGGCACGCCCGGGCTGACCTCGATCCGAGACCGCGAGCAGGCCTGGCGCGAGCATGTGCTCGATAGCCTGCAGGCGGCTCCGCTCGTTGCCCGCTTCGCGGGCCCTATCGCCGACGTCGGCTCGGGCGGGGGAGCGCCCGGGATACCGCTCGCGGCTGCTTTTCCCGAGCGCGAGCTGACGTTGATCGAGTCGCAGAGGCGCAAGTGCCGCTTTCTCGAGCGCTTCGAGCGCGACTTTCCGAATCTGAGGATCGTCTGCGGCCGCGCCGAGGAGCAGGCGATCGATGTCTTCGGCGTGGTCGTGGCCAAGGCGCTTGCCCCGCCGGTGGTCGCACTCGAGTGGTGCCTCCCGCTTGTTGAGCCCGGCGGTGCGGCGATCTTGTTCACAGGCTCGCTCGATCGGGATCTTGCTTCGGTGGCGCGCCTGCTCGGTGGTGGCGAGCCCGAGTTGCACTCGGTCGCAGGGTCGAGCGAGCGCCTGCTCGTGGTTGTTCCGAAGCTCGAGCCGACCCCTCCCGGGTTCCCGCGCAGGCCCGGAATGGCAAGAAAAAGACCGCTGGGATGAAGGCCGAGCTTGTCCGTGCTCACAAGTAGAGTGGAGCCGCATGCCAGGCCACATCTACGCGATCGCAAACCAGAAGGGCGGCGTCGGCAAGACGACGACCGCGATCAACCTGGCAGCCTGTCTGGCTGAGGCCGGTGAGCCCGCTTTGGTAGTCGATCTCGACCCTCAGGCGAACGCGACCTCGGGCCTCGGCGAGCGTGCGAACGGCACGTCTTCTTACGACTTGCTCGATGGTGCGTCGCTTGATGATCTGATCAAGCGCACCCGCTTCGCGAACCTCGACCTCGTCCCGGCCAAGCCGGACCTCGCGGGCGCGGCGGTCGAGCTCGCCCAGCGCACAGGCGGCGATCGCTATCTGGCCGACTCGCTGATCGAGGCAACCGCTCGCTACCACTTCGTCTTTCTCGATTGTCCGCCCTCGCTTGGCCCTCTGACGGTGAACGCGCTCGCGGCTGCCGATCGGGTGCTGGTGCCTGTGCAGGCCGAGTACTACGCGCTGGAAGGCCTCTCCCAGCTGATGCGCTCGATCGAGCTCGTTCGCCGAAGCCTCAATCCGCGTCTGGTGATCGGCGGGGTGCTGCTGACGATGGTGGACGGGCGAACGAGGCTTTCGGCCGATGTCGCCGCGGAAGTGCGGCGGCACTTCGGCGAGCTCGTGTTCAAGACCACGGTGCCGCGCTCGGTGCGACTGGCCGAGGCGCCCAGCTTCGGGCTGCCGGCGATAGTCCACGACCGGCGCTCATCGGGCAGCGAGGCCTACTGGAAGGTGGCGATGGAACTTGTCGAGCGCGCTTGATTGCAGGCTGCCCGGCCCCGCCCGCCCCCCGCTGGCGGCTGCAAAGCCGCGCGATGCGGCGTCCTCAGTCGCATCCGTAGCTTCCGGCTACGAACGCTCACTGCTTCAGAGCTCGGCTGGAAACGGAAGTAGCCACCGGCAAAGCACGATCTCGCGGCGCGAGGGCTTCGTCCTCGGTCGCATCCGTATCTCCAGACCGATACGAATGCTCTCTGCGTCCTTGCCTCGCACCACGATCTCGCACTCTTCCGACAGCTCTCCGTCCCCACCCGAGCTCTCTTGTCTCACTTGCTTTTCGCTCGCCATCGGAGGACGTTCGTGACCAGTCACCCTGCCGGCCGAAGAGGGCTCGGGCGGGGGTTCGAGCTGCTGGTCGGCGGCGCCGGCGAGCCCGAGCTTGTGCATCTGCCGCTGGAGATGATCCATGCCAACCCGCGCCAGCCGCGCAAGACATTCGACTCCGATGCGGCCGCCGGGCTCACCGCCTCGATCAAGGCCCAGGGTCTGTTGCAACCACTCGTCGTGCGACCGCGAAAAGAAGGCGGCTACGAGCTGATCGCCGGCGAGCGGCGTCTGCGCGCCGCGCGCGGGGCCGGGCTCGCCACGGTGCCGGTCGTGGTGCGGGAGGCCGACGACCGCGAGAGCCTCGTCCTCGGCCTGGTCGAGAACGTCGCCCGCGAGCAGCTATCGCCGCTCGAGGAATCTCGTGCCTACGCCGTGCTGCTCGACGAGTTCGGGCTCTCGCTGGGCGAGATCGCAGAGAGGGTCGGCCGCTCGAAGCCGTCGGTCTCGAACCGGCTGCGCCTGCTAGAGCTTCCGGACGAGGTGCTGCACCTACTGGCAGACGGCGAGCTGAGCGAGGGCCACGCCCGCGCCATCCTGGCCCTCCCCGACCACGACGCTCGCAAGGCGCTAGCCCGCCGCGTCGTCAAGAGCGGCCTCTCGGTACGCCAGGTCGAGCAAGCCGCCCGCGACGGCGGCGCCCCGCGCCAGCGCCGTCCTCGCCCCGAACCGCTCGACCCCGCGCTCGTCTCGCGCGCGTCCACGGCGGCCGAGAAGCTGACCGGCTTCCACGCCCGTGTCAGCCCGGGCAAGCTCGAGATCCACTTCTCCAGTGAGACCGAGCTGGCCGAGCTGGCCGAGGCGCTCGAGCGGGTAACCGACTAGCCGCCCGCCGTGTTTGGCTGGCGAACCAGCAGGCTCGTCGCAACCTTGTAAGGCCGGCCGCTCGCAGCTCTTGGTTGGTGAGGCAATCCCCGTTCGCGAACGTACGTCAAGAACTCGCTGCGAGCGATTCTTCAAGCCGCCGCCTGATATCGAGGAGAAAGACCCTGGCTCTCTCGGCGTCCGGTTGGGCGTCGATGAGACCGCGCTGGTGTTTGAGGGCTTGGATGATGGTGGCGGGGTCATCAGCCCGCTCCCGTGCCCACTCACCGCGGCTGATCTTCGAGCAGAGAGCGCCTTCTTCGAGAAACCGCCAGGCACGGCAAGCGTTGAGTACCTGGTAGGAAGCCGACGCGTTCTGCTCTGACCACCGTAGCTCTTCGGCGAAGGCCTGTAAGAGCCGGGCTCGTGGAACGACGGGGAAGACCTCGGCAGCTGCTAGGCCGAGCAAAGCGCGGCCGTACTCACGCAGGACGGCGAAGTGCATGACGAGATCGGAATCGCCCGGATGGCCACGACCATCGACGACCCTGTCGGGTTCACCCGAGATCGCGGTGGCCATGTGAAGCTCGAATGGAGGAGCTTCGAGCGAGGCGATGGCATTCCGCTGCACGAGGTGGAATTCGAGGCCGGTTGCCGGGCACGGAAGCGATGCCTGCGAGAGACGATCGGCGATCGCGAGCTTGTGTTTGGCCGAAGCCGGCCGGTTGCACACGGCGATCAGATCGACATCGCTTCGCTCCGGATAAAAGTCGTCAAGCACCGCAGAACCGTGTAGATAAACGCCCAGGAGGTTCTTGCCGAGGATGGCATCGAGCCGCGCCGCGACCGCTTCGACGTACGTGTCTAGCAGAGAGTTCTCACGGTCCGCGCGCAATGTCTGTACACGGTAGCCGTTGTATCTCCGGCGAGTCGCCGGCCGCCGCGACCGACCTGTGCGGGCGCGGCTTACACGCCACCGTCACGCGACGAAGCGCGGCTACTCGCGAGGCGCTTCCGCTCGCCGGTAATAGTCGCGCCAGATCAGGCGGTAGACGCGGAAATGGCGGGGGAGCGAGCGAATCCCGGGGAGGAACGGTACGAGCACGAGCCCGAGCGACAGGAGGGCCATGATCGCCCATATCTGCGCGTCGGCGTTCTCGGAGGTCTTGAACGGCGGGATCTGATACCAGAACGTATAGAGCCAGAGCCACGCCTGGCCGGGGTAGTTGCCGGTTTCGTTCATCATCCCCCACTGGCTGCCGAGGAGGTTCTGCTGCGTGGCAAGGTTCTCCAGATAGGTGCCGTCCGAGAAGAACAGGAGTGGCTTCGTGTAGTCGGTCTGGTAGAAGTGGTTGGTCGCAATCAACGCGCCGTCGAGGCCGCCGCTTTGAGCCTGGGCAAGTAGATCGCGCATCATCAGCGCGACCGGTCCGTAGTCTCCGGGCGCGACGACGGGCGCCCCGCCGCGAAACGAAACGCTGTTGAGAGCCTTTGTATAGGTGCTGGTCCAGGTGCGGCGCTGGGCAGGGGACGCTGAAAGGTAGGAGGCGAGCGCCGCCGCCAATGGAGGGTCGCTCTTGCTCCCGATGCTGAGTGGAGCGAGCACGAAGTCGCGAGCGGTGTTGATTGGAATGCGGACGCCGGCCAGACGCGCGAGCGAGATCGACCCGACGATCGTCTGCCCGGTGCCCGGGGTGTGCGTGTAGGGCGGCCCGTAGGTGGCGACCCCGCTGGTCTTGTCGAGCTCGGTAACGGCAGTCGTGAGGAAGTCCGTCGGGTTCGCGTTTGCCCAGCGGGCGGCCGTCACCGCTTTTTCGTCGGGCGAAGAGAAGAGCGCGCTGAGAACGACGGTCGCCAAGACGACGACGCCAAGCGCGGAGACGAGTTCCTTGATCAGGTCGTATCGCCGCTTGGCGCCGCTCCATTCGGCAGCCGGATCGGGCGAGCGAGGATAGTCAGGATCTTCCGGAGCCGGCGAGCTCGGCTCCTTGGCTGGAAGCGGAGGGCAGACGCCTCGCCTACGCACGAGCAGGATGTGGGCGATTACCAAGAAGATGAGCACCAGAGGTAGGAGGATGACGTGCCAGACGAGCATCTGGCCGAAGTTCAAGACGTTGAAGAAGGCTCCGATCCCGGAGGCGTTCAGCCCGTCCTTCGCCTGCGTGCTGATCCACTGCGAGTCGAAGTTCTGCTGTGAGAGGTAGCCGGTGAAGGCGGTCGCAATCGAGGCGAGAAAGCAGATCGCGCCGGTCATCCAGGTGAGCGCCCGGCGTCCTCGCCAGGCAGCCATGAAGAACTTGCCCCAGAGATGCACGGCCATGAAGAAGAAGAGCATCTCCGCCGACCAAAGATGGAGGCTGTTGACGAAATGGCCTACGCTCGAGACGTGCCACCAGGCCGGGCCGAAGATCACCAGCACGATCCCGGAAGAGACCACGGCGATGAGGGAAGCGAGTGTCAGGACGCCGAACACGTAGACCCATGAGGAGACGTAGGCGGGCTGGCGCTCGGGAAGCAGCCGCTCGGGCGGGTATGCCGCCCAAACGGCACGCCTGACGCGGCCCGTCCAGCTAGTCGGCTCAGCCTGCGCGCTCATCGCTTCTCACGCTCGCCCGGGAAGCGGAGGAAGAGCGCAAGCACGAACACAACGATCATGAGCACGATCACGACGAGGTTGGCGACCGAGATCAGAAACCAGCCGTGGTGGATGTAGCGCGGCTTACCCTCCAGCGAGACGAACGCTCCAACGAGCTGCGAACAAGCAGCTGCAAGCAGCGTCATCATCCTCAGACGGACTTTACCGGAACCGCCGTGTTAAAAAAAGGAAAACGCTCGGTGGTGGCGATCGTCTCAGCGTCACCTCGAGGCGCTTCGGGCCATTCGTCGACGAGTGGTCCTCTGAGGATGAGCAGATTGTCGCGTTTCATGCTCCGCTCGGCGGAGAGATTCACGGGTATCTGGGCTACCTCTTCGTCGAGACAAAACGCCACGCGAGAGGCCTCGCCGAGCTGACAGACGAAGAGGCCGAAGCCGCCGGAATCGGAACAACAAGCGACTCATTTACCGAGCCCGAAAATGAAAAGCGCTCGGCTTAGGAGTCCGAGTGTGGGCGATGGTGGATTCGAACCCGGCGCCTCTCGCGCTCTCGGGGCGTTGCTGGCGGTGCGAGCCTGGAGAGAGCAGTGTTAACAACACGGGATCGGAGAGGATTGTGCCGCCAGCGACGTCAGGCGGCTCCGCAGGCCTGTCGCGCCCGGCCGGAAGGAGCCGCCGGCCGAGAGCGCGAGATGGGCGATGGTGGATTCGAACCACCGACCTCCGCCTTATCAGAGCGGCGCTCTAACCGACTGAGCTAATCGCCCGCGCGGCTGCGGATAATAGCTCGCCAGAGCGGCAACGGGCGAGGACGACTTGAAGAGGATGTGGTTTCCGCCGATAACCCCGAGGCTACAATCGAAGGCAGGGCCCAACGATGGTCAGGATGGAGATCTACGGGGTGAGCTTCGATCTCGTCGGCAAGACGCCGATCGTCCTGCTGAAGATGGTCGAAGGGAACAAGTTCCTCCCCATCTGGATCGGGCATCCTGAAGCGGCGGCGATCTTGATGAAGCTGCAAGACGCTCCCGTTCCGCGACCGATGACACACGATCTGGTCGCCGACATCCTTCAGCAGCTCGGTGGCGAGGTGGTCTCGATCGCCGTGACCGAGCTCCGCGACAGCACCTTCTATGCCTCGATCACGGTGCGCCAGAACGGCGGCGAGGTCGAGATCGACTCGCGCCCTTCCGATGCGATCGCGATCGCCATCCGCGTCGACGCCCCAATTTTCGTCGCCGACGAGGTGATGGAGGAGTCCGCGGTCGAGTTCGAGGGCGAGGAAGTGAGCGAGGAGGAGATGGTCGCCCAGTTCAGGCAGTTCCTCGAGACCGTATCGCCTGAGGAGTTCGCTCTCGGTGGAGAGGGCGAAGAGGGCGAAGAGGGCGAAGAGGGCGAAGAAGAAAACTAGTCTTCGCGGCCGGCCTCGCGCTTGCTCAGCCTGAGGACCGTCGCGAACAACTCCAGGAGCGCTTTGTCGGAGATCGTCCCGCCGTTCGCCTGACGCCATTCTTCGAGCAGCTGCCGCTCGCGCTCCGGATCGAAGAAGTCGTATCTTCGCTCGGCCTTGTGGCCTCTGATCTTCACCGCGGCTTGGAGTCGGCGAGTGAAGGCGGCGAGCAGATCGCGATCGGCGGCTGCGATCTCTTCTCGCAATGCCAGGAGAACCGGGTCGAGGTTTCTAGCGTTCATGGGGCGCAGATCGTAGCCCATGCACGGCCTGATTACGGCCGCAAGCAGGTGGGAACGACTTCGTAAACCCATCGTCGGAGTCGTTCGGCCGCCGCGACCGACCTGTGCGGGCGCGGCTCACAAAACGCCGTCCCCAGAATTCCGCTTAGAACCCCGCACACACCAACGGTAGCCCGCCGCGCACTTAGGACCACCGCGAAGAGCTTGCGCCGCAAGCTCAGTGACTCGCCCGAATACACACCGCCGAAAGTCGTCATGCCCTCCGCAGGAGGGCGGACTTTCGGCGGATTAATAGTGGATGTAGACGCGCGAGTTGAGCGAAATCAGGCCGTAGAGATGCGTAGCGATCCACATCGGTACGCGCACGCAGCCGTGAGAGGCGGGGTAAGGAGGCACGTCGACGTAGCCGTGGATGGCGAACGCGCCGGTGAAGTAGTTCGAGTAGTACATGACTGCCCCGCCCGGAACCTTGCTGTAGACGTGGAACAAGCCAACCGGCGTGTTCCCCGTCGCTCCGGTCGAGACGGGCACTATCTGTGTCACCTTGCTGTTGCGCACGACATAGAGAACCTGCTTGGTCTTGTCGACCTCGATAAAGGTTCCCCGCAGGCGCGGTCGTGGTGGCTCAGAGCGCCCGAGCGCAAGCCAAGCGGCGGCGTTTATCCTCCCGCTGCGCGAGAGACCGGCGAGCTTCTGAAGCGCGTAGACAGCTTCGAGTGTGTCAGCGCCGAAGGACGAGTCAGCGCGTAGAAGAGCGAAGTGATGGGCAATCAGCTCGCTTTCGAGCAGGCGAACGGCACGGCCGCGGGAGCCCAGGTAGAGCGACGGCGCGCTCACCCCGAAACGGATTTTTCGAGCGATCTGCGTGTAGCCGGCATTCGGCTTCACCTCGACCCAGGCCACGTACCTCGCCGCGCTCGAGAGAGTGAGCGCGAATGGCTTGCCGGTCGCGACGAAGCGACTCCGAACGCGATGGTGGCCCCGAACGACGATCAGGCGCAGCTTGCCCGCCGCGGCGGGCTGGAGTCTGGCGCGAAGTTGGAGATGCTGGCCGACTACCCGATCGCCTCGTAGCGAGGCGGTGATGATCGGGCGTATCCGGGCGCTCACCGGGGCGGATTCCACCGAGCCCGAGCGGGCAACGTAGGGTCCGGGGCTTGCGAGGTGGAGATTGAAAGAGAAGCCGCCGTCACTCGCGGTCTGTGTCTGCGCGACCACGACGCCATCGCGAATAAGGTCGATGCTTACGCCCGCTCTCGCAGGAGTCAGCGTCCCGCCTATCGAGCCCGCTTTCTTGTAAGGCGTCACGCTCGGCCACGAGAGCGAGAGCGTGTCCGTAGTGGTAGCCACAGCACGGCCAAGCGAGCCGGAACGCGTGCTTGCGTGTGCCGGAATCGCCGTTCCAACTGCGGCGACGAAGATGGCGGCTACAAGGAAAAGGGGGGCGCGCATCGGAGCGGAGAATACCCGGCTCGCTGGAGGTCGAGCGCGGAGAGGGTTAGATCGAGTAAGCGAGCGCCACCGCCAAGCCGTTGTAGAGCCCGTGCACGATCATCCCGGGGATGACGCTGTCTGAGCGCTCGCGCAGGTAGCCGAGCCCGATCCCGAAGACGAAGAGAGGAAAGATCGCGGCTGGAAGTCCGTGCATGAGCGCCCAGCCGAGTGCCGGGACGGCCATCGCTGCGGCCTGTCCGAAAGGCTGGAAGAGGCCGAAGCCGAGGCCGCGGACAAAGAGCTCCTCGGCGATCGGGGTGAGCACAGCCAGAACGAGCACGCTGGCGATGAAGGGCGCGAGCTTCCCCGACTGCCAGTGCTCGTTCAGGAGACCCTGCTCGCGCGCCGGGTCGCCGCCAAGGCCGGTGACGAAGTAACTCGCCACAAGGGTTCCTACGACGGCGAGAAAACCGAGCCAGATGGCAGCTGCCAGGCCAATTCTTGGCCGCCGGAAGGCGCGAAGCTCACGGCGCCTGTTCGAGATGGCAAGCGAGATGACGATCCAGATACAAAGGAAGATCGCGTTTCCGCCGGCGAACGACCAACTAAAGAGAGACTCGCTCGAAGAGCTCGCCGCGCTTGTCGAGGCGTAAGCCACGAAGTTGAGCGCGCATAGTAGTGCCGCGATAAGCGCCCAGATCGCAAGGCGACCGATATCCGGCCGCTCGTTCATTCGGAAAATTCCTTCAACGCCGTCTCGAGCGGCGCCCATGTGAAATGCATGCCTGCAGCGATTGCTCCTGTGCGGTCATCTTCCGAGTCTCCGATGTGCAGCGAGCGCGAGGGCTCGACCGAGAACTGCTCCAGCGCGCAAAGGAAGATACGCGGATCGGGCTTCGCCACGCCGACCTGGCCCGAGCTAACGACGCAATCGACCAGCTCGCGCAGGCCGACCTCCTCGAGCCTTCGTTCGAGCGAGCAGTCCCAGTTCGACACGACGGCAAGTGCGAGTCCTCGGCCTCGCAATCCGCGTAGTACCCCGACTGCGCCATTCTCGGCGCGGAAGCGAAGCGAGGCGAGGAAATCGGGTAGGAAGTCGCCTGTATCCAGCCCGGAAGCGAGCGAGGCGAGGAATACGCCGCAGCACTGGTGGCGGAGCCGCGCGAGCGAATCCGAGTCACGGCCTTCGTGCGAATGCTCGCGGTAATGCCCGACCTCCGTCCTGAAGGCGGTGGCAATCTCCTCTCGGGAGCGTTTGACGCCATACCTGCGAAGCCTACTTTCTAGCTCGGGCAGGGGATCCTCGAGGGCGACGAGCGTCCCGTAGGCATCGACGGTGACGCAGTCGAGGTCAGCGAAACGCATCGGGATGGAAGGCCGCAGAAAGATCACGCAAACCGTCCACGGCCTCGGACCCGGGCCTGAGCAGCTGCATGTTCACGCGCACAAGGCGGCCGGTGCGAACAGCGGGAAGCCAGCGCGTGGCGGGATTGCGCCGTAGCTTGGCGAGAGTCAGGCGCGAATCGGTGCCGATAACGAGGACATCCGGACGGAGTCGGCGCAAGCGTTTGAGCGGGAAAGGTCCCTCCTGCACGTCGGGCCCGGCCACGTTGGTACCGCCCGCCTCGCCGATCAAGCTGCCGATGAAAGAGCTGTCAGAAACGGTGGCGAAGTTTCCGAGATCGACAAAGACGCGTACGGGATTCGCGGCAGCGAGCGCAGCCCGCACTTCTTCGCGTCCTTTGGCCATTTGCTTCCTCTCTAATCGTCCTCGAACCGGCACGCCTGCGAGCAGGCTGACATCCGACAGCGCGCGCTCGATGCCGTCGAGCGTTCGATCGGGCACGACATAGACGGCAGTGCCGAGAGCCCTCACTTGGTTGGTAGCGAGCTTGTCAATCTCCGAACTGACGAGAATGAGCTGAGGCTTCGTTGTGCGTATCAGGCCGAGATCTAGATCGCCGCTACCCGTGCCGACTCGAGTCACCTGAAGCGCTAGCGACGAGGTGAGCTCGACAGCCGCGCTACCGGCGATCGCGATTGACTCGGGCCTGTTTTTCAGAACGACGAGTCGACCATCCGCGTCACGAACCGACACCGGATAGAGGGGAACGCTTGCGCCGGTCGGCTCCGACTTCTCGCCGCAGGCGCTCAAGGTGAAGAGCGAGACAAGGGCGAGCGAGAGTGCAAGGAGCGAGAGTCGATGCGAAAGCCTCGCGCTCGAGGGCCGACGACGGGCTGCACGAAGCGATTGCACTTCGTCTCGATGATATCGGGGCCATCCCGCTGCGGCTTTTCTACACGACCACCGAAACGCTCTGAGGAAGTCGCCTGCCTTCGTTGAATAGGAGGCTATGCCCGATTGGCATCGACTGGCCGTTCTCGGCACTGTTGCCGTGCTCACGCTTCTTCTCTCAGAGATCGCCGATCGCGCGCTTGCACGACGAAAGCTCGATCCGAGTGCGATCACCCGCTATCGAATCCTCAGGCACAGCGTGCGCGCGGGCATCGTTTTCGTAGGCCTGCTCTCGGCTCTTCTCGTCATTCCCCAGGTGAGAGCGGTCGCGGGGGGGATTCTCGCTTCCTCGGCGATCATCGGCATCGTCTTCGGCTTCGCCGCGCGGACGACGATCGCGAATGTGATCGCCGGCCTGATGATCGCCACGACTCAGCCACTGCGCCTCGGAGATGTGATCGAAACCAGCGGTGAGCGAGGCGTGGTCGAGGAGATCACCCTCAACTACACCTTCATACGCCTGAGTGACGGCTCGCGGTTCGTGATACCCAACGAGAAGCTCGCCTCCGATACCATTAAGAATTTCTCGATCCGGAGGCATGAAATGCTTGCCGAGGTCAGCGTGCAGATTCCGCTCGGGCTCGATCTCGAGCAGGTCGTGGCTGGTTTGGAGGAGTCGCTTGCAGACGAGAGGGGTGTCGAGGTCTACGTGAGCGACCTATCCGACAAGGCGACAATTCGCGTACGAGCGGTCGCTTCCGACGCCGCATCCGCGGATGCGCTCGAGAGAGCCCTGAGACTACGCGTGCACGAACGGCTACGCGGCGAGGGAGTGCTCGAGTGAGCCCGCCTTCGCGAAAAAGGCGGCCCAGCTCGCCGCGCCGCGCTCGAGCTAGCGACGCGTACACCGACGCGCAGCGCCGCCGCCGCCGCCATCGCGCCCGGCTCGCGCGCCGCCGCCGTACCAAGAGGATGATTCTCGGTGTTTTCGGCGGCGTGGCGGTTCTGCTCGCTGTAGGCGCCATCACCGGCGGCGGGGTCGTCTTCACCAGATGCAACCTCTCATCGCTGAAGCCGGTGGCGATCGAGCAGAACTCGTTCGTCTACGCGGCCGACGGCTCGCTTCTTGGCTCGATTCAGACGGCGCAGAACCGCCAGGTAGTGGGCTGGAACGAGATATCGCCGTGGATGCCGAAGGCCGTCGTTGCGATCGAAGACAAGCGCTTCTACGAGCACGGCGGCGTTGATTATGTCGGGATAGTCCGAGCCGCCATCGCCGACCTCCGCGCGCGCAAGACCGTTCAGGGCGCGTCGACGATCACCCAGCAGCTCGCCCGCAATCTCTATATCTCCAATCACGAGCGCACGGTGAGTCGCAAGCTGAAGGAGGTCTGCTTGGCGCGCAAGCTCGATCAGGCCTGGTCGAAGCAGAAGATCCTGACCGCCTATATGAACCAGGTCTTCTACGGCTCGAACGCCTACGGTGTTGAGGCTGCGGCCGAGACCTACTTCTCTAGGCACGCAACCCAACTGACGCTGGAGCAGGCGGCGCTGCTCGCCGGCTTGCCCCAAGCGCCGAGCACCTACGACCCGTTCTACAACAAACCCGCTGCGCTGACGCGCCGGAACGAAGTGCTGAAGGCGATGCTCGACAACAAGGACATCAACGGCGCGCAGTACAAGCAGGCGCTTGCCACGCCGATTCGCCTCAAGCAAGGGAAGATCTACAAGAACATCAGAGAGCCGTACTTCTTCAGCTATGTCACCGACCAGCTGGTCAAGCAGTACGGAGCCGAGACCGTGCGCTCCGGGGGCCTCAAGGTCTATACGACGATCAACCCGCGCATGCAGCGACTAGCCAGGAAAGCGATTCGTGACAATCTTTACTACAGCACCGATCCCGCCTCCGCGATCATCGCCATCGATCCGCGGACGGGTGCGATCAAGGCGATGATCGGCGTCACCCCGGGCAAGCCCAACAACCAGTTCAATCTCGCCTCTCAATCCAGGCGGCAGTCCGGCTCGACGTTCAAGGTCTTCGTCCTGACCTCGGCGATCGAGCAAGGGATGAACCCCTACAGCACCTACTACACCTCGGCGCCGTTCACCTACCAGCCCGAACCGAACAGCCTGCCCTGGAACGTGCACACCTACAGCAACACCTACGTCGGCACGATCTCGGTGGCGAACGCGACTCTGCAGTCCGACAACACCGTCTACGCTCAGCTCATCCTCGATACCGGCGTCCAGAGCGTCGCCGACATGGCCTACAAGCTAGGCGGTATTCGCATCCCGCCTGAGGACGTCGTCCCGGCGATGGCGCTAGGAACCGCATCCGTCTCACCGCTGGAGATGGCCAACGCCTACGCGACGCTTGCGGCCGGCGGAATCCACTCCGATCCATTGGCGATAACGAAGGTCGTTCTACCCGACGGCACGGTGGACCGGAGCGCCGGCTGGGGCAAGCCGCGCCGCCAGCGCGTGATATCGGACTGGGTTGCCTACGAGGTGACCAAGATCCTCGAGCAGAACATGCTCAGCGGCACCGCCGTCGGGGCCTATTTCGGCCGCATCGCGGCCGCCAAGACGGGAACGACCGACAACCACGCCGACGGCTGGCTCTGCGGCTACACGCCCCAGCTCGCGACTGCGGTATGGGTCGGATACCCGAACGCGGAGATTCCGATGGAAAGCGTGCACGGAGTCGCGATCGCAGGAGGCAACATTCCAGCCTCGATCTGGCACGACTTCGTGGCTGCGGCGCTTGCGAGCGCTCCGGCGCGCGACTTCTTCACTCCGCAGACCCCGGCTAGGTTCAGTAGCTGGTCGCAGGGGCGCTATGGCTACCTAGGCTCGGCGGGGACATACTCATCCACGACGACGACCGGGACGACGACCGCGACGACGACCGCGACGACGACACGAGCGACTACATCACACGGGGCAACCACGAAGACGACCACACCTCCGCCGGTAACGACGACTTCCGCGCCGGTGACAACAACCGCGACTACGCCAGCGACAACGACCCCTACCACGCCGACGACGTCGAGTCCCTGACGAGATTAGTCGCTGTGCGCTTGGCGGGTAGCTCGGGCTTCGCTCCAGTGCTGCGATAGGAGAGCGACACGGCGAGCGATTCGTCGCGGAAGCGTCGTGTCCGGACGCTCGTCAGCGGCTGGATAGGGCGCGTAACGGCCGACGCTGAGAGCTGCGAGCTGTGCGGTGGCGGCGGCGAAAATGGTCGCGACGATCAGGAACGGGAGCTTGATATACCCGACTGCCGCGAGCTCCGACATGTACCAGATCACGCTCAGACCGAGGTGCAAGCGCGATGCCAGTTCCCAGTAGATGAGGAAGGGCCCGAGAAGCCCGGCGGCGAGCAGCGCCAAGGACGCCCAGGGTCGATAACGACGTAGCTGGGGCATCCAAATCCAGGCGTGAAGCGGCGGTAGTAGGAAGAGAAGCGCGTAGCTGTTGAGCCAAGCGACAGCTAGCGATGCGCCCGCGACTGCTACTAGCGCGGAGGCGTAGCCCGCCAACTCCTGTTCCCCGCTCGCTTCCGTTCGCGGGAGTAGGCGATCGCGGGATGCCAGCCAAGCGCCGAAGGTGAGAAAGGCGAAAGCGACGAGAGCTGCGAGCGGCAAAGATGTGGCGGCGGAACTATCGGGCGACAGCGGCCTGCCCGCGCCTTTGGGCCAGAACCCGATCACACCGAAGAGCCAGAAGAGTGCGAGTAAAGAGAACCAGAAGCCGAGCCGACGGCCGAGACTACGTAGCGCCGGGCTGAACGCGACGTGGCGGCGCCGGCAACGCGCGACGAGATCGACGATAGCCACCAAAGCGGGAATGAGAGAGACGATCAGAAGGAGTTGAATCGCCCATCCGTGAACAAAGCGGCCGCCTAGGTAGATGTACGAGGCGCTGCTTGTCCGAGGTTCCGGAGCGCCTTGGTCGAGTGCGGCCAGGAGTTGCTCGCTGGCTCGCCCGATCTGGGTCAAGTGCGCTTTAGGGATGGCTTTCGAGATGTTTTCCGGCGTGTCGGTGAGAGGATCGGGGAACCCGTCGCCGGAGGTGGTGAGCGTTACGGCGGGGATCCCGAGAGCTACGAAAGGCGCCTGCTCGTAGAGGCTGAACGGAAAGGCCAGATCGAGTAGCTGATGGACGGGGCTCGTATGTGTGACGACGGCATTGGGCTGATCGCCGAGGAGTTGGTATGCGGTTGCGACCACGACAGGAGAGGGAAAGCGAGCCGCGTCGCCGTTGAAGAGCACCCGCGGCTTTTCCGTGCCGGCGATGGAGTCGAGCACGATCACCGCGGCGATGTGTTGCTTGCTGCTGTGAAGTCGGGCGAAGCGCTCGGCCCCGATCGCGCCGAAGGCTCCTCCGTCGGTGGACAGAAAGACGATTGTGTGTGCCGGCTGGGGCGGGGAGACGAATCCGGGCTGGTTCTGATATGCCCGCGCCAGCTCGAGCATCGCGGCCGTACCGGAGGCGTTGTCGTTGGCCCCTCTCCCCTGGCCGCTGTTGTCGCGATGCGCTAAAACGACGATCTCCGTGGAGGAGCGGCCGCGAACCGTAGCGCTGACGTTGGACAGGCCGACTTTGCCGAGACCTGGAATACGAGCGTCGAAGTGGTCGATCTGCACGCTGAACCCGAGCGCGTTGAATTGATCTTCGATCCAGTTGCGGAGGGGTCGGCTGCTCGGCGCGCCGGGGCTGCGATTCGGGTAGTTGAGGGCGAGCTCGTTCAGCGTCTGGACAACCGCGTCTCTATCGAAGGAGGAGGAAAGGGCTGGCACTGCGAGCGTCTGCTGCCGAGCGACGCTAAAGGCGACGATTAGAAGAGGGATCACCACCACGAACCAGGCGCCGCGATAGATCCGAGCGCTGAGCGGGCGCTCGAGCGAACCGGGTCGTGGCCTCACCGGCCGGGGTCTGGGCCGTATTGAGGCTCTCACCGTGCGGCTATAGTAGGCATCAGGCTGGGACTAGGTATGCAGGACTCTCCTACGATCCTTCTCGTCGACGACGAGGACGCGATCCAGAAACTGCTCTCCTTTCCGCTGCAAAAAGATGGATATCGAGTCGTCGAGGCGCGGGACGGGGAAGCCGCCCTGCGTCGCTTTGACGAAGAGAAGGTCGACCTCGTCGTTCTCGACCTCGCGCTTCCAAAGCTGGACGGACTCGAGGTCTGCCGGCGTTTGCGCGCACGCAGCGACGTGCCGATCATCATGCTGACCGCTCGCGACGAGGAGATCGACAAGGTGATCGGCCTCGAGATCGGCGCCGACGATTACATCACCAAGCCGTTCTCGATACGCGAGTTCCGTAGTCGAGTGCGCGCGCTGCTCAGGCGAGCTTCCCTGACGCCGGTGGCAAGCGCTGATGAGGAGATCGCAGCAGGCCCCTTGCGTATCGACCGAGCGCGGCGGCGTGTCGAGGTAGACGGCCGGACTCCAGAGCTGACCTACGTGGAGTTCGAGCTGGTGCAGATCCTCGCGGAGCAGCCCGGGCGAGTGTTTTCCAGGTCCGACTTGCTCGAAAAGATCTGGGGTAGCTCTCAATACCGGGATCCGAGGACGGTGGACGTTCACGTGCGCCATCTGCGCGAGAAGCTCGAGCACGATCCGGGCAAGCCGGAGCTGATTCTCACCGTCCGCGGCGTCGGCTATCGCTTTCGCGAGCCATGAGAGCGCTGCGGAGCGTCAGCGGTCAGCTCATAACGGCGCTGGTCGTGCTCGTCCTCGTCGCGCTGGCGACGAGCTATCTGGTCGTTGTCCCCACGCTCGATCATAAGCTCGTCTCGAACCGGTTGGACGAGCTCGAGCGCTCGGCCAGCGGGATCGCCGTGGGTGTCTCCAGCGGAGACGATTTCTTCCTACAAACCCGCGTCGAGAGCGGCGCCTCGGCACTCGATGTTCGAATCGTGGTTTTTCAGAAGCTTGGGCCTCCGCTGCAGCTCGCGGTGCTCGCCGATTCTCTGCGCACCAGCTCGAGCGCAATCGAGACCGATCGGATCACTCTCGACGCTGCGAGGAGCGGGCAATTGACGCGCGGAACCGTGAATCGAAACGGTACTGAGCGCGCCGAGGTGGCGGTACCGATTTCGGGGACATCCGAGCTAGTGCTTCTATCGGGCTCTCTCAGCGAGGCGAAGCAGAGCGTGGAGGCCGTACGCAAGCAGCTTTTAATCGCAGCCATCCCCTCTCTACTGATTGCGCTCGCAATCGGCCTACTGGGCGCCCGTCAGCTCACCTCGCGTATCCGGCGCCTCGAGCGTGGCGCTGATCGGATTGCCGCCGGCTCGTTCGAGCAGCCGATCGAGGACGAGGGGGAGGATGAGGTCGGACAGCTCGCGCGGAGCTTCGAGCGCATGCGCCAGCGCCTCGCTCAGCTGGACGAGGCGCGCCGCGAGTTCATCGCCAATGCGTCTCACGAGCTACGAACGCCCATCTTCGCCCTGTCGGGCTCTCTAGAGCTCTTGGCCGAGGAGGAGATGGACGAGGCCAAGAGGCGGGAGTTCCTGGAGACGATGCGCGGTCAGGTGGAGCGTCTGAAGAGGTTGGCAACGGCGCTGCTCGACCTCTCGCGACTCGACGCGGGCAAGCTCGACCTGATGCCGCAACCGCTGGCTCTCGCTCCTTTAGCCGAATCGCTGCGACGAGAGTTCGAAGCGGCAGCCGAGCTTTCCGAGCACCCGCTTTCGATCTCGAAGCAAGCCGAGACGATCGTCGAGGCCGACGAGCAGCGAACGCTCCAAATCGGCCGGATACTGCTCGAGAACGCGCTAGTTCACACTCCGCAAGGCGTTTCCGTCTCGGTCGGCTCAGCGGAGGAGGACGGTCGCGGTCTGTTGATCGTCGAGGACGGTGGTCAGGGAATCCCGGCCGACAAGCAGGAGCGGGTGTTCGAACGCTTCTTCCGTCTGGAGGGCGAGAAGTCGTCGGGTAGCGGCTTGGGACTGGCCATAGCTCGCGAGTGGGCGAGACGGATGAATGGCGATCTGACACTGGAGTCGCAGCCCGGGGCGACGAGGTTCGTGCTTTTGCTACCGCTGGCGAAGAGCGACGAAGTAGCGTGAGGTACCTCCGTTTTCACGTGGAAACGGAGCGTGAGATAGGGGCGAAGCCCGGCTTCCGCGGCTCCTCGTGATAGTGAGCGTCCAACTCGAAGACCCGCGCCCGACGTAAGAGCTGCATGATTGGTGGCCAGCGAGGGAATACACTGCCCGCGATTGTCGTATTCTGAAGCTAGATTCGTTCGGGATCGGATAGTGACGCGGTGTTTGCGATGAGCTCGGAAAGTGCGGTCATCAACCTGACGATCCCGGCGAAAGCCGAGTACATCACGCTTGGGCGTTTGGCGCTAACAGCGCTAGCACGCGTGCGCGAATTTCCCGAGGAGACGCTCGCCGATCTCAAGCTGGCACTGACCGAGGCCTGCTCGAACGCGGTCCGGCACGCCTACAGCACCGATGACGGGACAGTGGAGATTCTCTACGAGCTCCAGCCCGACCGGTTGATCGTTGAGGTCTGTGATCAGGGGCGCGGCTTCGTGCCCCCGAGCGGCCTCGAAGAGATCGACTTCGGAGAGGGAGGGCTCGGGATCGCGATCATTCGAGAGATCGTCGACGACCTCGAGATCAGCGAAAAGATGGGCGGCGGATCACGTCTTCGATTCGAAAAAAGACTCGACTCCTAAGAGAAGTTCGCCCGAGCGAACGACGGAGATCCCGGAGCGCACGCTCAGGGACGATGTTGCAGCTCGTGAACACCGGGCACAAGTCGCTTGCCGATTACGTCTCGATTGTCTCGCGGGGCTTGATGGAGGAGATCAGGCGTCTCGCGGAGCCGATTCGCGGTCTGCGCGTCTTGCACCTATCGGCGACGGCGTTCGGTGGAGGCGTCGCCGAGATTCAGTACACGCTCGTTCCGCTCATGCGCGACGCCGGGCTCGAGGTCGAATGGCGAATCATCCACGGGCAGGAGGAGTTTTTCAACGTTACGAAGGTCGTTCACAACGGGCTTCAGGGCGACCGCCGTAGCCTAACGCGAGAGGACCGCGAGATCTTCCGCCGCTACAACCAGCTGAACGCGGCGCAACTCGACGACTCGGACTACGACGTGATCGTCGTCCACGATCCGCAACCGCTGGGCGTGATCGATCACTTCTCTTCCTCGAAAGCGAAGTGGATTTGGCGTTGCCACATCGACCTTTCGGAGCCGAGCCCGGACGTCCTCGATTTCCTGGCGCCGTCGATATCGCACTACGACGCGACCATCTTCCACCTCAAGCAGTACGTGCCCGCCCGAGCCGGTCTGTCTCCCGCTTTCATCTGGCCGCCGGCGATCGATCCGCTGGCGCCGAAGAACATGGCTCTGTCGAGGGAGGACGCTGCCTACATCCTCGACCAGTTCGGGATCGACGTCGAGCGCCCCCTGCTAACTCAGGTCTCTCGCTTCGATCCCTGGAAGGATCCGCTCGGGGTCATCGACGCCTATCGGCTGGTCAAACGGGAGTTTCCCGGGATCCAGCTCGCGCTCGTTGGGTCGATGGCGCATGACGATCCAGAAGGCTGGGATTACTACAACCGGACCGTCGCTTATGCAGGCGACGACCCCGACATCTACATCCTCTCCAACCTGAACAACGTTGGCTCGGTGGAGGTGAACGCTTTCCAGGTTTTCTCCTCCGTCGTGATCCAGAAATCGGTTCGCGAGGGTTTCGGCTTGACGGTCTCGGAGGCGCTGTGGAAGGGGCGCCCGACCGTCGCTGGACGTGTGGGCGGCATCGTGACTCAGATTCGCGACGGCGAGACGGGCCGCCTGGTGTCCTCGCCGGAGGAATGCGCTGACGCCTGTTTAGAGGCCTTGCGAGACCCGGCGCAGGCGCATGCTCGGGCGCTGCGAGGGAAAGAAGACGTGCGGCGCATGTTTCTCACCCCGCGCCTTCTTCGCGATTGGCTCGTGCTCTTTAATCACATGCTCGGTCACGACACCGGCGGCGTCGAAGCCGAGCTAATTGCCAACGTCTAAGAGCCTATTCCACTAGGTCTGCACGCCCGCTGCGGCCGATCCGCGGCGCCAGCGACCGCAGGACAGTTCTCCGCACTACCAGTGCGCTTTCACGGCCCTTCGGCCACTGGCATCCGCGGCTTGACCCCCTCGGGCGTACATCCCTAACGAAATAGGCTTTGACAGAACGCCGCGAGAGACGCGAAAGCCTAGCTAGTAGGCTTTCGCGTGCGTGGGCAAGCGGCGAGAGATTATCATCGTCTCGAACCGGGGTCCGGTTACGTATCAGCGCGGGCCCGAGCAAACTCGCGAGGCCAAGCGCGGAGGTGGCGGCCTCGTAACAGCGCTCGGGGGTCTGGCGGCGCACCACGACGTGACCTGGATCGCCAGCGCGATGAGCGATGTCGATCGCGAGCTAGTCGAGGAGAGCAAGGGCCAGGCGGTCGAGGAGTGTCTCGCGAGCGGCGCGAGCTACCGCCTTCGTCTGTTGGCGCACGACCGCTCGGCTTACGACCAGTACTACAACGTTGTCGCCAATCCGACGCTCTGGTTCGTTCAGCACTGTCTCTGGGATCTAGTTCGTGAGCCCGACTACGAGCGAAGCGGGCTCGAGCGAGCCTGGCGAGAGGGATACGCGCCGATCAACGCGGCTTTCGCCGAGGCCGCGATCGAGGAGCTGTCGCGACGGCCCGAGGCGATCGTCTTCTTCAACGATTACCACCTCTACCTGGCTCCTCGGCTGGTGCGCGCGCGAGTTCCCAGCGCCTCGCTGCTCCACTTCGTCCACATTCCCTGGCCGCAGCTCGATTGCTGGCACGTCCTTCCCGAGCAGATTGCCGTAGCCATTCACGACGGGTTACTCGCGAACGATGTTGTCGGCTTCCACACGACGCGCTGGCGGAAGAACTTCGTCCGCTCGGCGGAGTCGATTGCGAACGCGAAGCCAGTTGCGGGCAAGGACGCTATTTCCTACGCAGGCGCCAAGACTTGTCTGAGCGCGAGAGCCATCTCGATCGACCCGGGCGAGCTCGCGACACTGTTCGATCATCCGAGGGTGCTTGAGCACGAGCGCCGCATCGTCGAGACGAGACCCGAGTTTCTGGTTGTGCGTGTCGATCGCACCGATCCTTCCAAGAACATCGTGCGCGGCTTCCGAGCCTTCGAGCTCTTCCTCGAGACGCATCCCGAGTTGCACGGGCGTGTCGCCATGCTCTCGTTCCTGGATCCGTCGCGCCTGGATATCCCCGAATACGAGGATCACCTCGGGGCGATTCAGCGCGAGGCACTTCGCGTGAACGAGCGCTTCCAGCAGTCCGGCTGGACTCCGATCGATCTGCAGATCGAGGACGACCTCCCCCAGTCAATCGCCGCCTACAAGCAGTACGACGCCCTGTTCGTGAACGCGATCTACGACGGGCTCAACCTGGTTGCCAAGGAAGCCCCGCTGGCGAACGAGCGCGATGGTGTCCTCATCCTCTCGGAGAACACCGGAGCGCACGAGGAGCTCGGCCCCTTCTCGCTAACGATCGATCCCTTCGACGTCCGCGCCCAGGCGGATGCGATCTACGAGGCGCTGACGATGGCACCGGGCAAGCGGCGGCGTTGGATCGAGGGCATACGCTCGTGTGTCCGCAATCACGATCTCGCCTGGTGGATAAACGGTCTTCTTCACGATCTCGACAACTGCGTGGCGGATAGACGCGAGCGAGCCGGCTCGGCGACGAAGCCACGAAAAGGCGCATGACGGCAAGTAGAGAGCGATCTCGAGCGCCGATCGTCTGGCACCTGGCGTCACTCGTCAAACTCAAGCACACTCTCTTCGCGCTGCCCTTCGCCTATGCCGGCGTACTACTCGCTTATCGCTCGGCAAACGCTTTCCCCGGCTGGGAAGAGTTGCTCTGGATAACGCTCGCCATGGTCGGTGCGCGCTCGCTGGCCATGGGGATCAACCGGGTGGTCGATCGTGAGATCGACGCCCGTAATCCCCGCACGGCCGGGCGTGAGCTTCCGAGCAGCCGGCTCACGTCGCAGCAGGTGATCGTTTTCTGTTTCGCCTCTCTCGCACTGCTGGTGCTGGCGACGTTTCGGTTGGCGCCCGTCGTTCGCTACCTGTGGCCGATTCTGGTAGCGGCGTTCGTCATCTACCCCTATCTCAAGCGGGCGACCTGGCTCTGTCACTTCTGGCTGGGGGCGACCATCGGTCTGGCGCCGCTCGCCGCCTGGCTGGCGGTGGGCAGATCGTTTTCTCTGGCGCCGCTCGCGCTGTGGATTGCAGTCGCCTGCTGGGTTGCCGGTTTCGATCTTCTCTACGGGCTCTTCGATGTACAGGTCGATCGCGAGCAGGGGCTTCACTCCTTCTCAGTGAGCTTCGGCGTACCGGCAACCTTTTGGGCTGCCCGTGCTCTCCATCTCGTCACCGTCTTGGCTCTCGCCGTAGCTGGTATCGCGGGTGAAGCCGGAGTCGTTTGGGGGCTTGGTGTCGCCGCGGTCGCTGCGCTGCTTCTATACGAGCACCTAATCGTCTCGCCGAACGATCTGCACAGGCTGAACGCGGCCTTCTTCACCATCAACGGCGTCATCGCAGTCGTGTTTCTCGCCTTTGTCTTGATCGACTCTCTCGTCTGACCGTAGCTCGACGGGCGATCGCGCCGCTTCTCTGTTCTAAATCGCAGCTATTTCGATAGGGCTTTGGTATTGGCTGCCGAAGCGGTGACAATGGAGCAGGCCATGCGTTTTCGCTTCATCACCTTTCTGACCGATTTCGGCCTCCGGGACGACTTCGTCGGTACTTGCCACGGCGTTATCAAGAGCATTGCCCCCGACGCTGAGATAATTGACATTACGCACGGTATCGAGCCTCGGCGTGTTCTCCAGGGAGCCCTGATTCTCGCCGACACGGTCACCTACATGCCACTCGGTGTGCACCTCACCGTTGTCGACCCGGGAGTCGGCACTGATCGCCGGGCCATCGCGGTCGAGGACAAGAGCGGGCGCCTCTACGTGGGCCCCGACAACGGCCTTCTGCTACCGGCAGCCGAGCGCATGGGCGGCGTCGTGCGAGTGCATCAGATCACCAATCCCGCTTATGCAATGAAGGAGGTAGCGCCGACTTTTCACGGCCGCGACATCTTCTCTCCGGCGGCGGCACATCTCGCGCTCGGCGTGCCTCTCGAGGACATGGGCCCGAGCCTCGAGGTGGCCGATCTCGTTCGGCTGGACATCCCGAAGCCCGAGACGCGTCGAGGACGCATCAAGGCGGTGGTCGTCGATACCGATCGCTTCGGGAATATGCAACTAAACCTCCGCCACGAGCATCTCGAGGCGTTGGGATTCTCGGTTGGGACGAAGATCGAGATCGAGCACGGCGGCGAGCGCTACTACGCGGTCACGGCGCGCACCTTCTCGGACGCCAGGCACGGGGACATCATGCTCTACGAGGATTCGTTCCAGAATCTCGCGGTAGCCATCTCGGGCGGTGACGCGACGAACATGTTCGGAGCCGTCCCGGGCGACAAGATCATCATTCGCCTGCGCGACCGGTGAGGACGGGTCGCACGAGCACTCGCGTCGTTCTAAGCTCGATGGCGAGAAGGACGTGCACGGCGCGGTAGCACCGGTCTGCACGTTCTTTCTCTTTGCGCAGTGTTTCCGCCAGCAACCGACGCCAGCACCAGGGCGACGCAACTCGACGTGACCGGCCCTGATCTCCAACTGCTTGCCGACACCTACGCGGTGAGCCAGCTTTCGCCCGAGGAGCCCGTTCCTGGATGGGCGCGGGGAGAGCTGCTGGCTTTGATCTGGACGCCCGACGAGCTGTCGGTCGTCTCGACGGCCGAGTCGGTGCCGGAGCCGGTTCGAAGCGAGCCGGGCTGGCGCGTATTACGGGTCTCGGGCCCACTCGACTTCTCTCTGGTCGGGATCCTCGCGGCGCTGACGGGAACCTTGGCGCGGGCGGCCATCGCGATCTTTGCGCTCTCCACCTTCGACACCGATTACCTCCTCGTTCGCGAGCGCGACCTCGAGCACGCCGTGCGCGCTCTGGAGTCGGCCGGCCACCGGATAGCGCCGGCGAGCGAAGCTCGAAGCGAGCAAAGCGGAGAGTAATAGTCGGCTCGGTACGATAGGTCCGTGGCCGTGGAGCAAACTAAAAAGCTGGACGCGCGGCGTGTCCGCGCCGACTTCCCGATCTTCGAGCAGTTGGTCGGTGGTAAGCCGCTGGCCTTTCTCGATTCGGCTGTGAGTGCTCACAAGCCCCGACAGATGCTGGAGGCGCTCAAAGATTTCTACGAGCACTCCTACGGCAACGTCGGTCGCGGCGTCTACACGCTGGCGGAGCGCGCCAACGAGGCCTACGAGCAGGCGCGCGAGCAGGCGCGCGAGTTTGTCAACGCCCGCTCGCCGCGGGAGATCGTCTTCACGCGCAACACGACCGAAGGCCTGAACCTCGTCGCCTACGCCTGGGGCCTGGACAACCTCGGTCCGGGCGACATCGTGTTGGCGAGCGAGCTCGAGCATCACTCGAACTTCGTGCCCTGGCAGGAGGTGGCTCGGCGTACCGGCGCAGAGTTCAAGGTCATCCCGGTGAGCGGTGAGGGCGAGTTGGAGCTGGATGCTCTAGAGGGGCTCGCGAGCGAGGGCCGTTTGAAGATCGTTGCCGTCACGGCCATCTCGAACTCGCTCGGAACGATTGTCCCGGTCGAGCGGCTGATTCGTTTCGCGCACGAGCAGGGAGCGCTTGCCGTCATCGATGCGGCACAGGCTGCGCCCCATCGCAAGGTCGACGTACAGGCGCTCGACTGCGACTTCCTCGCCTTCTCGGGCCACAAGATGTGCGGCCCCAGCGGCGTCGGCGTGCTCTACGGGCGCAGTGAGCTGTTCGAGCGGATGAGCCCGTTCATGACGGGCGGCGGCATGATCCGGCGCGTCTCGGTCGAAAAGACGACCTGGGCCGAGCTGCCGCACAAGTTCGAAGCCGGCACGCCCCCGGTTGCCGAAGCCGTGGCGCTCGGTGCAGCGATCGACTACCTGGAAGGAATCGGCCTCGACGCAATCGCCGCTCACGAGCACGAGCTCACGGCCTACGCGCTGGAGCGACTGGGCGAGCTGTCCGGCCTGACCCTGTACGGTCCCCCGCTCGAGCGCCGCGCCGGAATCGTCTCCTTCAACCTCGAAGGCATCCATCCCCACGATGTTGCTCAGATCCTGGACGCCGATGGTGTTTGCGTGCGCGCGGGGCACCACTGCAACCAGCCGCTGATGCGCAAGCTCGGGATCGCCGCGACGAGCCGCGCCAGCTTCTACCTCTACTCGCTGCCCGAAGAGGTCGACCGCCTCGTTGCCGGTCTCGAGCGGACGCAGAAGGTCTTCGCATAGTGCTCCATCCAGCAATACCCTCCGGCTTCTGGCCCGCCATCACGCAGCGCGCTGCGTTGTCCTCAGTCGCGTCCGTACTAGCTAGTACGGACGCTCCCTGCGTCCTAGCATCGCTTGGTGCTAGCGACCCAGAATCTCGCAAGCATTACTGGACGGAGCACTGATGAGCATCGACGATCTCTACCGCGAGCTGATTCTCGACCACTACAAGAGCCCGCGCCACCACGGCCGGCTCGACCCCGCCGACGCTGAGGCCGAGGGACAGAATCCGCTCTGCGGCGACGAGCTTTTGGTCACGCTCCGCTTCGGCGCCGACGGCGAGACGATTGAAGAGCTCGCCTTCGACGGTCACGGCTGCGCGATCAGCCAAGCCTCGGCCTCGATGCTGAGCGAAGAAGTCATCGGTCGTAAGGCATCCGAGGTGGCTGCGATCGACAAGGACGACACGCCGTTGGTGGCGATGATGACCGAGAGCGGTACCCCGCTGACTCCGATCCGGCTCAAATGCGCCCTGCTCGGCCTGGGTGTGCTGAAGGTCGCCCTGCACAAGTCCGCCGGTACGCCTTTGCCTGAGGAGTGGGCAGGTATCGAAGAAGTCGAATTCGAGTAGTGGACGATCGTACGAAACCGAGCGTGCGGAGATGACGCTCAGCTCCGCGGCTAGGCGCGTTCTCAAACGGCTTGAGCGAGAGGACGCTGAGGAGCGCCGGCTCGGTAAGCCGAGAGAGGAGCGGGCACGGCAGGTTGCGCCGACGACCGGACGTTTTCTGTTTGCCCTTGCCGCCAACCGGCAGGGTTGCAAGGTGCTCGAGATCGGGGGTTCAAGGGGATACTCGGCGATCTGGCTCGCTTCGGCCGCCGCGCTTGGTGGCGGCGGAGTCGTCTCGCTCGAACACGATCCGCGCAAGGCGACGGCCTGGCGCGCGAACATTGCCGAAGCCGACCTCGACGCGCACGCCGAGCTGATCGAAGGCGACGCCTTCACAACCCTTCCGGCGCTCGATGCACGCTTCGATCTCTGCTTTCTCGATGCCGAAAAAGAAGATTACGAGCGGCTATTTGCGCTCGCCCGCCAGAGGCTCGCACCCGGGGCTCTTTTCGTGGCTGACAACGTGCTCTCGCATGCTAAAAATTTAGCCGCGTACTCGCAGGCGAGGCAGAGCGACCCCACCCTCGTCAGCGTCACGGTACCGCTCGATAGAGGTCTCGAATTGAGCGTCCTTTCCTTCTGACCGCCGCGACCGACATGGCGGGCGCGGCTCACAGACGCCATCCCCTGACCGTGGGCGTTTCTCACCGACGAAAGTCGTCATGCCCTCCACGGGAGGGCGGACTTTCGGCGGTTATGTCTTGACCGCGTGCCTATCATGGCTGTATCGCGGAAAGGAGGTGGTCCAGTGGAAGATTCCTGTAGTACTGGCAGCGGAGGTACCAGCGGGTAGGGGCGTGTCCCCGGGACCACCGGGAATCGCCTAGCCAGCGTAGGGGGCTCGCGAACCGCGCCGCGACCGTAGGTCGTTGGAAGCGCCTCTACCAAATCCAACGCTGGTGACCGGATCGAGGGCCGCCGAGTGCGGCCCTCCCTCTCTTCGTTTCTCGAGCCTTGCTAGACCTGAGACCTCCGCCTATCCCATTCTCACGGCAGAGGTTCTCTATCAGAGGAGGGCGCGGCTTGGGCTCGAGATCACCTATGCGACGGGCGCATCGGCGTCGGCGGCCCACACGTACTTCTGGAAATTACTGTGCACCCAATAACGAGTACCGCCGATATCGAGCGCTCCCCACAGGCCGGAGATGGGTCCGAATCTGGTCGATCTAGGAAGCGTCGCGGCCAGATCCTTCGCCGCCGACGGCATCCAGGCGCTGGCGCGGAAGATGAGGATACGACGATCGGTTACCGCGAAAACCCAATACTTGTTCGAGAAGAGCATGACGAGCGCTAGAGGAAAGAGCCATTTCGGATTCAGCCCGCTCTGTGCGAGAAAGACCTGCTGAACCGACTCGCCAGACTCGAGCTTCGGCTTGATCTTCTTGCGGACACGGGCGCCGATCTTGGCGCTGATATCCATCGACTTCTCCCGATATTGGAGTTCTGAGGCGTTCGGCTAGAGCGACCACGTCAGCTTACAATCCCGAGCCGAGAGCGATTCGCACGGTGCGGGCCTGGAACGCCCGCTGACTCTCAGTAGCATCCCCGGTCGACGAACCTCAGCCACCCGAGACGGCGCGCCGGATCTGCTCCTCCAGCGGCATGAGCGGAAGCCCGAAGATCTTCGAGGTGGCCTCGGGGTTGCCCACGTTGTCGCCGGCGGCGAGCATCTTCAACTGGTCGCGGGTGAACGGGAATCCCGGCAGGCGCTCGAAGAGCGCGGCTTGGACGTGAGCGAGCCGGAAGGGGATGTGAACGCGCCGGCGGCGCTTTCCGAGCTGTCGAGCGATCAGCCCGTAGAGCTCGTTCGAGGTCACGCGGTCGGGCCCCACGAGGTCGAAAGTCTGGTTGCGCGCGGCTTCGAGATCGACCGCTCGGGCTAGGTGAGAGGCGACGTCTTCGACGGCGATGGGCTGGATCAGTTGAGTGCCCGGGCCGAGCACCGGTGTGAGCGGCGAGTAGCGAACCAGCCGCAGGAAGGTGGGGAGAACGCCGCCGTCGTGTCCGAAGACGAAGCTCGGGCGGAAGATCACGCGCTCGAGGCCCGAAGCTTTCAGCGCCTCTTCCTCTTGCCACTTCGCCTGGTAGTAGGGCGTGAGCTCGCGCGTGCTCTCGGAGAGGCCCAGCGCGCTCACGAGGACGAATCGGCGAACGTGCGCGGCGGCCGCGGCCTCGATCAAGACCCGAGTCCCCTCGCTCATGACTCGCTCGTAGTCGCCCGGCTTACCGCGAATGATGGCGACCAGGTGGACGACGACCTCCGCGCCGGTGCAGGCCGCACGCAGGCTTGCCGGGTCGTCAATATCGCCGCGAGCGAGCGTGCAGCCAAGCTGCTCGAGTGGGCGCCCACGCGCTTCGGAGCGTACGAGGCAGCGAGTCGGGCGGTCTTGGGAACGAAGGGCGGCTACGAGATGGCGACCGATGAAACCGGTGGCTCCGGTTACGAGAATCATTGGCTGAGGATGAAGGGCGTGTCGCTATCGGCCTCGACGAGCTCGGTCGAGTCCTTTTGCCGCGGCTTGCCGTCGACGAACGGGTGGCAGGCGTTGTGAAAGACGCGCAAAGAGCGATCGAAAAGGACCACGGTCGAAATCCTACGCTCGCGGTCGCTTGCTGTCGCCCGAACGTAGACGTGAGCGATGGTGCTTCTCCGCAAACTGCGCTTGTTCTGTTTCAGCGGTGCTTACAGGCCGAAACGGGTCCGATAGGGTGCGGTCTGCGTGGTACTCGAGCCCGTTGATCCAAATGCTCGCTTCCACGAGCGACGCGCAAATGCTCGGCGCCGGCACAAGCTGCGCCGTACTGCTTTCCTGCTCGCGCTCGTGATTTCGGCGATCCTAGGCGGGCTTGCCGTTTGGGTTACGGCGCTCGGGCCCGGCTCACGCGTCAGCGAGGCCGCCAAGCGCAGCACGACCGAGACCAGGGCACTGGCTCAGCAGAATCCCCTTTTCCCGAAGGAAATCCGCGGTATTCACGTCACCATGACGCTGGCCTCGTTGAAAGGCAAGCTGGCCGAGTACGCAAGCCTGAAAAACGAGGGTCTGAACACGATCGCTCTCGATATCAAGGACGAGAACGGCGCCGTCGCCTTCTCCCCGTCTGAGGCGCCTCTAGCCAGCGAGATCGGAGCGGCAGGGAACTTCTATGACCCGGCCAGCGTGGCTAAGCAGCTTCACGCCGAGGGCATCTACCTGATCGGCCGTGTCGCGGTCTTCGAGGATCCCGTGCTCTCGACCCGTAGACCCGATCTGGCCATCCAGCACTCCGACGGCTCGACCTGGCTCGACTACCGAGGCCTCGGCTGGTCGAACGAGTACAACAAGAAAGTTTGGGAGTACAACGTCTCGATTGCCAAGGCCGCCGCCAAGGCCGGCTTCGACGAGATTCAGTTCGACTATGTGCGATTTCCATCGGACGGCCCGGTGGAGAGTGCTGTCTGGCCGGGCAAGGCGAACGAGTCGGAGTCGACGACGGTCGCTCACTTCCTCAGCTACGCGACCAGTCAGCTCAAGCCGCTCGGTGTCCGCGTCTCGGCCGACGTTTTCGGGCTGGCGGCGACCAACGAGCTTGGTATCGGGCAGTCGCCGAAGCAGATAGCGCGTGCTGTCGACGCGATCTCGCCGATGGTCTACCCCTCGCACTTCGGCGCAGGACAGTACGGGCTGGCCGATCCGCAAGCCGTTCCCGGAACGACCGTCGCCTACGCGTTGAGCGACTTCAAAACAGCCATGCGCGGCAGCGACGCCGAGCTCGTTCCTTGGATCCAGGACTTCTCGCTGGGAGGCAGCTTCACGCTCGCTGATATCCAGGACGAGGTCCTGGCTGTTCGCCAAAGCGGGGCGCGCGGGTTCCTGCTCTGGAACGCGAGCGGCGAGTACACCTCCGGCGCCCTCCGGCCGGAATGAGATAGGGCCGGCAAGCTTCGCCGGCGCTCCGGTATCGTCCGGACGGAGATGCCCTCGCCTGCGATCCAGCTCGTCACCGATATCCCAGGCCCTCGCTCGCGCGAGATCATGGCGCGAAAGGAGCGCGCGGTCGCCGCACCGATAACCGTTCAGGCCCCGGTCGTCGTCGACTCGGCGCGAGGCACGGTCGTAATAGACGTAGACGGCAATCGGCTACTCGACCTCACCGGAGGGATCGGCTGTCTCGCTGTCGGGCACGCCCACCCGCACGTGGTGGAAGCGGTTCAAGAACAAGCGGGCCGGTTTCTACACACCGATTTCGCCGTCGTTCCCT
>Ga0066798_10000068_pt1 | contig 56936 bp, 59 predicted proteins | sample PersoiDNA2013203_FD_70961 | JGI IMG/M metagenome (GOLD analysis project Ga0066798, IMG submission 70961) | Permafrost soil microbial communities from the Arctic, to analyse light accelerated degradation of dissolved organic matter (DOM) -... | ecosystem: Environmental > Terrestrial > Soil >... | reverse complement strand
CTGCCGCCGGCGAGCATTCGACCTCTGGCGGCTGCGCTTGCGCTGCGAAGAACGTCCCACTCGAACTCTCCCTTCTCGTACCTCGTCTCGCCGTCTACGACCGTCAGCACTACTCGTTCCGGACTGCCGCCGAGAACGACTGCAGCCTGCGGATCTTCCCATGGTAGAAGCGATGTTTCATCCAGCGCCACGATAGCGATATCTGCGCGCTTACCGGGGAGGAGCGAGCCGATCTCGCTCGCTATACCAAGCGCCCGAGCCGATCCAAGCGTCGCCAGCTCGAGCGCTCGCGTAGCCGTGAGCGCCTGCGGCGTGCGCTCGCGTGCGCGCGCACACGCGACGGCGAAACGCATCTCCTCGAACATGTCGAAGGAAGACGCCGAGGCGGGGCTGTCGGTTCCGATTCCCACGCGAATCCCCGCCTCGAGAAGATCTGCCAGCGGGGCGATCCCGCAGCCCAGGTAGCCGTTCGAGCGCGGGCAGTGCGCGACGGCGACGTCGAGCGAGGCCAGCAAGTCGATCTCCTCGGGCTCGAGATCGACGCAGTGCGCGGCGACCATCTCCGGCCCCAATGCGCCGGCGCGAGCAAGCGCCCGGATTCCGGTCTCGCCTATCGGAGGCAGGAGCTCGCCGCCCAGGGCAACAAGCGGTCCTTCGCCGCGCATGAGCCAGGAACGCTCGTCCACACTCTCGGCGAGGTGCGTCACTACCGGCACCCCCAGCTTCCGCGCAGCTGCGTAAACCTCGGTCGAGACCGTGTAGGGCGCGTGCGGCGAGATCCCGAGCCTGACTTCGTTCGAAAGCGCCGGTTGGGCGATCACTCTCAGCTCCTCGAAGTGCCGGAGCGCCTGGCCGGGATCGGCTCCGAATACCTCCAGCCCGACTATCGCTTTCAGGCCGAGATCCGAGCAGGCGCGCGGCGAGGCCGCGCTGTAGCTGGCATCCATCACGGTCGTGATCCCCGAAGCCAGGCACTCGGCCGCGCCGAGGCGTGCTAGCGAGACGACTTCCTCAAAGGAGAGGGCTAGCTTGCATTTCAGGTGAAGCGAGATCCAGCCGCCGAAGTCGAGCCCATCGCCGAAGCCCGTAAAGGCCGCGTATTCGAGATGGGTGTGGGCGTTGACGAAGCCGGGCATGATCACGGCCTTCGGGAAGTTGCGGCCGCGCCCGATCTCTCTGCTCGTGCCCACCCGTGTAATGCGGCCGTTCTCGAACACTATCGCGCCACTCTCGATCGGCTCCCCTTCGATCGGAAGCAACCAATCGGCGGAGAAGATCGTCTCCACGGCGAGGGCGATGCTAGCAGGGCTCGTCTAGACTGCGTGCCCTCGTTCCCGCAAACGAACGGCGGAGGAGAGATGGCGATAGCCAGGGATACTGAGTCGCTCGGCTCGTTGCCCGAGATCGAAGAGCTCGGACTGGGTCGGGCAGAGCTTCTCGGCATGTATCGCGACATGCTCATCACGCGCGGAATCGAGGAGCGCGGCCACATCCTCTACAAGCAGGGCAAGATCCCCGGTTCCTTCTACACCGGTCGAGGCAACGAGGCGGCTGCGGTCGGGGTGGCAACCGCGATGCGCCCCGAGGATGCCGGAACGCCTCTCCACCGCGACATGGGCGTCCACGTCACGCGCGGCGTCGAGCCCTGGCGCATCCTCGCGCAGTACATGGGCCGGGTAGACGGCCCCGCGCGCGGGCGCGACGGCAACGTCCACCTGGCTCAGATCGAGCAGAACCTGATCGCCATGGTCAGCCACCTGCCGGCGATGATGCCGGTTGCGGTCGGGCTGGCCCTTGCTTTCCGGATTCGGAACGAGCGCCGCGTGTCGGTCAGCTGGTTCGGCGACGGAGCCGCGGCTCGGGGCGACGCGCACGAGGCAATGAACTTCGCGGGGGTTCGCCGGCTGCCGGTGGTGTTCGTCTGCGACAACAACCAATACGCCTACTCGACACCGCCGCAGTTCGAGTACGCCTGCGCCAACATCTCCGATCGCGCCGCGGCATACGGCTTCGAGGGAACCGTCGTCGATGGCACCGATGTCCTCGCCGTCTACACAGAGGCGAAGCGCGCGATCGAGAAGGCACGGGAGGGCGACGGGCCGACTCTGATCGAGTGCGTGTCCTTCCGAATGGAGGGTCACGCCGTTCACGACGACGCTTCTTACGTGCCGCGCGAGCTCTTCGAGGAGTGGTCGAAGCGCGACCCGATCGCACGATTCCGTCTCTGGCTGAGCGAGCACGCTCGAGCCGGCGAAGCCGAGCTGAGCGAGATGGAAGAGGGAGTCAAGACACTGCTAGTAGAGGCTCAGAGGCGAGCGGAAAGCTCTCCTCTGCCCGACCCGGCCGAGCTCGAGCAGGGCGTCTACGCCGAGCCCGAGGAGCTTGAGGGGAGCCCGGATGCCTGAGAAGACCTACCTGCAAGCGATCTCGGACGGGCTCCGGCAGGAGATGCGACGCGACGAGCGCGTCTTCGTGCTCGGCGAGGACGTGGGCGTATACGGCGGCGCCTTCAAGTTGACGGTCGGGTTCCTCGAGGAGTTTGGGCCCTGGCGGGTGATCGACACGCCGCTGTCTGAGATCGCCATCGTCGGCAGCGCCACCGGCACGGCCCTGATGGGACTTCGCCCGGTAGCCGAGCTGCAGTTCGCCGATTTCATCTCCTGCGCCTGGGATCAGGTGGTCACGGTCGCGGCCAAACAGCACTACCGAGCCGGAACCTCGGTTCCGCTGGTGCTGCGGTTGCCGTCCGGCGGCGGCTTCTCGGGCGGCCCCTTCCACTCGCAGAGCCCGGAGAGCTCTTTCACGCACGTGCCCGGGCTCAAGGTCGTATGTCCGGCGACGCCACACGATGCCAAGGGACTGCTGGCGACCGCGATCGAAGACCCTAATCCCGTTCTCTACTTCGAGCACAAGCACCTCTACCGCCGGATCAAGGCGGAGGTGCCCGACGAGCGCTACACCATCCCCTTCGGCAAGGCGCGCATCCACCGGGCGGGCGGCGACGTCACGGTCGTGACCTGGGGAGCGATGGTCTACACCGCTGCCGAGGCCGCGGGCGAGCTGAGCGCCGAGGGCGTATCGGTGGAGATCGTCGACCTACGCACCCTGCAGCCCTGGGACAAGCAGGCGGTGCTGGAGAGCGTGGCCAAGACATCGAAGCTGCTGATCTTGCACGAGGACACGCGCACTTCGGGCTTCGGCGCCGAGATCGCGGCGCAGGTGGTTGAGGATGCCTTCGAGCACCTCGATGCTCCGATCAGGCGTATCGCGGCGCCCGACACCCCCATCCCCTTCTCGCCGGTGCTCGAGAAGGCCTACATCCCACAGGTCGAGGACGTGGCCGTGGCGTTGCGGGAGTTGGCGGCGTACTGATGGCGACCCAAACGCAGATCGAGGTCGTGATGCCGCAAATGGGCGTCTCCGTCTCGGAGGGGACGATCATCAAGTGGCTGAAGAGCGAGGGTCAGGCGGTTCAGGCCGACGAGCCGCTACTCGAGATCTCGACCGACAAGGTCGATACCGAGGTGCCGTGCCCGGCGGACGGTGTTCTCGACCGCATCGTCAAGCTCGAAGGCGAGACAATCGCCGTCGGCACCACGATCGCGCTGGTCGCAACGACGAGCGCAGCGCTCGCTTCGCCCGCCGAGCCGGAGCCGGAGCCGGAGCCGGAGCCGGAGAGCATCGCTATCGGCAACGGCGCTCCGACCTCGCCCGAGCCCGTCGGCGCCCAACCCGACAACGCAGCGGGTCGTGCCTTCGTCTCGCCGGTCGTGGCGCGGATCGCCGCCGAGCACTCCGTCGATCTCGAGCGAGTGGCCGGGAGCGGGAATGACGGGCGCGTGACGAAGAAGGACATCCTCGCCCACATCGCCGAGGCAAACGAGACGGAGGCTTCGGCGCCGGATGTCGAAGGAGCAAGCGAGACGGTTGCGGCCGCATTCCAGCCCGCCTCGAAGGTCTCGTCTGCACCTTCCGGCGACCGGCTCGAGCCGATGTCGCAGATGCGCCGCTCGATCGCCGAGCACATGCGCCGCTCGCTCGACACCGCGGCTCACGCCACCACCGTCTTCGAGGTCGACATGTCTAGGGTGGTCGCCATCCGCACGCGGCTCAAGCCCGAGTTCCTCGAGCGCCACGGTGTGCGCCTCACCTATCTCTCCTTCGTCTCCCGGGCCGCGCTCGAGGCGCTTCGCAACTGGCCCTGGCTGAACGCCGAGATCCGCGGCGACGAGATCGTCACCCACAGCTACATCAACCTCTGCGTCGCCGTCGCCGTCGACGGCGGCAAGGGTCTGGTCGTACCCGCTATCCGCAATGCCGAGGGACTCAACCTGCTCGGGATGGCGCGAGCGATCCAGGACGTCGGCGACCGCGCTCGCTCCAAACGCCTCGCTCCCGAGGACGTTCAGGGCGGCACCTTCACGATCACCAACCCCGGCGGTCACGGCTCGATCGTCGGCACGCCGATCATCAATCAGCCCCAGGTTGCAATCCTCGACACCGAGGCGTTGGTGAAACGGCCGGTGGTGGTATCCGACGACAAGGGCGTGGACGCCATCTCCGTGCGGCCGATCATGAACCTCTGCCTCTCCTTCGACCACCGCCTGATCGACGGGGCCTACGCCGTTCAGTTCATGGCCGAGGTTCGCGACAGCCTCGAGAGCTGGGGCGAAGAGCGCTATTAGAACCTCTAGCGGAATGAAGACCCGCCGGCTGGGTGCGATCGGTGGATGCGATGCTAGGACGCAGCGCCTCGGTCGTAGCCGAAGCTACGGGCGAGGCCGAGAACAACGCAGCGCGCCTCCGAGCGCGGCCAGACGGTGGAGTGCTTCGTTTTGGTAGAGGTTCAGAACAGCGATCCCGTTCACTCGATTCGAATCGAGCCGGCAGCGGAGAGCGACGCCGAGACTTTGGCGGCGGTCTCACGCCGCGCCTTCGAGCACGACGTCAACTACGGAGCGCCTGGCCCCTGCGGCCCGCCCGGCTACGACTCGCCGACCTGGCAACGACGGGCGATGAAGGACGGCAGCTACTACAAGATCTTGGAGGCCGACCAGATCGTGGGCGGCTTCGTTCTCTTCCGGCGCCGGGACGGAAGCCTGGAGTTCGGGCGCGCCTTCCTCGAGCCCGAGCGCCAGAACAGGGGCATCGGCGCCGAGCTGCTCCGTTTCGCCGAGGGCGTCTTCCCCGAGACCAAGCGCCTCGTCCTCGACACGCCGAGTTGGAACCTGCGCAACCAACACTTCTACGAGAAGGGCGGCTACGTGAAGACCGGCGAGATCGAGGCCGGCGAAGGCTTCCCGCTCTTCCAGTACGAAAAGAGGCTCGCAGAGTGAGCGCGAAGCGAGAGCTGGTTTCGGCCATCCGCAGCGATCTCGCCGCGCACGCCGATCCGGCGCGGGCGCCCAAGATGCAGAACTACCTGAGAACGGACACGCCCTGCCGTGGCGTGACCGTGCCGCTCCAGCGTGAAATCGTCGCCCGGGCCGCCGGAAGCTTTCCGATCGAGAGCTTCGATGACTGGAGCGATACGGTGCTCGAGCTCTGGCGCGGCGCCGAGTATCGTGAGGAGCTCGGTTGCGCGGGTTTCCTCGCCGGGCAGAGCCGCTACCGCGCGTTCCAAACGCTCGCTGCTCTGCCGCTCTACGAGGAGCTGATTGTTGCGCGGCGCCTGGTGGGATCTCGTCGACGACATCGCCACGCACCGGCTCGGGCCGCTTCTTCTCGACTACCCGGAGCAGATGCGAACGGAGCTGCTTGCCTGGAGCCGCTCGGACTCGCTCTGGAAGCGGCGCAGCTCGATCATCTGCCAGGTCACTTTGAAAGCGAAGACCGACCGCAAGCTTCTCTTCGCTTGCATCGAGCCCAATCTCTCCGACGGCGACTTCTTCATCCGCAAGGCGATCGGCTGGGCGTTGCAAGCGCTCGCCCATGTCGACCCGAACGAGATCGTTCGCTACGTCGAGGAGAAGGGCGACCGGCTCAGCCCTCTTAGCCGCCGCGAAGCATTGAAGAACATCTCTGCCAGCTAGCCTAGAACGGAAGGGAAGGAACGATGAGCTACCGCTACCTGGACGCGAAAGACCTCAAGCCCCAGCACGGTGTGCTCCGGCCGATTCGCCGAACACTCGAAATCCAGTCCTTCGGCGTCAACGAGATCGAGCTGCCACCGCACGCCGAGACCTATCCCGAGCACGACGAGACAAAGACGAACCACGACGAGCTCTACATCGTGCTCGAGGGCAGCGCGACTATGACGATCGACGAGGAGACACTGGAGCTCATCCCCGGGCGCTACGTCTTTGTCACACCCGATTCGACGCGTCACATCGCGCCCGGCGCCGAGGGAATCCGCTTTATCGCCATCGGCGCGCCCGCGAACCGCCATTTCGGCGGAAGGCACTGATGAGCGAAGGCGCCTACCTGATGCAACTCGGCGCCGTGCCCTACCGGGAGGCCTGGGATCTGCAGCGCTCGCTGGCCGCCGCCGTATCGCAGGGCGCGATCCCCGACACCGTGATCTTTTGCGAGCACCCGCCCGTGATCACCGTCGGGCGCCGCACCGAGGAGAGCGAGCTGCACATTCCCAAGGGAGCGAAGGTCGAGATCGTCGAGACCGACCGCGGCGGCAAGTCCACCTACCACGGCCCCGGACAGCTCGTCTGCTATCCGATTCTCGACCTGCGCCGGCACGGCAAGGACGTCAAGCTCTACGTGCGCCGGCTCGAGCAGGCGATCATCCAGACGCTGGCGCCGCTCGGCATCGAAGCGACACGGATCGAAGGGCTCACCGGCGTCTGGCTCCAGAGTCCTTCCGCCGCCTCCGGCGTGTCGCTCGCAAGCGGAGGACGGGAGGACAGTGTAAGTAGCACGGCCTCTCGGCTGGAGCGCGGCGAGCGGCGCGAGCGTTCGGCGGAGCCGGGCTCCGCCCGGCGGGAGCCGCACGCGGCCGGTGGCGGCGGGCCCCGCAAGATCGCCTCGATCGGCGTACGTGTCGCCCGCTGGGTGACGACCCACGGCTACGCGCTCAACGTCAATCTCGACCCGGCCCCCTTCAGCGACTGGATCACCGCCTGCGGGCTGGAGGACGCGGCCTTCACGACGATCGCGCGCGAGCTCGGCCGGCCGATGACGGTCGAGGAGATCCGCTCGCCGGCCGCGGAGGCGATCGCCGAGGTGTTCGAGCTCGAGCTCGAGCAGGTGCCCGTGGAGGACGGTGCCACCGGTCTCTGGCCGCAGCCGATCCACGCCAAGCTGGCGGCGAAGGGCAGCTGAGGTGTCGCTTCCCGTCGGAGACCGTCCGCGCCGCCCGGAGTGGATGAAGGTGCGCGCCCCGAGCGCCGACTCGCTCTACGGCGACGTGCGCAAGCTCCTACACGGGCAGCACCTGCACACGGTCTGCGAGGAGGCGCACTGCCCGAACATGGGCGAGTGCTGGGGACGCGGAACGGCCGCCTTCCAGATCCTCGGTGACGTGTGCACGCGCGCCTGCCGCTACTGCAACGTGCGCTCGGGCAAGCCCGAGGGCCCGCCCGACCCCGACGAGCCGAGGCGCCTGGCGGAGGCCGCTGCCCAGATGAAACTGCAGCACGTCGTCGTCACCTCGGTCGACCGCGACGATCTCCCCGACAGGGGCGCCGGGCACTACGCGGCGACGATCCGGGCGCTGAAAGAGCTTCTCCCGGACGCCTCGGTCGAGGTGCTGACGCCTGACTTCGCCGGTTTCGAGAAAGAGGCGCTGGCGCTCGTGCTCGCCGAACAGCCCGAGGTCTTCAACCACAACATCGAGACCGTCCGCCGCCTGCACCGTCGCATGCGAGGCGCGAAGGCGAGCTACGACGGCTCGCTCCGGCTGCTCCGCCGGGCCAAGGAGGTGGCCGGCTACTGTCTGGCCACCAAGTCCGGCTTGATGGTCGGCCTCGGCGAGACGAACGAGGAGGTCGCAGACACCCTTCGTGATCTGCGCGACCACGGCGTCGAGATCGTCACCATCGGCCAGTACCTGCAGCCCACTCCCAAGCACGTGCCGATCGAGCGCTGGGTGCACCCCGACGAGTTCAGCTCCTTCGGCGAGTTGGGGCGCGAGCTCGGCTTCCGCTCGGTCTTCTCCGCTCCGCTCGTTCGCTCGAGCTACCGGGCCGAGGAGCAGCGGCTGGGAACCGGCTACGACGAGCCGAGCAGCGCCAACGCCTCGTCGTGAAGCAAGTCGTTAGTCGAGACGCCGCTGCCGCCGTCGATCACCGCTCGCCCGGCGAGGTCGGTGAACTTCCCGCCCGCCTCCTCGACGATCACTTTCAGCGGGGCGCAGTCCCAGATCTTCGCGACCGGGTCGACCGCCACGTCCACCGAGCCCTCGGCAACGAGCACGTGCTGCCAGAAATCGCCGAAGGAGCGCGCGTGCCAGGCCCTGGCCACGAGCGGCGCCAGGCGCTCGATGCCTTCGCTCAGCTCGAACGAGACGACGGCATCCTCGAGGCGCTCGACGACCGAGACCTTCATCCGGTGGCCGAAGCCGATCGACATGGTCGCGTCCTCCAGCTTCTCGATCCCCGAGACGCGAATCGGCCCGTCGTTTCTATAGGCGCCCTTGCCGCGCTCGGCCCACCAGCGGCGCCCGAGCGCCGGCGCCGAGACCAGACCGAGCTCGACCTCGCCGTCCAGCTCCAGCGCGATCAGGGTGGCGAAGATGGGGATGCCGCGGCTGTAGTTGCGCGTGCCGTCGATCGGGTCGAGGATCCAGCGCCGGCCGCCCTCGCCGCTCGAGCCCGCTTCCTCGCCGAGCACCGAGTCGCCGGGTCGCTCGCGGGCGATCTGCTCGCGTAGCGCCTGCTCGATCGCCCGATCGGTCTCGGTCACGGGCGAGAGATCAGGCTTGGTCTCGACATGGAGGTCGAGCGCCCCGAAGCGCGCCAGCGCCAGCTCGTCGGCCAGGTCGGCCAGATCGGCGGCGAATTCGAGATCGACCGAGCTCACGCACTCAGTCTGACGAAAACAGCGGATCGCCGTCTTAGTGAAACTCGACGATGCGTCGCGATCGCCGGCCTGTTAGGGTCCCGGCCGCATCGCCTCCTGCAATCCGTTTGAGGGCGCGGGAAGTGCTGGTGCACGCGGCAGCAGACCGCAGGTGTCACGGGAGACAGCCCGTCTGGGGCTGTAGCGCGTTCAATTTCGCTCAAGCCAAGAGAAGGAGTACCCGGTGCCCCACGAGTTCATGAAGCTGGTGACCGAAAGGAATCCCGGTCAGCCCGAGTTCCACCAGGCGGTCGAGGAGGTTGTCACTTCGCTGATGCCCTTCTTGAAAGCCAACCCTAGGTACAAAGAAGCCAAGATTCTGGAGCGGATGATCGAGCCCGAGCGCGTGATCATGTTCCGCGTGCCCTGGCTGGACGACAAGGGCGAGATCCAGGTCAACAGGGGCTACCGGATCGAGATGTCGAGCGCGATCGGCCCCTACAAGGGCGGCCTGCGCTTCCATCCCACGGTCAACCTCTCGATCCTCAAGTTCCTCGCCTTCGAGCAGGTGTTCAAGAACAGCCTGACGACGCTGCCGATAGGCGGCGGCAAGGGCGGCTCGGATTTCGACCCGAAGGGCAAGTCCGACAACGAGGTGATGAAGTTCTGCCAGAGCTTCATGACCGAGCTTTGCCGCCACATCGGCCCGGACACCGACGTCCCCGCCGGCGACATTGGCGTGGGCGGTCGCGAGATCGGCTACATGTTCGGCCAGTACAAGCGCCTGCGCAACGAGTTCACCGGTGTGCTCACCGGCAAGGGGCTCAACTGGGGCGGCAGCCTGATCCGGCCCGAGGCGACCGGCTACGGCGCCACCTACTTCGCCCAGGAGATGCTGAAGACGCGCGGGGAGTCGCTCGAGGGCAAGACCGTCACCGTCAGCGGTGCCGGCAACGTGGCCCAATACACGGTCGAGAAGTGCACCCAGCTCGGCGCCAAGTGCGTCACGCTCTCGGACTCTGCCGGCTTCATCCACGATCCCGCCGGCATCGACGCCGAGAAGCTGGCCTGGGTCCTGGAGCTGAAGAACGAGCGACGCGGCCGTATCGAGGAGTACGCCAAGCAGTTCAAGTGCGAGTTCGTGCCGAAGGCTCGCCCCTGGAGCGTGCCCTGCGACGTGGCCTTCCCCTCGGCGGTGCAGAACGAGATCAGCGAGGACGACGCCAAGGCGCTCGTCTCGAACGGCTGCATCTGCGTCTCGGAGGGAGCGAACATGCCCACTACTCCGGAGGGAATCAAAGTCTTCCTGGACGCGAAGATCCTCTACGGCCCCGGCAAGGCTGCCAACGCCGGTGGCGTCGCCACCAGCGGCCTGGAGATGAGCCAGAACAGCATGCGCCTGGAGTGGGGCCACGAAGAGGTCGAGAGCAGGCTGCACGAGATCATGGTTCGCATCCACGAGCAGTGCGTCGAGTACGGCAAGGAAGGCGACTTCATCAACTACGTCAACGGCGCCAACATCGCCGGTTTCGTCAAGGTCGCCGACGCGATGATCGACCAGGGCCTCGTCTAGTCAGACGAAAGCCTGAACTGAAAGGGCGGGCTCTCGGGCCCGCCCTTTCTCGTTCTGGAGTTACTCGCTCGAGTACTCCGGCTGGGCCTTCTCGTGCCGGATCTCGGCGATGGCGTTGTTGGCGGCGATCGCGGCCTCGGCGAGCGCGATCGTGATCAAGGCGATCTTGCCCTCGTAGCCGGCGACGTCGCCGGCGGCATAGACACGGGGCTTCGAGGTGCGCATCGTCGCCGGATCGACCAGGAGCTGGCGGCGGCCGAGGTGCTCCAAGCCCCAGTCGGCGATCGCGCCCAGGTGTGAGGAGAAGCCGAGCAGCGTGATCAGCGCATCGCAGGGCACCCGTTCGAGCTCGCCGCTGGCCGTGTTCTCGATCGTCACGGCCTCGATCCGATCGCTCCCGTGGATCTCGCGCGCCTCGCAGGGCGTCACTATTCGCACCGTGCCCTCGCCCTCCAGCGCTCTGGCTTTCGCCAGCGACGACTCGAGCGCGCGAAACCTGTCCCTGCGGTGAACGAGCACGATCGGCGGCTCGGCAATATCCGCGAGGCCGAGCAGCCAGTCGAGCGCCGAGTCGCCGCCGCCCACGATCAGGCAGCGCTTGCCGGCGAAGCTCGCCTTCTCGCGTACGAAGTAGTGCAGGCCCTTCCCCTCCCACTCGTCGATGCCGTCGACCGGGAGCTTGCGCGGCGCGAAGGCGCCGTGTCCAGTCGCGACGATCAGAGCGCGGCTGAGATACGAGTGGCCCGCGCTCGTGCCGAGGCGGATCAGCTCCTCGCCGTCCAGATCAGCCGTTTCGAGCGTGCAGGCTTCCTCGGCCAGGCACAGCTCGGGGTCGACCTGAAGTCCCTGCTCGGCGAGCCTGGACACGAGCTCGTGAGCCACGACGCTGGGAAAGCCGGCCACGTCACCCATGTGCTTCTCGGGGTAGGAAGCGGCGAGCTGGCCGCCGACCTCTTCCAGACTCTCGATGATGCGCACGGAGGCGTGCCGGTGGCCGGCGTAGTAGGCGGCCGCCAGTCCGGCCGGACCCGCGCCGAGGATGGTCACGTCGACGACGTTTACCGCGTTCATTGACCCTGGCATCGCCAAGATCCTACGCCCGGCCGTCTCCGTGACCGAGCCATCTGTCCAACACCGAGAGCACCGAGCGGAATGAAGGCTCGCCGACTGGGCGCGACCGGTGCAACAGAGCGCTTCTCGCGGACGAGCTTCTTCCTAGCAGCCGCAGCCGCCGCCGCAACCCGAACCAGCCGAGCCGCAGCTCTCGTCCTCGGCGCGGAAGGAGGATCCGCAGCCGCAGGTCTGCAATGCCTTCGGGTTCTCGATCGCGAACCCCTCTTCGCCGTCAACGCTGACGAAGTCGATCGTGGCGCCCTCGAGATAGGGCGCACTGAAGGGATCGACGGCGACCCGAACGTCGTGCTGTGCCGCCACGACATCGGTCTCGAGCGCCTCGCGATCGAAGCCGAGCGCGTACTCCAAGCCGGAGCAGCTTCCGCCTTGGATGGCTACTCGCAGCACCCCGACGTCACCCTCGGGCTCCTCGGCCATGAGCTCTTTCACTTTCGCGGCCGCTTTCTCGGTCAGCGTCAGCAGAGGAATGGTAGTCGTCGCCATGGGCGGGCATGGTAGCAGCGGGCCTGACACTGACCGAGTGACGACGCGCTAGCCGATCCAGTTCATCTGATGGCCCTGTAGAAACTGTTAAGTTGCCGAGCACGTGGCCCGGGCCGGTTTCCGGCCGAGCCGAAAAGGCGCATCAATGCTGAGAAACTGGCTTCCTTTCCTGATCTATGGCCTGTTCGCGTCAGGCATATCAGGCCTGATGCTCTTTATAAGTTTCGCTTTATCGACCCGAGCGCGGTCGAAACCGGCGCAGAGGGGCTTGCCGTTCGAGTCGGGCGTCTCAACCGGGGTGCCCGAACGCCAGCGCTTCACGATCGGCTTCTACCTGACGGCGATGCTCTTCATCCTCTTCGATATCGAGATCGTCTTCCTCTACCCACTCGCCCTCGTTCTCGACAAACTGGCCTGGTTCGGCTTCACCGAGCTTGCGGTCTTCATCGGCCTGCTCGCCGTCGCCTACGTCTACGTCTGGCGCAAAGGGGCTCTGGAGTGGGAATAGCGGACGGAAAGCGCCTCGCCGACTACGGTCTCTCTTCCGAGCGCCTGCTCATGGAGAGCAAGGACCCGGGCGCCTTCGAGCAGGAGGTCGCCCAGCTGGAGCAGGCGGTGCTGGCGACCACGCTCGACAAGGCCGTCTTCTGGGCGCAGACGCACTCGATGTGGCCCGACACCTTCGGGCTGGCCTGCTGCGCGATCGAGATGATGGCGGTGGCCGGGCCGCGTTACGACCTCGCCCGCTTCGGCATGGAGGCCTTCCGCAACTCGCCGCGCCAGGCCGACCTGCTGATCGTCTCGGGCCGCGTCTCGCACAAGATGGCGCCGCCGCTGCGTCAGATCTACGACCAGATGCTGGAGCCGAAGTGGGTGGTCGCCATGGGCGTCTGCGCCAGCTCGGGCGGGATGTTCGCCAACTACGCCGTCCTTCAGGGCGTTGACAGGATCGTCCCGGTCGACATCTACGTACCCGGCTGCCCGCCGCGACCGGAAGGGCTGTTGGAGGGCATCGTGCGCCTGCACGAGCGCGTCATGGCCGGCATTCCACCCGCTTACGAGATCGACGAGAAGATCTGTTGATGGGCTTCGAGCGCATCCCCGGGCTGATCGGCGAAATCGAGGATCGAGGCGAGACGACAGTGGTGGTCGAGAAGGAGCGCCTGAGCGAGGCCACTCTCTATCTCCGCGACGAGCTCGGCTTCAATTTCCTTTCCGATATCGCCGCCACCGACTACCTCGGCTGGGGCGGCGAGACGGCCGGCTCCTGGGGATCGGCCGACGGCCGCGATCTCAACGTTCCCTACACGCTCGGGCTCGATCTCGTCCCGGAGCCCAAGCCGAAGCGCTTCTCGCTCAGTTATCACCTGCTCGCGCTGCGCGCCGATCCCGTGCGCGTGCGGCTCCAGACCTGGCTCGATGACGGGGATGCCGTTGCGAGCGTCGTCTCCGTCTGGCCGGTCGCCGACTGGCTCGAGCGCGAGGCCTACGACCTGATGGGGATCGTCTTCGAGGGCCATCCCAATCTCGTGCGCGTGCTCATGCCCGACGACTGGGAGGGCCATCCGCTGCGTAAGGACTACCCGATCGGCGGCGAGCCGGTGCGCTTCTCGGGGGAGGAGTGATGGCGACCGTCTCAGATTCCGTCTTCACCGGGCCGGTTCTCTACGAAGGAACGCGGATTCCCTCGCCGGTGCCGAGCTGGGTGCAGGTCGATCCTGCGCGGCTGGAAGATGGGAACGTCCTCGAGGTCAACTTCGGGCCCAACCACCCCTCGACCCACGGCGTTCTGCGCCTCGTCGTTGATCTCGACGGCGAGGAGATCGTCGGTATGCGGGCCGTGATCGGCTATCTGCACACCGGCTTCGAGAAGAGCATGGAGCAGAAGAGCTGGTGGAAGGCGATCAACTACCCGAGCCGGATCGACTACCTCGCCAGCTTCCAGAACGAGCTTTTGTTCGTGCTCGCGATCGAGAAGCTGCTCGGGATCGAGGTGCCGCCCAAGGCGACCTGGATCAGGATGGCACTGTCCGAGCTCAATCGCATCCACTCGCACCTCGTCTGGCTGGGCACGATGGGCCTCGAGCTCGGCGTCCAGTCGCTGTACTTCTACTGCTTCGACCAGCGCGAGCGGGTGCTGGATCTGTTCGAGATGGTCACCGGCGTTCGCGTTCACGGCCGCTATTGCCAGGCCGGCGGGCTGGCCGAGGACATTCCGCCCGGCTTCGTCGCCGATGCCCGCACCTTCTGCCGCGGTATGCCCAAGGCGATCGACGAGTACGAGCACATGACCCAACAGAACAAGATGTGGCAGAAGCGGACGAAGGGAATCGGCGTCGTCTCGGCCGAGGACGCTATCCGCCTGGGGCTGTCGGGCCCCAACCTGCGCGGGTCGGGCGTGAACTGGGACTTGCGCAAGCGCGAGCCCTACCTCTTCTACGACCAGATCGACTTCGAGGTGCCGGTCTACGAGCACGGCGACTCCTATGACCGGGCCCGCGTCCGCATCGACGAGATGCGCCAGTCGCTGCGGATCGCCGAGCAATGCCTCGACCAGATCGAAGGGATGGGCGGAGAGCCCTGGATCGCCGACGACCGCAAGGTCGTACTGCCGCCACGCGAGGAGCTGCACACCTCGATGGAGTCGCTCATCCACCACTTCAAGATCGTCACCGAGGGCTACCGCGTCCCCGCGGGCGAGGTCTACGTCACGATCGAGTCGCCGCGCGGCGAGCAAGGCTGCTACGTCGTCTCGGACGGAGGCCCGAAGCCCTGGCGAGTGCATTTCAGAGCGCCGAGCTTCCCCACAATCGCGGCCGCGCCGACTCTTTGCCAGGAGCATCTGATCGCCGACCTGATCGCGATCTCGGCCTCGCTCGACCCGCTGATGGGAGATTCCGACCGATGAGCGCCGCAGAAAATGCTGCGCAGTTTCCGCGGTTGAGGAGCATCGATGGCTGAGCTCCACAACGAGATCCAGGCCGCCGTTGCCCAATACCGGGATCGGAAGTCCGCGATTATGCCCGCGCTCAGGCTGGCGCAGGAGCACTACGGCTATCTCACACCCGAGGCGCTACGGGAGGTCGCGGGCGCCTTGGGCACAACGCCGGCCTACTGCCGCTCGATCGCCAGCTTCTACGATATGTTCCAGCTGGCGCCAGTCGGCGAGCACACGATCGAGGTTTGCACCAACGCCTCCTGCGCGCTCGTTGGGGCGGCGCAGGTGCTCGAAGCCTTCGAGCGCGAGCTCGGGATCACCGCTGGCGAGACCACCCCCGACGGAGCGATCACGCTGCGCAGCGCCGAGTGCCTGGGCGGCTGCGGCTGTGGCACCGTCGTGTCGGTCGACCACCGTTACCGGGAGCCCGTGACGCCCGAGGACGTGCCGGGCATCGTCGAGGAGTTGCGCCGTGAGCGCTAACGACCGGCCCATGTTCGTGCTCGCCGGCACCGAGGGCGGCGACCTGCGCTCGCTCGAGGACTACCGTAGGGTCGGAGGCTACGTCTCGCTCGAGAAGGCGCGGCAGATGGGACGCGAGGCCGTGCTCGAGGAGATCAATAAGGCGAGCCTCCGCGGGCGCGGCGGCGCCGGCTTCCCGATGGGCCAGAAGGCGTCCTTCCTCCCCTCGCCCGAGCAGGCGCACGGTCCGATCTACCTGGTCGTCAACGCCGACGAGTCGGAGCCGGGCGCGTTCAAGGACCGTGAGATCATCGTGCGCGTGCCCCACCGCCTGATCGAGGGCATCGAGATCGCCGCCGCCGCCATCGGCGCCAGGGCGTGCTTCGTCTACATCCGCGGCGAGTACCTGAGCGAGTACGAGATCCTGATGGCGGCGCTCGCCGAGGCCGAGGGCGCCGGCCTGGTCAGCGTCCCGATCGTCGTTCACCGCGGCGCCGGCGCCTACATCTGCGGCGAGGAGACGGCCCTGTTCGAGTCGCTCGAGGGCAAGCGCGGCATGCCGCGCTCGAAGCCGCCCTTCCCGGCCATCTCTGGCCTCTACAGCGACCCAACCTTGATCAACAACGTCGAGACTCTGGCGACCGTGCCCAAGATCATCGAGATCGGCGGCGGCGCCTACGCGAAGATCGGAGTCGAGGGATCGACCGGCACCAGGCTCTTCTCGCTCTCGGGCAACGTCATTCGCGGCGGCAACTACGAGCTGCCACACGGCGCCACCTTCCGCGAGCTGATCCACGACTGCGGCGGCGGCATCCCCGAGGGGCGCAAGCTCAAGGCGATCATTCCCGGCGGCTCCTCGACGTCGATCCTCACGGCCGATCAGATCGACACGCCGATGGACTACGACTCGCTGCAGAAGGCGGGCTCTTTCCTCGGCTCGGCCTCGGTGATCGTGATCGACGAGCGCGCCTGTATGGTGCAGCTCGCCCTGCGGGTCACACAGTTCTACATGAACGAATCGTGCGGCGAGTGCACGCCTTGCCGCGAGGGCACCCGCTGGCTCGAGCTGCTTCTGCGCAAGATCGAAGAGGGGCGCGCGAGCCGCGCCGAGCTCGATCTCCTGCTCGACGTCTGCGACCGCGTGCTCGGCAAGTGCCTGTGCCCACTCGGCGACTCGAATGCGATGGTCGTGGCGAGCTACGTCGATCACTTCCGCGAGGAGTTCGAGGCTCATGTCGAGCAGGGCGGTTGCCCCTTCGGCGACTCCAGCTCACTTGCCGGGGTGCGCTCGCCCGTCGACGAGATCTACCGCGGCCGGGTCGGCCAGGAGGCGACTCTGTGAGCAATTCCGAGCTCGTCACCGTCACCATCGATGGACGCCAAGTACAGGTGCCGAAGGGAACCGGCCTGGTCGAAGCGGCTGCTGCGGCCGGAGTCGAGATCCCAGTGTTTTGCTACGAGCCACGGCTGGGTCCGGCAGTCGGCGCCTGCCGCATGTGCCTAGTCGAGATCGAGGGCAGGCCCGAGCTTCAGACCGGCTGCACGACGCCGGTCGAGGACGGCATGGTCGTGCACACGGCGCAATCCTCCGAGCAAGCCGCCCAGGGCCAAAACGCCACGATCGAATTCCTGCTCCTCAACCATCCGCTTGACTGCCCCGTCTGCGACAAGGGCGGCGAGTGCCCACTGCAGGACCTGAGCTTCCGCTACGGGCCCGGCAAGACGCGCATGACCTTCCGCAAGCGCTCGCTCGAGAAGCCGATCCCGATATCGCCGACTATCGCCCTCGACCGCGAGCGCTGCATTCTCTGCTACCGCTGCACTCGTTTCTCGCAGGAGGTCGCCGAAGACGAGGAACTGGTCGCCGTCAACCGCGGCGCGCTGTCGATGATCGCAACCTTCGAGGAGGAGCCCTACCGAGGGCCGTTCTCGGGCAACGTGGTCGAGCTTTGCCCGGTGGGCGCGCTGACCTCGACCCAGTACCGCTTCCTGGCACGGCCCTGGGAGTACGAGCGTGCCGCCAGCGTCTGCGGCCTCTGCGCTGTCGGCTGCAACGTGACCGTGCAGAGCCGCGAGGGCAAGGTTCAGCGCGTTCTCTCGCGCAACCACCCCGAGATCGACCGCGGCTGGCTCTGCGACAAGGGTCGCTTCAGCTACTCCCATCTCTACTCCGAAGAGCGGATCCTCGCCCCGCGCCGGCGTGGAGCCCGCGAGCTCGAGGAACTGGGCTGGGAGGAGGCCCTCAACGAACTGGAAGGCATGATCGAGAGGGCGCAGGGAGAGGTCGTTCTTGCTCTCTCGGGCACCGAGACGCTCGAGCTGGCCTACTCGTTGGCGAAGGTCGTGCGCCAGGGCGCCGCTTCCGACCGAGTCGTCCTACCGGAACAGGCGCTAGGCGTTCTCGATCCCTTCCGGGTGCCCGTCTCGGCGCTCGCCGAGGCCGAAGAGATCGTGGTCTTCGAGGAGTGCCCGCTGCTCGACCGGGCGCCGCTCGTCGAGCTCTGGCTCAAGCAGGCGCGGCGCAACGGCGCGCGCGTCACCAGGATCGGCCCCTCGGGTGAGATCCAGCGCGCTCCCGGCGAGGCGGCAGTCGCCTGCCGCGAGCTGGCCGAGAAGGGAAGCGAGCTCGGCCAGCGGCTACGCGGAGCCGATCGGGTAGTTCTTCTCTGGTCGGGAGGAGGCGGAGCCGGAGGCGCCCATCTCGCCGCTCTCGCGCATGCTCTCGGGCTGCACGAGAAGGAAGGATCGGGAGCCCTCCATCTGCCCAGCACTCCGAACGCCCGCGGCGTGGCCGAGGCTTGGGCCGCAGCGGGAGAGGAGAATCGCCAGTCGGGGCAGATCGGACTCCTCCTCGTCTCGGGCGACGAGGCCGCGAGTAACCCGCAGGTACGCCAGCTGGCCGAGCGCGCTCGTACGACCGTGGCGCTGACTCTCTTCGCCGGCGACAGCGGCGAATGGGCCGATTTGGTGCTGCCCGCGACTAGCTACCTGGAGCGAGAGGGAACGATGCGCAACCTCGAGGGCCGTCTACAAAGGCTGCGCGGCGCCACTAGCGCACCCGTCCGCCCGGAGCTCGCCTGGCTGGCCGAGCTGGCCGGGCGCCTGAGCGTAACGCTGCCGGACTCTGCGGCCGCGGTATTCGCGGAGCTGTCTGCGAAGGCACTCGACGGTATCTCGCTTTCGTCGCTGAGCGCCCGGGCGCCGCTCCCGCCGCGCGCCGAGGCGAAAGCCGTGCAGGCGCCCGCCGCCGAGGCGCCGCCAACCGTTCGCGGCGGCCCGCTCGAGTTGATCCGCTACCGGGCGCTCTTCTCCGGGCCCGAGGTCGAGCACGTTCCTGAGCTCTCTTTCCAGCGCCCGGCGCCGGAGGTCGAGATATCTCCCGAGGACGCCGACCGGCGCGGGATCGTCGACGGTACCGAGGTCGTCGTGCGCTCGAACGGGACCTCGGTGAGAGTTCGCGCGCGGATCAATGTCTCGCTCTTGCCCGGCGCAGTCAGAGTCGCCGCGGAGCACTGCTCCGAGCTGGCGCGAGGCGTAGAGGTGAGTAAACCGTGAGCCTGCCGGCGACAGGCACCGGGCTGCCGCTGGCGGCAGCCGAGCTCTGGTGGGTTGGAGCCATCGAGGCCTTCGTGGTCATCATGATCCTCCTCCTCACCTTCGCCTTCATGACACTCATCGAGCGCAAGCTGCTCGGTCGCTTCCAGCTTCGCTTCGGTCCCAACCGGGCCGGGCCGTTCGGGGTCTTGCAGCCCTTCGCCGACCTGATCAAGCTGGTGCGCAAGGCGCCTTTCCAGCCCGACCGGGTCATCCATCCCGTCCTCTACCTGGGAGCACCGGCCCTCTCGGCGACGATGGCCTTCCTCGCTTTCTCGCTCATCCCCTGGGGCGGCGGCTGGGAGCTTTTCGGCTACCAGATCGACGGCCAGGTTGTGAACGTCCCCATCTCGCTGGTCGTGATCTTCGCCATCGGCTCGATCTCGAGCTACGGCGTGTTGCTCGGTGGCTGGGTGTCGGAGTCGAAGTACGCGCTCATCGGCGCCATGCGCACAGGTGCCCAACTCGTCTCCTATGAAGTGGCCCTCGCGCTGTCGGTGCTTGGCGTCGTGCTGATGTCGAGGTCGCTCTCGCTGACCGAAATCGTCGCCGCGCAGCAGCGCACGATCTGGTACATCGTGCCGCAGATCGTCGGCTTCGCCTGCTTCGCCGTGGCGGGTGTGGCCGAGGTCGGGCGCGCGCCCTTCGACCTGCCCGAGGCCGAGCAGGAGATCGTCGCCGGCTATCACACCGAGTATTCGGGAATGCGCTGGGGCCTCTTCCAGATCGCCGAGTACGTCCACATGATCACCATCTCGGCGCTGATGGTGACGCTCTTCTTCGGCGGCTGGCTGTTCCCGGTCTTACACCGCTTCGGGCCGATCTGGTTCGCTCTCAAGCTGGCGATCGTGCTCTTCTGCTTCATCTGGGCGCGGGCGACACTGCCGCGACTTCGTTACGACCAGCTGATGAGCTTGGGCTGGAAGGTCATCCTGCCCGTGGCGACCGTGAACGCAGTCGCGACGGCCTTCTTCGTGGTGCTCGTATGATCGGCAAGACGGTGATAGGAACGGTTCGCGGCTTCGGGGTGACCCTGAAGCAGATCTTCCGCGGCACGGTGACCGAGCAGTACCCGGAGTACAAGCGCCCGGTCTATCCGCGCTTCCGCGGCCGCCACCGCCTCAACCGGCACGCCAACGGGCTCGAAAAGTGCGTCGGCTGCTCGCTCTGTGCCGCCGCCTGCCCGGTCGACTGCATCCGTGTCGTCGCTGCCGAGAACACGCCCGAGAACCGCGTCTCGGCCGGAGAGCGCTACGCCCGCATCTACGAGATAAACCTGAGCCGCTGCATCCTCTGCGGCTACTGCGAGCTGGCTTGCCCCTTCGATGCGATCACGCTGGGCAACGACTACGAGTTCAGCGAGTACTCGCGTAGCGACCTGATCTACAGCAAGGACATGCTCTTGGCAGGTCCGATCAAGCACACCCCGATCGCCGACCCGGAGCTGTACGACACCCCGACTCCCTACTACAGGACAGACAGTTGAGCGCCGGAAACATTCTCGTCTGGATCGTCTGGTTCGCCGCCGCCGCCGGCTGTATCGGCTCGGCGCTGGCCGTGGTCGCGTTCCGCAACGCGCTCTTCGCAGCGCTGGCTCTGATCGGCAACCTCATCTCGCTGGCGGTCTTCTACCTGCTGCTTTCGGCCGAGTTCGTCGCCGCCGCCCAGGTGCTCATCTACGCCGGCGCGGTGATGGTGATGTTCCTGTTCGTCATTGCCTATGTCGGCTGGGACAAGGACATCGCCTGGACCGGCGGACCAAGCTGGCAGACGCTGGGCGGAGTGGTCGCCGCGATGGCGCTTCTGACCGAGCTGGTAGTCGTGATCGCCCTCGGGGCCACGAACGAGCTGCGGCACAGCAACCACGTTTCCGCCGACTTCGGCAGCCCCGCCTCGATCGGGCGCCTCTTCATGAGCAATCACCTACTCGCCTTCGAGGTGATCTCGATCGTGCTACTCGTCGCCGCCATCGGCGGCGTGATTTTGGGCGCCCAGAGGCGCCGTCGGCGCAGCGCAGGAGTCACACGCTGATGCTCGGGCCCGGTATTGCCTGGTACCTCGCGGCCGGAAGCGCCGTCTTCACCATCGGTATGGCCGGCGTGATGCTGCGCCGCAACCCGCTGATCATGCTGCTGTCGCTGGAGCTGATGCTCAACGGCGCCAACCTCGTGCTGATCGCCTTCGCGCGCCAGCACGGCTCGCTCGACGGCCAGGTGTTCGCGCTCGCGGTGATGGCCGTCGCGGCCGCCGAGGTGGTCGTCGGGCTTGGGCTCGTCGTTGCCATGGCGAGGCGGAAGATCGAGATCGACGCCGACCTACTCTCGAGGTTACGTAAGTGATCGCCGCCGCTGCCTGGGTCTGCCTGCTCGCTCCGCTCGCCGGGGTAATTGCGATCGCGCTGGGCGGTAATCGCCTTTCTCGGCGCGCGGCGGGCTACCTCGCCACGAGCTCGACGGCAGTTGCCTTCGCGGCCGCTATCGTCGCTTTCGCCATCACTCTCAGCCACGCGGCGGGCGATCGGCAGACCACCACGACGGCCTTCGGCTGGATCGAGACGCACGCGCTCAGCGTCAAGCTGGCCCTGCTCGTCGATCCGCTCTCGCTGGTGATGATGCTCGTCGTCTCGGGCGTCGGCACGCTGATCGTCGCCTACTCGATCGGCTACATGGACGGCGAGGACGAGGAACGTCGCTACTTCGCCTACATCGCCTTCTTCGTCTTCTCGATGCTGCTTCTGGTCGAGGCGGCCAACTTCCTCATCCTGCTCGTCGGCTGGGGCCTGGTCGGGCTCTCCTCCTACCTGCTGATCGGCTTCTGGCAGGATCGGCCGAGCGCGATCGCCGCCGCCAAGAAGGCCTTCATCATCAACGCCGTGGGCGACGCCGCCATGGTGCTGGCGCTCTTCCTGCTGATCCAGCACACCGGCACGCTCGACTTCGGCGCCGTCTTCGCACAGGCCGGGCTGCTCGGCACCAACGCCTGGGTGATCAACATCGTCGCCGCCGGCTTGCTCGCCGGCGCGATCGCCAAATCGGCGCAGATCCCGCTGCACACCTGGCTTCCCGACGCCATGGAAGGCCCGACTCCGGTCAGCGCCTTGATCCACGCGGCGACGATGGTCACCGCCGGCGTCTATCTGGTCGTGCGCACGCACCCGCTCTTCGAGCAAGCACCGCACGTGCAGCAGACGGTCGCCGGCATCGGCGCCGTGACATTGCTCGCGACCGGGGCCATCGCCCTCGTGCAGACCGACATCAAGCGCGTGATCGCCTACTCGACGATGTCGCAGGTCGGCTACATGTTCCTGGCGGCTGGCATCGGCGCCTACAGCGCAGCGATGTTCCACCTGGTCACGCACGCCTTCTTCAAGGCGCTGCTCTTCCTCGCCGCCGGCGTCGTCATCCATGCGCTTGCCGGTGAGCAGGACATGCGCAAGATGGGCGGCCTACGCAAGAGGATGCCGCGCACCTTCATCGCCATGCTGATCGGCGTCGGGGCGCTCGCCGGGCTGCCGCCGCTGGCGGGCTTCTTCTCCAAGGACGCCATCCTCGCCCTGGCCTTCTCGGGCGGCGTCTACGACAAGATGCTCTTCGCGGCTGGACTCACTGGCGTGCTCCTGACCGCGCTCTACTCCTTCCGCATGCTCTTCCTCGTCTTCTCGGGGGAGGAGAGCGAGCTGGCGCGCAAGCATCTCTCCAAGCACAGGGGCGGCGAGGGACCGCGCTGGATGACCTGGCCGGTGGCAGTTCTCGCCCTGCTCGCTCTCATAGGCGGCTGGCTCCAGCTCCCCGGAGCCTGGCACCTCTTCTCGGACTTCCTTGGCCGAGGCGCGACGCTTGCGGTGACGCGCGAATGGCTTTTGAGCGCGGTCTCTGTCGCCGTGGCCCTCAGCGGGGTTTGGATCGCCTGGGCGATCTATGCGGCACGAACGCAGCGGGCGCCGAAAGCGCCCAAGGCTCTGGTCGAGAAGCTCTACTTCGACCGCGTCTACGACCTGCTCTTCTACTACCCGGCGGTCTCGCTCGCGCATCTGCTCGGAGCCTGGTTCGAGCGCCCGGTCATCGAGCGCTCGGGTGAGGAGATCGGCGCGGGCACTCTCGCCGGTGGCCGGGTCGCCGCCGCTATCCAGAATGGCCTCGCTCGCACCTATGTGCTGCTGGTGGCAGCCGGCGTCTCCGTAATCGTCCTGCTCTTCCTGGTGCTTCGCTGATGCTCACGACCGCGCTCATCGGCCTACCCCTGTTCGGCGCGCTGGCGGTGCTCTTGCTACCGGCGCCGAAGGAGTGGGTCGGATCGCTCGCTCTCTTTTTCTCTCTGGCCGAGCTCGCCCTTTGGATCTCGGGCCTCAGCCGCTTCGATTTCGGCAGCGCCAGCATCCAATTCGAGCATCAGCGCCCCTGGATCTCGGATCTCGGCATCAGCTACCACGTCGGCCTCTTTTCCTTTTCGATCTGGCTCGTTGGCCTGACCGCGGTGGTCATGGCGGCGGCAATCGCCTATGCGCTCTGGAGCGGGCGCGAGCGGGCGAACGCCTACTACGCGCTGATGCTCTTCCTCACCGGCGCGATCGTCTGCGTCTTCACGGCTCAGGATCTGATCCTCTTCTACGTCGCCTACGAGGCGATGATGATTCCGCTGTATGTGCTGATCGGCGTCTGGGGCGGCGCCAGGCGCCTGCAGGCGACCTTCAAGTTTGTCGCCTACACGATGGCGGGCTCGCTGCTGATGTTTGCCACGATCATCGTCTACGGGCTCTCGCACGGGTTCGACCTGACCACCGCCCAGGCGAGCGGCAGCGTCTGGCTCTTCCTCGGCTTCGCCGCCGCCTTTGCCGTCAAGGCGCCGCTCTTCCCGCTACACGGCTGGCTCGCCGACGCCTATCGGGAGTCGCCGGCGGAGGTCTCCGCGGTGCTTTCGGGCGTGGTCTCGAAGGTCGCAGTATTCGGCTTCTTGCGTATCGGACTGACTAAGTTCCCCGATTCCACGCACGACCTGCGAACGCTCTTCCTCGCACTTTCGGCGGTCGGCCTCGTCTATGGCTCGCTGCTCGCCTTCCGGGCCCCCGACGTGCGGGGCGTCGTCGCGTACTCGAGCCTGGCCCAGATGAGCTTGATCGGACTCGGGATCTTCTCCCAGAACGAGCTTGCCCTGAGCGGCTCGGTGTTGCAGATGGTTAACCACGGACTGATCTCGACGGCGCTCTTTTTGCTTGCCGGAGTGATCGAGATGCGCACCTCGACCGGAGTCCTGGCGCGCCTCGGCGGCGTGGCGCGAGGGCGCCCGATTCTGGCCAGCCTGATCGTCTCGATCGGCGTCATCTCGCTCGCCGTTCCTGGTTCTAACGCCTTCGCGGGCGAGTTCATGATCCTGGCCGGCGCTTTCCAGCGCGGTTGGGGCTGGGCAATTCCCGGCCTCGTGGCGATGGTGCTGGCGGCGATGTACATGCTGCGGCTCATTTCGGCCGTTCTCCACCGCGAGGTCGGCGAGGCGGTACCGAAAAAGGCGCCCGATGTTCGGCCCGTTGAGCTGTGCGTGATCGGAGCCCTTCTCGTCGCCATGCTCGGTCTCTCGGTCTGGCCGGCGGCGATCAGCAAGCACTCCTTCGCTTGTCTCGACCAAACCCAAACGACCTCGACAGAGCTCAACGTTTCGCTTCCGGCGCAGGTCGGGCTTGCGTGCGTATCAGGTCAGTCGAGCACGAGTGGCGCAACCAACACGACCACGGAGCAAGCGAGGTGATCAAGACGCCGCCCATCGACTGGCTCACGCTGGCGCCCGCACTCGCCCTTCTCGCAGCGACACTCGCCTCGCTCATGACCGCGGTGCTCGTTCCCGAGCGTTTCCGTAAGAACGTCTCCTGGGCCGCCTGCCTGGCCGGATACGCGGGCGCCCTCGCCGCGGCGGGCGTTCTCTTCGACCGCAGCGCTCATGCCCACGCGGTGATCGCAAATTCTCTCTTCCGCGATCGCTACGGAGCTTTGGCGGCGATGATCGTGGCCGGGGTCGGGCTGCTAACGACGCTCGTCTACTATGGAGAACGCTCGGCGACCGATCGCTTCGGTGAGCGCTTCGCCCTGCTCGCCTCGGCCGGCGGAGGCATGATCTTCTTCGCCCAGTCGGCCAACCTGCTGACGCTATTCCTCGGCCTGGAGTGGTTCTCGATCTCGCTCTACGTGCTCTGCGCGCTCGAGCGCGAGCGTCCGGAGGCGATCGAAGCCGGCTTCAAGTACCTCATCGTGGGCGGATTCAGCTCGGCGATTTTCGTCTTCGGCGCCGCCTTCGTCTACGGCGCCAGCGGCACGCTCAACCTCGCCCAGATCGCCGGCAAGGCGGCAAGCGGCGACCTGCTGCTGCTCACCGGGCTGGCGATGATTCTCACCGGATTCGGCTTCAAGGCCTCGGCCGCGCCCTTCCACACCTGGACACCCGACGTCTACCAGGGGGCGCCCACGCCCGTCTCGGGCTTCATGGCCGGAGCGACCAAGGCGGTGGCACTGGTGGTGGCGCTGCGCGTGCTCACCGTGTCCTTCCCCGACCAGGAGCACCTCTGGACAACCGCGGCGGCGGTGCTTGCGGTCGCCTCGCTGGTGGTCGGCAACCTGGCCGCTCTGGCGCAACGCGATCTCAAGCGCATGCTCGCCTACTCCTCGATCTCGCATGCCGGCTTCTTGCTCCTTGCGGTAACCGCCGCGAGCTCACTCGGCGCACGGGCCCTCCTCTACTACCTGATCCCTTACGGTGCCGCCTCGGTCGGGGTCTTCGCGCTGGCGGCTTTGCATGAGCGCGAGCGAGGCGAGCCGACCACGCTCGACAATCTGGCCGGCTTCGGCTGGCGGCGGCCGCTGCACGGGATCGCGCTCTGGATCTTCATGCTCTCTTTCGCCGGCTTCCCGCTCACGGGCGGCTTCGTCGGCAAGGTCTACGTCTTCGCGGCCGCCTATCAGGCGGGCTGGACTTGGCTTCTCGTCGTCGGCGCCGTGGCAACGGTGGTCAGCCTCGGCTACTACCTGGCGGTCGTTCGCGCCATCTACATGCGCCCGGGCATCGACGAGCACGCGGGCGCGGACGGCGAGCTACCGATGCTCGATCGCCTGCTCTCGATCGCCGTTTTCGTGGCGACCGTTATCACGGTCGGATCGTTCTTCGCCGCCCAGCCGCTGATCAACCTGGCCAAGCATGCGGCGAGCCAGTTGCCGTTCTAAGAAGAGCCTGCTCGCTAACGAACAGGCGTTGGCCGTCCGCGAGCGATGCGACTCGCTGCCTGAGAATGCACTTTGAGCGCGCTTCGCGTGTGGCACGAAACTGGCGCATTTCCTGCGCTTTTTCTCGCTACCGTGTAACGACCCCGCGGGTGGGTTTGTTTGAGCGCCAAGCGAAACGAAGCACTCCATCGCCTGGCCGCGCTCAGCGGCGCGATGCGTTGTCCTCGGTCGCGCCCGTAGCTTCCAGCTACGAACGCGACACTGCGTCCTAGCCTCACATCCACCGATCACACCCAGTCGACGGGTCTTCATTCCGCTTGGCGCTCGTTGGCGGGGGGCGGAGTAACGTGGTGCCCTCAGAGCCCGATGTGCTCGGCGGTGGCGAAGTCCTCGCCGGCACGGGCGTAGAGCTGGAGCGGATGATGAAGCGTTCGCCCGATCACTCCCGGCACAGCCTGGACGGCAAAGACGCCCAGACACGCGCCGAGCGCCGAAACGCCTAGTGCCGGTACCGGCACGTCGAACAGAGGCCCGGAATTCGAGCCGACGACGATGATGGCCAGAGCCAGCGCGAGGAAGGAAAGAAGCGCCTGTGCTCCACCCACGATCTTTCCCCCGAGCTCACGAGTGTCCACTAGATTCCCGAACGCCATCAGCCCACCCACACCTATCACCGGCACAGCCGCGAGCAGAAAGTAAAAGGCCGCCGAGTGCGCGCCCGAGCTGTCCGCCAGAGAGGAGGCGATCACCAGACATAGTGCGAAGGCACGAATAACCACGACCTATGTTTTTCGTCCCGGCTCCATTGGGTCCTGCGTCTTCGTCGTTGCGTCTCGTGTAGCCGCCAGAGCACGACCGCGCGTTGGGGCATCGGTTTCTGTTCAGAAGTGAAAGAATCCGGGCCGCATTTCCCTTGCCAACACGGTCGTTTTCGAGAACTCGTCTCCGCGGAGGTAGATAAGTGACCAGCTCGCCGTTGGCTTTCCGGATTGTCTCCTTCAGCCACCGAACTGCGGCTAGGCTGCTGCTCGGGTCGGTTTTGTGTGCCCTAGCCCTCGCTGCTACTTGTGGCCTCGCAGGCGCCGCTTCTAGCACAACCTCGAGCGGCAAGATCTCCGCCCATCTGACCAAGACGAGTTTCAAGAGCTCCCAGGCAGGCACGGTCAAGCTCGTCTACAAGTTCTCGGTGCAGAGCAAGAGCTTCTCCTACCTGCTCACGCTCAAGAAGGGGAAGAAATGGCAGATGGTCAAGAGCGTGACCTGGGCACAGGGGCACGGGCGCTTCGTTGTCTATGAGCGCGTCACCGATCTGCCGAGGGTCGACATCGCGGGACTGGCGGCGGAGGGCTACCTGTCGCTGCCGGGGGCCCGTCGGTGAACTGGCGGCTCACGCTCGCCCTCGCCCTCGCGCTCGCCTCGACCGGCGCTCTCAACTGGGGCTACTTCGCTCAGCATGGGGAGGCTGCGTCCATTCCACCGCTGTCGCTACGGCGCCCGCTGCGGTCGCTACTTTCGCTGTTCGCCAATTCGCGCTGGCTCGTCGGCTTTCTCGTCATGATTGGTGGTTGGGTTTTCTACGTCGCCGCGTTGCGTTTTGGACCGCTATCGCTCGTGCAAGCGGTCTCGGCCGGCGGCATCGGCGTGCTCGCACTGCTGGTGCAACGCGTCGCTCGTGTACGGCTAGCGGGGCACGAGTGGCTCGGTGTCGGATTCGCGATCGGAGGGCTGGCGCTACTCGGGATCTCGCTGATGGGTGGCTCGAAGAGCGGTGGTCAGGGCCATTGGACAACCGTGGTGTTGTGGGTCGTAATCACTGCGACGGTCGCCTCTCTCGCGGCCGGCCCCGGCCGTTCTGCGCTCGCTCCTGGAGCTGGTCTCGGAGTCGCGGCCGGTCTCCTCTTCGCGGCGGGAGACGTCGCCACCAAGGCTGCGGTCGGTGGTGGTGCACGGCTAGCTTTCATACCCCTTCTACTCAGCTGCCACGGACTCGGCTTCGTCTGCCTGCAGCTTGGCTTTCAGCGCGGTAGAGCTATTGCCACCGCCGGCGTAGCGACGTTGTTCACGAATGCGCTGCCGATCGCAGCCGGTATCTTCGTTTTCGGCGAGCACGTCCCCAGCGGAGCGTTCGGTGTGTTACGAATCGTCGCCTTCGCGGTCGTTACCGCCGGCGCGGCGCTGCTTGCGCGTCCGGAGGGCTAGAGATCCGAGATGCCGACAGAGAGCCTCGAGCACCGAGGGCCGGTGTCTTGAAACGGGTTCTTAGACGCGGCTGCCCGCAACCGCCTCGGCGATCGAGACGATCGCAGCCGCCGCCTCGCTCTCAGGGGCGCCGAGGGTGACCGGCTCGCCGCGCTCGCCGCACTCGCGCAGGATCGGATCGAGCGGCACTCGCCCCAGTAGCGGCACGCCGAGCTCCTCGGCCAGGCGCTCGCCGCCACCCGAGCCGAACACTTCCTGGCCGCTTCCGACCAGATAGGACATGTTCTCGACCACGCCGAGCAGGCGCATGCCGGTCTCGTTTGCCATCAGGGCAGCTCGGGCGGCGACCTCTTGGGCGAGCGGCTGCGGGGTCGTGACGACGATCGCCTCGGCGCTCGGAAGCAGCTGCGCGAGGGAGATGGCAACGTCGCCGGTGCCCGGCGGCATGTCCACCACGAGCGTGTCGATCTCGCCCCAGAGCACGTCGGAGAGAAACTGCTCGAGCGCGCGGTGCAGCATCGGCCCGCGCCAGATCACCGGCTTGTTCTCGTCCAGGAAGAAGCCGATCGACATCAGCTTGAGCCCGTGTCCGAGCGGGGGCACGATCATCTCGTCCACCGCCACCGGATGCTGTGAGACGCCGAGGAGCTGCGGCACCGAATGGCCGTAGATGTCGGCGTCGAGCACTCCTACCTGCTCGCCGAGGGCGCTCAGTGCGGCCGCCAGGTTGACGCTGATCGAAGACTTCCCGACCCCGCCCTTGCCCGAGGTGACTGCGAGCACGCGCGTCCGCTCTTGCAGCGAGATCCCCTTCTTCTCGGAAATGCCGAGCCTCTTTCTGAGCGCCTGCTTCTGCTCGGCGGTCATCTCCTCGAAGCTGAGCTCGACCGACTCGACCCCGGGGACGGCGCCGACGTGGCGGGCGACTTGTTCCTGGAAGCTGTCTTTGAGCGGGCAGCCTGCGGTGGTCAGCGCCAGCGTGATTCGCACCGCGGCGCCGTCAATCTCGATCCGGCGCACCATCCCGAGCATAGTGACCGGCTTGCCCAGCTCCGGGTCGATGACGTTGCGAAGCGCCATCTCGATCTGTACACGCGAAAGAGCCACACTTTAAGCGTAGTCACACTGCCGCGGTCGGCACGTCAACGCGTTGTGAGCGTGCGCCGGTTCTAGGAAGCCTTGGGCCAAGGTCAGATCTTGCATTTCGCCATCTGGCCCCCGGCGCTCGACGCAGACTCGGCCATATCGGGCACTATGGGCTCAGTGCCAAATCGCATTCTCATCCTCGGTGCGGGCACCGGCGGCACGCTGATGGCGAACAAGCTGCGGCGCCGCTTCGGAAGCGAGGCCGAGATCACGATCGTCGACAAGGACGATCGCCACGTCTACCAGCCCGATCTCCTCTTCGTTCCCTTCGGCCTGGTGGCTCCCGACGGGATTTGCCGACCGCGCTCGAAGCAGCTTCGGCGCGGGATCGAGTTCCGGATCGGCGAGGTCGAGAGGGTCGAGACGGCCGCGAACACCGTTTACCTGAGCGGCGGCGAAGCGCTCCCCTACGACGTGCTGATCATCGCCAGCGGCGTCGAGCTTCTGTTCGGGGAGACCGAGGGACTGACCGGGCCGGGCTGGGGCGAGACCGCTTTCACCTACTACACGGTCGAGGGCGCCGCGGCGCTGCGCAAGGCGCTCGAGAGCTTCGCGGGCGGACGGCTGGTGGTGAACATCGTCGACATGCCGATCAAGTGCCCCGTCGCGCCGCTCGAGTTCTGCTTCCTGGCCGATTGGTGGCTCGGCAAGCGAGGGCTTCGAGAGAAGACCGAGATCGTCCTTGCGACGCCGCTCGACGGCGCCTTCACCAAGCCGGTCGCCTCCGAGCGGCTCGGGCGCCTGCTCGAGAGCAAAAACATCCGCGTCGAGACCGAGTTTTCGACCGGACGCGTGGACGGAGAGTCGCGCAAGCTCGTCAGCTGGGACGAGCGCGAGATCCCCTATGACCTGCTCGTCGCGATCCCGCTGCACGGCGGGGCGCCGTACGTCGAGCGCTCGGAGGGACTGGGCGACGAGCTCGGGTTCGTCGCCGTCGATCCGCAGACGCTCCAGTCGAAGGCCGCCACCAACGTGTTCGCGCTCGGTGATGCGACCAACGCGCCGACCTCGAAGGCCGGCGCCGTGGCGCACTTCCAGGCCGAGACGCTGATCGAGAACGTCCAGCGCTTCCTGGCCGGAAAGCCGCTCGAGGACAGCTTCGACGGACACGCGAACTGTTTCATCGAGACCGGCTTCAGCAAGGCGCTTCTGCTCGACTTCAACTACGACGTCGAGCCACTACCGGGCAGGTTCCCGTTTCCGTTCGTCGGCCCGCTTCCGCTCCTCAAGGAGTCGCGTATCGACCACCTCGGTAAGCTCGCCTTCCGTTGGGTGTACTGGCACATGCTCTTGCCGGGCAGACGCATACCGGCGATCGGCGCACAACTGAAGCTGGCGGGCAAGGACACGAGCCTCATGAGCTCCTCTCAGAATGAAGACCCGTCGACTGGGGGCGATCGGTGAGTGCGAGGCTAGGACGCAGTGTCGCGTTCGTAGCTGGAGGCTACGGGCACGACCGAGGACAACGCATCGCGCCGCCGAGCGCCCCCAGGCGATGGAGTGCTTCGTTTTGAGACGAGCTCTATAAACCCGGAAGGAGAAACCCCATGACGACGGTGACGCTCGCTGGCTCGCCCGTCGAGGTCGACGGCGAGGGCTTCCTGGCCAAGCCCGAGCAGTGGACAAAGCAGATGGGCGAGGAGATCGCGCGCTCGAGCGGGATCGACCAGCTGACCGACCGCCACTGGCAGGTGATCGAGTTCATGCGCAAGACCTACCTCGATACGGGCTCGGCACCGTCCATGCGCGCGCTTGGAAAGACCTCAGGCGTATCGATCAAGGAGCTCTACGAGCTCTTCCCCAAGGGCCCGGCCAAGCTTGCCGCGAAGATTGGCGGCATCCCCAAGCCGCGCGGCTGCGTCTAGAAAGGGACGAAAGAAATGGCAGAAAGCCTGAAAAAAGTCGCAATCGTCGTTTCCAAGGGGTCGCTGGAGGGGATCTATCCCGCCCTGATCATGGCCAACGGCGCCCGCATGGAAGGAATGGAGGCCAACCTCTTCTTCACCTTCTTCGGCCTCGACGCGATCCGGAAGGACCGGATCGACAAGATCAAGGTCGCCACGGTCGGAAACCCCGGCATGCACATCCCCACCTGGATCGGCTCGATTCCCGGCATCTCGTGGATGGCGACGAAGATGATGAGCCGGCAGATGGAGAAGATCGACATTCCGCCCGTGCGCGAGTTCGTCGAGATGATCGCCGACTCCGGCGGCAAGCTCTACGCCTGCCAGGCGACCGTCGACATGTTCGGGCTGAGCATGGACGACTTCGTGCCCCAGGTCGAGAAGGTGCTCACCGTTGGTGAGTTCTACGAGCTCGCTGCGGGCGGCGAGATCATCTTCACCTGAGCGGAGGCCAGAAAACCGCGCGGTGCTCGACCGGGTCGAATCGTTATCGAGCCGGCTTGCGCCTCTCCCAGGGCCGGCTGACCTTGAGCGCCGAGAGGATGGCGCGCGTCGAGGGCGAGCGGTTGAGCGTGTAGAAGTGGATGCCCGGAGCGCCGCGAGCGAGCAGATCGGAAGCCTGGAGAGCGGCGTGGGCGACACCGAGCTCGAGCACGGTGCTCGGATCGTTCGCGCGCAGCTCGAGCTGGGTGGCCAGCTCATCGGGAATCGTGGCGCCGGAGAGCGCGGTTATGCGCCCGATCTGCTCGGCGCTCGTGATCGGCATCAAGCCGGGGATGATCGGCTGCTCGATCCCCGCCGCCCGAGCCGCTTCGACGAATTCGAAGTAGACGTCGTTGTCGAAGAAAAGCTGGGTGACGAAGAAGCCGGCGCCGGCCTCTGCCTTCGCCCTGAGCACGCGGATCTCGCTGGTCAGGTCACTCGCCTCGACGTGCACCTCGGGATAGCAGGCGGCGCCGACACAGAACGAGTACTCCCGCGCAATCAGCTCGATCAGCTCGCTGGCATAGTGGATCGCCTCGTTCTCGGCCGTCCAGCCGGGCTGCTCGCTTGGCGAGTCACCGCGCAGCGCCAGAACGTTCTCGATTCCGGCCTCGCCGATGCAATCGAGAGTCGCGCGCAGCTCCTCGAGTGTCGAGCCGTAGCCGGTCAGGTGCGACATCGCCTCCAGCCCCAGCTCCTGCTTCATCCAGCGCGTCAGCTCGACGGTGCGCTCACCCGTCGAGGCGGCGCGCCGCGTGATCGATACGAACGAGGGCTCGAGCGGCGCCAGCTTCTCGATCGCCTCGCGCAGGTTGCGCTCTCCCTCCTCGCTCGCCGGGGGGAAGAACTCGAACGAGAAGACCGGCTCCTCGCTTTGGCTGATGATCTCGTCTATGCGCATGAGGCGATCATTCTAGGCCGGGTCAGTTGGGCGACCGGCCGCCGTTCAACGGAACCGAGGTCACTGCTTACCGGTGAACGAACAACTCGTTCGCCCTCCTCGAGGCGTCTACCTCCCCGGCGCCGCGATTTACCTAGGCGCGAAGACGATCACTCAACGCTCGACACAGCTCCTCTGTGCCCGCCGCGGCGATCCGTGAGCGCGGCTCGAGATCGAGCTCGGAGTCGATGAAGGAGATGCCGTCGACGAACTCCACCGCCAACCGAACCTCGCGTACGAGCAACTGGCCGGCGGCGATGTCGACCGAGCGGGCCGGCTTGAGCGAGCAGACGGCATCCAGGCGCCCGGCGGCGAGATGGCAGAGCGAGAGCGCGAGCGAGCCCATGATGCGCAGGCGCTTCGCCAGCCCGACGACGCTGGGTGCGTACTCGGCGATTTTCGTCGTCTCGGTCGCCTCGAAGGACAGTAGCTCGATCTCGTCCTTGGGCTTGACTGCGCCGAGCGGCTCGCCGTTTAGCCAGGCGCCCTCACCGCGCCTGGCCGTCCACTCCTCGCCGCTGCCGAAGTCGTAGACGTAGCCGAAGAAGACGTCGCCCATCCGGTCGCCATCGGCGACCGCGATCGAGACCGAGAAGAAGGGAATGCCGCGCTTGGCGTTGATCGAGCCGTCGATCGGATCGAGCACAACGCGCGTCCGTCCGTCCGCGCCGAAGACCTTCTCGCCCAGCTCCTCCGAGACGAGCGTGAAGCCGGGCAGATCGAGCGCCTCGAGCTGGCGCACGGCGGCCTGCTCGGCGGCGGCGTCGATCTGGGTCGTCTCATCACCGCCGCGCCCCTGGCCGAGCACGAGCTCGCGCTGGTCACGCGTCGGCATGCGTTCCAGCTCGGTGCGTATGTCGCGGACGGTGGCGCGGCAGAAGTCGAGCCAGGGCATCAGAGCGGGTAGAGAACGAGCCCCGAGAGAAGCTTGGGATAGAAGTAGGTGCTCTTCTGGGGCATCACCCGGCCTTCGCGTGCCACCGCGAAGACCTGATCGATACGGGGCGGGCGCATCAGCACCGCCACTTTAGCCGCGCCGGAGTCGACCGCCGCAACCGCTTCCTTCCAATCGGACGTGTAGGAGATGCCCTCGTGACCAAGCCGGTCGACCAGCTCGACGTCGAGGATCGGCTCGCCCGTGGCGACCAGGCGCGCGCCGGACTTGTCGTAAACGAGCGCTGCCGCGGTCTCGTAGGGCATTTCCTCCAGCTCCGTGAGCGCCGCCCCGAGATCGTCTCTGGGCTCGCCTCCAACCAAAACGCCAAACTCGGGCTTCGTGGCAAACACGCGATGAGTCGGGAAGATGGCAAGCCCCTCGCCGCGGGTGTTCACGAGCGCGGCGAAGGTGTAGGCGCTGGCCGGCGTTCCGTCCTGTTGCTGGAAGGCGACCGCGGTCTCGTAGCGGTGATGCCCGTCGGCGATTAAAAGCTGCTTGTCGGCGAGAGCCGTCTGAACCAGCTCGAGCGCCGCCGCGTCGTCCACACGCCAGAGGCGGCTGCGAACACCGAGCTCCTCGGCGTCGAGATCCGGCTCGCGCCCGGCCGCCTGCTCACGCAGCGCCTGCTCGCAGCGATCGGGATCGTCGTAGAGGAGGAAGATGGGCTCGATCTGCGTGCGCGTCGCCGTCAACAGGCGCAGGCGGCTCTCCTTCGGGCCTGAGTGCGTGCGCTCGTGTGGCAGCACGATCTTGTTCTCGTAGGGCTCGACCTTGATCGAGGCCAGGAAACCTCCGCGGGTGCGGGCGCGGCCGTCGGGCCCCACATAGGACTGCTCCAGCCACCAGAGCGCCGGCTCGGCGTCGCGGCGCAAAACCCCTTGCTCGCGCCAGGACGAGAGCAGCGGCCCGGAATCGCGCTCGTCCTCGGGCAGGGTGAGATTGACGATGTTGTGCGGCGAACGAGCCAGATATTGGGCGCGCCCCTGGGCGTCGATCACGTCGTAGGGCGGCGCGACGAGCTGCGCCAACGGCCCCGCGACCTGGGTGTCGAAGGTCAGCGCTTGGAAGGGACGAACGTCAGCCACGGCGAGGAGCGTACCAACGGCCTTGTGACTAGACTCGACTAGTGGTCTCCGCCGAAAATACGGTCTTTTTCGACCGCGAAAACACTGACCGCGTGCAGCGATGACCGTGCTGGCTGAGCTGGTTGCAGATAGCGCCGTCGAGGGCGTCTACGCCGTCGCTCGCAAAGAGCGACTGCGAACGCGGGCCGGGGCATCCTACCTCGCGCTCGAGCTGACAGATGAGAGCGGTCGCATCGCGGCGCGCGTGTGGAACGACGTCGACCTGCTCGACACCCGCTTCTCGGAGGGCGAGGCCGTACGCGTGCTGGGGCGAGTCGAGAGCTTCCGCGACAAGCTGCAGATCCAAGTGCGGACGCTCGAGCCGGCGCCGGAGGCCGATCCCGAGAAGCTCGCACCGGCCGGCCGCCGCGACCCCGACGAATTGGAAGGATTCCTCGACTTCCTCGTCGCCGAGATCAGCCACCCGGCTCTGCGCGCGAGCATCGAGGCGCTGCTGGCGGGCGACGAGCGGCAGCGCCTGCGCACACTTCCCGCGACCGTGGAAGGGCACCACAGCTACTCGGGCGGCCTGCTCGAGCACACGGTCGCCGTCGCCACCATCTGCCGCGATCTCTGCCAGCTCCATCCCCGGCTTCGCTCCGACCTGATCCTTGCCGCCGCGCTCGTGCACGATCTCGGCCGCACGCTCGAGCTCGGCCCGGCGCCGGTGTTCGCGCCGACTTCGGAAGGGCGCCTGCTCGGCCACGTCCAACTCGGCCTGCGCCTGATCGAGCAGCGCACCGGCTCGCTAGCCCCGGATCTCCGCGCCGAGCTCCTACACGCCGTCGCCGTTCATCACGACGGTCGCTCGGCCCGCACCGCCGAGGCGGCCGCCCTCTACCACGCCAACCAGCTCGATACGGTCGCCCAGCTGCGACCGGTCGATTCCGCATAGGTCGCCGAGGAGCGTGCTCGGACTCGGACTCGCGCTCGCGGCGAGCGTCTCTTGGGGACTCTCCGACTACCTCGGAGGCGTCAAGAGCCGCGTCGTACCGCTGCTGACGCTGATCGCCGTCTCGCAGCTGGCCGGGCTCGTGCTGACGGCGACTATCGCCGGCGCGACCGGTTCCTTCCCCAATGCGAGAACCGCCGTCTACGCGGCGCTCGGCGGAGTGGCGGGCGTGGTCGCGGTCGGCGCGTTCTATCGAGGCATGGCCATCGGCAGGATCAGCATCGTTGCGCCGGTCTCGGCAACCGGCGTGGCACTCCCCCTCGCGGTCGGGCTGGCGCGCGGCGAGAGGCCGGGAGCCCTGGCTCTGGCCGGTATCGCTCTGGCTCTCGTGGGTGTCGTGCTGGCCTCGGCCGAGAGCGACCCGAGCGGAAACCGCGGCATCGCCTCGGGCGTTCCGCTGGCACTCGCCGCCGCCTTCGGCTTCGGCGTCTTCTTCCTCTTCCTGGCCAAGGCGAGCGAGCACCACCAAGCGCTCGCGGCCAGTTTCGTGCTGCGCCTGACGACCGCTCCGCTGGTGCTGATCGTGCTTCTGCTTCTGCGCCAGCCGCTGCGGATCCCGCCCCGCAACCTGCGCTGGCTCGTGCTCGTGGGCGTGCTCGACAGCGGCGCCAACACTCTCTATGCGCTCGCAACCGACCACGGCCTGCTCAGCCTGGTCAGCGTGCTCAGCTCGCTCTATCCGCTGACTACCGTTCTCCTGGCGCAGGCGCTGCTACGCGAGCACGTCTCCAGGCACCAGAAGGTGGGGATCGTCGCGGCGCTCGCCGGCATCGCGCTGATCTCGGCGGGCTAGGGAGCGAGCGTCGCGCGCAGCTCGTCGATCGCCTCGGTAACGAGGCGGTAGTACATCGAGGTTCCGCGCCGCTCGTGTTCGATCAGGCCGGCTTCGCGCAGGACGCGCAGGTGATGCGAGACCGTCGGCTGAGCCAGCTCGAGCACCTCGACGAGCTCGCAGACGCAGGCCTCTCCGCACGAGGCGAGGCGGTTGACGATCGCCACCCGCGCCGGTTCCGAGAGCGCCTTGAAACGCTGCGCGTGCTCGAGGAAGTCGTCCGCCTCCTGCGGCGCCGCCCCCGGCCGGCAGCAGACCTTGGTGAGATGCTCTTTCATCGACAGAACTGAATGTAACAGCTCTCGATGCTTTTAAGAAAGCGCCTCGCCGTCTCGGAGTCCTTGCCGGGCTTCGAGTAGAGAGAAGGCGCGCCAATTCGGGGCGATCACCCAAGTCACTCGAGGGCACCACGTTTCGCCGCCCCCCGCCTTTGTCCACCCACCCGCGGGGTCGTAAAACGGTATCGAGAAAAAGAACAGCGAATGGGCCAGTTTCGTGCCGATTTTGCATTGCGCCCCGGGCGCGTTTGAGCGGCGGAGCGCTTCGTTGCTTTGCGAGCTCTGATCAGACGTTGAAGCGGATGTTGAGCACATCGCCGTCGGCGACGACGTAGTCCTTCCCCTCCAGGCGCTGCAAGCCCTTGCGAGCGGCCTCCGAGTGGGAGCCCGAGGCAACGAGGTCGTCCCAGCGGATGACCTCGCAGCGGATGAAGCCGCGGGCGATGTCGGAGTGGACGGTGCCCGCCGCTTCGATTGCGGTCTGGCCGCGCCTGAGCGTCCAGGCCCGTGTCTCCTTATCGCTGGCGGTGAAGAAACTGATCAAGTCGAGCGCCTCGAACAACCGCTGCACGACCGCGCCGAGAGCCGAGGGCTTACCCTCGCGGAACTCCTCCGCCTCCTCGTCTGAGAGCTCGACCAGCTCCAGCTCGAGTTGCCCGTCGATCCCCTTCGGACCGTTCTCGAGCGGAATCAGCAGCTTCGTCGTGAGTGGATCGAGCTCCGGCGGCAGCGGCTCGGGCCAGTCGCGCAGGTTCTTCCCCGCGTCGAGGTGGGCGAGCAGGCGTTCCAGCGTCGCCGCCTCCTTTATTAGCGTCGCGTCGCCCGACTTGGCCTGCTTCTGCACGCGCTCGAGCCGACGCTCGACATGATCGCGGTCGGCCACGAGCAGCTCGAGCTCGAGCGTCTCGAGATCGCGGGCCGGATCGGCCGCGGGCGAGAAGCCGTCGACGACGGCCAGGATGGCGTCGACCTGGCGCAGGTTGCCGAGCAGCGCCGGCCCCGTCCCCGGTACGTCCACGACCCGGATCGCAGCCTGGGTCACCTTCTTGGCCTTGACCGTCTCGGCCAGCTTTTGCAGGCGCTCGTCGGCGATCTCGGCCATGCCGACGTGCTCCTTGCCCGAGGGGCCGGAGTAGGCGCCCACCTGCGCGCCCGCCTTGGTCAGAGCGTTGAAGATGGTGGTCTTGCCCGCCCCGGGCAAACCGACGATGCCGACTTCGAGAGCCACGCCGATAGCTTAGGGCCAATCCCGCCGGGCCTGCGCGCAAGCTGCCAGAGCAGATCCCACTCTCAGGGGACGAGCGCGAGCACCTGAGCGAGCCGAGCGATCTCCGGCCCCTGCCAACCGTCAGGCGGTCGCGTGTCACCGGGCCGGAGCAGTACCGGGCTCATGCCGAAGTTGCGAGCGCCGTCGAGCTCGTGATCGCCGCCGTCGCCGACGTAGAGACAGAGCTGCGGATCGACGCCCAGTTGAGTCGCTGCCAGCTCGTAGATGGCGCGATCGGGCTTCCTCAGGCCGGTGCTGCAAGAAAAGACTTCGACGTCGAAGAGGCCCGCGAGCGATGACCCGCTTAGAAGCTCCGGGACTTCGGAACTGCAGTTCGTGATGAGACCGGTCGAGTAGCCGCGGGCGCGCAGCTCCCGCAGCGTGGCTAGGGCGTCCTCGCGTGGTACGAACATCTCGCGATGCGCCTCGACACGCAGCTTCAAGCCGTCTTCGACAGCGCCCGCTCGAGTCACTCCCAGCGAGCGGCAGACACTCTCGACGCTTGCTCGTAGATCAGACACGAGGCGCTGGTCATAACCGCGCCTCCATTCGCGCTCGAACTCCTCAGGCGTCACCCCGAGCGCCTCCGCGATCAACGTCAAGCCGCGCTGCCAGCGCTCGGCGTCGAAGGGGACGAGAGTGCCCCAGAGATCGAAGATCACCGCACGAGGAGTCATCGCGCCAACGATAGTCGCCTTGCGCTTCGGCTCCCGCAAACAGGCTAGGGAGCGAGGAAGCCGATCCGGCTTTCGGGCGGGAAGCGCTTGACGTAGACCACGTGCGCGAGCACCACGGTGAGCGGGCCTTCGCTGCTCTCGAGCGTCAAGGTCGCTGTCGCCAGCTTGCTCAGGGCTTCGTCGAGCTCGGTCGCCGACTTGCTCGTGACCATGCTGCTCATCATCTGGCCGCCGTCGAAGCCGATCTCGATGCGAACGTCTTTGCTCTCAGGCATATGCCACCAGCTCGTAGAGAACTCCGTAGGAGGTCTCAGGGTGAATGAAGGCGACCTCGAGGCCGTGCAAGCCGCGCCGCGGCTCGGTGTCGATCAGCTGTGCGCCCTTGGCGACGAGCTCGGCAAGAGAAGCGCGGATGTCGTCGACCTCGAAGGCGATGTGATGAATGCCGGGGCCGCGCTTGGCCAGGAACTTCCCCACCGGCGTGTCGGGGCTGGTTGCGCCCAGCAGCTCGATTCTGTTTCCGCCCAGGATCACCATGGCCGCGTCGACGCCCTGGTCGGGAACGGTCTCGCGGTGATCGAGCTCGGCGCCGAACAGCTCCTGGTAGGTGGCGAGCGCCTCGTCCACGTCGTTCACGGCGACCGCGATGTGGTGGGTGCTCTTGGCCTGCACGAACGGGATGCTAGCGACTGGAGAGGGCGTCAGTCTTGCTCATGCTCGAGCGCGAGACAGGCATCGAGCGCGGCGCGCGCCACCTCGAGCTGCTCCGGACTGGGCTCGGCGGTCGCCAGGTGGAGCTGGAGCTCGAGCCCTGGGCGGCGGATCGCACGCGAGAGTGGCTCGTCGGGATGGGCGAGCGCCCAGGCGAGAAGCTCGCTCGAGACCGCGACCGCGGCCACCTGACCGCCCACCCGGGCAAGGCGCCTGGCGCGCCGGGGAAGGCGCTCGGCAAGCATGCTGGCCACGACCGAGCCGGCCAGCATCGGGGCGATCAGGTTCGAGCCGCAACGCTCGTGAATGCGCGTGCGCGGCTCGTCGTGCTCGTACGAGCCGATCGTGGCGTGCTCGGCGCCGTGGTAGGCGGTCAGCTCGGAGCCGCGGAAAGAGGCGGCCACCGGCAAGATCGCCAGCGCCACGGTGGAGAGCTCGTTAGCGAGCGAGCCGGCACGGGGCGAGCTTCGAAGCAGCCGTACGGCGAGCGAGCTGGCCAGGAACGCCGCCCGCACGCGCGGGCGCGTGAAGGGAAGACGGGCCTCGGGGAGCGCGCGACGAACGCCCGGCAGAACCGCGAACGCCTCGGCGAGCCGCGCCGGTCCGCGCAGTAGCGGCGAGCGCACCCGCGATGCCTGGAAACGCTTCCGGCGCGCGGCCACGCGCACCTCTCCGCTCGGCAGGCGCACCGCGCAAGCCCAGGCGGTCGGCCCCTGAACGAGCACGCCGTTCTCGAGCGCCATACCACCGAGACGGACTTTTTCGTCGCCGCTCATACTGACGTTGTAGCTGAGCGAGGCAGTCTCGGGAAGACTCACTCTTCGCCGGCCGCCTGCCTGAGTGCCCTTTGCAGCGCCGCCTGGGCAGGTCCCGGGCGACCGTCACCGATCGCGGAGCCGTCGAGCCAGACGACCGGCATCAGCTCCCGCACCGACGAAGAGGTGAAGGCCTCCTCGGCCGCGGCGAGCTCCGATCGCTCGTAGACGCCTTGCTCGATCTCGTAGCCAAGCGCCGGGGCGGCCTCGATCACGAAGTCGCGCGTGATCCCGGCCAGGATGCCAGTCTCGAGCGAGGGCGTGAAGAGAGTCTGTCCGCTTCGCCACCAGACGTTCGTCTTCGGACCTTCGAGCACGATCTCGTCCTCGGCGAGAAAGATCGCGTCGTCGGCGCCCTGCCGTTTCGCCTCCGCAATCGCTGCCATGTTGGCCGCGTAGCTGGTGGACTTCACGCCGCCGAGAATCCAGGGCGCCTTGGCGCGTAGCTCGTAGGGCACGCCGATCGGAAGCGAGATCACTTTCATACCGCGCGCCCGCAACCCCTCGTGGCCGGCGGGAATCGCGCCGAAGATCGCAAAGCCGACGGGAGCTCCGCCTTCGCTCGATCCCGGCGTCCAGACCAGGCGCAAAGAAGCGTCCTCGATCCCCACCAGCGCCTCCGCGACCAGATCCCGAAAGGCGTCCGGGTCGGGCTCGGGCAGGTCCATCCGCGCCGCCGAGGTGACCAGACGGGCGAGGTGCTCGTCTAGCCGGAAGGGCTTGCCGCCGTAGACACGAGTCGTCTCGAAGGCCGCCCGTCCGCGCAAGAGCGCCTCGTCGTCGGCGCGCAGCACCGGCTGGGTGGGATCGACGAGGCCGCGTCCGAGCACGGCTAAAGCGAGCGTGGTCATGGGTTTCATCCTTGCACGCACGGCAATCCGGCGCGCCGTCAAGATGAAGCGGCCGCGGACCTGCATACTTCGCTCATGTCCGATCTCTTCGCGGACGCGGCGGCAAAGCGGCTTGCGAGCCTGGCGCCGCTTGCCTACCGCCTCCGTCCGCGGACTCTGGAGGAGTTCGTGGGCCAGGAGCAGGTGCTCGGAGCCGACTCGGCGTTGCGCCGGGCGATCGCCGAGGACCGGGTCGCCTCGATGATCCTCTTTGGCCCGCCCGGCACCGGCAAGACCACGCTCGCCCGCATCGTCGCCGAGACGACCGGCGCCGCCTTTGAGGAGTTCTCCGCCGTCTCGGCCTCGGTCGGCGACGTGCGCTCGGTCATCGCCCGGGCGAAGGAACGTCTGGGTGCGCACGGGCAGCGAACGATCCTCTTCCTGGACGAGATCCACCGCTTCAACCGCGCCCAGCAGGACGCCCTCTTGCCGGCGGCCGAAGCGAGACTGATCACGCTGATCGGCGCCACCACCGAGAACCCCTACTTCCAGGTCAACTCGGCCCTGCTCTCGCGCTGCCAGCTCTATGCACTCGAGCCGCTCTCGCAGCAGGAGCTGGAGGTGATCGTGCGCCGCGGCGCCGCCGAGCTCGGCGTCGAGCTGAGCAACGAGCTCGTGAGCCTGATCGCGCTTCGGGCCGGAGGCGATGCCCGTAACGCGCTCAACATCCTCGATCTCGCCGCCGAGACCGCGACCTCCGAGAAGGGCGCGCTCGAAGAGCGCCACGTCGAGGACGCGGCCCGCAAGCGCCCGCTCGTCTACGACCGCGCCGGTGACGCTCACTTCGACTTCGCCTCGGCCTTCATCAAGTCGATGCGCGGCAGCGACGCCGACGCCGCCGTCTACTACCTGGCCTCGATGATCGAGGCCGGCGAGGATCCCCGCTTCGTCGCGCGGCGGATGGTGATCTTCGCCTCCGAGGACGTCGGCCTGGCCGATCCACACGCGCTCCAGGTTGCCGTCGCGGCGGCGGACGCGGTCGAGTACGTGGGTCTGCCCGAGGTACAGCTCAACCTGGCCGAGGCGGCGATCTACCTCGCTCTCGCACCTAAGTCGAACGCCGTCAAGACGGCCATCTTCTCCGCCCGCGAGGACGTGCGCGAGCACGGCAACGTGCGCCCGCCGAAGATGCTGCGCGGCTCGGGCTACCGGGGAGCGAAGGCACTCGGAAGCGGCGAGGGCTACATCTACCCGCACGACGACCCGCGCGGTTTCGAGCTCGACTACCTGCCCGAGGAGCTGCGCAGCCGCCGCTACTGGCAGCCGAAGGGCGCCGGCGAGGAGCCGAAGCCGGAACCAGGGGAAACGAAGAACTAGCGTCCCTCGGTCGCCGATCGGCGGATCTCCATCCTTAGGGTCTATCCCGTTAGGGATAGGCCCTTAGAGGTTCTAACTTCGGGTGTGATGCGGCCGAGCGGCGTTCGACCGGTTCGAAGATGGGTCCGGTAGGGTGAACTCGACCCGGTGGCGTCTGCCGTTGGGATGTTGAGGCGTAGGACGCGTGAAGAAAGGGAGCGCCTGAGAGCCGTGCGTATCGCCACCTTCTCGACGTTTCCGCCGCGCGCTTGTGGGATCGGCACCTTCTCGTTCGACGTCCGGGAGGCGCTTCTCGAGGTGCCTGGTGTTGATGGCGTCGGTCCCGTCGTCGTGGTCGATCACCCGTCGAGCCCGCAACGGCCAGAGCTGTCCGCGACGGTCTCGCAGGGCGTCCGCGGAGATTACGTGCGTGCTGCGAGGCGGCTTGGCCGGTTGGACTTCGACGTTGTTCTTCTCCAGCACGAGTACGGGATCTTTGGCGGCGAGGATGGCGAATACGTGCTCTCCTTTGCGCAGGAGCTCGCTCAGCCACTCGTTGTGACGCTGCACACGGTGCTGTCTCAGCCGTCGCCGCATCAACTGCGGGTGGTTACGGCGCTCTGTGGGCAAGCCGAGCTGGTGATCGTGATGACTGACACGGCGCAGCGTCTGCTCGTTCAGACGAAAGCCTGTCCGATGCACAAGATTCGTGTCGTTCCGCACGGCGCGCCGGTCGTGCTCGGGCGGCGCCGCGAGGAGTATGCGGCCGGCCGGCGGCCGCTCTACGTCGCGCCAGTGCCGGGGGGATATGAGCGTATGCAGTCACGCTTTCTGCTCTCCAGCTTCGGTCTGATATCGGCCGGAAAGAACTTCGAAACGGCGATCGAGGCGTTGCCGTCGATTATCGAGCGTCACCCCGAGGTTTTGTACGTGATTGCGGGGCGCACGCACCCGGAGGTCGCGCGCCGAGAGGGCGAGCAGTACCGACTGATGCTCGAGCGTCGCGTCGTCGATCTCGGGCTCGGCGATCACGTCGAGTTCGACGACCGCTTCCTCTCGATCGACGAGCTGGCCGACCTGCTCGCCGCTACCGACGTCTTCGTCACCCCGTACGGCAGTCGCGAGCAGGTCGCCTCCGGCGCGCTCACGTTCGCGATCGCCGCCGGCTGCGCCGCGATCTCGACCCCATACTGGTATGCGCAGGACATTCTCGAGTCTGGGGCCGGGCGGATCGTGCCGTTCGGAGACTCCGACGCGCTTGCCGAGGCGGTGTGCGAGTTCGCGGAGCGGCCCGAGGCGCTGGCGACTGCGCGAGCAGAGGCTCGCCAGATCGGACAGGGGCTCGCGTGGCCTTCCGTAGCCGAGGCGACCGCGGCCGTGCTCGGTGAGGCGGAAACGCTCGCCCCCCGCCGAACGCCGATTCCCGTCGTCGAGCTGGAGCTCGCGAGCCCCCGAACCGACCACATCCGCACACTCGTCGATGACGTCGGCATCGTGCAACACGCCCGCGGCGCGATCCCAAACCGAGAAACCGGCTACTGCGTCGACGACGTTGCGCGACTGGCGGTCGTTGCCCTGGAGCTCGATCGACGTCACGTCGATCAGGACTGGGCGGCGATCCTGTACCGCGGGCTTGCCTTTCTCTATGCCGCGACCGGCGACGACAGGCGCGGAATGCGCAACTTCATGAGCTACGAGCGGCGCTGGCTCGACGAGCCGCACGTTGGCGATCACGTCGGCCGCTCCATCTGGACGCTCGGCGTGGTGCTCTCGACGGCATGGGCGCCAGCGGTCGTCGGCCCGGCCAGGAGGCTGCTCACCGAGCTCGTCGCCTCGCTCAGCGGCGACGTGTCGCTGCGAACGGCGGCGTACGCGATCCTGGGCCTCGCTCGACTCGACCCCGACAGGCTCGACCCCGAGGCGCAGCAGCTCCTGAAACGCTTCGCCGAACAGCTCGCGGGCGCATACGGACAGACTACGGCGAAGGAGTGGCGCTGGTTCGAGAACGAGCTGAGCTACGACAACGCTCGGCTCGCCCATGCGATGATCCTGGGCGGAGCGGCGCTCGCTCGCAAGGACTGCGTGTCGATCGGGCTCGAGTCGCTCGGTTGGCTCGGTGACGAATGCGGGCTCGCCGATGGCCCGCTACAGCTGATCAGCCATCGCGGGCGGCGGCGCGACGAGCCTGTTCCGGAACTGTGTGATGAGCAGCCGCTCGATGCGTCTGCCCTGGTCGAGGCGGAACTCGCCGCGTTCGCGGTGACCGGCGAACCCGAGCACGCGGCGCGAGCACAGCGTGCATTCGACTGGTTCCTCGGCAGTAACCGGCTCGGCCGCCCACTCTACGACTTCTCGACCGGCGGCTGCAGCGACGGACTGGGCGAGCACGATGTGAACGCCAACGAGGGCGCCGAATCGACGCTTGCCTTCCACCGCGCCTGGCTCGTGCTCGACGCGGCGGGATTGCCCGTCGTAGCGCGCCGGCCTGCCGCCAGCGTGAGGGCGACATGACCCCCTCGGAGCGCGAGCTGTTCAGACGCCATCCCCAAAACCCACTCTTGACGAGGGAAGATTGGCCGTATCCGGTCAACGCGGTCTTCAACCCAGGCGCTGCCGTTGTCGCCGGCGAGACGGTCGTGCTGGCCAGGGTGGAAGCTCTCACCGGCATCTCCCACCTCACCGTCGCACGCTCGGCGAACGGGATCGACAACTGGTCGGTCGCCTCCGAGCCCCTGCTCGCGCCGGCCGACGACGTCGAGAGCGAGCAGTGGGGGTTCGAGGACCCGCGCTGCGTCTGGGTGGAAGAGCTGGACTGCTGGGTCATCACCTGCACCGCCTACGGGCCGGCCGGTCCTGCCGTCTACCTCGCCACCACGAAGGACTTCCGCTCGGTCGAGCGGCGCGGCATCATCAAACGTCCGGAGGACAAGAACGCGGCCCTGCTCTCCGAGCGCGTGGGCGGAAAGTGGATCCTCTTCCATCGACCGATGACCGCCTTCGGCGACTCCCGCGGAGAGATCCTGCTCTCCCGCTCGACCGACCTGCAGAGCTGGAGCTCGCCAGAGCAGGTTCTCCAGCCGCGGCGCGGCGCCTGGTGGGACTCGCTCCGGATAGGTATCGGCCCGCCGCCGCTCAAGACCGAGCGCGGCTGGCTGATGATCTACCACGGCGTCAAAGAGACCGTCTCCGGCAGCATCTACCGGGTAGGCCTTGCGCTACTCGATCTCAAGAAACCTAGGCGCCTGCTCGGTCACACACCCGGTTGGGTCTTCGGACCGCTCGCCCCGTACGAGCGACAAGGAGATGTGCCCAATACCGTGTTCCCTTGCGGCCTCGTTCACGACCAAGCGTCCGGCGAAGTGCGCCTCTACTACGGGGCAGCCGACACCTCGATCTGCCTCGCTAGCGCCCAACTCGACGACCTGCTCGACGCTGTCACATCGGCCACGCCGTAGCTTTCGCCTCGTGCGACGCAGCTGTGCTCTGTGCTCACGACGCGAGCGGAAGGAACACTCAAGTGCGCAAGCTTCTCAGGCAGCTATGGGGAGGATTCGGGCTCGGAACCGAGAAGCGCGAATCGCCTGGCAGATCAGTGAAGCTCTTTCTGTCTCTGGCAAGAAACGCTCGACCCGCGAGCGGACTCGGTCAGGCAATTCGTTACCGCCTATAGGGCACGTAGCGAGCAGGTAGACCACTAAGGAGGACGGAGCATGGCCGCAACGCCGAAGCAGGGTAAATCGCCATTCGCGAGCATCAGCACCGCTCGCGATAAGGCGCCGATGGTGAGTCTGAAGGTGAAGAAGACCAAGAAGACCTCGCGCGGCAAGTAGAGCCGAGCGAGTCGTTAGAGGATCCGGGCGCCCAGCGCGCTCGCAACCAGCTCGACGGCGAGCTTGGTAGATACTCGGGCGGGGCCGACTAGAACTCAGACAATCGGAGAAGCGGTCGTTCGCGGATTGTGTCGAGGAAGCCGGTGTGATCGTTACGCCACTCGTCCTCGTTCAGGATGGTGACATTGACCTCGCGGGTGAGCCGCTCCGAGGCGGTTCTGGCAGCTTCGTAGATTCGATCGACATCGAGATCCTGTTCTTCTCCGATCACGAGCAGGTCGATGTCAGCGGGAGCCGGTCCCGCTTCGCCGCGATAGCGGGCCGCCCAGGAGCCGTAGATGAACGCCTCACTCAATCCGGACACGCCGGCGAGCAGCTCGGAGAGAATCTGAGGCGGCCCGTAGACCTTCTCGAATAGCGCACGCAGCTCGCCGAGCGAGGGACAGCCGGGATCGACGCTTACCACCCTTGTTCTGCCTGAGCGCTTGGAGCGCACGATTCCTGTCTGCTCTAGCAGCTCGACGTCCCGCTGCACCGTCGAGGACGCCAGCTCGAGCTTGACCGCGAGCTGGCTCACGCTCTCCAGCGACTCCTCTCCGCGCAGAAGGAGATGCGCTAGTAGCAAGACGAGGCTCCGCGAGCGAAACAGGGGTAATAGCGGCGGAGCTTTCCTTTGCATTGTGTGGGTAGTATAGCCCACGTAATGCAAACCTTACCAGCGGACTAACGCGCCAGCAGCTCCTCGATCTTGGCGACGACGGCCCGCGCATGAGGCAAGTCGCGTCGAACCTGGGAGGCGGTGATCACGCTCACGCTGTACTCGGAGCCGTGCCGGTTTCTGCGCATCCGTTCGAGCGCGCCCAGCGAGTCGTCGATGCCCAGGCCGGCGAACATCCGGCGCGCGTAGAGGAACGTCTTCACGTGCATCCCGGTCTGCGTTTTTGCCCGCACCCCTCGATGGCGCATCTCGGCGGAGATCGCCTTGCGCGTCGCGTCGTAGAGGGCCGTGTAGGCGAGAGTCGGATCGATCTCGAGCACCCGTTCGGCCGAGACAAGGTGGGCCTCTGCCATCCCGAGCTCGGCGAGTGCGCCGGGTCTGTCCGGCCGGACCCCTTCGATCAGCCCCTCGGAGATCATCTCCTCGATCGCATCGTCGCCGCCGGTTTGGCCACCCCGTCTGCGAGGTCTATTGTCGCTCGCCATACGGCGAGTCTAGTGAGTGACCAGGGACGAAACTGTCACATCTTCGACACCGATTGACACCCGAGCGAGCTCAGAGGATCCGGGCGCCCAGCGCGCTCGCAACCAGCTCGACGGCGAGCTTGGCGGTCGCGTTCTCGCGGTCGAGGATCGGGTTCACCTCGACGATGTCGAGCGAGCCCGCCAGCCCCGACTCGGCCACCAGCTCGAGGGCCAGGTGCGCCTCGCGATAGGAGAGCCCGCCGCGGACGGGAGTCCCGACCCCCGGTGCTGTGTTGGGATCGACCGAGTCCATGTCGAACGAGACGTGCACGAAGCCCGTCCCCGAGACGTCGTCGAGCGCGCGCCCCATCACCTGCTCGAGCCCGAGCCGGTCGATGTCGCTCATCGTGTAAGCCTTCACGCCCAGCTCGCGGATCAGCTCCCGCTCGGGATCGTCGAACGAGCGGGCGCCGACTATGACGATGCGGCTGGCCTGAACCATCGGCAGCGGCCACTCCTCACTCGCGAAGCGCTCCCCTGCCAGCCCCAGCGCGGCGGCGAGCACCATCCCGTGCACGTTCCCGCTCGGGCTCGTCTCGGGGCGATTGAGATCGCCGTGGGCGTCGACGTAGAGGACGCCGCCCGGTCCGTGCACCGAGGCCAGCGCCCCCAGCGAGCCGAGCGCGACGGAGTGATCGCCGCCGAGGAGGAGCGGGAAGGCGTCTTGCTCGATCGCCTTGCGCACGAGCCGGGCGACCTGCTCGCAGATCGCCTTCACCTCGGGTAGGAAGCGCGCGTGCTCGTCGCTCAAACCGGTCGCCTCGACGACCGGGGTCTGGACGTTACCCCAGTCCTCGACCTCGAGCCCCATCTGCGCCAGGCGCCGTTCGAGCCCCGCGTAACGGATGGCAGAGGGGCCCATGTCGACGCCGCGGCGCCCGGCACCGAGGTCGAGCGGCGCGCCGATCACGACTACGGGCTGCGAGTTGGTGGAGTTCATGCTGGAAGTATCGCGCAGTTGCCATAAAACGAAGACAAATGCGTGACGGCACTGGAGCTGTCCAGAGCCCGGCGCTAGGGTCGCAAACGACCTTCCAAACGATGGGGATCTGCCGTTTTCGAGGGGCGACGTCGCGCCTCACCAGCCCCTCCGATAGGCCTCGTATGCACTACATCGAGATCAACACTCGGTTCCTGAACGACCTTCGGCGCCTGCCCGCGCGCGTTCAAGAGCGCGTGTCGGCTGTGCTCAGCGACGCCCTTCCGCTCGAGCCGCAGCCTCCGAATCTCGACATCAAGGCGATGAAAGGACACCGGCCGTGGCTCCGCTTGCGGGTCGGAGACTGGCGTATCGTCTTCCGCCCTCTTACTCACCGCGAGCTCGATGCGATCCGTCGGCGCGAAGGAAGTTTCTTCGCACGCGGCTACTACATCGAGACGGTCGTCAACCGGCGCGAGCTTCGTCGGATCTCGAGGAAGTTGCGGTAGCGCGTTCCGCTTCGAGACGCGAAAGCCCTTCCGCTAGTGAGAACGTCTTCCCTTCGGCGATATCGCGGTCGGCCTGTTCGAGTCGCTTCACGTACTCGGGCGCGTTGGCCAGGATGTAGTCCTCGAGGTCTTCCTCGTCGAAGGGGTAGATGACGCCGACGGGCTTGCCTCGGTCGGTTACGACGGTCGGCCTTCGCGTCTCGCTGACGTCGTGGATGATCGCGCTGGCGTTACGCGCGAGCTGCCGGATGCCGACGACTGGCATGGTTCTTGCTCCTTCGCTCGACTAACGATGTACGTCGTTTTGTACGCACAAACACATTGTGCCCGGACCGAGGCGCGAGGGGAAGCGCTGTGCTGGAGTTGTTCGAGTTTCGGGCGCAGTTCAGGCGTGACGTTGGCGATGGTGCTCTCGTGTGTGAGTTGCGAGTAGAATCTGCCTCCGCTTGGCGAGGTAGCTCAGTCGGTAGAGCACACGGCTGAAAACCGTGGTGTCGCCGGTTCAATTCCGGCCCTCGCCATCTCAGGCTTCTGGCCGGCGTGGCGGCTTGAGCCGCCCGCCTCGGTTCGCTGGCCGCACGTCGCTCTCCGGAGCCGTGCGTTGAGCACTGTCTCCTCCGGCGCCGCACGCCCAGCGAACCGCCAGAAACCTGAGAGGCGCGGAGGTGGAGTACAGGCGCCGTGGTCGGTTTGACGAGCGAGGTACTGAGGTAGCGGTCGTCCGAGGGCGTGAGTGGGCCGCGCCCGCGCAGGTCGGTCGCGGCGGCGGGTGTTGGAGCGCCTCGGGCGGTGCCGGTCGCTCGCGAGCTCAAGAATAGCTCGGCCATCTGCGCCTGACTCAGCCCGACGGTGTCGCGCTCCAACTGAACGTCAAGCTTCACCTGCCCGTCCGGAGACCGGTACAGGACGACCTTCGCCTCGGTCGGAAGCGGACTCGCTGACACCGCGCGCCGTCACGTCGTCTCCCACAGGGCTCGGACCGGCACGGCGTGCAGCCTATCGCCGAAGCCGAGACTCGTCTCGCCGTCGTAGATCACGACACCGGCTACGAATCGCTCGCCGACTGCCTCCTTCAGCTTACGCAGACCGCTGAAATCCGCCTGAGTCACCGTCGCACCGGCCTTGACCTCTATCCCTGCGACTTCATGCGCACCGCGCTCCAGCACGATATCCACCTCAGCGCCGTCCTTGTCGCGGAAGTGGAAGAACCTGACCTCCTCGGCGTGCCAGCTCGCCTGACGTCTCAGCTCCTGAAAAACGAAGGTCTCGACAAGCTGACCGAGCATGGCACGGTCCTGCGTCAAACTGGCGGTGTTCAGCCCGAGCAGAGCGCAGGCGAGACCCGTGTCGCCGACGTGGAGTTTCGGCGTTTTGACCAGGCGCTTGAGCCGATTCGAGTGCCAGGGCTGAAGTAGCTCGAGAAGGAAGAGCCGCTCGAGCAGGGTCACGTAGTCACGAATCGTCTGCCAGTTCAGCTGGAAAGGGCTGGCCAGGCCGGTCACGTTCATGAGCCGCGCCGTCTGACTCGCTGCGACCGATAGCAACCGGGATAGCGCCGCGAGTGAACTGACCCGCGCGAGATCGCTAACGTCTCGCGACACGAGGGTTTCGACGTAATCGCGGGACCAGGCGCTACGGCGCCGCTCGGTGGCCCGAGCCAGCGCCGCCGGGTAACCGCCCGCGACTATTCGCTCGGTGAGGTCGGTTCCGAGGCGCTGGTAGTTCCGAACGGCGAACGAGCTCTCGAACAGCCGATCGAGGAAGTGCGACTCGCGCCGGGCCAGCTCGCATTGCGCGAGTGGGTAGAGGCGCATGATCTCCATCCGACCGGCCAGAGAGTCGGAGAGCTTGGGCACGAAGAGAACGTTGGCCGAGCCGGTGAGGATGAAACGGCCGGGAGTGCGCTTGCGATCGACCGCCGTTTTGATCGCGGTGAAGAGGCTCGGCGCGCGCTGAACTTCGTCGAGGATCGCGTGCTCGGGCAGGTCGGCGACGAAACCGATCGGATCCGCCTCGGCGGCCGCGAGCACACCACCGTCGTCGAAGTTGAAGTAGGCGTAGCCGCGCGGCTCGCCAGCCGTTCGCGCCAGCGTCGTCTTGCCGCACTGCCTCGGCCCGTGGATCAGGACCACGGGCGTGTCGCCGAGCGCCTCGAAAAGACGCGCCTCGGCGTAGCGAGGGTAGAGAGCCAACTCTGCCATGATCAGCCAATTGTAAGCTATCGCCTCGGCTAATTTCTAGTTTCGGTACCGGCCATTTTCTAGTTTCGGTACCGGCCAATTGAGAGGCACCAGCCCTTAATCTCGCGCAAGTTGTGCCTGCGCCACGGCAATAGAGCCGTCGGGGCGGCGGTACCCGCCCTCGATCTCCTGCGAAGAGCGCGTGAGTTCTCGCAGGTGCTCCCGCCTGGTGCTAGCCCGGCGCTCGCGATAGGCGATGAGATCCTCGATCCTGATCCGTCTGTGAGTACCCACCCACTCGAATGGAAGCTCGCCGGCGTCGCAGAGCTTTACGACATGCGGGCGCGAGACGTGCAGCAGATCGGCGGCCTGCTGCGTGGTGAGGTGGAGACCGTAAGGCAATAGAGCGATCGTCTGCCCCTTCGCCATCGCCTCGGCAACGCTCTTGAGCGCCCTGAACGCCGACGCAGGCAGCTCAACGGGCTCCTCGTCGGGGTTCGGACCGATCAGGAGCGCCTTACCCTTCTCGTGGTAGATCTCCTCGATCCGCTCGCTTAGACGCTCCAGGCCTGGAGCCTCTTCGCGGGTCGGTTGAACGACGTTTTCAGAGAAGGCAGAGGAAGAAGGAATGGCTGGCACGGGGAACCACCTCCTACGCGCATCCTAGCAGTACTCGAAATAAACGCAACATACGAAACAATCGCAACATCGGCATTTCCTCCCGTGCCCTTAGCGAAACCGTGTGTCGGGCTCGAACGAGTGCGCCCGCGCTTGTCGGTCGCGGTGGCGGATGGCGCGTCTCGCGCGACATGAAACCGTCTCGGCGCGCAAATTTTCGCCGGCGTTCCATCTATACCCGTCGGGAAAGGGAGCGCGCGGCCGGTGAAGAACCCTTCCTGTGATGCGCCTGTTTGCTCGCCACGACTCGTCGAAGGAAGCCGGCGAGAGCGCGCTTGCGATCTTTCGAGCGAAACGCAGGCAAACGCTCCGCGAGAACTGGAAGGACTGGGTGCAAATCGTTCTGGTGATTCTCGTGTTGACCTCCATATCCGTGACTGAGGTCGTTTTCATGGGCGGCTTCTATCAGATCCTCACCGGATTCCTACTCGGTGCCGTTGCCTTTCTCGCCCTATTTGGTTGGGTGGCCGGCGGCGACGTGCATAACCTCCCTTGGCTCTGGGGCTCCATCGGCGAACAGCAGACTGAGGAACTACTCGAGAAGCTCGACGATTCGTGGGAGTGCATTCACGACATCTCGAGGAGATCCGGAGGCAACTGGGATCATGTTCTCGTCGGGCCTGCTGGGATCTTCTTGCTTGATTCGAAGCGGTATGCCTCAATGTCAGTCGCCGCTGACGACGGACTTCGGTCTGGACGGCTTGGCTACCACGGTTCTTACTTCCGAAGCGCGGCTATCTCACTCAAGTACGCGCTCGAGCCGCAAGTAGGGAAGCGCTGGGTGAATGCTGTGATTGTTATCTGGGGTGACTTCCCGCAGAAGAGCTATGCGGAGAAGGACGTCATGTACCTCCAGAGTGATGAACTTCTTGGTTGGCTGAGCGAGCAGCCTGGCCGTCTCTCCGAACGCGAGCGAAAGGCTATTGCTGAGGCCGTTCGCGAGTTGAAGGAAGCTTCTCGCTCTAGCACAGCCCGCTAACTACTCTTCGGCGGGCTGGGAGCCGGGGCTGTCCTAGGAGGCCGATGACGAATCTCCAATGAGCCGGTACAGTCGATCCTGATGTCGATGACTCCTCTTGTGAGCAACAGTCGAGCCGACCGCGCCGGTGAGGCGTTCCGGGCCTGGGCAGCCGGGAGCCGGGCTCAGCGCGAGGCTCTGCTTCACGAAGTGGTGGAGGAGGTCAGCATCATCAGGCAGTACCGGGCAATGCACGCGTATCCACTGAACAAAGTCACCTCCGGCGTGCGCACGATGCTCGAGACCCAGTTGGGCGACCGCGCGCCTCGACCCGCCCAGAGGTTCAAGCGCGTCGACCGGATACTCAGCAAGCTGGTTCGGTTCCCGCACATGCGCTTGTCGCAGATAGAGGACATAGGCGGATGCCGCGCCGTTCTGGAAACCCTCGACGACGTGCATGCGGCGGCAACACGCATCCGGCACCGGTGGACGTATGCTCGAGTTCAAGATCACATCAGCGATCCGAAGCCCGACGGTTACCGGGCTCTCCACATCATCGAGAGACGCGACGATCGCCTCATCGAAGTTCAGCTGCGTACGTTCCGGCAGCATCGATGGGCCGAGCTTGTCGAGTTCTGGTCCGGTAGTACCGAGTATGCGCTCAAGGACGGGCAAGGACCGGACGATCTAAAGATGTACTTCGCTATGGCTGCTGAACGACTAGCCCGAGAAGACCGAAGCGAGCCTCTGGACGAGGCCCTCGAGAGCGAGTTCGCTACGCTTCGAAAGAAGGTTCGCCACTACTTCGCTTCGCCACCTAGGTCCTGATCGTGTCGATCAACCACTTCCTCATCATCTACGACCTCCGCCACGGGAAGCTCATCGACTTCCAGCCCTTCGGGCACGACATAGACCGTGCTACAGAGGCGTACGCCGAGACGGAGCTGGAGTACCGCGATAGGTCGGATCACGAGGATTTCGAGATCGTGCTCGTCGGCGCAGACTCACGCGAGACCCTCGAGCAGACGCACTCGCGCTACTTCAAGTCGCGCAAGAAGGTTCCCTTCTAGCTTTCGAGCGACACCGGTTGACCTATTGCCGGTGCGGTAATTCGACAGGTCAACCTCGTGCCTCGGGGATGTTGACCTAGCCAGAGCTCGAAAAAACAAACAGGTCTACTCGGGGAAGGCACGAAACGCGATGCACTGCTAGACGTAACACCCTGGCACGATGAACGGTAACGAAGAAAGGGATCTCATCTGCCCACGAGTTTCAACCGCCGCTTGACCGATACTCAGTGACGTGTACGTGCGTGAAGACAGCCCGTTGGTGCTCTCGCCCTCTGACGTCACGGCCTTCCTGGCTTGCCAGCACTCAACGGCGCTCTCGCTGCGAGTCGCCCGGGGTGAGATCGAGGCGCCGCCGTTTGAGGACGAGCAGGCGGAACTGATCTTTCGCAAAGGCCTGGAGCACGAGCAGGCTCATTTGCAGCGGCTCAAGAACGCGGACAAGCGCGTCGTGGAGATCTCGCTCGAGCCCGACCACGACTGGCAGCGGGCCGCCTCCGAGACGATTGCCGCGATGAAGGCGGGGGCCGATGTCGTCTATCAGGGCGTTCTGCTCGGCGACCGCTGGCACGGAAAGGCCGACTTTCTGATGCGCGTCGAGACGCCGTCAGAGCTGGGGCCCTGGAGCTACGAGGCTCACGACACGAAGCTCGCGCGTAACTCGAAGCCGCCCTACATCTTGCAGCTCTGCTTCTACAGCGAGCGAATCGCGGCGATCCAGGGCCGCCAGCCCGACAACATCCACGTGCTGCTTGGAAGCCTCGAGCAGGAGAGCTTCCGGCCCTCGGACTTCGGCGCCTACTACCGCAGGGTCTGCCGCCGCCTGGAGGAGTTCGTCGCCGATCCGCCGGCGACCGAGCCTTTCCCGTGCGGCGGCTGTGATACCTGTGGCTTCAAGCCGCTCTGCGACGAGCGTTGGGACTCGGTCGACCACCTCTGCCGCGTCGCCGGTATCCGCCGCAGTCAGATCGAGAGGCTTGCGGAAGCGGGCGTCACGACGCTGGCGGAGCTCGGGCGCGCGAACGCAAGCGCGGTTCCGGCCGGGATTTCCAGAGAGACCTTCGAGAAGCTGCACGAGCAGGCCGCCCTCCAGCTCGCGGCGCGCGAGGACGGCTTCGACAGCTACGTCATCCTCGAGCCGCAGCCCGAGTCGGGCTTCTCTCTCCTTCCCGATCCCTCGCCGGGCGACCTCTTCTTCGACTTCGAGGGAAACCCGTTCTGGGACAGCGACGGCAGCCTCGAGTACCTCTGGGGCATCCTCGACACGAAGGGCGAGTTCACTCCGCTCTTCGCCGAGGATCACGCGGGAGAGCGGCAGGCATTCGAGCGCTTCGTCGACCTCGTGCACGAGCGGCTCGCCCGGGATCCCGCGATGCACGTCTACCACTACGCCTCCTACGAGATCACGGCGCTCAGGCGCCTGATGGGGCGCTTCGGGACGCGTGAGGCCGAGCTCGACGACCTGCTGCGCCGAAACGTCTTCGTCGATCTGCTCAAGGTCGTCCGCGGCGGCCTTCGCGCCTCGCGCCCGGGCTACGGGCTCAAGGAGATGGAGGCCTTCCTCGATTTCGAACGCGGGGCCGAGATCAAAGAGGGCGGCTCCTCGATCGTCGCCTTCGAGGAGTGGATGATCAGCCGCGACCAGCTGATCCTCGACAAGATCTTCTCCTACAACCGCGAGGACTGTGTCGCGACGCGGCTCTTGCGCGACTGGCTGCTCGAGCGACGCGCGGAGGCGCTCGATCGCTTCGGGCCATTCCCGACCCCCGAGCCGGTCGAGTCGAAGCCGGCGCCGCCCCAGAAGCTCGAGCGAGCGGAACTGCGGGAGGCGCTACTCGCGCGTGAGGACGAGACGCTAGCGCTGGCGGCGCAGCTGCTCGACTACCACAACCGCGAGCGAAAGCCCGTCTGGTGGGCGTTCTTCGACCGGATCGAGATGACGTCCGAGGAGCTGATCGAGGACGCCGACTCGATCGGCGGCCTCGAGCCCGTCGGCGAGCCCGTGCCCGAGAAGCTCTCGCTCGCCCACACGTTCCGCTTTCCGGTGCAGGAGCACAAGATCGGTCGGGGCCAAAACGTCATCGACCCGGCAACCGGCGCCGGCGCCGGCGAGATTCTCGAACTCGACCCGGACGCACGCACCCTTGTCCTCAAGCGTGGCCCTTCACTCGCGGAGACCGCGCTCCCCGAGGCGCTCATCCCCGGCGACCCCTTCCGCACGCCCGAGCAGGAAGAGGCGCTCGCTCGCCTCGGCCGCTCGCTGCTCGAGGGCACGCGCCTCTACCCGGCGGTCGAATCCGTGCTCAGGCGCGAGCCCTTCCCGCACTCAATCCAGACGAACGACCTGGACGAGCTCGAGGCGCTACTGCTCTCGCTCGACGGGCGCCAGCTAGTGATCCAGGGACCGCCGGGCTCGGGTAAGACCTGGATCTCGGGCCGTCTGATCGCTCGCCTGATCCGGGCCGAAAAGCGCGTCGGTGTCGCCTCGACGAGCCACCGCGCGATCCACAACCTGCTCGACGCGGTCGAGGAGGCGGCGACAGAGCTCGGGCTCGACTTCCGCGGGCTCAAGAAGGCGAGCGGCGGCAATCCGGAGTCCTTCTACGAGGGCGACTTCGTCCAGAATGTCGTCCGCGCCGGCGACTGCACGAACTGCGAGCTCGCGGCCGGCACGGCCTGGCTCTTCGCGCACCCAGACCACGACTCGGCCTTCGACTACCTCTTCATCGACGAGGCGGGCCAGGTCTCGCTCGCCGACGCGCTC
>Ga0066798_10000067_pt1 | contig 57008 bp, 56 predicted proteins | sample PersoiDNA2013203_FD_70961 | JGI IMG/M metagenome (GOLD analysis project Ga0066798, IMG submission 70961) | Permafrost soil microbial communities from the Arctic, to analyse light accelerated degradation of dissolved organic matter (DOM) -... | ecosystem: Environmental > Terrestrial > Soil >... | reverse complement strand
GGTCTTGTGCGACATCGCGAAGTAGCGGCACCTGATTACCGTATTTATCGCCCTTTGATAGGGCGGCCTTACTAGTGCCCGCACCAAGCAGAAGCACATGTGGCTTGCCCATAGAAGTATCAGAGACTTCTTGGTCAACAGTCACCTCGAAAGAACGTGAATCAGCCATAACGCTTTTTGTCATTCATAAGTCAATTATAGAATAGATATCGATTAACCGTAACTGAGTGTTCGGCGAGGCGAACTAAATGGACTCAAACCAAAACGGCCTCTGTAACAGAGGCCGAAATGGACATGAAAACTATATAGAAACAGATATGGTGGACCTTAGTGGACGGTTTTCAAACCTTTCTGAGCCGCTCTCCGAGTTGCTCGGAAAGTCACAAAAGCCCTGCTTAAAACGCAAAAACCGCTTCTAGCGTACGACACTTGTACGCACCGTGGCAAGCCCCGATGACTGACGGACCGTCACGCGTAGGGCGGACTAGACCGGGTAGTTACGCGCAGTCTTCATCACAGCATCGTCAGCATCTTTCACCACATCTTCAGTGATGCCACTGATCAACCGGAGGTCGGACGTATCCGTGGCGCCATCAAGCATCAGCTGCTCAAGACTACCAAGGTAATCCATAAAGATAGCAATTCTCTGTCGCCGCAACTGCATCCGATCAGGAATAGAACTGTGTGCTTCAACCTGCTGCGATAACTCACTCAACTTTGCCCATACATCAGGGTCTTCAATGGCGGTGTCTAGCATGCATTGCTCGGCGTATACGAACGTGTGACAAAGTCGCTTCAGGTAATAGCCACCGCTTCGCGAGATGACTACTCGCTCCTGTGGAGCCACAGATTCGGCAGTTGCAGTCCGTATCAGACCATTGTTTTGGAGGAGTCCAAGTACCTCGACTACATCGCGGGCGGAGGCACCACATGACGCGAACAGATCGATACACTCGGAGACAGAGACCTCCAACGTATTTTCGCTCTGAGCCTTGGCGGCTAGATGGCCAAGCAGTCCCAGGCGGAGAAGCCGAGTTCGCTTAGCGCCGGTGCGCGCGTCAAACACGTTGATGCAGTCTGCCCGCGCTTCCTTGTAGTGCTTCCATTGTGCCAACGCAGTCCCCTTGAATACTTCATGGAAGGGGAAATAGTATCGAGTATCGCCATCGATGTAGGACTTTAGGGCCCGATCCGCCTGAATGTGTCCTGATGTGAGGAAGTTATTAATCAGAGTGAGCCCATGTCGGATGTCTAGATCTGACATGGATTCTACGTACTCACCAGCAGGACCTCGCAGAACGCTCCGTTGAACAATCTCAAAGAAGACCCCAAGATCAGGTACTGCTAGTTGCATACCGTTGGCAAGTGTAATCTTGGCCGACTTTCCTTTCAGGATCTTCCGAGAATAGGTAAGACGGCTGGCTAGAACCGGTCGGAATGGTGGGGGATCTAGCCACAGCTTGCGAAGTTCATATGCATTGAAAGCGGCAGAGTTGCGGTGACGTACAAAAGTACGATCACGCAAGCTGACAATCACCTGGGAGTTCAACCGCTTCGAAAGGGCTAGGCCCTCGGCGAACACCCTTGTTTCGAGTTCTTCGTCCTCGTACAGGTCGATGTTGTCGAGCACGATGACGCATAGCTTCTTCTTGGCTAAATAGCTAAAGAGCCGGTCAACATACGGCTCAACAGCATCGAACTCACCCTGAATATGGTCGGTCGTGCGACGATTGAACTCCGCCTTATCGCTATATACTCGGGCGAGCGGTCCTCTGGCCAGGCCAGCAATCACTTCTCGATAGGCAGGTTCAACGAGTGCCTTGTAGTCTGTGGTAGCAGAAGGGTGAACCTTAAGGAGGTAATCTCTCAACTTCTGATACAAGAACTTTCGCGGCTCGCCGGCTTTGCCCATTTGTTCGAAATCGATGTAGATCCAGTGAGCGCCTTGCTTCTCCAGGAGGTCATACCCACTAACCAGTTCGAAGTGCTTAAGATACGTGGATTTCCCCGCCCCAACAGGTCCGATAATCAACGTGACCGGAGGGGCGTGGTCGGTGACTTCTACACCAACAATCTTCTCGAGCGGTCCGTGTTCCTGGCCCGTCTTGATCCTGCGCGCCGGATGCACGACGGTAGGTTTTGGATCAGCCAAGTGCATTCCGAGAAGGCTGTCGAACTTGGAGCGGCCCTCCGTGGGGATAAAGCACTTCTCGAGCGAATCGCGATTGCTCGTTAGTGCATCGGCATACAGTGCTGCGTTGAGGGCTGGGGCGATGTGGTCGGCGATGTTATTTCGATCGATGCGCCCATCAGCATCCTGAAGAATCGAAATAAGACGATCCTCTGGTTTGGCCTCGCGATTCGCTAGCATCTCCAGGCTGCCGTTACACACCTCAGGTTCAGATAATGCTGCAAAGAGCCTGGCGGGATGTTCAGTGATCTCGAACGGGAACAGGATCGTGGCGTAAGATTCGGCGTCTCGGTCATGCGTGGAAAAGAAGCACCAACACATTCCATTGGTTACGCAGACGGCATCTGCAGTCTTTGCGCGAGCATATACTTCAGCTTGAGCGATTGCCGTCGAGATATCTCCAACGCCCAGAACGCTCCCTGACAGCTTCAAGCGACCCTTGCGTGTCGGAGAAGGGAACGCGGCACCAATCTTCTTCGCCTCAATGACGAGTGTTGTGTCTGCAACTCGCAGAACATAGTCCACAAAACCACGACGCACGCCGGCCGAATGCTCCTCAACCTTCACCTGTCCAGGCTGCCACCCAAACACATCGCGAATGAACCGATCAATCACGTCGTAACGTGTCTGGGCTTCGTTGGCAGAAGCCAGATCAAGCGTGCCGACTATCTGCTTCAGCTCATCGAAGGATTCTGAGGCATGAGCCCAGTCTAATGAGGACGTAGAAAGCGCGGTCATTCTTCCATTGTACAGCGCCAGCTATTGTCGTCATAGAAGCGTCTCACCTGCGCCACCCGGCTAGCGTGGGTGACGTGAGGAGTTGAATCTCGACCGTGACAATCCATGGCCGGATCATGACCCTCTCATCATCGCGGGCGGGCGCGAGCATCCGAAATCGGTCATGCAATTCACAGGGCCATCCGCTCCCTTTGATCGGGCTGTAGCGTCAGAAGCTCGTTGATGAGATGCGCGGTGACGCGAACCTTCAAGCCCTGGACGCCGATGGCTTGTTGTCGCTTCGAGCGTCGATGAGGACGATGCTCGGCTCGCCCTCCAGCTTCAGCTCCTTGAGGATCTTGGCTACACGCTGCTGATCCCTGGCCGTGTAGAAAATAACCACCTTCACCGAGGTGCGAGTGCGGTTGGCCGCCTCATAGATAGGCAGCTGCTTCTGCAGGTTCCTCTTGAGACTGGAGTTGCTGGCCAGCTTGAACTCGATCAAGGACTTGTCTCCGGAGCCGTAACTCACCTTGAAGTCGACTGGACCTCTGCCGTTGTTCACCTCCCGGTTCGCATCGAAGTCGCTCTTGCACCAGATGAGGCCAAAGAAGAGCTGGACCTCGGTCTCCTGCGAGAACGGCTGTCCGGCACGGTTGATCAGCTTGTAGCCATCCTGATTCTCCACGTATGCCTTGAAGGCGAGGACTCGTTCGAGAGCCTCGTCGTAGCTGGTCCACGGCTTGTCGTAGAAGTCTGTCCGCGATTCCAGGTCCGCGAGCACGCTTTGTAGCTGCTCGACGAGGACCGCCCTGGTGTCGGCGACCCGAGAGGCGCTGACCGCCTCGGCACGATCACCCTCGTCCTCCTTCTTCCTGATGTAGTAGTCAACGAGCTGCGGGAACCTGATCAGCGTTTCCTGCGCGGCCGCCCGCTTCTCCTTCTCAGACGGTCGCCGGCTCAGGCGTGACCGAAAGTAGCTGTTGATCTGAGCCCGTAGCTGGTCGTTCGGTATGGCGTCAGGTAGGTAGGCGAACTGGTTCACCATGTCGGGGCGACTGATCCAGGTCTCGTCCCTCGTGAGTAGATCCGTCGGTGTCAGCAGCACGAAGTCGTTGCTCAGGACGGGCAGGTAGTAGCTCCCCGTCTCCCACGACTCAGTGGCGTAGTTGAAGCACGCCCGAGTGACCGCAACGTCCCGACAATGACGAGCTTCAAGATGCTCCCGAGCGAACTCCTGCGTGTAGTTGAGCAGGTAGTGCTTGATGAGGTTCGTCGTGAAGTCGCTGATGCTGTCGCGACCTACTCCGCCTCTGATCAGACAGAGTTTCTCCAAGTGAGTCCCGCGAGTGACCTTCTCCTCGCCGAAGTCACTCAGGATGCTGCCCAAGGAGTCGTTAAGCGCTTCAGCGAACTGAGCCCCCAGCGCATGGCCGCCATTCCCGAGGAGGGTGAAGCCAAGCCAGTTCTCCTTCACTTCCTTGAACCGATACCAAGCAGCAATGAGACCGGGGTCAAGATTAGCGCTGGCCTTGTCCCTCAAAAAGAGCAGGTACTTGATGATCCCTTCATGAAGATCCTTGTACTCCTCCTTCTGACTGTTGAAGAGCAGAAATGGATCAACGAAGAGCGGGAGATCGGACACAACGCTGATGTCAAAGGCTCCGTAGTCGCGTAGCACGTCCGGGTGCACCTCGAAGTACTGCGAGAAGTAGAGCTCCACGTCAGTTGCTCCTGCCCGCGCTGAGCAGAGTCGGTTCGCTCAGTTCTCCGCGGAAGGCTTTGGCTAAAAGTGCGTGTAAACGACGACTGCGGTCGAACAACACTTGAGCGAATCTCATAGCATCGACTCCTGGACGCCGATCTGCTCCTTGCGTCTAAGGCGTGCGAAGTCGAGCAGATCCGAGCGATGCGGCGGCGTGCTCTTCTCCATCAGGCACCGAGCTTTCTTAGCGCCGGCCACGAACCCTTGGCTGTCTTGATGTCAGCTTCCGATACGAGTAGATAGCGCCAAGTCACGTCGACTTGTGCATCGGCTGTGACGTGGTTAGCCCAACGCTTAGCTGCATCGCGTTTGCCTTGGACGTCCTCCGAGCCGACTTCCTTGTCCATCTTCACCTCGACGACCCAGTGAGTGCCATCCTTATCGATCACGATCAGGTCGGGGTTGTACTCCTGGCCGCCCGAGTTCCAGAGAATCGGAAGATCCTTGATGTGGAGCCGAAGCCAGCACGACACGCCGTCATCGTCGTCAACCATGTTGGCCACTCGTCGCTCAGGCTCTGAATCGAACCACGCCACCGGGTAAACGGCGCGCTGCCAGCCCTCGTAGGCGACGGACTTGAGGAACGGGCCGAGCCTGTCGGCCGTGACAGCCTTGTCGGTTGCCCGCGTCGGGTTGAACTCACGGAGCTCCACCACTTCTTCGTACGACGGTTTTGCCATGAAGCGCCTCTGTTCGGTGGCAACGAGCGTGATGAGGCGTGCTCCTGCGCGATCGAGGTTCGCCGAGAGGATGTCTTCGGCCTTGTCGCCGAGACCGGTGAAGAAGGTGTCGATGATTGGGACTACCGCTGCGCGTTGATTCGCGCGCGCCGGCACCGCGGGCGAAGCGAGCACCATCTCGACAAGCTGGGTACGCAACTCGTTTAGATCGAACAATGTCGGGATCGACCGGATCCGATCCGCCGCAGTTGATCGGATTAGCTCGGTTCGCTTGATGCCGTCGGGGCCGGTGACGATGCGAGCGCCAACGAGTGTTCGGCTCAACTCGTCGTCCGGGTTTGTCGCGAGTGCGGCGCCGAGCTTGCGGAACGGGTCGGTGTCCGTGATGTCGGCGAGTGTGAAGTTGCTTTGTACCGCGCTCATCTTCAGCACCGGCACCGAGATCACGGGGGCATCGGGCCGGCGCAGAATGGTCTGCTTCAACTTCAGGGCGCCTTCGTTGACTTGCGAGACCCGTAGTTCTGCCGAGGTAACGACTGGGCTCGACTGGCCGTCGAGCACAAGCGGCTCCTCGTGATCGTCCGCCATCAGCAGCGGACTTGTGCCTGCTTCGATCGATTCGGTAACGACCACAGTCTTGCCTTGAGCATTCGTGCGTAGCGCCGCCCATGTTCGGTAGTCGACGAACGCTTGGTTCAGCACGCCGGCCTTCTTCAAAAGGTCTTCGTACCTCTCGTGCGCGACGACCTCGAGCGTGTCGAGGATCTCGATTCCGGTGTATGCCCCGAACGGGAGGCGCATACCGCGACCGAGCGTCTGCTCCGTCAGGATTTCCGAGACGCTGGCGCGCATTGACGCGACTACGTAGACGTTGCGGACGTCCCAGCCTTCCTTGAGCATCCCGACCGAGATGATGATCCGAACTGGAGAGGTCGGATCTTCCACCTTGCCTAGTTCCGCGAGCGCTTCATCCGGAGCGTTTGAGTGCACGACCAGCACCGCGTCGGCATAGGCGCCGTTGAAGAACTCCGATGATCGGAGGATCGCCCCGTACTCGTCGGCGTCTTCGATGCTCTTCGCGACGACGAGCATCACCGGGTTGACCGGCGCCGCTTCTGCCGCCTTAGCGTACGAGTCGATGGCGGCTGCCTTCGCGTTCAGAAGCGTGACGCCATCGCTCAGCTTCGTGAGCGGGTCGGCACGATCATCCTTTCGGCCAACGATCACCGGCGTCTTCACGAGCTTGTCGGCGATCGCCGCGGCGAGTGGATACCGGAAGATGATCTGATCCGCGGGCGTCTTCTTGTCGGGTGTCGCCGTCAGGCCTATCAGTACCCATGGGTTCAGATCGCGCACGGCTTTGGAGAACGCTGGCCCGTAGTAGCAGTGGTGCTCGTCGGCGAACACGACGAGCTGCCCGACCGACTGCAGGTGGCCGTAGAACTCAGTGCCAAGCCCTTCTTGGAACTTGTGCGTCTTGCGGCCGGTCTTGGACTCCGGTCGGATCAGAGACTGAACCGTGAAGAGGTAGATCTTGACCTGCGTATCGTCATCCATTGCTGCCCGCATGGCCGGCGTGGCGAAGTTCTCCGACGTGATCACCACGGGCTGAAAGCTCATCGGCTCGAGCAGACTCTTGGGATGACCTGGCGTGAAGTTGTCCTTCGTCTTCTCCAGGATCGTGCGGCCCGGTGTCACGATTACAAAGTCGCGCACGCCGTAGGCCCCCGCGAACAACTCCATCGCGCCCGCCAAGATGTAGGTCTTGCCGACACCCGTTGCCGAGTCGATCACCGCCTCGAACGGAGGCTGCTGCTCCTCAACGTCGTAGTACTGCGACACCGCCGCGTTGATCGTGCGGACAGCCTCGCGGTTCGGCTCGCGAAGATCCAATCGCGCGGCAATCTCGGCGATCGCATCCTCAAAGAGGTTCAGCTCGGCCATCAGGACGGCACCTCCGATGGCTCGGCCGTCTCACGACCGTCCAGACTGAGGCGAAGCTGCCGTGAAGAGCGGTATTCGTCAAGCAGCGCGGCCGGGATCTTCCGCAGCGTCGAGCCCGGGCGTAGCTCACGGAGAATCGGCCGAGCCTCGGTGTCGATGCCGGTCCCGCAGATCACGACTCGCTCACGTTCTGGGAGAGCGCTCACCAGCAGACGCACGACAGACTCGTTCACCACCCCATCGATGACAGCAAGGCGTGTCCGCCCTTTGCGACCCGAGAATGGCGGATCAGTCTCGTAGTCGAATCCGAGTTGTGCGGCGGTTCCTTCGGACAGTTTCCCGTTCGTCATCCAGTCAGCCAGGAAGACAAGACCGTCATTTGCTTCGAACATAGAAGGAGCAACATCAAGAATCCGAAAGCCGCCACCGCCCTCCCAGTCGACATCCTCCGTAATGCCGCCGGAGTCCTCGCCCGCGACAACTTTCTTCAGTCGCGGGAGCGCAAAGTCCTCAATGGTTTTCGGCTCGCGCTCAATGCCCACCCATCGGCGCCCCATCTTGTGGGCGACTGCCGCAGTTGTGCCAGAGCCGAGAAAGCAGTCCAAGACGATGTCGCCAGGGTTCGAGGCGATGTGAATGATGCGTTGCAGCAACCGCTCCGGCTTCGGTGTGTCGAACGCTTGCTTATCGGGGGCAAGTTTCTTCACCTCGGCTTTCGATGTCCGGTTGGTGCCAACGTCGTCCTTTGACCAAATCGTCTCAGGCGGCACGCCGCGTTCGGCGTCGGCGTAGATGCGGAAATACGGTTGCCAGCCCGCAGCGGACCTTACCCACTCAATCCGCTCTGCTTCCTGCTTGATTTTCTTGCGGCTCCAACGCCAGGCACCTTCGACTCCATCCGGGCGAAGAGGCCACACCTCCGTCTCGTCAGGCGCCGTGAGTGCGAACCACAGCGTTGGGCGAGCCTCGCGCGACGATCCTTGGCCTCCCATCGCACGAAGCGGCTTGAGGTAGTAGGCGCGTCCGTCAGGAGCGACTTTGTTGTAGTGCGCTGGAACGCCGTCAGTCGGAATGCGGTTGACCGAGAACGCTTCAGAGCGCCGATATATGAGGAGATAGTCGTGACGGCCAGAGAAGTCCTGTGCGTCCATCCGGGGACTGTCGGCTTTCTCCCAGATCACGGTCGCGACGAACTGATCTGGTCCGAAAACCTCGTCCATGACGCACCGAGCGCGATGAGCTTCGGCGTCGTCAATGTGGAGCCAGACGGTTCCGTCTGGCGAGAGGAGATCCCGGATCTGCAACAGACGGTCCCGAATCATGGTCAGCCAGACCGAGTGTTCCAGCGCGTCGTCGTACTGAAGGAAACTTTGCTGTGTGTTGAACGGCGGGTCGATGTAGACGAGCCCGACCTTGCCCAGGTACTGACGAGCGAACTCCGGCAGCTGGGCGAGGGTCGTCAAGGCGTTGAGGGCATCGCCCCGAATGAGCAGATTGTCAGTGGCGCGCGTCTTGCTGACCTCTCCGACGCTCGCGACGCCGTGCAATAGGCGGACCTCTGCTACTCGGTAGTCGGAAGGATTCACCCACTCATAGGAGCCATCCTCGTGCGCAAGCAGGCGGAGCTGCTTGTTCGTCCAAGTGAGTTCGAGGCGGCCCTCGTAAGGCTCAGCCACTACACGTCCTCCTCTCCTCGACTGTCGATAAGCTTCGATTCCTCGTACATCGAGTGGCCGTTCGGCAGTAGCCAATAATCGGGACCTGGGATCGTGGTCAGCTCTACCCCTACGCGAGCGAGAATCGCGCTCACGAGCCCGGTCGGAGAGTACAGTTCGTCGTTGCTCCGCCACTTCAACGCCTTCTGAGGGTTGCCTGTCCACGCGGCTATCCCCGCGGCGGGATCCTGCGAGAGTAGTTCCTTGATTTTCGGCTGAAGCACCTTAGTGAATTGATCAACCTTGAGTTTGAGTTCGTCACCCGGCTTGACCGCTTCGACTCGGATTAGCAGCGCAACTGAGGTCTCACTTCTGCGCTGGCGCGTCTTGCGCTCTTCTTCCTTTTGCTCCTTGCGGCGCCGACGGACGAGGTAGTCCTCGGCCTCCGGGAGAGGGATGATCGAGCGTGAAGAGAGTAAGGCCGAATCGGCACTGACCTGTCGCGCGGTGATTTCGATGCACCCGATGTCGATGTCGTGGTCTCGAAGCCAAAGCACAACGCTTGTCACGGCCGGGCCGAAGCTGCCAGCGACGAGGCGGATTCGGACCGGGCCGAGCTCACCTTCGGCAAGACTCGGCGCGTGGTTGAGCAGAACAGCACGAGCTTCGTCAGGATCGGTTTCTTGGAAGCGGCTGTATTCGTCGACCAACTCGTCGACGGTGAGCTGAGAGCAGTAGGCCGCGTACTTAAGAGCCTGCAGCTCAGTCGTGTCAGCCGCCTTGTCCCGCTTGAGCTCGGCCACAAGCGGTGAACCGTCCTGATCTAAGAAAAGAACGTCTAGGCGATCGGGCACCTTCTGATCACGAATCTCCCACTGATCGAACTCAGTGGTCACGAGCAGAAGGCCGGGGCCGACGATCTGAGGCTGTTCGGAAATCCAGCGCTGGAGGTCGGCGCGCTCTCGCAGACCAACCGACGCCAGGGTGATGTCGCCGAGTGGCGCGGCCTTGCCTGTTCGAAGATCGACGAGGAACGCAGCTTCGTCCGAGCCGCCAGCTTCCTTCCTTGAAGGGGTTACCGGGTGTTTGCTCATCTTGCCATCAATTATACCTTAGTGTTGTCTAAAGTGAATACACTGATGCTCATGCACTAGCATCGTCCCACAACGGGAACTGATCGCTGTCTTTACCTTTTTATCGAAGTGCGTGATGTCGCAGCAACCTGGCGCCCAGCTTTCGTCCAGGCCGCGTGACACCCCTCCTGCTGCACTGCCTCCAGTAGCCAACCAGCACCAGCCGGTGGCACGACGAAGGAGGTCGGAAGCATGCTGAGGAAGTGGCGGATCGCCGTCGGCACCGCGGCGCTCGTTGCCGTTGCGATGCTTGTAACGGCACACGGCGTTGTCCGAGACTCGGCCCCTACGGGTGCGCGCTCGACGTGTCCGAATGCACCAAGGGAGCCCGGACAGGGCATTGTGCTAGTCGCCGTAGACGGGTCTGAGTCGACGGCCAGCGTCGAGCTTCGCGGAGAGTACGCGCAGGCAGTGTCTGAAGTAGCGCAAGGGGCGGCGACGCAGGGCTCGTACCTGGTGATCGAGCGCTTTGCCTCGTCGATCGCCGGGATCGAGACGATCTGCAAGACCTCAACCCGGGTTAGCGCCGCGGCGCCTCTGTTCGCGGACGCTCTCGCCCAGGCCAGAGGGCTTGGGGTTGCGTTGACGCTCGCCCACCAGCACCTGGCGCAGCTTCATCCGGCGATGCGCTCGGCCGTGCTCGCTAACGCCCGCTCACAGGTCTGCTTCCAGCTAGCAAACGAGGACGCGCTTGCCTTCGCACGCGCGACACGCGACCTAGAGGCCGACGACTTCCAGCGACTCGGCCGCTTCGAGGTCTACCTGCGCCTCGTAGCAGGTGGAGAGGTGACCGGATTCGCCTCTGGCCGGACGCTGCCACCGCAGGCGCCTATCTCCGATCCCGCGCAGGTGCGAGCGGTAAGCCGCGAGCGCTACGGACGCCCGATCGAGGAGGTCGAGGCCGAGATCCGGCGATTGATCGAGGGCGAGAGAGAAGACCGAGGGCCGCTCGGCAAGCGGCCAAGGAGAAACGCATGAGGCTGCCGGTCGCCTACCCGCTCGCGTCGACAAGCGTCGGCCGCAAACCTTCTAGTTATCAAGGGTTCGGCTCGTTAAGGGCAACGACTCCTCTGCGCTCATGGAGGTTCTCATCATGAGTGCGCGAATCGGCCGCGCCGGTCTGGAAAGATTACGAGAGGGCCTGAGCGAGCGAGACCTCGGGATTGTCTCCTCACTTAGGCAGCACCGCTACCTGAGCGCCCGCCAGATCGAGAGCCTCCACTTCGGGGGGCATGCAAGTGAGCTGACCGGCGCCCGGATCTGCCGGCGCGTCCTGGCGAGGCTGACCGAGGCACGCGTGCTCGTCCGCCTCGAGCGACGAGCGATCGGGGGCGTTCACGCGGGATCGGCGTCGTATCTCTACGCGCTCGGGTCGACCGGCGGACGACTGCTCGGCAAGGAGAGCCGCACCAGAAGTCGCGAGCCCTCGGAGGCATTCCTAGATCACACGCTCGCCGTCGCCGATCTGCACATCGCACTTGTCCAAGCTGAACGGCAGGGTGCGCTCGAGCTCATACAGACCGAGGCAGAGCCCGATTGCTGGCGGCGCTACATCGGTATCGGCGGAGCCCTAGAGACGCTTCGCCCCGACCTCTTCGTCGTGACGGCCTCGGGAGAGTTTGAGCACTGCTGGTTCGTCGAGGTCGACCTGTCGACCGAGAGCCTGCAGGCGGTCGTCCGCAAGTGCGCCCAGTACGTCGCCTATCGCAGAAGCGGCGTCGAGGAGCGGCGCTCCGGCACCTTCCCGCTCGTTGTCTGGAGCGCTCCGAACGCGAGAAGACGCGAGCGCATCGCGAAGGCAATCGCAAGTGCGAAGCGATTGCCGGGCGAGCTTTTTCGGGTCGTCGAGGCAACGGGGGTCGTCTCGCTGCTCGCAGGAGGCGCTTCGTGAGCGCCTGGAACCGGATCCTGGTCGGCGACGCCCGGCAGGCGCTTGAGCGGATGCCCGCCGGATCGGTCGACTGCGTCGTGACGAGCCCGCCTTACTTCCGGCTCCGCAATTACCAGCACCCGGGCCAGATCGGTCTCGAGGCGCGAGTCGAAGAATGGGTCGAGACGTTGCGATCGATCCTTGCGGAGGCCGACCGAGTGCTCGTGCCGACCGGCTCGCTCTGGCTCAACCTGGGAGATACGTATGCAACCGGCAGCGAAGGCGCTCCCGCCAAGAGCCTCCTTCTTGCTCCCGAACGAGTCGCGTTCGCGCTCCTGGCCGACGGCTGGATCCTGCGTAACAAGATCGTCTGGGCAAAGAAGAACCCGATGCCCTCGGCCATCAAGGACCGCCTGTCCTGCACCTACGAGATCGTCTACTTCGCCGTCAAGCAGCCCCGTTACTTCTTCGACCTCGACGCGATTCGTATCCCGCACCGATCGAGCCGTCAGGCGGCAAGACTGCGGAAGCCGGCCTGGTCGGTCCCAGAGGCTTGGCGAGGTCCAGCACTCGGCGAGAATAGGGGCCTCGACCGCTTGAAGGCCGCCGGCCTCCCCGGGCATCCGCTCGGCAAGAACCCGGGCGACGTCTGGTCGCTTGCGACGGCTTCGTACCGGGGCGCTCACCACGCCGTCTTTCCGCTGGCGCTGACCTTCCGGCCGATTCAGGCCACCTGCCCGGAGCGACGCTGCAGCCACTGCCGCGCACCGTGGCGCAGTCAGACGATCCGCGGCCTCGGCACTACGGCACTCAAAGGAACGCTCGAGCCGAGCTGTACCTGCAAGGCGGGCTTCGAGCCCGGAGTAGTTCTCGATCCCTTCATCGGCTCGGGAACGACCGCGATCGGCGCGGAGCGGCTCGGGCGCAGATGGATCGGCGTGGAGATCAACGGCGAGTTCGCCGAGCAGGCCCGTAATCGGATCAAGAGGGAGCGCACGAACGGTCGCGCGACCGCAACTAACCGCGAAAGGAGGTGACGTAGATGGAAGAACAACCAAACAAACGAGAGGATGGCGAGGACCGGCGTGGATGCAAGCCGCGGATCTACGTCACCAGTCTCTCCGATTACAACGCCGGGCACTTGCACGGCGCCTGGATCGACGCCGACCGCGAAGTCGACGAGATGGAGAAGGACATCACTTTAATACTCGCGAGCTCACCGGAGCCCATCCGCCCGTACGTGCAGATCGACATCGCGGGATTCGCGCGCGACCTCGAGCTCGGCGGCGATGTGATCAGCGTAAAGGCGCCCGACGGCTCGGTTTGGGTGTTCGACGGCGATGGATAGGACCTTGGGGGAAAGCGTTGTGGAATCATCGACGACACGATGCGTTTACGCATCATGGCTGGTAGAATGGTCCAGTAACCGGAGTACACCGCCCATGAACCCCGATCGAGCAAAAGCGCTCGGCAGCTTCCTGAAAGATCACCGCAGCGCGCTCGGCCTCTCTACCAGAGCACTCGCCGCCCGCTCGAGCGTTGATATGGCGACGATCGTCCGGCTCGAGAACGGCGCCTTCGCCGATCCGAGGCCGGAGACACTTCGCGCCGTCGCAGACGGGCTCGAAATCAGCGCCTCCGAGGTGCTGATCCTCGCTGGCTATGTGCGTCCGGGCGATCTTCCTTCCTTCGTCCTCTACCTGCGCGCTAGATACCCCGAGCTGCCGGAGGCGGCTGTAGGAGAGCTGGAGCGCCTGTTCGAATCCGTGACGAAGCGCCACGGCCTGGAACTCGCAGCTCAAGAACCAGGAGGCAGCCTGTGACCCCTCGGGGTGACAGCGCTGCCGCAGCATGGTCCGAGAACGGTCAACAAAGCCAACCCACGGCGGTCATCTATCTGCGCGTCTCGACCAAGGAGCAGGCCGAGAAGAACGGCGAGGCCGAGGGCTACTCGATACCCGCCCAGCGCGCCGCCTGCCGGCGTAAGGCGGAATCGTTAGGAGCCACAGTCGTCGAGGAGTTCGCAGATAGGGGCGAGAGCGCTAGAAACGCCCGCCGGCCCGAGCTGCAGCGAATGCTCGTCTACGTCCGCGAGAACGAGGTCTCACACGTAATCATCCACAAGGTCGATCGCTTGGCGCGCGACCGCGTCGACGACGTCGAGATCACGCTCGCACTGCGGGCTGGCGGGGCGACGCTCGTCTCCTGTTCTGAGAACATCGACGAGACGCCGAGCGGGATTCTCCTGCACGGGATCATGAGCGCGATGGCCGAGTTCTACAGCCGCAACCTCGCCAGCGAGGTGCTCAAGGGCTCGCTACAGAAGGTGAAGACGGGCGGCAGTGTCGGCAAGGCACCGCTCGGCTACCTTAACGTACGCGCGATCGAGAACGGGCGCGAGGTTCGGACTGTCGAGATCGACTCCGACAGAGCGCCGCTGATCAAGTGGGCCTTCGAAGCCTATGCGAGTGGCGAGTTCGGGCTGCGACAGCTTCTCGACGAAGCGACCCGGCGCGGTCTGGATGTTCCGGCGACGGCCAGGAAGCCGGCGAAGCCGCTCTATTTATCTCATCTCCATTCGCTGCTCAAGCACCCCTTCTACAAAGGCGTCGTCCGCTACATGAAGGTCGAGTACCCGGGCAGGCACGAGCCGATCGTGAGCGAGGAAACCTGGGACAGGGTGCAGCAAGTTCTGGCGGCAAAGGGACTGGCGCGGGAGAAACAGCACAAGCACAACCACTTCCTCAAGGGCAGCCTCTACTGTGAGAAATGCGGGAGCCGGCTGATCGTCACCAACGCGCGTAGTCGCTCCGGCAAGATCTATCCCTACTTCGTCTGCATCGGCCGCCACCAGAAGCGAAACGACTGCACCATGAAGGCCGTCCTAATCGAGCGGGTCGAGGAGCTGGTCGAGGAGCACTACCGCACGATCGAGCTCAAGCCCGAGCTTGGCGAAGTGCTCCGCAAGCTTCTCTCCGAAGACCTGGCGCTCTACTTGAAGAAGGCCGCCTCCGAGCGAAAGACGCTCGAGCGGCGCCGAAGCCGCCTGCTCGCCGAGCGCGCGAAGCTCCTGCAGGCGCACTACGCCGATGCCATCCCGCTCGAGCTGTTGAAGACCGAGCAGGACCGCATCAAGGCCCAGCTCGCCAAGCTCGAGGAACGGCTCGCCGCGACAGACAAGCGCCATGCCAACACCGAGGCCAACCTCAAGGCGGCACTCGCGCTGGCAGGCGACTGTTATGCCGCCTACTGCGGCGCGACCAAAGCCGTGAAGCGGCTCTTCAACCAGGTGTTCTTCACGAGGATCTACGTCGATGAAGGTGACGGCGTTCGCAGCGAGCTTGCGCCGCCGTTCGATCTACTTCTCAACAACGAGGCGAGGGAGCGAGCCGCGGTGATCGCCTCCGAGAAGCGACCGAGCGATCCCGTCCTCCTGCAGGCCTGGAAGGCCATGCGAGACGAAAACACCCCCGAGAAGAGAGTTCTCGAGGGTGCTGGTTGCCTAGAGCAGCGCTTCTTTCGAAGCGCTGCTCTAGGTTTGAAATACGAGGCTTTGGTGGGCCGTGCAGGATTCGAACCTGCGACCTTGGGATTAAAAGTCCGGTCTGACGTAATGCGACGAAATGCCGGAAACGGAAAGAGTTCGCATGAACGGATCCATGCCGGTGAGTCTGTAGTAAGCGCCTGGGATGTGCCGTCGTCGCTCGACGCCGAGCTTCTGGCGAAGCGTGTCACAGTGCGCCTTCACTGTCCGTGCTGAGATACCGAGGTGCCGCCCGACCTCTTCGTTTGAGCAGCCGGCGGCGATCAGAGCGATGACCTGCCGCTGTCGATCGGTGATCGCCGGCGACGTGCGGATGAGCTGTAGATGCATGGCTGCCAGCCTAAAGTCTCGCGAGAGCGCTAGGAAGTACTCGGAGGGCGTATCCGGCGGAGTATTTTTCCCCTCTCGCTGAGGCGACTCTTGCCGGCGTCGGCGCTGGGCGTTCTTACTCTCGGTTAGGGTTCGGCGCGATGAAGGTCGGGATTGTCGTGCCCTATTCGTGGTCGTACTGGGGAGGCGTGCTCGAGCATGCCCAGAACCAGGCTGACGCCCTGAGCCAGCTTGGGGTCGAGACTCGGACGATCGTCGGTCACGACCCGCCCGGAGGGCTCACGCGCATCCTCCACCCGCGCAGCGGTCGCCACGACCCGCCGCCTCCGGATGTAATCCCCGTCGGCCGCTCGGTGATCGTGCCGGCGAACGACTCACTTCCGAACATCGTCCTCAGCCCTGCCGTCTACCCGCGGATGAAAAGGATCCTCGAGCGCGAGCGCTTCGACGTTCTCCACGTGCACGAGCCGATGACGCCGGCGATTGCCGTTATTGCCCTCGCACTCGCGCGCTGTACGACCGTCGCCACCTTCCATGCCTCCGGCGATCTGGGCTGGATGCGCGCCGGGATGCCGATCTGGGGGTTTCTGCTCGACCGCCTTGACGCTCGCATCGCGGTTTCCGAGCGGGCGCGCGCTTCGGTTAACCGCTGGGCGCCGGGCCACTACGAGATCGTCCCAAACGGGATTCTCATTCCCGAGCGGGCCGAAGCGGAAGAGCGCGAGCAGAAGATCCTGTTCATCGGCCGGCACGACCCGCGCAAGGGCCTGCTGACGCTGCTTCGCGCCTGGCCCGAGATCCACCGGCGCACGGGAGCCACCTTGCGCGTGATCGGCGCCGATCCGCTCTCGGTGCGCCTCCTGCTGGCTCGCCACCGGCTACGTGAGGAGGGGCTCGACGTGCCGGGTTTTCTGAGCGAGGAGGAGCTGACGGCCGAGCTGGCGAGCGCGAAGTTGCTGGTTGCCCCCTCGCTAGGCGGTGAGAGCTTCGGCATGGTGCTGACGCGCGCCTACGCCTGTGCGACGCCAGTGGTTGCCTCGGACATTCCCGGTTATCGCGAGGTCTTGGACGAGCGCGCGGGCGTGGCCGTACCTCCGGGCGACGCCGAGGCGCTCGAGCGGGCGGTGATCGGGTTGCTGGAGGACGAGCCGCGCCGGCAGCGGATGGGCGAGGCCGCGAGGGAGATCGCCCGCGAGCGCTACGACTGGCGCGACATCGCCAAGCGCCTACTTTCGATCTACGAGCTCGCAATCGAGGGTCGTTTCGACACCAACGCGGCGGTGAAGTCGTGAGGGCGCCCGGCAGGACGAAGCTCGCGATTGCGGCCGCTGTGGCGCTCGCGCTCTTGATCGGAGCTGGAGTCTTACTCTGGCTGTACGGCCCCAACTGGTCGCAGCTCGCTTCCACGTTCGATTCGGTGGTGTGGGGATGGGTCGGCGTGGCGCTCGCTCTGAACTTCCTCTCCATCGTCGCCCGTGCGCTGGCCTGGAAGACCGTGATCGATCAAGCCATCGAGCCACCGCGGCCGGGCTACCGAGCCGTCATCTCGGCCTTTTCGGTCGGGTTGTTCGCGAACGCCGTGCTACCGGGCCGAATCGGGGAAGTGGCCAGGGTGGCCGTGTTGACGCGGCGTTTCGGAAAGAGGAAGGGGGTTTGGGCGACTCTGCTGGGGACGGTTTTCGCCCACCGGGTCTTCGATCTCTTTCCGGTGCTCGGGTTGATCGTGTTTGTGTTTATGACCGCCCGCCTGCCTCAGTGGGCCGTTACCACCGTGGAGCTGTTCGTAGTCGTCGGCCTGACGCTGTTCGTGCTCGCTCTCTTGAGCGCTCGCCGGCACGGGCGCTCGGGGCTGGACGGGGTTGGTCCCGCGCGCCGGCTTATCGCAATGGCACGTCAAGGCCTCGGAGTGATGCACGCGCCGCTGGCTGCCGCGGTCGCGGTCGCCTTCCAATTCGTCGGCTGGGCGCTGCAGCTGCTGGCGGTCTACACGGCCATGCGAGCGTTCAACATCCACGCGCCGCTCGCGGCGGCCGGGATCGTTCTACTGCTCCTGAACGTCGCGACTATCTTCCCGCTCTGGCCTGGGAATGTGGGTCTTTACCAGGCCGCTGTGGCGACGCCGCTCCTCTCCTACGGTGTCGCCTATGCCCACGGCGTGGCCTTCGGCGTTGGCCTGCAGGTGATCGAAGCCTCGGTTGGGATAGGGATCGGCATGATCTTCCTGGCCCGAGAGGGACTGACCTATGCCGCCCTGAAGGAGATGCCAGAAACCGGCCAGGTCGACCTGGGAAGGAAGCCGAGACGAGGCAGGTTGCGTGCAGAAAAGGTCCGGCGCGCTCGATCCGATCGGTAAGTAAAGCGCCCCCATCGGTGCCAGCCGCCGGCTTCGTCAGACTGCGCTGCACGGGATTCGTTTCGAATGGTGGAGCCGGCGAGAACAATCGAGGTCGATAGCGATCAGGCCAGGGTCGCCAGCTGGAGGCTGCACGTACTCATCGAGGCCGGATACCCGGTGCCGCTGGCCGAGCGGCTGGCACACAGCGAGATCGATCTCCATCGCGCGGTTGAGCTCATTCTGCGCGGCTGCCGCTACGAGACGGCTGCCGAGATCCTCCTGTAGACCCTCTATTTCCCAACCTCGCACTCGCTGACCGCGGCCGATCGACGGGTCTTCATCCCGTTGGAGGTTCTAAGAGCCTATTCCGCTAGGTCTGCACGCCCGATGCGGCCGATCCGCGGCGTCAGCGACCGCAGGGCTGCTCTCTGCACTACCAGTGCGCCTTCACAACCCTGCGGCCACTGGCATCCACGGCTTGACCCCCTCGGTCGCACATCTCTACCGGAATAGACTCTCGGCCGAGCTCGCCGGGTTATTCGAGCGGGCCCGAGCCGCTGTGGGGCTTGTCGAGGCGGTGGTGAAGTCGCTGAGCTCGAGCCTCGAGCGCTAAGCGCGTGTTCTCGGCCTCGGAGCCGAGATTCTCAAACCGCGCCCGCAGCTCGAGCTCGAAGACGGCGACTCGTTTCTCGAGCGCGGCCCAGCTCTGGTTGGCTCGTTCGCGTAGCTCTTCGAGCCCGGCGTTCATGCGCGCTTCCATCTTCCTCGCGCTCTCCTCGCCGAGCGTGTGCATGCGGTCGCCAAGCATCGTCTGCGCCCGTCGGCTGAAGGTCTCAACACCTCGCTCGAGCTCGCGGTGGAGCCGCCGCGCAGCCTCCTCGCGCGCACCTCTCATCGCGTCATCGAACTGGCTCGCGTGATCATCGGACACGCTGCTCACTGTCCGGTCGGCGAAGCGCTGCAGCTGCTCGAGCTGCCGACGCTCGATCTCCGCGACCCCCGCCTGGATGCGCCGCTGTACCTCGGCCTCCTCGCGCTCGACTTGCTCCAAGATCTCATGCTCGCGCCGGCCGAGCCGCTCGCTGATGTCCTGGATAGCCCGACGGCGTTCGTTGGCGAACTTGTCGAGCTCGTTCTGGTTGGCCGCCAGAGCCTGCTCGATCGAATCGGACATCTCTTCGCGCAGGCGGGCGATCAGGGCTCGCTGCTCCTCGCTCTCAGCGGAGATACGCTCGCCGTCGGCTTGAAGGCGGGCTTTCGTTTCCTGAACCATTCCCTGCAAGCCGCGAACGAGGTCGCTGGCCTCGCGTGAGATCGCGCTCTCGCTGCGTCCTAGGTCTCGTTGCCAGCTCTCGATCCGCTCCTCGACGTCGTGCTGGGTCTCGGCGAGCATCTGCGCGAGCTTGGCTCGTACGACCTGTTCGGCCTCTGCGATCGCATGCCGTCTCGTTTCGGCCATTGCCCGCTCCTGCTCGGCCAGCTGAGACGAGGAGTCGGCGCGAGCACGAGCGACGATCCGCTCGAGCTCTCCGACTCTCGACCTGACCTCGTTGTCGAGCTGAGAACGAAGCATCGTTCGGCCTCGCTCGAGCTCGCGCTCGATCTGGCGCGCCCGCTCGAGCCCGATCGTCATGGCAATCGCCCCAATCGAGGCGGTAAATGCGGCTATCGTCCCGGCGGCGCTTATGGCGATGTCGGTGCCCGGTCGAAGTACGAGCAAGATCGAGCTTACGGTCGCGAGGATTCCTATCACGACCGAAAACGCGATCGTGACGTGCCGCATTTCACGACCGAAAGCCGCAAGCAGTAGCGCGACCGCCGCCAGAACAATCGAGGCCGCGCAGACGATCTGTAGGCCAAGGACCAAGCTCACGGCCCTCATCGTACGGCAGCCGGAGCCCTAAGGGCCTATCCCACTAGGCCTACACGACCAAAGCGGCCGCCCCGAGGCGCCAGTGACCGCCCAGACCGTTCGTCGCACAACCAGTGCGCCTTCACTGTCCGTCCGGCCCCTGGCATCCACGGCTCAACCCCTTCGATCGCGCATCCCTGGCGGGATAGGCCCGAAGTCGGAAGTGGAAGTGCACGTACACGAGCGCGAGCCCGGCTTTGCTTGTCACAATGTGGTCTCGGTCACGTCGAAGGGAGGCGAGTTGGAAGGCGGTATGAACTTCCCGTTCGGGGGCGACCCCGAGGAGATCATGCGCGGACTGCAGGAGTTCGCGGAGAAGCAGACAGAGGCGATTGCCGAGCAGCAGCGCGAGCAATTCGCGACGCTGACGCTCAACACCGCGGTGGAGTTGAGCAGCGCGGCCCTGTCGCAGATACAGGTATCGGGGTCGATCGACGAGCAGGCGATCGCCATGCGCGACGCCATGCGCGTTCTCTTCCCCGAAGCTGTGGCACTGGTGAGTGCCGCCCGTCAGGGATTCATGCGCGGCCGCTAGGCTTCAGCGCATGAGTACGAAGTCTGCGCTCGAGTTCAGGCGGGTCGTCGACCTGCCTCCCTATGCCTTTGCCCGTACCGATGCGCTCAAGCTCGAGCTGCGCCAGGCAGGTGAGGACGTGATCGACCTGGGCTTCGGAAACCCCGATCTCCCCCCGCACCCACTCGCGGTCGAGAAGCTGAAGGAAGCGGCCGAGAAAGGGCGCAACCACCGCTACTCGCAGAGTCGCGGCATTCCGCGTTTGAGGAAGGCGGTCTGCGACCTCTACGAGCGCAAGTTCGGCGTGGTGCTCGATCCCGAGACGCAGGCGATCAACACGATCGGCGCCAAGGAAGGCCTCGCGCACGTGATGTGGGTGTTGCTCGGGCCCGGCGACGCGGCGGTCGTTCCGACCCCGACCTACCCGATCCATCGCTTTGCGCCCATCTTCGCCGGCGCAACAGTCTTCGACATGGCGATGCGAGAGGGCGACGACCTCTTCGGCAACATGGTCGAGGCCTTCGAGAGCGCTCGCCCGCGGCCGCGCGTGATCATCTTCTCCTTCCCGCACAACCCGACGACGCTCTCGGTGGAGCTTGATTTCATGCAGAAGGCGGTCGCTTTCGCGCGCGAGAAGGAGGTCGTGCTCGTACACGATTTCGCCTACGCTGACCTCACGTTCGACGGTTACCAGGCGCCTTCGCTCCTCCAGGTGGAGGGCGGAGACGAGGTTGGCGTCGAGCTCTACACGCTGACCAAGTCGTTCTCGATGGCCGGTTGGCGAGTCGGCTTTTTGCTCGGGAACGCCGAGATCATCAGCGCTCTCGCGAGGCTCAAGTCGTACCTCGACTACGGCACCTTCCAGCCGATTCAGATCGCGTCGATCGTGGTCATGAACGAGGCGCCCGACTACCCGAAAGAGCTCTGCGCGATCTATCAGTCGCGGCGCGACACGCTCTGCGACGGGCTGAACCGGGTCGGCTGGGAGATAACCAAGCCGCGCGGCTCGATGTTCGTCTGGGCGAAGATCCCGGAGTCCTACCGCAGCCTCGGCTCGCTCGAGTTCGCGGTCAAGCTGATGAAGGAGGCGGCGGTGGCGGTCAGTCCCGGCGCCGGCTTCGGCCCCGGCGGCGACGAGCACGTTCGCTTCGCTCTGATCGAGAACGAGCAGCGGATCGCCCAGGGCGTGCGCGGTATCAGGCGCGCTTTGACAGAGCTCGGCTAGCCGTAGGCGCTGTACCTGTTCGATCATCTAGCCTCGACAGAGCACGGGCCCGCAGAGGCCGCCTCCTCGTTATCGCTCCCGGCGCTCAGCTCGCTCTCGTTCGCTCTTCCGGACGCGGATAGCGGTCGGAGAGTGAGATCGGTAAGCCATGAGAAAGGGCGCTCCCTTGAAGAGCGCCCTTTCTTGTTGTCGCGTCGGTCGAGTTGCCGTTCTCGTGCCGCCCACCGAGGCGGACGGCACGAGGCGTTCAGTTGCTACGAGACGCGGATGTTGTCGATTACGGAGTCACCGCCACCGTTGAACGACAGGCCCAGGCTACGTACCTGGTTCAGCTGGCTGATGCAGCTGCTGGACAGACTGGTCAGGTCGAAGTTCCAGGTCGTCGGTGTCGTGTTCCAGCCCGGGATGCCGGTCTGGCACCAATCCCAGCCGGCTCCGACCTTGAGAACGAGCGTCGCGTTGGTGCCGGTGGAGCTCATCAGGTCAACGCTCACCTGAGTGCGCCCGGTCATGTCGATCGCGGTTGGGAAGGTGGCGCCGAACCAGTAACCGCCGATACTGTGAACGGCTAGTCCGTACGAGCCCTCCGTGTGCGCGGTCGTTTGAGCGACCGTACCGGTATCCGAAGCTTGGAACGGTCCCCAGCCCTCGGTGCCGGTCTCGAACGAGAAGAGCTCGAGCGGAACTCCAGGCTGCGGTTTCACCGTGACCTTGAGTGTGGCCACGTTCGAGGTTCGGTGCTTCTTATCACTGATTGTGTAGGAAGCCGTGACCTTTCCGCTGAAGCCCGTAGCGGGCGTGAAGGCCACCGTTCCGTCCGTCTGGAGCGCGAACGTTCCACCACTGAGCGCCAGCGACGTCTGCTGTCCCGAAGTGGCCGGGTCGAGATCGATCGTTGCGGGCACAACGGCGTTGTGATGTCCGTAGGCGACGGCGCTTGCCGCTGGGTCGAACGCCACCGGAGTCTCGAACTCGGTGAGCGCGTCCAGGTTGTCTGCGACCGGCGGGTACTTGTACTTCCCGGCCGGGGAGCGCATCGAATCGGCGAAGTTGGCGAGCGTCGTGCAGACCGGGCTCGGGCAGTAGACGGTGTAGCCGTCATAGTCCGGGTACAACGAGCCGTCGTCCTGGATGTCCGAGAGGATCCAGAAGAGAGCCCCGTCGCCGCCGTCGTGAAGAACCGTGTCCGTCCACGACTTGTAGACCGGATTACGGGTCGCTTTGTCCTTCCAACCGTACTCGCCGAGCATCGACGGCTTGGCGATCTGCTTGGCGAGCTTGATGTGCTCCTTGATCCAATCCGTCGACCAAGCGAGGTCCTTGCTCCAGCTGTCCGGGTAGAGGTGGTAGGACATGACGTCGATCGAGCGCAGCTTCGAGATCGCGAGCTCGTCGACGCCCTCACCGCAGTTGCGCGTCCAGTCATCGGCCGCCCCGGGCTCGTTCGGCTCACAGAGGAAGCCCTCGCTCCCCGAGCTGACGAGGTGGTTTTTGTCGATCGACTTGATGTAGGCGGACATCTCGGCGGCCCAGTTCGTGATCGTCGACGTGTTGCAGCTAGAGCTGGGCGGGTAGATGCCAGAGCCCTTGCAACGCGGCTCGTTGCCGAGCTCCCAGGTCATGATCGTGGGGTCGTCCTTGTACTTGACCCCGGTGAGCGAGTTCGTGCGGTTGAGCAGGTGATTTATCCAGGCCTTGTACCACTGGCGAATCGTCGGATTGGTGTAGAAGTCGCTGTGGTACGTACCGCCGGCCCAGCGGACGTACTGGTCGATGCCGCCGAAGTCGGACCAGTTGTTCGTCAACGGCAAGACCAGCTTGAGACCGCGCTCCTTGGCGGCCGCGACCACGTAGTCGAGCCTCTGCAGGCCGTTGGCGCCGTCGTTGTACGCGGGCTTCGTGCCGTCCCAGTACTGGAAGTACACGCCCTTGTCGGCGCCCCAGACGGAGTTCGAGCCGTCCTGGTTGCCGATATCCATCCAAGCCCAGGTTCGGACGACCGTGAAATCGTTCGCCGCGGCCTTGTCGAGCACGGCATTGGTCATCTTCTGTGACTGGTACATGAGGTAGTAGTTGTTGGTGCCGCCGAAACGGAACGGCTTACCGTCGAGCTTGAGTTGCGGTCCAACTCGCTGAACGAAGTCGTTGCCGTGGCCGCGCACGCCGCCGATCGCGCTCGTGCTGGACGAGAGCAAGAGCACCGCCGGTAGCGCGACGAGCAAAGTCATCGCCGGCAGGCGAAGCTTCCTGAACATGTCGCGGATCCCCTCCTAGTTTTTTACGAGCCGATTTGGTAAACCGGTTTACCGAGGGAGCGTCTCGCATCGCGCTGAAGATGTCAACACCGGACCGGTCGCATTTTGTTTTTCCGCGCTTCTTCGAGAAAGCCGAGCGGATCTATAGTCCGCCGCCTGGGCGTGTGAGGGCACCAAGTTCCTAAATCGCGCCGAAGAGCGCCGAGCGGGATGAAGGCCCATCGATCGGTGCGAGAGGGCACCTAGGTCTTCCACCCTCCACCAAGCCACCCGCCCGCGGGGTCGTGACACAGTACCGTCCCGAAGAGGCGAAAAGAGCACTTCGACGTGCCTATTCCGTGTCGATTCTGGGTCGCGGCGCCTGGGTGCCCACCTCTCATCTCTTGGGCACTGCGTTCTTCCGCCCGCCACCGAGCGCGGCCAGGCGATGGAGTGCTTCGTTTCGCTTGGCGCTCAAAAAACCCGCCCGCGGGGTCGTTTCACGGTAGCGAGTAGAGATCGCGCGAATGTCGCGAAAGCGTGCAGAGCCCGTGCCAACGGACCTCTCTCTCGACATGTTCTAAGCGGAGCTCGAATGTGGTTCCTTCCGCGATTCCCTGTCGCCGTCGGGCTGATCGCGTAGCATCGCCTCGTGGCGGCGGGTCGTGACAGGAGCGGGCTTCGAGCGCTGGAGGTTGCCGCGCTCGTTCTCGTAGCGCTCGTTTCGGTAGCTGCGGGCGTTCTCCATTTCTCGGGCGTGCCGACGCTACTCGCTTTCTCGGTCGCTGCGCTCGCGCTAGCCGGCCTCGCTTGGACGGTGTCCTTTGCCACCGAACAGGTCGGGGAGCGTTTCGGACCAGCCGTAACAGGTGTGCTGCAGTCGACGCTGGGGAACTTGCCCGAGTTCTTCGTCGTCCTCTTCGCTCTCTCGGCCGGCGAGGTTGTGGTAGCGCAGACATCGCTCGTCGGCTCGGTGCTCGCGAACGCCCTGCTCGTGTTGGGGCTCTCGCTCGTAGCGGGCTCGTTCCGCAGTGAAGACAAGGTCATGCGCTTCGGGCGCCGGCTTCCTAACGACACCGCGACTCTGCTTCTCGTGGCCGTCTTCATCATCGCTCTCGTGGGCGTCTCGGTCGCAGTCGATGACGGCGCCGCCCGCCACGTCAAGGCGATATCGGTGATCGGCGCCGTCTGCCTACTCGGCGTCTATCTGACCTGGATCTTCCCCTACCTGCGCTCCGACGCCGGGCCCTCACGAGGTCGCGCGAGGATCGGGTTTGCATCGGCCGTGGCGATACTGCTCGCCGCCGGTGTCGGCGCCGCCTTCGTCTCGGACTGGTTCGTGGCCGAGCTGCGGCCGACGATCGATCGCCTCGGAATCTCTGCAGCCTTCGCCGGGCTCGTGATCGTGGCCATCGCCGGTAACGCGGTCGAGAACGTCGTCGGCATCACGCTCGCCTGGAAGCGCCAGAACGACCTCGCCATCTCGGTGATCAAGAACTCGGTCTCGCAGGTGGCCGTCTTCCTCTTCCCGCTCCTCGTGCTCTGCTCGCTTTTCTTCGCTCAGGCGCTCACCTTCTCGATTGCGCCGGTCTTTATCGTGGCACTGCTCTTGACGGCGATCGCCGTCTGGCAGATCACGGGCGACGGCGAGGCGACGCTGTTCGAGGGGGCGGCGCTGGTGGCGCTGTACGTCATCCTGGCGGTGGTGACGCTCTACGACTGAGCGAGCTGCGTTTCGCCAAACGCGATCCGACTTTTAGGGCCTATCCCGCTAGGTCTACACGCCCGAAGCGGCCGCCCCGCGGCGCCAGTGGCCGCCCAGACCGCTCGACGCACTACCAGTGCGCCTTCACGGCCCGTCCGACCCCTGGCATCCACGGCTCAACTCCTTCGACCGCGCATCCCTAACGGGATAGGCCCTTAGAATCGATGGCGTGGTGATCGATCGCGCGATTGTTCATCTCAGCCTCCGGCCCAAGCGCATGCTCTTGCGCCGGTCGGCCCGGCGCCTGATCGGAGGCGAGACGCTCGAGAGCGCTTGCGATCTCATTGCCCGCCTGAACGCCGAGGGCAAGCGCGTGACGCTCGGACTGCTCGGCGAGGACGTGGATAGCGAAAAGGCAGCGCGCTCGATCGCCGCCGAGGAGAGAAGAGCTCTCGAGGAGATCGAAGCGCGGCGGCTGGACGCGGCGCTGAGCGTGAAGCTATCGGCACTCGGGCTTGGCGTGGATGAGGAGCTCTGCTTCGAACTTCTGCGCGCGCTCGTTGCCGCCGCGGGCGAGAAGGGAAGCACCGTCCTAGTCGACATGGAGTGCTCGAGTGCGACTGACGCGACGCTTCGTCTCTATCGGCGCTTGCGTGAGCAAGGCCACGACAACGTCGGTCTGGCGCTGCAGGCTCGGTTGCACCGGACGCTCGACGACATCGAGGCGCTGGCGGAGTTGGCTCCCAGGATCTCGGTCTGCAAGGGCAGCTACGAAACACCTCCCGAGGATGCGGCCTCTAGCGAAGGTCAGGTGCGGGAACGATTCCTGCGTGCGGTCTCGCGGCTGGCGGACTCGGCAACCGTGATCGGCATCTCCACGCACGAGCGCGCTCTGATCGCGGAGAGCTGCCGCCTGCTCGCCCTGGCTGGGCGCAAGCGCGATGACTACGAGATTCAGACCCTTCTCGGAATCGCCCCCGGGCTCGAGAACGAGCTGGTTCAGGCGGGCGAGCCGCTGCGCGTCTACGTCCCTTACGGCGAGGACTGGTATCCCTACGTATCTCGCAGGGCGCAGAGGACGGGAAAGCGATGATCTGGGCGAACGCGAGAGGCTGTCGCGTCATCGACGGCGAGGGGCGCGAGTACATCGATCTCTCGGCTGGGTTCGGTGTCGCCGCTCTCGGGCATCGCAATCCGCGCGTGATGGCGGCCATCGGTGAGCAGAAGGTGGTGCACGCGCTCGGCGACCTGGCTGAGGCCGAGGCGACCGTGCGGCTGCGGCGAGCGCTGCCGCGGCCGGCCAAGCTCGGTCTAAGTGGGGAGGACGCGGTCGAGATCGCGCTCAGGACGGCGCTGCTCGCGACCGGCAAGCCAGGCATCGTGGCCTTCGAAGGCGCCTATCACGGAACCGGTTTACTGGCGCTGGCGGCGACCGGCTTGGAGCGCTTCCGTTCTCCCTTCGCCGCCTGGCTCCCCGGCCCGGTCTACCGCTATCCCTTCGGCGAGGATCCCGGCCCGCTGCCTGCCGACGCAGGCTGCATCATCGTCGAGCCGATCCAGGGCCGCGGCGGGGCACTTGTGCCCCCCGACGGCTTTCTCGAGCTTCTGCGCGGGCGCTGTGACGAGGCCGGCGCGCTCCTGATCGCCGACGAGATCTACTGCGGACTTGGTCGCGCGGGTGAGATGCTCGTCTCGGGCCAGCTGGCCGACGTGATCTGCCTGGGCAAGGCGCTCGGCGGCGGGCTGCCGCTCTCGGCCGCACTACTGCGACCGGAGCTGGAGAGCGTCTGGAAGCTCGGGCTGGAGGACGTCTACACGCACACCCACTCGGGCACGCCACTCGCCTGCGCGGCCGCGCTGGTGGTTCTGGACGAGGTTCCGAAACTGCTCTCCGAGGTCAAGCGCAAGGGCGAGCTCTTCGCCAACGCCGGCTGGCAGGGCGCCGGGCTGATGCGTGCCCGTCCTGGCGATGCCGCCAAGGCACTCGAGCGCGGCGTCATCGTCGTCCCGGCCGGGCTCGAGAACGAGCTGATCTCGGCCACTCCGCCGCTCGTTATCTCCGATGAGGAGATCGAGCAGGCGCTGGAGCGGCTGGAGGGCTGCTAGGACACCAGCTTCTTTCGCCCTCCCCCGAGCCACCCACCCGCGGGGTCGTTCCAAAGTACAGTCCCGAGGAGTTGAGAAACGCGCCTCGGCGTGCCGGTTTCGTGTCGGTTCCGTAACGAGCGCTCGCACCTCTGTCGTGAGGCTGGGAAGCGTGGCCCCAGTCGGTTCGAGCGCGAGGCATCGTCTAGCGAGCAGGCCGAGCTGTGAGCTTCCGGCGCCGACTGCTAAACGGAGCCGATCCGCTCCAGAAAAGCGAGGAAGCCGTCCAGATAGTCGCTCAGGTTGCGCCGTGTCTCCTCGTCGGTGAGCCTTCCCTCTTCGTCGAAGAGCTTTGCGGCGCCCGAGACGTGCAGGCCGGACGGGTAGCCGAGTCCCTGCACGAAGAGGAGGATCTGGCGCAGCGCGAGCTGCGAACGCACCGTCCCGAAGCCGCCCGTGCTCGCACCGACTAGTCCGAACGGCTTGCCGAGGAGTGGCGGGCCGGGTGGGCGCGAGGCCCAGTCGATCGCGTTCTTGAGCACTCCCGAGGGGCCGAAGTTGTACTCGGTGGCGCCGATCAGGAGCGCGTCGGCTCGCTCTACCTGCTTTCGCAGCTTCTCGACCGGCTCGGGGTAGCCGGCCAGGCGCAGGTCGTCGTCGTAGAGCGGGATCTCGGCGAGCGAGACGAGCTCCACTTCCGCCCGCCCGCTCAGGATCTCCTGCGCTGCTAACAGCAAACCGCGGTTGAAGGAGGCTCGCCTGAGGCTGCCGGGAATCGCGAGGATGCGTAAGTCGTTCAATGAAGTCTCTTTTCTGCGAGGACGAGCAACTCGGCGGGGACGCGCTGCTCGAAGCGGGTGAAGGCACGCTCACCAGGGAACTCGTCGAAGGCGCGCAGGCGCAGGTTGGCGGCGGCGAGCGCCATCACGATCTCGCCGACTCGCCAGAGTCTGAGCCCCTCGGAGGATTCGGGCGCGAAGTAGTCCTCGCGCCAGTGCAGGATCGCGTCCAGGCAGCGCCTGGCGGGGTGGACATCGAAGAGGATAAAGCCACCGCCAGGCCTGATCGCCCCGGCGATGCCGTGCGCGAACTCGGTTATGTTGGCGACGCGAGCGAGCGTCCCCGCACCGGCGTAGACGAGATCGAAGCGCCCGCGTTTGAGCTCGAGCGGGAGCTCGTCGAGCGGCGAGTGCACCCAAGCTACGCCCGGCCCGTGCGCTCGCGCCTGCACGAGCGCGTCCGCCGAAGGATCGACTCCGGTTGCGAATGCTCCGAGCTCGACCAGCTGCAGCGTCTGGCCGCCGGTATCGCAGCCCAGGTGGCAGACGGAGCGCTTCCGCAAGTGGGGCAGTCGCTCGACAACTCGCGCGGGCAGGTTCTCGTACTCGCGCTCGCGGCGGCGGTGGACCTCATCCCAGACCCTGATGTTTTCCTCGGTTGGCTCCAACGGGCCTCCTACGCCGGAAGCGAGAAACCGCCGTCGACGATGATCGTCTGTCCTCGAATCATCTCCGCTTCGGGCGAAAGAAGAAAGGCCACTACGCCGGCAATGTCCTCGGGCGTGACCATGCGCCCGGCCGGCGTACGCTCGCGGCTCATGCGTAGCATCTCCTTGCGGTTAGGGAAATGCTCGAGCGCGCCGGTCTCGACCAGGCCGCCGGAAACGGCGTTGACGCGGATTCCGCTCGGCGCCAGCTCGACGGCCAGGTAGCGGACAAGCGCCTCGAGCGCCGCCTTGGAGGTACCGACGAGGGCGTAGTTCTTCAGTACGCGTGAGGAGCCGAGGCTGGAAATGGCGACGATTGAGGAGCCGCTCTTCATCTCGGGCGTCGCCACGCGCGCGAGCTGAAGCAGGGCGCGGGCGTTGGCGTTGAGCGTCCAGTCCCAGTGGCGGGTGTCGGTTTCGAGCGCCGGACGGGCGACGCCGGTGGCCGCATTGTGGACTAGTGCAGCAAGCGGCCCGAGCTCGGCGACCTGCTCGAGCACCCGCTCCGAGCCGATGTTGCCGCGCACGAGCACGGCTTCGGCGCCGAGCGCCCGTAGCTCCGCGGCCGTCTCCTCGGCGGCTCGATCGCTGCGCAGATAGCCGATCGCCACTCGAGCGGCGCCCTCGCGCGCCAGCCTGAGCGCGATCGCCTTGCCGATCCCGCGCGAGCCACCGGTGACGAGCACTGTGCCCCCGTGAAGTGGGGAGACGCTGCGCCCGAGCTTCTCGGCGCTCATCGATTTCTCGGCAGCGGATCGGAGGCCGGCGCGGAGCTCGGAAGCATCTCCCAGCCGGGGCGCGTTCGGGGCTCGCGCTCGCCCTGCTCGGCCCTGGCGGAGGCGTAACCGAGCCGGTCGAGTAGCTCGATCTGCTCCTCGGCGTTGAGTCGCGTCGGATGATCGGCGGGCAACTCGGCGACCAGCTCGCGCAGGCGCGCCGCGAGCTGATAGGCGAAATGCGGTGTCGCCTGGCCCACGAGCGCATCGATGTCGTCACGAGTCGGCTCGCTCATCGAGAAAACCCTATCGCAGCCGAGCTATTGCTTTAACTTACGTGGCCGAGCTTTCGCAGTAACGACTAGTGGAAAGGGAAGACGCATGGCACGCAAAATCGCAGGACACGGACTCGGGGGGCTTCTCTACGTAGTGGCTGTCATCCTTTTCTTGCTCGCCGCCTTCGGCTACGACTTGGGGCAGACCAAGGTTGATCTGGCGTGGCTGGGCCTCGCCGTCTTCGCCGCCGCTCACATAGCCTGAGGTTGAGCCGGGTGGGCGGCGCGGCCGCCACGGCTCTCTATAATCGCCGCCAGCGTGGTCCCCGTCATCGTCATCGCGGCCGTAGTCGTTCTGATCGCGATCTGGGCGGTCCTGATCTTCAACCGCCTCGTTCGGCTCGGTAACGAGGCCAAGCGGGGCTGGTCGAATATCGACGTACAGCTCAAGCGCCGCGCCGATCTGATCCCCAACCTGGTCGAGGCGGTCAAGGGCTACGCGGCCCACGAGCGCACGGTCTTCGAGGAGGTGACCGCCGCGCGGACGGCGATGCAGCAGGCGACCGGCCCGGCGCAGGCAGGCGAGGCGAACAAGCAGGCGAGCGCCGCCCTCGGGCGCCTGTTCGCGGTCAGCGAGGCCTATCCACAGCTGCGTGCGAGCGAGAACTTCCAGAAGCTGCAGGACGAGCTGACCGACACCGAGGACAAGATCGCGGCCGCGCGGCGCTACTACAACCAGACGGTCTACCAGTACAACAGCCGCCTGCAGAGCTTCCCGGATCTGATCGTCGCTCGCCTCGGCGCCTTCCGCGAGCGCGAGTTCTTCGAGCTCGAGCAGCCCGCCGACGCGCAGCCGCCGAGCGTCGAGTTCCCAACCGGCGCCGGCCCGCAATGACGCTCGAGGAGCAGATCCGCTCCAATCGCATCCGCTCGGGGATGCTCGTGCTCTCCTTCGGGCTCGTCTTCGTTGGCATCGGCGCGGCGGTTCAGGCCCTCTACGGCGGCGTCTCGCTGATCGTCATCGCCGGTGTCGCCTTTATCTACGCGATCTTCTCCTGGTTTGCGAACGGCTCGATGATCGGCTCCTGGACCGGCGCCCGGTTGGTGACGAAGGAGCAGTACCCCGAGCTGGTGCGCGCGGTCGAGAACGCCGCGATCGGCGCCGGGCTCGAGCAACCGCCGCAGGTGCGGGTGGTCGACGATCCCTGCCCGAACGCGTTTGCCGCCGGCGGCTCGCCCAAGAGCTCCTACATCGCCGCGACCACCGGACTGCTCGGGATCATGGACAAGCGCGAGCTCGAGGCGGTCGTGGCGCACGAGATCGGGCACGTTCGCAACCGCGACGTGCGTCTGATGAGCCTGGCGGCCGTGCTCGTCGGCGTTGTCGCCCTGGTTGCCGACCTCGCTCTCCGCTTTGCCTTCTTCGGCGGCGCGCGGCGCCGGGGCGGGGGCAACCCGATCCTGATGATCGTCGGGATCGCGATGTTGATCCTGGCGCCGATCGCCGCCTTCGGTATCCAGATGTCGCTTTCGCGCCGACGCGAGTACCTGGCCGACGGATCCTCGGCCGAGATCACCGGCGATCCCGAAGGCCTGGCGCTGGCGCTCTGGAAGCTGAAGGGGGACAAGACCGAGCTCCGTCACGCCAACCGTGCGACAGCCCATCTCTACATCGAGACGCCGCTCAACAACACGAGCGGAGCGCGCGCCGCGCTGAGCGGTCTCTTCAACACCCACCCCTCGCTCGACGCCCGTATCGAGTTGCTCGAGAAGATGGGCGGCTTCCAGCTCTCCGCGCTTGTCGGACCGCAGCCCAAGCTGAGCTGACACTTTTACGCAGCACGCACTAGCCTTCTCCGTGTGAACTCGCAGCAGAAGACCGCTCTCACTTCGGTCGTTGCCGCGCTGGGCCTGATCGCGCTCAAGGTGACGACCGGCCTCGTCACCGGCAGCCTGGCCTTCCTCTCCGGCGCGCTGGACTCGGGCCTCGACCTGGTCACTGCTCTGATGACGCTCTTCGCGGTGGGTCTCGCTGCCAGGCCGGCCGATGTCGAGCATCCCTGGGGTCACGCCAAGGTCGAGCATCTGGCGGCGCTCGCGGAGTCGTCACTCCTTTTCCTCGCCAGCATCTGGATCGCCTACACCGCGACGCAGCGACTCGCCAGCTCCAGCCCGCCAGCTGTCGACGCGACCTGGTGGGCCATCCTCGTGATCCTGATCGTGATGGTGGTCGATGCCGGTCGGACGGTCGTCTCCTATCGCGCCTCGGTCAAGCACCGGAGTGCGGCCCTGCAGTCGAACGCCCTCAACTTCGTCGGCGACTTACTCGGCTCGGGCGGGGTGCTCGTCGGGCTCGTCGTCGTCCGCGCCGGCTATCCCAAGGGCGACTCGATCGCCGCTCTTTTCATCGCTGCGATCGTTCTCGTCGCCGCGGCGAGGCTCGCCTTCAAGAACGCCGACATCCTCATCGACCGTAGCCCGCGGTCTGCCACAGAGACGGTGAGGCAGGCGATAGACGGACTCGATCCTCCAGTCGATCTGAAGCGGCTGCGCGTGCGCGAGGCGGGCGGGCACTACTACGCCGAGGTCGTGATCGGCGTCTCGCCCGAGGTCGTCGTCGGCGAGGGACATGCCGCTGCCGATCAGATCGAGCGGGCGCTCGAAGGGATGCTGCACGGCGGCGAGGTCGTCGTTCACGTCGAGCCCGAGGCCGAGGAGGTCGGACGCGAAGAGGCCGTCCGCGCGGCGGCCATGAGCGTGCGCGGCGTGCGCGAGATCCACAACCTGTCGATCGTCGATCTCGGAGGTCGAAGCGAGGTCACTCTCCACCTGAAGCTTCCGGGCGATCTGGCGCTGGCGGATGCCCACGAGCTCGCCTCGCAGGTCGAGCGCGCGATCATGGAGGCGCGTCCCGAGATCACCGCCGTGCAGACGCACCTCGAGCCGCTGGCCGCAGCCGTGACCGGGAGCGCGGCGCGACGCGCAGAGACGCGCAACTGCGGCGAGACGATCCGCCAGATCGTTCGCAAGGCGACCGGTGCCTCGCCGCGCTCGCTTCGATTCGTACACACCGACGAGGGACTGCTCGTCTACCTGACCCTGGCCCTCGATCCCGCAAGGTCGCTTGCCGAAGCTCACCGCCTGGCTTCCGAGATCGAGTCGCTCGTTCACAGGAAGTGCCCCAAGATCAAGCAGCTGATCGTCCACACCGAGCCCTGATCGCCGCAAGTAGTTCCCGTCCGCTTCCGTATCGCCCGGTCCACCTGACTCCTCCGCGATTCGGCGTCGCGTAAGCGTGGAGTCGAATGCGACGTGAGAAAGGACGGGGAGGCTAGCCTGTGTCGGTGCAATTCGTGCTCGACTGGGATGGGACGGTCACCGTCGCCGACACGATGGACTTGATCGTGCGCGAGTTCGGCGACGCCGAACTCGTCGACCGCTTTTCGGACAGCTTCGTCGACGACAGCCAGCCGCTGCCGGTGACGCTCCAGCATGTGATCGAGAGTGAGCTGGCAACGGTCGCCGCCCCGCTCGAGGAGGTCGTCGCTTGGCTGCTCGAGCGAGTGGAGTTGCGGCCGGGCTTCGTCGAGCTGGCGAAACGCGAGCGGTTAATCCTGCTCTCTTCGAACGTGCGGCAGCTGATCGAGCCGGTGCTCGACTACTTCGGTGTCGAGGCGGAGCTGTTCGCCAACGATCTCGTCTCGGATGGTCGTTCGGGCTGGCGTATTCAGATCGGCGGAGGGCTCTGCCCTGTCTGCGGGGAGCGCTGCAAGCGACAGAAGCTCCCGCCCGGCGAGGTCGTCTACGTCGGTAACGGTTACTCCGACCGCTGCTCGGCGCTCGCCTCCACACGCGTCTTCGCCCGTTGTGGCCTCGCTCGCTACCTCGACGCGATCGGCGCTCCGTACGAGCCCTTCGGCGATTTCCATCAGATCGCGGCGGCGCTCGAGCGCTCGGACTAAGGGACTATCCCGCTAGATCTGCGCGGCCCGCGGCATTACCCTCGTTCTTGAGGGTAGGCTCCCCGCCGTCGAGCGAGCCGTAACCGAGTCAACCGTATGGAGGCAATTCAAATGGGTACGACCGTTCTTCTTCTTCACGCATTTCCCGTCGGGTCGGAGATGTGGGAGCCGCAGCTCGATGCTCTCGCCGGCTACGACGTCAGAACCCCGAGCTTGCTCGGGCGTGGCGACTCGATCGACGGCTGGGCCGAGCAGCTACTCGCCGAGACAGAGGGCGATCTGGTCGCGGTCGGCGCCTCGATGGGCGGCTACTGCGCGCTGGCGTTGGCTCGGCGCGCGCCGGAGCGTGTGCGCGGGCTCGTGCTCGCGGGCTCGAAGGCGTCGGCCGACCCTCCGGAAGGGCGAGTCTGGCGCGACCAGTCGATCGCGCTCGTGCGCGAGCGCGGCACGCTCGCTCTCTGGGAGACGATGCGCGACTACGCCCTCGGCCCGAACGCCGATCCGGCGCTGGTCGAGAGATCGAACGAGATCGTCGCGAGCCAGGACGTCGAGGACGTCGTTCAGGAGCTCGTGGCGATGATCGGCCGGCCCGACTCGACCGATGTCGTGCGTTCGCTCCGCTGCCCGCTGCTAGCCGTCGCTGGCGAGCTCGACGAAGGAGTGATCGCCGAATCGAGGGAGCTGGTCGGCCTCGCCCCGGATGGCGAGCTGGTGATCGTCCCCGGCGCGAGTCACCTAGTCTCCTTCGCGCGGCCCGATGTCTTCAATCCGGTACTGCTCGGGTTCCTCGAGCGCTGCACCGGGTAGTCCGTCCGAGGCCGGCACTCCAGCTTCGAGCAGAAGCTGGCGCAGCATGAGCGCGTTTGCCGGAGCCTGGGCGAGCGGGCGCCCGAGCGGTCCCGGCGGCGGGCTCGAGTTGTTGTTGTTGAAGACGGCGAAGAGCTGTTTGGCGCGTCCGCCGAGCTCGCGCAACGGCTCGACCCATTCGGCGAGCTCCTCGCGCGTATAGAGGTAGTCGAAGCGGTCGGCCGCGCTTCCGCCGCGATGGTGCCAGGTCTCGGCATTCCTTCCGTGGAAGCGGAGGTAGGCGATCTCGCTCGTGAGCTCGGCGACTGTGGGGATGACTGTCGGGCTTTCCGGACGCGGCGCGTCGACGATCACGAGCGTCATCCCCTGCTGCTTCAGAAAAGTGAGCGTCTGCTCACGGTTTTCCTCCTCGAGCCAGCTACGGTGGCGGAACTCGACCAGCACCGTGAATCCCCTCAATCGCTCGCCAGCCCAGGCCAGGTAGCCGAAAGCCGAATCCTTGAAGACGACGTAGGGCGGAAGCTGGAAGAGGATGCCACCCAGCTTGCCCGCGTCCTGGAGCGGCGCGATCCCGCTCGAAAAGCGGCGGAAAACCTCGGCGCGAAGCTCCTCGGAGGGATGCGAGACGCGCCCCCGCTCGTCGGTCTCGGCCGCGGAGCGAAGATCTGTCGGAAGCTGCTCGAGCCGAATCGGGTGGCGGGTCATCAGCGCGAAAGCCTTGACGTGGGAAAGGAAGCCCGGAGGTGTCCGCTCGGCCCAGCCGGCGCTCATCCCGGCGCTCGGCAGCCGGTAGTAGGTCGAGTCGATCTCGACCGTGTCGAAATGCTCGGCGTAGTAGCGGAGCCTGTCCTTCGGCGCCAGTCCGCGCGGGTACCAGTCTCTGACCAACGCCTGGTCGGCGAACGAGCAGGTGCCGATGCGAACGGGGTTCACAGGGAAACGATATGCGCGTTCGTGCTCTTTTCGCTTCACGTCGGCATCGAAGCTCGCTCGCCGAGCGTAATGTGATTCGGTACGTAACCGGCACTTTTCCAGGTGTTTTCCCTTGATACCGTATCTCGCCCCGTGGGAGGGTGGGGGGTGGAGAGGTGGGCAAAGGTGCCCGAACCCCGAGAAGCCCGCCGAGGCGCCCGAAACTAGGCCGGCATCCGTGACGAGCCGAGGCGTCAAGGAAAGCCTCGCTTCGCGACGACGACCGCGGGATCAAGCCTCTCGCTCTCCGCGGATCCGAAGGCACCGATCGAATGAACACTAGAATCGGGCGCAGTGGACGGGCGGCCGATAGCGATCTTCGACTCCGGCATGGGCGGGCTGACCGTCCTGCACGAATGCCTGGTGACGATGCCGAGCGAGGACTTCGTCTACCTCGGCGACACCGGGCGCTTCCCCTACGGGCCGAGGCCGCTCGATGAGATCCGCGGTTTCGCGCTCGAGATCGGGCGCTTCCTCGAGCGCCAGGGCGTGAAGCTGCTCGTGGTCGCCTGCAACTCGGCCACCTCCGCGGCGCTCGCCGACCTCCAGGCCGAGCTCGAGGTTCCGGTCGTCGGCGTGATCGCGCCCGAGGCCGACACGGCCGTGCAGGCGACTCGCAACCGCCGCATCGGCCTGCTCGCAACCCAGGCGACTGTGGATGCGGGGCGCTACGCGACGCTCGTCCGCTCGCTCGATGCCGGGGTGCGCTTCTTCCCGCTCGCCTGCCCGGGCCTGGCCGAGTTGATCGAAAGCGACGAGCCCTACGGCGCCGGCACGGTCGAGGCGGTTCGCGCCTACGCCAAGCCGCTCAAGCAGGCCGACGTCGACACGGTCATCCTCGGTTGCACCCACTACCCGCTGATCCGCCACGTGCTCGAGCGCGCCTTCGGTCGCTCCGTGACGCTCGTCTTCTCGGCCGAGGAGACCGCGCACAAGGTCGCCGAGACACTGGCGCGGAAAGGACTCGCCCGCACGAGCGAGCGCGAGGGCGTCTGCCGTTTCATCACGACCGGCGAGCCCGAGCAGTTCAGGGTCATGGGCGAGCGCTTCTTGCAGTTTCCGATCGCCGAGGTCGAGGCGGTCTCTTTGGCCGGGCTCGGAGCAGCGGCGTGAGCAGAGCTGACGATCGGCGCCCGGACGCGCTTCGACGGCTCGAGATCGAGTGCGACTTCCTCGAGCAGCCGCACGGCTCGGTGCTCTTCGCCCAAGGTCGCACGATCGTTCTCTGCACCGCCTCGATCCAGGAAGGCGTACCGCGCTGGCTGATGGGCCGGGGTCGCGGCTGGCTGACCGCGGAGTACTCGCTGCTACCTGCTTCTACCGGCTCGCGCACGTCGCGCGAGGCAAGCGACGGAAAGCAGAAGGGGCGCACGGTCGAGATCCAGCGCCTGATCGGTCGCTCGCTGCGGGCGGTGGCTGACCTCGAGGCGCTGGGCGAGCGTACCGTCTGGCTCGATTGCGACGTTCTTCAGGCCGACGGCGGTACGCGCTGCGCCTCTATCTCGGGCGCCTTCCTCGCCGCTAGTCGCGCGCTCGAGCGCTTCGGCCTCAGCCGCGTGCTGACCGACTCGGTAGCTGCGGTCTCGGTCGGGATAGTCGCCGGCGAAAAGCTGCTCGACCTCGACTACGCCGAAGACTCCAGCGCCGAGGTCGACATGAACTACGTCATGACCGGCGACGGGCGCCTGATCGAGGTACAGGCAACCGCGGAGGCCGCGCCCTTCGGGCGCGAGGAGCTCGACGAGCTGCTCGCCCTGGCCACGCGCGGCGCCGAGATGATCAAGACGGCGCAGGAAGAAGCACTGCGCGCTGCCGGCTCGTAGTAGCTCGTTACGAAACGAAGCACTCCATCGCCTGGCCGCGCTCGGCGGCGCGATACTGCGTCCTCAGTCGCACCCGTAGCCGCCGGCTACGAATACTCCCTGCGTCCTTGTCTCGCATCCACCGATCGCACCCGGGCGGCGGGTCGTCATTTGAAACGAGCTCCAGAAGCGCGCCGATCGCATCCGCCGCCTAGGCGAGAATGACGTTGTGCTTCCTCACCTCGGAGCGGCCGAGATCCTTGTCCGGCTCGCCCTTGCGGCCGCGCTTGGTGGTGCGATCGGAATCGAGCGTGAGCTGCGCGACCGCTATGCGGGTTTGCGCACGCACCTTCTCGTCGCGATCGGGTCGGCTTTGTTCACGCTCGTTTCCGCCTACGCCTGGACCGGCTTCCATTTCGCGGGCGCGATCGGCTACGACCCGACCCGGATCGCCGCCCAGATCGTGACCGGAGTCGGCTTTCTCGGCGCCGGCGCCATCATCCGCCAGGGCGTCACGGTGCACGGCCTGACCACTGCCGCCACGCTCTGGGCAGCGGCGGCGATCGGGATGGCCTCGGCCGCCGGCTTCTATTCGGGCGCCGTCCTGGCGACTGCGGTGACGCTCGTCGTGCTCTGGCCGCTGCGCATCTTCGAGCACCGCTATCTCTACCGGTTACGGGTGGGGGTCGCCCACGTCGTCGTCGAGCTGCGCCCGGGTATCAGCGTGGCCCCGGCACTGCGCTACCTGGCGGGCGAGAAGGTCGCCCTGGCGGGAGTCCAGATCCACGACGACGGTGGACGCAGAACGATCGCCGCCGACGTGGAGCTCGAGCGAGACTCGCGGATAGTGGACGTCGTGGACGGCCTGCTCGCGCTCGAGGGAGTGACCGGAGCTCAGTGGGTGCACTAGCCTCAGGCGCTCCGGCCGCCGTTTTCGCCTCGCGCAACCCCGACAAGGCCCGCGAGCTCGAGCAGCTGCTGCCGGGCTGGCGGGTTGAGCCGCTAGCCGCCGACACCTTCCCGCCCGAGACCGGCACGAGCTACTACGAGAACGCCCGCGGCAAGGCCCTCTACGCGCGCTCGCTCGAGAAGCGTCCGCTCTGGGTCATCGGCGAGGACTCCGGCATCGAGGTGGCCGCGCTCGATTGGGGGCCGGGAGTGTTCTCGGCGCGCTTCGGCGGCGACGACCCGGTCGGCCGCATGCTCGCGGCGCTCGAGGGCATCGAGGGCGAAGGCCGGCGCGCCCGCTACCTCTCCGAGCTGGTTGCCGTCTCGCCCGACGGAGTAGAGCTACGCGGCAGCGGCGCACTACTCGGCCGGATAGGCCACGAGCCGCGGGGAAGCGAGGGATTTGGCTACGACCCGATCTTCCTCCCCGAGGACGAGGAGCGTACCGTGGCCGAGCTCGGCAATGCTTGGAAGCGCCGGAACTCGCACCGGGCCAGAGCGGCGAGAGCGCTGCTCGAGGTACTCGGCGCCTAGCGCAACTGCTCGGTCGGCGCCGTATCCGACGGCTCCGGCTTCGGCACAGGCTCCGGGGCGGTGGTCGCCGCCGCATCGGTCGCGGGCGACTTCGGAGGCGGCGCCGCGATCGCCTTCGACTCCCGGCTCATTGCCACCCACCAGTTGACCTCGGCGCCGAAGACGATCACGTTGGCCATCACGTAGAGCCAGAAGAGCAGTATCACCGGCCCGCCGAGAGCTTGCAGAACACGTAGGTCGTGCGAGACGAGACGGAGGTAGACGGGCAGCACCTGGAAGGTCGCGGCGAGGATCAGAGCAGCAGCGATCGCTCCGGGCAGAACGTCGCGGAACGCCAGCCGCACGTTCGTCAGGACGTAGTAGACGGTGAAGAGGAAGAGGAGCAGCCCGGCGAACTCCACCAGCGCGGTCAAAGGGTAGGCGACGAAGCGATTGCCGAGAAAGCCGCCGGCGTAGCGGTGGAGGAAGAAGAAGCCGAGCGAGCCGGCGAGCAGCGATACGACGAGCGTGACAAGCGAGGCAACGAGAAGCACGAGGGCTAGCGCCTTACCGCGCAGGAATGGTCTGTTCGGGCGCCCGTAGACGATGTTGAAGGCCGACTCGAGCACGCTGAAGAGAGAGAGCGAGCTCCAGAGCAGAACGGCGCCGCCGATGATGCCGAGGGTGGCGGCATTGTTCTGAACGGAGTGGACTGCCCGTTCGATCGAGTTCACCGAGCTGCCCTTCGGGAAGATGTTTTGAAGCGCGTGCACGAGCCTGCTCGACTCGTTCTGTTGGCCGGCGAAGCCGAGCAATGAGAGGGCGAGGAAGAGCATCGGCACCAAGGAGAGCAGCGCGAAGTAAGCGATCATCGCCGCCAAATGCGTGCCGCGATCGGCGAAAAACTTCTGGAACAGACTGCGTTTTCGTACACGCATCGATAATCAGTATCCCTGCTCAGGGGCCTGCCGGGGAAGTCACTCGTACTCGAGGGGGTCGCAAACAGAGCATCGGCAGCCGAGCTCGACCTGGCAAGACCGCCTTAAAGCCGATTCCGCTAGGTCTGCACGCCCGACGCGGCCGATCCGCGGGCCAGCGACCGCAGGGCTTCTCTCCGCACTACCAGTGCGCCTTCACAGCCCTGCGGCCACCGGCATCCACGGCTTGACCCCCTCGGTCGCACATCTCTACCGGAATAGGCTCTTCGCGGCGGTAACCGCGGGCTGCTACCTTCGGCGCACGCATGGACGCCGAGCAGGCACTCAGCGAGTTGACCGAGATCTCGTCACAGATCGAGCTCGCGCTCATCTTCGACTCCCGAGGCGAGCTGATCGGGACTACTCTCGCCGACCGACGCGTGGCGGAATCGCTGGCTTTCGGCGCCACCGCGCTCTTCGCCTGCTCCAGGCGAGTCGCCGCCGAGGAGCGCGGAGAGCCGACTCAGATCGAGCTGACCTATGCGGAAGGAAGCATTCTTCTCGCTCGTGAGGGCGATCTGCGCATACTGGCGGTCACCTCTTCCGATCCCATTGCGGGGCTCGCCTTCTTCGAGCTTAAAACCTGTCTTCAGAAACTCATCGACGCCAAGCCGAAGAAGCGCAGGTTGGGGATTCCCAGGCTGCGCCTGGTAGCGGCGCCGCAGACGAAGAAGAACGGGCACGAGGCGACGAGCTCGGGCTCCGGGAAGGATGCCGATGACGAGACGCAATAAGCTCCTTGCTGGTTTGGTTGTCGCTGTGGGCTCGATCGCCGGCGCTTTCTACATGCGCCAGCAGCTACAGGCAGGCTCGCGTGAACGAGTCGGCCTCTACTTCGCGGACGGTACGCTGCTGGAGCTCGGCCCCGAGGAAGCTGCGGCCGAGGAGCTACTCAAGCAAGGTCGCGAGCTCCTCGCTCGCGCCCGTCCGGAGGGATCGTGAACGAGCAGGATCTGATCAAGATGTTGGTCGAGCACGCCTACCTAGAGGGCGATTTCGTTCTGCGCTCGGGCCGGCGTTCTCGTTATTACCTCGACAAGTACCGCTTCGAGACCGTGCCCGAGCTGCTCGGAGCGCTCGGTGACAGGATCGCCGCCGCGGTGAGCGAGCATGAGCCGGGCGCCGTTCGCCTCGCCGCGCCGGAGCTCGGTGCGGTTGCCCTTGCCGCCGCTGCCTCGCTCGCTTCTCAGCTGCCATTCCTGATCGTGCGCAAGCAGGCAAAGGGGTATGGAACGCAGAACAAGCTCGAAGGTGTATGCGAATCGGGGGAGTTGGTCTGCTTGGTCGAGGACGTAGTGACATCGGGCGGAGCCGCTCTTGAGGCTGTCGAAGCGGTTCGGGAAGCCGGTCTCGTCTGCCGTACAGCCGTCTGCGTCGTCGACCGCGAAGAGGGCGGATCCGACGAGCTCGCGCGGCACGGAGTGCGTTTGTGGCCGCTCTTCCGCGCGAGTGATCTTCTAAAAGAAGGTAAAAGCGCCGCAAGCCCGCATGGTTGAGCGAAATGCCTGAGCCTGTTAGGGTCTGACGGTAGAAAAGCTGTCGATGAGGAGGAGAGCACGTGACGAAGCAGGAGTTCGTTGATCTGGTCGCCCAGAAGAGCGGTCTGACGAAGCGAGATGCCGGCGAGGCCGTAGACGCCGTGCTCAACGTGATCGCTGACTCTCTCAAGGCCGGCAAGGACGTGACCTTCACCGGGTTCGGGAAGTTTACGGTTGCCCACCGCGCAGCACGAACGGGAGTCAACCCCCGAACTGGCGAGCGGTTGTCGATCGCCGCGTCCAAGGTGCCCAAGTTCACGCCTGGAAGCTCACTAAAGCAGGCGGTCCGCTAGGGATCGTCAGCCGTAGAACTGAAGGTTTGAGCGAGGGCCGCGGACAGCGGCCCTCGCTCATAGGCGGGCCAGGCGACCCTGGAGGGCCCAATAGTCTGGTCTCGGCGCTAGCCTAGGCGTGTATGGATGGGATGGCCGAAAACACCGCCGCTGGTGAGCCGCCGCCACAGACCTTTGCCGATCGGCTGGTCGAGGCGGTCGAGCTCAAGCGAAGTCAGCTCGTAGTAGGGCTCGACCCGCGGCTGGAGTTGCTACCGCTCGAGCTGAGAGGCGAAGCTCAGCACAGTCCCGAGGGCGTCGCCGAGGCGTTCTCGCGCTTCTGCCGCGGAATCATCGACGCGGTCGCTCCGTATGTCGTCTGCGTAAAACCTCAACTCGCCTTCTTCGAGCTGTACGGCTCGGCTGGCCTGCGCGCGCTCGAAGACGTCTGCGCCCATGCCCGCGAAGCCGGTCTACTTGTGCTGGCCGACGGAAAGCGCGGCGACATCGGCTCGACGGCCAGGGCCTATGCCGGTGCCTACCTCGAGCCACGTGGGGCGCGCCCGCCGCTGGCCGATGCTCTAACCGTGAATCCCTACCTCGGGCGCGACGCGCTCGAGCCTTTCCTGCTCGCCTGCCAGCGCCACGGCGGTGGCGTCTTCGTCCTGCTCAAAACCTCTAATCCGGGCAGCGCCGACCTGCAGGACCTGACCTTGTCGGACGGCCGCCCGCTCTGGCACCAACTCGCGCTACTCCTTCAGGAGCCGGCCGAGACGCTTGTCGGCTCGAGCGGCATCTCGAGCCTCGGCGTGGTCGTCGGAGCCACCTATCCGCGCGCGATAGGCGAGGCCAGGCGCCTGCTTCCGCGCTCGATCATTCTGCTGCCGGGTGTCGGGGCGCAGGGCGCGACCCCGGCTGATGTGGCACGCGCCTTCACCAGTGGCCCGGCGAGCGCGCTCGTGAACGTCTCTCGTTCGGTCATCTTCGCCTACCGAACCGAGGAGGGTCTCGACTGGCGGGACGCCGCTGGAGCCGAGGCTGCGCGTCTACGCGACGAGATCTGGGCGGTCTCGGGCTGGTAAAAAGGAACGAGTCATGCGCCGAGACCACCGCCAGCTCGCGCACTACGGAGCCCCAGTCCTCTTTCTGCTTGCCGTAACGGTCGTTGTTCTCATCCTTCGTGGCGGCTTTTCGGGCGGGACTCAATCCTCCCTCACGACTTCGAGCACGGGCAAAGTCACGACCACCTCCGCCACGACCTCGCAGCAGCCTACGAAGATACGTTCCTACACCATCCGTTACGGCGACACGCTCGGAGCCATTGCCATACATTTCAACGTCAGCGTGGACGACATCGTCGCTCTGAATCCAGGCCTAGAGCCGACTGCGCTTCGCGTCGGGCAGAGGATCAAAGTCGGGAAGGCACCGGCCGCGAAGTGAGGCGTTCAGTACTTGCGCTGGCGATGCTCGCGCTGGCGTTTACTTTAGTGCGGCCCGCACCGGCCGCCGGCTCCCGGTCGCTTGCGCCCAGAGTCGATGCTCGCGCCTATCTGGTCATGAACGCGGCCACCGGCGACGTGCTGGTCAGCAAGAACGTGAACGCTCGCCTGCCCATCGCGAGCCTGACCAAGTTGATGACGGTCGACGTCGCGCTGCAGCACCTGAGCGTCGATCGATATGTCACTGTCTCGACTCGGGCGACTGAGGTCGGCGAGGAGAGCGCCGGGCTGCGAGATGGCGAGCGAATCCAGGTTGGCGACCTCGTCCGCGCCGCTTTGATTCAGAGCGCGAACGATGCTGCCGACGCTCTCGCGGACGCCGCCTCGGGCGGAGATCGCGCTCTCTTCGTGAGCTGGATGAACAAGGAAGCGCGCGAGATCGGTCTCACTCGAACCCATTTCGTGCGTCCCGACGGCCTCGACGCTCGGGGCCACTACTCGAGCGCCCGCGACATCACCCGCCTAGCCCAATGGGTAATGGGCCTGGCAGAGGTGCGCCAAGCCGTGCGTCTACGCACGAGCTCCATCTCCGGCGGTCGCAGCCTGACGACCTGGAATGACCTGCTCGGCGTGTTCCCTGGAGTCGTCGGCGTCAAGACCGGGCACACCGACGATGCCGACTGGTGTCAGGTCGCTCTCGTCGTCCGTGGCGGACTCCGGATCTACGCCACCGTTCTCGGCTCGCCCAGCCGCTCGCAGCGGAACCACGATCTGACTGCCCTGCTTCGCTTTGCGCTCTCGCGCTACAAACTCGTCGAGGTCGTCTCGGCTCAGGATCCGCTGTCGAAGGTGGCGACCGAGTACGGCGGTCCAGCCGTGTCCGTCGCAGCCTCGAGCTCGCTTGCGTTGCCGGTCCGCGTCGATCGTCCGCTGATTGAGAAGCTCGTCCTGCCGCGCACCCTCTCGCTTCCGGTCAGGCAAGGCCAACGCGTGGGCGAGGTACGTATCTACTCGAACGGAAGGCTGCTCGGTAAGCGAAAGCTGATCGCAATGCGCTCTGTCGGCGTGCCGAGCCTGCTCGGCAAGGCCGGTTGGTATGGAAGCCAGACCGTCCACAATCTATACGGCTGGATCTAGCGCTTTCGGCGACTGTTACGGATCTGCGCCGATCGTTCTACACGGTCGTCTTCGGCGCCGGCTCCGTATCAACACTCGGCTGAAACACCGCACTGGGCGAGGCACACGATGATTTGTCCGTGAGAACGAAGCCCTTGCGTTGCGGAACAAAAACCATCTCTTAACACGCTCGTGGCTCGGACCGTCTACTCTTGCGGGCGCATTCTCCCCTGACGAACGCCCACCGCATGAGGAGGGCACTCGATGCTCGTCACCGTAACTCTCAACGCCGCCATCGATCGCACGCTCACCGTCCCCAATTTCCAGCGGGGTCTGCGTCACCGTGCCAGCCAGGCGCTAACGCTTGCCGGCGGCAAGGGCATCAACGTCGCGCGGTCGTTGAAAGCGTTCGGCGTGCCGGTGGTGGCGACCGGGCTCGCGGGCGGGCGCACGGGCACTCGCGTAGTCGAGGAGCTCACGCATGAGTCGATCCTCAACGACTTCGTCCGCATCACGGGCGAGTCGCGCACTTCAACGGCCGTTGTCGACCCGATGACCGGCTCGCACACCGAGATCAACGAGTGGGGGCCGCACGTCGAGCCCGAGGAGCTCCAGATCTTGCGCGAGAAGCTCCTCAGTCTCTCGGCCGACGCGGAGTGGGTCGTCTTCGCCGGCACACTGCCGCGCGGAGTAGACGACGCCTTCTACGCCGAGGTCGTCCGCGAGCTGTCACGGCGGAACGTGCGCTGCGTGCTCGACTCCGAGGGAACCGCGTTGCGCCTCGGCGTCGAGGCTGAGCCCCATCTCGTCAGCCCCAACCAGCACGAGGCAGAGAGCTTGGTCGGGCAGGAGTTCTCCGACGAGGAGGATTTCGTCATGGCTTTAGAGACGATCGCCGAGATGGGCCCGCGCAACGTCCTGATCAGTCACGAGGGCGGCTGCTACGCGTTACTCAAGGAAGAGCGCAAGCTCCACCGCTACCGAGCCTCCATCGCCCGCGTCGAGCTCGTCTCGCCGGTTGGCTCCGGCGACGTGCTGCTGGCCGGCTTCCTGGCCGGGCGCAGAGCCGGCCGCTCACTCGAGGAGGCGCTCTGCCAGGCCGTCGGGGCCGCCACTGCCTCCACGCTCGAGACCGGCGCCGGCCGCTTCGATCTGGAGCAGGCGACCGAGCTCGCGCGCCAGGTCGAGGTCAGCGAGCTGCAGCCCGTCGCGACTAACTGAGACCGTCGGCCTCGAATCGAGGCGCATGAAACCCCGGTTTCGAGTCGCTGCTCCGCGACGGCGGCTTACCTTGCTACGATTCATCGCCACTTGAAAGGTGTAGGTGGCATCCGGATTTCTCGGCCCAGGCGACTTTCAGGCGCCTGGGCTTTTTGCATTGAAGGGGCAGGGTGAGTCAGATGGATCTGGAGCGGCTCATCGAGGGGACCGACGAGCTCGGCGCTATCTCGATGGAAGAAAAGTTCGCCAAGCAGGGACTGACCTTCGACGACGTCCTGCTCGTACCGGCCGAGTCGGCCGTGCAGCCGAGCGAGGTCTCGACGGTGACGCGGCTGACGCGCACGATGACGATCAACATCCCGATCGTCTCGGCGGCGATGGACACCGTGACCGAGGCCAGGTTGGCGATTGCGCTGGCGCGCGAAGGCGGCCTCGGCATCATCCACCGCAATCTCTCGATCGCCGACCAGGTTACCGAGGTCGACAAGGTCAAGCGCTCGGAGTCGGGCATGATTGTCGAGCCGGTGACGCTGGGGCCGGACGACCTCGTCGCCGATGCGCTCGACCTTATGGCCCGCTACCACATCTCCGGCGTGCCGATCACCAGCAAGGACGGAACGCTCGTCGGCATCCTCACCAACCGCGATCTGCGCTTCGAGCAGAACACCGACCAGCTCGTCTCGGCGCTGATGACACCGGTGCCGCTCGTCACCGTCCCGGTCGGTACGGGCCTCGAGGAGGCCAAGGAGATCCTCCTCAAGCACAAGATCGAGAAGCTCCCGGTCGTCGACGCTGACGGGAAGCTGCAGGGCCTGATCACCGTCAAGGACATCCAGAAGAAGATTCAGTACCCGCTCGCCACCAAGGACGAGCAGGGCCGCCTGATGGTCGGCGCGGCGGTCGGGGTCGGGACCGATGCGCTGGAGCGGGCCGAGGCGCTGATCGAGGAGGAGGTCGACGTGCTCGTCGTCGACACCGCGCACGGGCACTCCAAGGCCGTCATCGACACCGTGCGCGAGATAAGAAAGCGCTGGGCCGACGTCCAGATCATCGCCGGCAACATCGCCACCGCCGAGGCGACCGAGGCGCTGATCAACGCCGGTGCGGACGCCGTGAAGGCGGGCATCGGTCCGGGCTCGATCTGCACGACTCGCATCGTCGCCGGCACCGGCGTACCCCAGGTGACCGCGATCTACGACTGCGCCAGAGCGGCCGCCAAGCACGGCGTGCCGGTGATCGCCGACGGCGGCATCCAGTACTCGGGCGATCTGGCCAAGGCGATCGCGGCCGGCGCCGACTGCTCGATGCTCGGCTCGCTGCTGGCGGGCGTGGACGAGAGCCCGGGCGAGGTCGTGATCTACCAGGGCGAGCGCTTCAAGGAGTATCGCGGCATGGGCTCGCTCGGCGCCATGAAGACGCGCTCCTTCTCCAAGGACCGCTACTTCCAGGCCGACGTCGAGGAGGTCTCGAAGCTGGTGCCGGAGGGAATCGAGGGCCGTGTCGCCTACAAGGGGCCGCTGGCAAACCTCGTCTACCAGCTCGTCGGCGGTATGCGCTCGGCGATGGGCTACTGCGGCGCGCGCACGATCGAGGAGATGAAGCGCGACACCAAGTTCATCCGCATCACGGCGGCGGGCTTGCGCGAGAGCCATCCGCACGGGATCGCCATCACCAAGGAAGCGCCCAACTACCCGACCTCGGGCTCTTGATGGCGGGCGAAGAACAGCCTGTCCTCGTCCTCGATCTCGGCGGCCAGTACTCGCAGCTGATTGCCCGGCGCGTGCGTGAGGCTCGGGTCTATTCAGAGCTCGTCTCCTATCGGCTCTCGGCCGAGGAGGTGGCGGCGCGAAATCCGCGCGCCCTGATCCTCTCGGGTGGCCCGGCTTCGGTCTACGTCGAGAACGCTCCCCGAATCGACACCGGCTTGTTCGAGCTCGGCGTGCCGGTGCTCGGCATCTGTTACGGCATGCACCTGATGGCGCAGGATCTGGGCGGCAACGTCGAGCGAACCGGCGTGGGGGAGTTCGGCAAGACAGAACTCCGCATAGACGAGGGCGCCCTCTTCAGCGAGGAGCTGGCCGGCGAGCAGACCGTCTGGATGAGCCACCGTGACTCGGTCACCGCGGCTCCGCCGGGCGCTCGCGTGGTCGCCAGCTCCGAGACGACGCCGCTCGCCGCCTTCGAGGACCCCGAGCGCGGCCTCTATGCCGTCCAGTTCCATCCCGAGGTCGTCCACACCACGAACGGTCAGAAGATGCTCGAGCGCTTCTTGCATCAGGTGGTCGGGATCGAGCCCACCTGGACGCCCGCGGCGGTGATCGACGAGCAGGTGGCCCGCATCCGCGCGCAGGTCGGCGGCGAGCGGGTGATCTGCGGTCTCTCCGGCGGCGTCGACTCTGCGGTTGCTGCGCTCCTCGCCTACAAGGCGGTCGGCGAGCAGCTCACCTGCGTCTTCGTCGATCACGGCTTCATGCGCAAGGGCGAGGCCGAGCAGGTGGTTGAGGCCTTCCGCGACCACTTCAAGATTCCGCTCGTGCACGTGCAGGCGCAGGATCGCTTCCTGGCCCGGCTCGAGGGCATCGAGGAGCCCGAGGAGAAGCGACACCGCATCGGCGAGGAGTTCATCCGCGTCTTCGAGGACGAGGCGGCCAAGCTGGGCGAGGTCCGCTTTCTCGTCCAGGGCACGCTCTACTCGGACGTGATCGAGTCGGGCGGTACCGCGGGGGTGGCGGCCAAGATCAAGTCCCATCACAATGTCGGCGGCCTGCCCGAGGAGATGGAGATGGAGCTGGTCGAGCCGCTCCGGCTGCTCTTCAAGGACGAGGTGCGCCGGGTGGGCGAGGAGCTCGAGATGCCCGGGCGCCTGGTTTGGCGCCAGCCCTTCCCCGGGCCTGGGCTAGCCATCCGCATCATCGGCGAGGTCACGCGCGAGCGCCTCGACATCCTGCGCGAGGCCGACGCCGTCCTGCAGGAGGAGATCCGAGACGCCGGCTGGTACCGCAAGCTCTGGCAATCCTTCGCCGTGCTACCGGCGATCCGCTCGGTCGGGGTGCAGGGCGACGAGCGCACCTACGCCTACCCGATCGTCCTGCGCGCCGTCACTTCCGACGACGCCATGACGGCCGACTGGGCGCGCCTGCCCTACGAGCTCCTGGAGCGGATCTCGAACCACATCATCGCCGAGATCCGGGGCGTCAATCGAGTCGTTTACGACTTGAGCTCGAAGCCACCGGCGACGATCGAGTGGGAGTGAAACCGACGAAAGTCCGCCTCCTTCGTAACCGACGAAAGTCCGCCTCCTTCGGAGGCATGACGACTTCCGTCGGTGTTTACCGTCGGTGTTTAGAGAGAGCGAGTCACCGCGCCTACGGCGCGAGTTCCTCGCGGGTAGAGGAAGGCGTTGGATGTACCTCCCTGAGGCGGTCTGCCGAGAGCGGTCGTGAGCCGCGCCCGCGCATGTCGGTCGCGGCGGCGGATGCTTTGCGTGTGCTCCAGCAGCTGCGAGAAAGCCCGTGAGATGCGAAGGGGAGCGCCCGGTGGCGCTCCCCTTCGGGGGTGATGCTCGTTCCTCCTACTTCAGCTTGAAGTACGCCGATAGCGACGACCCATCCAGCGTCGTCATCGTCACCTGGAGGCAGGCACCAGGCGTTTTCGGCGTCTGCCAGTTGTAGACGAACTGGCCACCAGTCGTGTCGTAACGCAGACTCGTGCCGCCGGTCGCCGTCGTCTCGATTGCATCACTTGGTGTGCTAGAGCACGACACGCCTTTGTATTTCAGCGATTGCACGTACGACGTGTCAGTCAGCTTGGTCGTACCCGCGTAGATGTTGAACTTGAGCGGCACGGTCGAGCCGCCCTTGACGGTATTCCAGATCGTGGTCGAGCCGCTCATGTCGACCGGTTGATAGAAGCCATTCAGCGTCCACGCGAGCACCGTGTACGTGCGCGTATCGGTACCCGTCCGCCCGGCGTTATCGGTCGCGGTCGCCGTCAGCGTATGCGACCCGACCGCCGTCGAGTAGCCAGTGACAACGCAGCTTGCCGGGCCAGAGATTGCGTCCGCTGCCGTGCAGGTTGGGGCCGCGGGGACGAACCCGAAGTAGAAGCTGTCCCCGTCGTTGATCGACCCGCTCCACGAAGCGACCGTCGGGTCGGACAGATCGACCTTCAGGCTCGTAACGGAGGCGGTGCTCGTGTTGCCCGCGTTGTCAGTTGCCGTTCCACCCACGGCTTGAGGACTCACGCTCTCCCCAAGCGTCATGTGATCGCTGGACGTTCCATCCACGACGCAGCTTGCGACATCCGATGTGGCATCAACGCAGGTGAAGTTGACGGTAGGCGCACTGATATACCACCCCGCCAGTCCGTCCGGCAATGCAGGGTCGGTCGCACCACTGATCGCTGGTGGCGTGGCGTCGCGTTTGATCCCGACACTCTCAGGTCCAGACGAACCGCCGGCACTCGACGCCAAGCACGAGTAGACGGTCTCAGCTTGATCGGCGGTGATGTTCTGGTCAACGCAGCCCGTCTCCACCAGGGACGACGGGGATTCGTTCTCGGTCACCGTCCACGTCAGGGTGACGTCGCTCGTGTACCAGCCGTTGTCCCCGAGCGTTCCGGCGACGCTGTAGTGGATCTCGGGGGCCGTCGGATCCACGATGCTGTAGGTGACGGAATCCGTCGCCGTCAGTCCTCCACCATCGGTGTACGAGCAGGATGCTGTTTGCGACCCGATGCCGTCCGAGGCGTACTGTCCTGTGACGACGCTCAAGGTTGCCGGAGACGAGGAGTTTCCGTCTTCAGCATCGGTGACTTCGCATGTCGCCGACGGGACCGAACCCTTGTCATACGACGCGCCGGCGGCAACGCCGCTGACCGAGACCACTGGAGCGGTGTTCGAGGGCGGCGCAACGTTCACCGTGAATGTTGCGGGAGCCAGGTTGAAGGTCCCGCCCGTGTCGTTCGATGTCTGGGCGAGGCTGATAGTCGCCGAGCCTGCCGCGTGCGGCGTCACCGTGAGCGTCGGCGTGGCACCGCAGCTCGCGAAGGTAACCGTCGAGGGGCTGACGGTCGCGACCGACGTGTCGCTCGAAGATACCGATACCACGAGCGTCGTCGAGCCGGTGAGGTTGCAGCCTTGCTTGCCGTCTTCATTTCGCGGCTGGACGTACAGCTGCGTGCTGCCGGCCACGCCGCCCTGGTTCAACGGCATGACCTCGGCCACCGCATCTATGGACGTATCAAGGTTGTTCGAGATGTCGTCTGCGTAGGCGATGACAACTCCAAGTGTCAGGGCGGCGACGATTGCCCCAAAGACGAGGCCGACCCTTCCTCTTCTTCTGATCTGTTTCGGTGTGGCCATGCTCCTTCTCCTTCTCTCGAGTCAGCGCTGCTGCAGCCGCGGGAATGACGCTCGGAGGTCGATGCGAACCCGCTGGGGGCTGTGGACTGCGCGTGTTGGCGAAGTTCTTCGAGGACGGAGACGTACTCGCTGACCGAGTGCCGGACCGGCGACGGCTCTCGAGACCTGGCGACGGGGGTATCGCCAGCCCTCAGGAATTGCGACCGCGGCGAGGTCGACCATTCGGGGGACTCCTCATCACTCGAAGGGGGAAGCGCCGAAGTTTATCGCCACACGTGACGAAATCAAGTGTTTGTTGCTACTAAGTGTCTACGAATCGTCTTCTTCGAGGAGGGGCGCTCGCGGAGCGGTCGGGCGCGCTCTACTCGCCGAATCCTGCCGCCGAATACGGGCTAGGTAGCTGGGAACCGGCTCTTCCTGGTCTTATGAAGCGGCAGACGGGTAGCGTTCGGATATGGACCAGCTCCGTCTCGACCACGTAGTCATCGCCGTCTTCGACTTCGAGCGCTCGAACCGCTTTTGCGCCGAGGTGCTCGGCGGCGAGGCAATGACTGCCAGAACTCGATTCGAACTCGGCACAGACGCGTGATTCCTCCACGGATAACGTCGTAGCCTGCTTCTCTTCTGGGTTCGCACGGTTGGCCGGCCGGGACGCGATCCGCAGTCGGACGCGGCGGTTCCGCCGCGAATACGCACTGAGTCTCGACGACATGGTCACTATAATGACCATATGACCAAAAACATGACCGCAACCGAAGCCAAGGCCAAGATCCTCGCGCTGCTCGACGAAGTCGCTGCCGGCGACGAGGTGGAGATCAGTAAGCACGGTCGCGTCGTGGCGCGGCTGGTGCCGGCGGGCGGGCCGCACGCGCTGCGCGGGAAGCTCGCCGGTGTGGCGATGAGCTCGGCCGCTGACGAGGATCTGTTCTCGACCGGAGCAGCCTGGAACCTCTCGTGACGACGGTCTTGCTGGACACGCACGTCGTGCACTGGTGGTCGGCCGAGCCGGACCGGGTCAGCGACGCCGCAACCAAGGCGCTGGTCGAAGCCGATGAGCTCGCGGTGGCGGCCATCTCCTGGTTCGAGCTGGCCTGGCTGGCCAGGCACGAGCGGATCGCCGTGACGATCCCGGTTCGTTCCTGGCTCGAGCAGCTCTCGGCCGAAGTTCGAACGATCGGAATCACTCCCGCGATCGCCGACACGGCCGTTTCTCTCCCGTCTTCCTTTCCGGGTGACCCGGCCGACCGGCTGATCTACGCGACGGCTATCGAGCACGGATGGAGCCTGATAACCAAGGACAAGAAGCTCCACGAGCACCATCAGCCTCGGCCCGTGACGCTCTGGTAATACGCGAATCCAGTCTCTGCTTATAAAGCAGCCCAGCCTCGACCACGTAGTCATCGCCGTCTCCGACTTCGAGCGCTCGAACCGCTTCAACGCCGAGGTGCTTGGCGGCGAGGTCGTCGAGCACGAGCGCGGGCGCTATGCCTATCGCTTCGGCGAGCAGCAGCTGAACGTCCACGATCCCGGCTCGACGCTGGCGCAACCGCGGGCGGCGCAGCCTGCGGGGCCGGGCGCGAGCGACCTCTGCTTCGTCTGGTCGGGCCGTGTCGACGAGGTGCTCGAGCATCTCTGGAGGCACGGAGTCGAAGTCGAGCTCGGCCCGCTCGAGCGCGAGGGGGCGCGTGGAACCGGCACCAGCGTCTACTTCCGCGACCCGGACGGCAACCTGCTCGAGCTGATCGTCTATCCCACCTAGACGTGCGTACAGGCTTGCGGGTCGGTTCGGATCTGTCGTGATCGCCCGCGTCTACGGAACGAGCCGTCCGGCAACTCGCGCTACGTCGTCTTGAACCCGAGTAGCGATTGGTTCGCGTCGGCTGAAAGCACCACTCGGTAGCGTCCGGTCTCGATCGTCGTGCTACCGAACAGCTGCTTCACAGTCAGGCTGTGAGAACCGCGGAAGCCGCCGTTGCGCCTGACGCTGCGCACCAGCTGCCACTTCGATCCGCTTTTGCGCTCGAGCCGGTACTTGAAGCTCGCGCTCGGCGAGGAGAAGCGGTGGACGAGTTTCACCTTCCCCGCCTGCGAATGCTCGAAGGTCTTCTTGGTGAGACGCACGGAGATCTTTCCGCCAGACGGATGGCCGCTTCGGGTGCGAGCGGTCGCTACGGAGATCGTTGCCGACGCGCTCTTGCCGCCATTGACGTCCGTCAGCGTCGCGGTGTAGGTGCCGGGACGCTTGTAGAGATGTTTTGGCGACGCGCTTGCCGAGGTCTTTCCGTCGCCGAACGACCACGAGTAGGGGCCGGTCTTGGTCGACGTGTTCGCGAAGCGGATGGTCAAAGGCGACGTGCCTGAGATCGCGTTCGGTGTGAAGGAAACCGTCGATCCCGTCGGGAGCGATGCGAGCGCCGTCAACGCTGCCGTGGCGTTGATCAGGCCGTGAGCGGAGTTTTTGTCCTCGGTCTGGCGAGCGGTCGACTCGATGGCGTTTACGACCTCGGCGGCCGAGGCCGTGGGAACGTAGGACAGAGCCAGTCCAGCCAAGCCGGCGACGAAGGGGGCCGCGGCCGATGTACCGCAGAAGTAGGTGTAGTTGCCGCTCGGGTTAGAGGAGCTCGCCGGCCAGGTCGAGTTGACGCAACCGGGCGCGTCGACGCCGACCCAGGAGCCGTAGTTCGAGCCCCATTTGCCGTAGCGCACGTTACCGTTAGAGGTCGAGTAGCGAGTGCCCGTCTCGTCCACCGCGCCGACGGAGAGCACGCCCGGATAGGCCGCCGGGTAATCGGGCGTCGAGGAGTTCTCGTTCCCGGAGGAGGCTACGACGACCACGTTGTGGCTCACGGCATAGCTGACGGCGGCGGCGATCGAGCGTGATCCGCTGGGCAGGCCGAGCGACATGTTGATCACCCGGGCGCCGTGGTCGGTCGCCCAGATCACGCCGGCGGCGACATCGCTCCAGCTGCCCGAGTTGTCCGCTCCGAGCACCTTGACCGGCATGATCCGGCACTTCCAGCAGACGCCGGCGATGCCTTTGTCGTTCCCGCCCTGGGCGGCGATCGTGCCGGCGACGGCCGTCCCGTGGCCGTTGTCGTCCGAGGTGTTGGCACCGCCGTTGACGAAGTTGTGCCCGGGCACGAACGCGCCGAGATCCTCGTGGCTGCCGTCTACTCCGCTGTCGAGAACGGCGACGACAATGCTCGCGCTGCCGGTGCTGAGCGACCAGGCGTCGGGAAAGCCCAGATTGCCGAGCTGCCAGAACGCCGGATTGAGATAGGGATCATCGGCGCTGACTCCGTCGGCGCGGACGCGGCCGTCCCGTTCGACATAGGCGACGATCGGAGAGGCGTCGAGCTTGCGAATGGCCGCACTCTCCGCTTGCGCGGGAATACCGACGACGGCTATTCCGAGCTGGCCGATGGTGTTCAGCCGCCGGGCGCCGATGCGGGCGAGAACCGCGTTCTGCGCGGTAGCGCTCGTGTGTGCGTCGAAGCGGACGAGAACGCGCGCCGCACCCGTAGTCGCCTGCGTAGACGAAAAGGCTGAGGCCTGACCAATGGAGCCGATCACCGGGGCGATGGCGAGTACAAGTACGAGTGAACGAAGCGCAACAAGCATCACTCCAGAAATCGACCGAGGTAGTGCCGAATCCGGCGTGGAGGGGCTCTCTCTGCCTACTCGCAGCGAACTCGTGCGCTATACGCAGACCAGGAAGGCTGTAGCTATTTTGGGGGATGCCCGCGCCCGGTGAAAAACCGCCGGAAAACGCGCGAGTCGATGCCGGGCTTGAATCACGAGCTGAGCGGCACGCTGATTCGTTCGCGCCGAGGGGGCTTTGCGGCGAGCTTGGCTGCGATCGGATCTGTTACGAAGCCGAGCCGCTCGGACGATGATCGGGAAGGAGATCGCCTGCTTGCGAGCTAATTAGGCGTTGGTAAGTTCCACTAAATCGTGAACAGCTTTGGTAATAGCGTGCAGCCCGGCGACGACAAACGATCCACCCCGAACCAACCGCGGCGCTCCCTTCACGGCAAGGTGAGCTCGAATAGGCGCTCGCTTCTCCGCCTCGCGGCAGTGCTCGTGATTGCTCTGGTCGCCGGCCTCGTTGTTTGGCTTGTCGTGGGAAAGAGCGATAACTCCTCGAAGTCGAGCAGCGCGACCAAGGCGGTCGTCTCCGAGCAGGGCCTGCAGAAACTGGTCACTACCCTCGGCGCGCCCGTCTTCTGGGCCGGGCCCGAGCAAGGGGCGCGCTACGGGATCGAGCAGCGCTCGAACGGGCAGGTGTACGTGCGCTACCTCACCACTGAGATGAAGGCCGACACGGTCGCCACCCTGACGGTCGGCACCTATCCGATGAAAAGCGCCTACTCGAAGACAGTCGCTCTCGGCAAGAAAAGCGGTTGGAAGCAACTTACGACGGGTGTCGGCGGGGTGGCCGCCTTCACCAGCAGCGCCCCCTCGCGTAACGTCTACCTCGCGCAGCCGAGCCTCGACTACCAGATCGAGGTCTATGACCCGACTCCTGGCCGTGCCGCCGCGCTCGTGCAGGCCGGCCGGGTGATCGAGGTACAGGAGGGCGAGCGTCTCGGTCTCACCCTGGCGGAGCTCAAGACGACGGTCGCAGCCTCCGGCAAGCCGGTCTACTGGGTCGGCCCGAAGCCGGGAGTGACCTACGAGTACACGCACTCCTCAGGCGGAAGCGTCTACATCCGCTACCTGCCCAAGGGTGCGGCGGTCGGTTCGGCCAACACCTATCTGACGGTCGGGACGTACCCGATGAAAGCCGCCTTCGCTACCACCGAGCGGGCCGCGGCCCGGGCCGGAGAGGTTCGGCTACCCCTGACCAGAGCTGTGGCTTTCTACAACACGGCCAAGCCCACGAGCGTCTACGTCGCCTTCGAGGACGCCGACTTCCAGATCGAGGTTTACGACCCCGTGCCGAAACGATCGCGCGCGCTTGTCTCTGCGGGTGACGTGAAGCCTCTCGGCTGAGCGGCGGTCTCGAAACCCCTTCGATCCTCCGTAGCCGGCGTCCACGATCGCCTTTGCTCGAACGGCGCCGGTGAGCAGGCGAGTCCGCTCTCGAGATCTGCCCGAAGATCGGAGGCTCCGGCTGCTCGCGCGTCGCGCACGTACTAGCGATGAGCATTTCCAATCCGTCGAACGAACGCCGCAGCGTCTGGTTCGGTAACGACTTCTCAGGCAGCGCGATCATCGACGTGGTCGCGAGTCCAGTAGTGCTGCCAGTGCCGGCTTGGGTATTAGTTACACGCTCGACCGCGCTGAGGCGATCGTGTCTCGTCGGTAGAGGCGTAGCTGCGCGAAAAAAGAAACGGCCGCGAAAGCTCGCGGCCGTTTCGGTGTTCTGTTCTGCAGCTTTGACTACGAGGCGCAGATCGCCCAGGCAGTGGCGATTCCACTTTCGGCACCTTGGAAGCCGTAAGTCACCGTCCATCCCTGTGGGGATCCGGTAGTCGGGTTGCTGTCTTGTAGGCGGGCATTAGTGCTTAACGAGTGACTTCCACCTCCACCGATCACCTTCGCGCCTGAGGCGCAAGAGGCGCTGGCGGTAGTGGCATTACCCGCAGTGCTCACTACGGTGTACGTCGAACCCGGGCCGGTCGGGCCGGCGGGGCCTGTCAGACCAATCGGGCCGGCGGGGCCGGCGACGGTCGAGTCAGCGCCTGGCAGACCAATCGGGCCGGCGGGGCCTGTCGGGCCGGCGGGGCCGGCGACGGTCGAGTCAGCGCCTGGCAGACC